>Ga0129301_1001654_pt1 | contig 10441 bp, 8 predicted proteins | sample ConPoolayeHmetaG_FD_94489 | JGI IMG/M metagenome (GOLD analysis project Ga0129301, IMG submission 94489) | Hot spring microbial mat communities from California, USA to study Microbial Dark Matter (Phase II) - Cone Pool mat layer H metaG ...
GCTTCATCATTCCTAACCTCCAGGAATAATTTTTAGATTGATCGACCGTTTTCAGGAGATTAAAGACGCGGCTGAAATGACCCCTCTCCTGTTCGATTTTTTCCGCGGTTTCGTGTTCGCCCTTCTTCGGCGCCGGGCAACTCATTTCACTGGTCTTAAAGATTTTATTTAAGTTTTAAGCATTCTACCTTCTATTAGCCTTTCCCTTTGCCCAATTTTATAAAAATTAGGTAAATATATAAGTTGTCACCAATTTTTTACCTTCTTCATTCCCCTATTTTGTTTATGTTCACCTGTTTTGGTGCCGGCTTAGACATTCTCGGTCCCAAAAAGCCCCTCGAAAGAGGATTCAGGGGGCTAAACCTTTCTGGCCGCTTCTGCCATCCCAGGCTTAGGCTTCAAACCAGCGCAAATAAAATGAAAGAGAACCTGGATTATTTTATTCCTCCTCTGGCTTAACTCTTCCTTCTCGCACCGCCTCGGCAATAATTTTTTGCTGAATTTGAGCCGGCACCTCTTCATAATGCGAAAATTCCATCACAAAAGAGCCACGGCCGCCGGTAATCGAGGTCAGAGTGGGCTCAAAATCCAACATTTCAGCCATAGGAACAATGGCTTTTATGATCCTCATATTTCCCTTCTGCTCGACTCCCTGCAAACGGCCTCGGCGCCCGTTGAGATTACCCATAATGTCCCCAAGGTAGTTTTCAGGCGTATAAACCTCGACATTCATGATCGGCTCAAGAAGCGTTGGTTTTGCCTCTTTGGCGCCCTTTTTAAAAGCCATGGAGGCGGCTATTTTGAAAGCTAAATCAGAAGAGTCAACTTCATGGTAGCTGCCGTCGTAAAGAATAACTTTGAAATCAACGGTCGGGTAACCAGCCAGAACTCCCTTCTTTCTGGCTTCCTGAATGCCCTTCTCGATGGCCGGGATGTAGTTCTTGGGAATGGCCCCCCCAAAAATTTTATCCTCGAATTCAAAGTCAGTCCCCCTGACCAAGGGTTCCATTTTGATCTTGACATCGCCGTACTGGCCGCGGCCGCCGGTCTGTTTTTTATATTTTCCCTGCACGTCCGAACGACCTTTAATCGTCTCCCGATAGGGAATCTTGGGCGGTTTTAGAATGACATCAACATTATACCTCTTCTTCAATTTTTCCGTCGTTATTTCAACATGGAGTTGGCCATTACCCGAAATAAGCAGCTGACCTGTCTCGGCATCACGTTCAATCCGGACGGTCGGGTCTTCTTCCGTAATCCGGTGAGTGGCCTGGGAGATGCGGTCTTCATCCGCCCGCGTTTTTGGTTCGATAGCAAAGGAAATAGAGGGTTCGGGAAACTTAATGGTCGGAAAAACAATATCTGAACCCCGAGCAGTGAGCGTATCGCCGGTTGTCGTTAGTTTCAGCTTAGCCGTGGCCACAATATCGCCCATTCTGGCTTGACCGGCTGGGACTTGTTCTTTCCCTTGGAGATAGAAAAGCCCGCCAAGTTTTTCTTCGGCTTCGCGAGTCGCATTGGTAACCGTGACATCAGGGTTAACCTTGCCCGAAAAAACGCGCATAATGGAAATGCGCCCAGTATAGGGGTCGGAAATAGTTTTAAAAACGAGCGCGGCAAAAGGCGTCTCCAGAGAAGGCTTCAGCGAATCGTCTTTCCCGCCCTTGATGATTTTAAGAGGCGGTCTTTCCAAGGGGGAAGGCAAAAGCTCGACAAAGGAATCAAGAAGCGGCCGGCAGGCAATATTGAAAAGGCCCGAGCAAGCCAAAACGGGAAAAAGCTGTCGGTCTAAGACTGCTTTTTTGAGACCATTTTTAATTTCTTCCTCACTCAAGTCGCCAGCTTCAAAATACTTTTCCATTAACTTTTCGTCATTCTCCGCAATCATCTCAATCAATTGCTCCCTTCTTTTTTCTACTTCCTTCTGGAGTGACGCCGGCACTTCCTGTTCCTCGAATTGCCCGCTTTCGTCCTTGGCATAAACCAGGGCCTTTCTTCGGACCAGGTCAACGATTCCGGCAAAATCCTTTTCCTCCCCAATCGGGACCTGAAGAGGAACGGCCTTTCGACCAAAAAATTGCTGGATGGCCTCAAGGGTGCGGTCGAAATGAGAATTCTCTCGGTCCAGTTTATTGATAATGAATAGACGCGGATAATCCAATTCCTCCAGCATGGCCCAGACCTTTTCCGTGCCAACTTCCACGCCGGCCACACCGCAAACAAGAACGGCCGCGGCATCGACTGCCCGCAGCGCCGCCCGTGTATCCCAAAGAAAATTGTGATAACCGGGAGTATCAATCAAGTTTAAACGATACCCTTTCCAGTCCAAGAAGCAGGGGGCCGCATTAATCGAAATTTTGCGGTCGACCTCTTCGGGTTCATAATCAGTAACTGTGTTGCCTTTATCCACTTTTGTCAGCCGGGGCGTCACGCCGCCGTTGAAAAGAAAGGCCGCTACAAGAGAAGTTTTGCCGCAAGAGCCATGCCCGACCAAGGCAATATTGCGGATTTGTTCAGGGGAATAATCTTTCATTCTTTATCCTCCGAGATGATTCACCTTTTCTGCCTTGCTAAATTTAAGCCGCTAAGGGAGAAAAAGGAAGTAATATGATACACAATCAATCGCTCGGTCTCAAGCCTTAGGCTCATCCTAAAAGAAGCTAATCATTGGCCCGGTAATAATAACACCTCTATCTTTGTCCGTAAGTTACCTCAAACTCAAATCAAAACCCTGAGCCGCGATGTCAGCCCTCCGTTTTTATTAAGGAGGGAGCTCAAAGGATTTTACCTTCAGAATAAGAAAACTATGGATAGCTCCCCGCCCTTTCCCACACACTCTAAGATTTGACGGCCGCCGCCTATTGCTTTAAGTCTTTTTCTTCCCAAAAGGCCTTGAACTCGGGAGGGATAGGGGCTTCAAACTCCATCCAGACCTGTTTCGTGGGATGAATAAAAGCCAGACGCCGGGCATGGAGGAAAAGACGCCGACTCGAACCTTCTTTACGGCCATAGCGGCGGTCACCGACAATGGGGTGGCCGGCTGCGGCCAAGTGTACCCGGATTTGATGGGTCCGTCCGGTTATCGGCTTTATCTCCAGGACAGAAAAATCCTTCCCCTCCCGGAGCACTGAAAAAATGGTGACAGCTTCCTTAGGCCGACGCGAGCGGATGGAAAAACGGCTTCGGTCATGGGGATGACGACCGATTCCCCATTCAATGCGACCACCAGGCTGGGACATCCTTCCCCAGGCAATAGCAATATATGTTTTGTCCACTTCCCGATTCTTAAATTGCCGTTGCAAGGCCTTGTAGGCTAAATTAGACCTAGCAACTACCATTACCCCAGAGGTATCGCCATCAAGACGATGGACAATTCCTGGCCTTTGGGGTGAGCCAACGGTTTTTATTTCTGGAAAATGATAAAGTACTGCGTTGACCAGAGTCCCGCCTCTTTTTCCGGCGCCAGGATGGACAACAAGACCGGCAGGCTTATTGATGACAATTACATCCTCGTCGGCATAGATAATGTTTAAAGGAATGTTTTCCGGTTCAAGGGAAGTAGGAGGCGGCGAGGTCGTTTCGACCTCCATCTCAATTTTCTCCCCTCCCTTGAGACGATAGCCAGCTTTAATTATTTCTCCGTTTACTCGCACTAAGCCCTGGTCGATGAGACGCTTCACTTGCGACCGGCTGAGCCAATTAAGGCGCCGCGTGATATAAATGTCGAGACGCTGGCCAGCCTCAGCCTCAGGGACGGGAAGCTCTTTTTTCATCGCCTCCCCTGGATTTAAAAATTAAAAGAAGCGTGAGGCCACCAATGAGCCCGAGTAAACAAAAAAATTGCGGCGTTGATAAGCTGAGATAGGGTGAGGCATTTCTTAAAAGATAGATCTTCTCCTGATGATCACCCCGATAAAACTCCGTGAAATAGCGAATTAAAGAATAGTTAATGACGTAAAAAGCGAAAACTTGCCCGGTAAAAGTTCTTTTTTTAAGGATTAGCCAGAGGACAAAAAAATTAAGAAAATTTAAACCAGCTTCATAAAGCTGGACGGGGTGAATGGCCAGGCCTAAGGGGACACCCGTAAGCTCATGAGAGTAAGGATTAGTAAAAGTTACGGCCCAGGGAAGAGCGCTAGGCCGGCCATAGCAGCAGGAGGCGGAAAAACAGCCAATCCGGCCAAAACCATGACCCAGGGCAAGACCAGGGGCGATTATGTCTGCCGCCTTCCAGGTGGGAATCTTATGCCGCCAAAAATAATAAAGAGCAAAAATTAAACCAAAAACCAATCCGCCCTGAAAAACACCTCCTGACCGGGCTAAATTAAGCAAATCACCTGGAGACTTGATGTATTCAGAGAAATGCCCGGCCAAAAGTACTAATTTAGCCCCGATAAGGGCAATGATTAGGGTATAAAATGCTCCATCAGCTAATCGCCTGGTATCCAGGCCTTGCTTTTTAGCCTGGGTTAAAATAAACCAAAGCCCCATCCCCACGCCTATGGCCATCATGACGCCATAGGTATGGAGAGAAAATGGGCCTAATTTCAGCAAGATGGGGAACACGGCTCTCTCCTCGGAGACCGGATAAGAAAGATAATGAGCAATAGGCCACCGATGGTAATGCAAGAATCGGCCAAGTTAAAAAAGGGCCAATGATGTTGACCCAAATGGAGGTCAATAAAATCAATCACGTAGCCTCGAGCTAACCGGTCAATGAGATTGCCTAAGGCCCCAGCCAAAATAAGGCCGAAGGAAAATTTAATTAATCCGGCGCTTGCTGGAGTCTTCAAGTAGTAAAAAATAACTATGCTCAGGGCAACTAAAGAAATTAGAGTCAAGAGGAGGCGACCGGCAGGATGTTGGAGATTGGCAAAGGCCCCAAAAATGACCCCTCGATTATGAATCCGGGTTAAATTGACCAGGCCGGGAATCACCTCGACCTTCTGGTATAGGAAAATTTTTTTAGCGACAACAGCCTTACTTAACTGGTCAAGACCGACCAAAATAAGAACCAGAAAATGGAAAAGCCACGACGAACGTTTCATCCTTCCCCCTTGAGGACAGCTTCACACCGAGAACAAAGTTCTGGATACTCGATGCTTTTCCCCACATACAGAGAATAATTCCAGCAGCGCTGACATTTTTGCCCGGGGGCTAATTCCACCGTCACCTTTCCTTCAGGGTCAACGCCGGGCCTAATTTCAACGGCTGAAACAATGAATAACATCGGCAGGTCTTTAAAATATTTATCTAAGATAGGCTGAAGAGAGGGCGGGATTTCGAGAATAATCTTGGCCTCCAGGGAATTCCCGATGAGTTTTCCAGCTCGCGCTTCTTCCAGGGCTTTTAACACCTTATCCCGAATCTTTAGCAGTATTTCGAAATATTTCTTTTCTTCTGGCGTTAACCATTCTTCGGTTAATTGAGGGAAAAATGCCAGGTGGACTGATTCCTCCTTAGCCTTGAAGCTGGGCATATTTTCCCAAGCCTCTTCGGTAGTAAACGGGAGGATAGGCGCCATGAGAAGCAGCGTCTCCCGGAGAATCAAGAATAAAGCAGTTTGTGCGGAGCGGCGAAGTTTAGAGCGCGGCGCCGAACAATAAAGCCTGTCTTTCAAGACATCGAGGTAAAAGGCGCTCAAATCGTTGGTGAAAAATTGGGATAGGGAGTGATAAATTACATGATATTCATAATCCTCATAAGCCTGGAGCACCCTTTCCCCGACGTCGGAGAGCCGGTCGAGAGCCCAGCGGTCTATCAGGAGAAGCTCTTCCTTCGGCAAAGACTCCTCGTCTGGTGAAAAATCATAAAGGTTGCCCAGCAAAAATCGCCAGGTATTTCTAATTTTGCGGTAGGCCTCAACCAATCGCTCGAGAATTTCTGGGCCGAAACGAGCATCCTCTTTATAATTAAGCATGGCCACCCAGAGACGAAGAATTTCGGCGCCGTTGGCCGCAATAATTTCGGCCGGCTCAATATAATTGCCAAGAGACTTAGACATTCCCCTGCCCTGTTCGTCCAGGACAAAACCGTGGGTAATACAAGTTTTGTAGGGTGAGCCCTGCCGGACTCCCACTCCGACCATCAGCGAGCTATTAAACCAGCCCCGATACTGGTCATGACCTTCGATGTAGACATCAGCTGGCCAAGGAAGGTCAGGCCGTCGGCCCAGGATGCAATGACTGGCTCCCGATTCGAACCAGACATCCAAAATATTATTTTCTTTCTGCAACCTCTTAGACCCGCAAGAAGAACACTTAGTATCATGGGGAAGAAGCTCCAAGGCGGGCTTCAGATACCAGGCATTGGACCCTTCCTTGGAAAAAATAGTTGCCACGTGTTGGGCAATTTGCTCGGAAATAACTATCTGGCCACAATCCTCACAGATAAACGCGGGAATGGGAACTCCCCATAATCGCTGTCGAGAAATGCACCAATCCGGCCGGGCAGCAATCATGTTAGCGATTCGTTCTTCGCCCCAGGGCGGAATCCATTTGATACGCCGAACTTCCTCTAGCGCTCGCTCTCTGAGACCGTTGGCCTCAAGAGAAATAAACCACTGCGAAGTTGCCCGAAAAATGACCGGATTCTTGCAGCGCCAGCAATGAGGATAAGAATGGGAAACCTCGCCTTCTTTGAGCAAAGTGCCTTCCCGCCTCATATCCTCGACAATTTTGGAGTTAGCTTCAAAAACGTTAAGCCGTCCGTATCGTTTAACCTGAGGAATAAAGCGGCCTTCGCCGTCAACAGGGGTATATATCTCCAGACCATATTTGACGCCGGTCAAATAGTCTTCATAGCCGTGACCAGGGGCAGTATGAACGCAGCCTGTCCCGTCTTCAAGGGTGACATAATCAGCCAGAACCAGGATTGACTCGCGCTCAACCCAAGGATGCTGGGCCTTCAATCCCTCGAGTTCTTTACCAGGAAACCTGGCTAAAACCTTAGGCTGAACAAAACCCAATTCTTCGGCGACCACAGGCATCAGTCGGCCGGCCACGATATAAACCTCTTGTCCGGCTTCAAAGGCGACATACTCATGGTCGGGATGAAAGGCAATAGCCAAATTAGCCGGCAAGGTCCAGGGGGTGGTCGTCCAGATGATGATAGAAACTTTTTTGCCCTGGAGAGCGGGGTATTTCTTCGAAAGGTCGCTGAGAAGCGGAAACTTAACATAAATCGAAGGCGAAACTTTTTCCTTATATTCGATTTCGGCCTCGGCCAGAGCTGTCTGACAATGAGGGCACCAATGAACTGGCCGTAGACCTTTATAAACATTGCCGGAAGCGAGGAAAGCGGCTATATAGCGAACTACTTCTGCCTCGTAGCCAGGGTCCATTGTGAGATAAGGTTTGTCCCAGTCGCCAAAAACTCCTAAGCGCTGGAACTCGTTTTTTTGAATATCGATAAACTTAAGGGCATAACGCCGGCATTCCTCTCTTATTTCAATCACTGACATTTCTTTCTTGCGCGGTCCCAATTGCTGGTCAACCTTAATTTCAATGGGCAGGCCATGGCAATCCCAGCCAGGAACATAAGGACTGAGGTAACCCTGCATTGTTTTCGACTTAACGATAAAATCCTTCAAAATCTTGTTAAGAGCCGTGCCCAAATGAATGTGACCGTTAGCGTAAGGCGGGCCGTCATGGAGGACGAAAACAGGTTTCCCTTGCCTCTTGGCCAAAATTTTCTGGTAAAGCTGCTGACTCTCCCATTTTTTGAGGATTTCTGGTTCTCTTTGAGCTAATTGCGCTTTCATCGCAAAGCTCGTCCGCGGGAGATTGAGCGTTTCCTTAAAATCCCTCGCCATCTCTTGCTCCTCTTTTTAAAGCTTGCTCAACTTCTAAATTACCATATTATAAAATACTTTAGCTGGCAATGGTAATCTGGAGGCTAAATAAATTCCGGCTCTTGAGTTAAAAAATATATCTTCAGAAATTAATTTTTGGAATTAGCAACTCAACCTCTGCTAATACCTGAAAAGAATTAATCTTTACGATAATGGGCGCCTAAGCTGATGGGGTTGGCCAGAGCCGCTCTCGTCACCATAATGGCGGCCTGAATCCCGTGTTTCAGGTCAACCAACTGCGGCTCCATGCGGGCTTCCCGGTAAAATTTTTCAATCCGATGCTGCAAGTATTCCAAGTCGGCCTTGGCTCTTTCCAGTCTTTTTTTCGTCCTGATTATTCCCGCATAGTTCCACATCGTTGACCGAATCATCAGCCAATCCTGCTGGATAAGCGCCGGGTCAACCTCTTCTTCTTTGTCCGGGTAATACCAAGGGTGAATCTCGGATTCCTTATACGGTGGTGTCGGGTTAAAATGAGAAGCAATATGCCGCGACGCCCTTGTTCCCCAGACGAGTCCCTCAAGGAGGGAGGTAGAAGCTAAGCGATTGGCGCCATGAACTCCAGTGCAGGCCACTTCTCCCACCGCATAAAGGCCTTTGAGAGAAGTCCGGCCCCAGCCATCAACTAAGACCCCTCCACAGCAATAATGGGCGGCGGGGACAACCGGAATTGGCTGCTTGGTAATATCGATTCCATACTGAAGACAGGTGCGATAAATATTGGGAAACCTCTCCTTTATATCACATTTAGCATAAGAAGCCAGGTCAAGAAGAACATAATTGGCGTTGGTGTTGATCATTTCCTCATAGATGGCCCTGGTTACTTCATCACGCGGCGCGAGGTCGCCTTTATCGCTGTATTTTTCCATGAAAGTTTGGCCATCCTTGGTTTTTAGCCTGGCACCTTCTCCCCGCACCGTTTCTGAAATTAAAAAGCCTTCAGCATCTCGATGGTAAAGAGAAGTAGGATGGAATTGGATGTATTCCATGTTTATCAAGCGCGCCCCAGCTCGCGCCGCCATCGCATAGCCAGCGCCGATGGCGCCTTTGGGGTTAGAGGTATAAAGATATAAAGAACCACAACCGCCCGTCGCTAAAATAGTATGGGGCGCAAAAATGCTCTTAACGAGGCCAGTTTGATTTTCCAGAACATAGGCGCCGATACATTGTGGCTCGCGATAGGTAGCTAAGGGATTTTTGGAGTGATGGGGGATCGTCAGGAGGTCGACGACAGTGTGGTCGGCAAGAAGGAGAATATTGGGAAATTTTTTTAGGGCGGCGATAAAAGCTTCTTCGATTGTTCTTCCCGTCGTATCTTTTACATGTAAGACCCGGCGCCGGGAGTGCCCCGCTTCTTGGGCATAATCAAGCGCGTCCGGGCTACTCCGCATAAAAGGAATTTTGAGTTCTTTAATCAGAATTTCATCTATCAGCTTCTTGCCCTCCCGGGTCAGGATGTCGACAGCTTCGGGATTATTAAGGCCGTCGCCTGTTTTAATGATGTCTTCTTTAAGAATCTCGGGATGGTCATCTTTGCCCAAGGAAACAATGCCTCCCTGAGCATAATAAGTATTTGACTCCTCAGGCCGGGAAGCTCTGGTCACAATAATCACTCGAAAGCCGTGCTTGGCCGCTTCCAAAGCCGCACTGGCCCCGGCTATGCCACAGCCTAAAATAAGAATATCAGCTTGTTCCTTTTTATTTAGGACCAAATTAATCCTCCACTAATTCCAGGCTGATATCAATCGAACGGTAGGAATGGGTTAACCGGCCAACAGAAATATAGTCAACTCCGAGACAAGAAATTTTCTGGACCCGACGCAAATTTATCCTCCCCGAGACCTCAACCGGAATTCGACCTGCGACCAAGGCGAGGACTCGTCTCATCCGGCGCAGCGGCATATTATCCAGCAGAAGTCGGGAGGCGCCTGCTTCTAAGGCCTCCTTGGCTTCACCTACCGAAGTCACTTCTACCTCAATTTCAGTCAATGGTGGAAGCAAAGCCTTGGCCTTTTCGACGGCTTCCCGGATTGAGCTAAAAAGCCGCAGATGGTTATCTTTAATTAGAACTGCCTCTGAAAGGTTCAGCCGATGGTTATAGCCGCCTCCCATGCGAACCGCATATTTCTCCAAGAGGCGAAGATTAGGGGTGGTTTTCCGGGTATCAAGGATTTTGGTTTTGGGACCGGCCGCGGCGGCAAAACGAGAGGTCATGGTCGCAATTCCGCAAAGCCGCTGGAGAAAATTGAGCGCGGTTCTTTCTCCCTTAAGGATAGCAACAGCTGGGCCAGAAAGGCGGGCTAAAATCTCCTCCCGGCGGAAACGCTGGCCATCCTCCTTTTGTTTTTCAAAAACTATCGAGGGGTCGAGAAGCTGAAAGACGCGTCTGGCTATGTCTAAACCAGCCAGCACCCCCTCTTCCTTAGAGATAATAACAGCTCTCACTTGAAGCTCGGAGGCGATAAGAGTATCTGTAGTTATATCCCCGGCCGGCAGGTCTTCGGCTAAAGCCGCTCTGATTATGGAGTCAACGGCCTTCTCATCCATAGCTTTCAATTATACTCTCCTCTAACCCGGGACTCAAACGCC
>Ga0129301_1001655_pt1 | contig 10441 bp, 10 predicted proteins | sample ConPoolayeHmetaG_FD_94489 | JGI IMG/M metagenome (GOLD analysis project Ga0129301, IMG submission 94489) | Hot spring microbial mat communities from California, USA to study Microbial Dark Matter (Phase II) - Cone Pool mat layer H metaG ...
ACTTGACCCAAGCCCAGAAGCTTCTCTTTTTGGCGCCGGAGTGGCGTTCGAAGACGGTGGCCACGCTGCGGTGGCAGTTGATTGAGACGGCGGGACGGCTCATCCGTCATGGTCGTCGCTTGGTCCTTCGTCTTGCCACCTCGTTGGAGAAGTACCGCTTGTTCCTCGAGATTCGTCGGCTCTGTGCGACTTTCCATTAGCCGCCCAACTTCCTGTTTCATTAGAACAACGATGACCTTAAAGCTGAGGGGGAGGTCTCGTCAAAAATACAATCAGACCGGTGAAACGGAACCGAAGATAATAAGATGGTGCTGGGTTTTGACCTTAAGAGCACAATCTCCGTAGATTGTTGCTTTCTGACCGCAAAATGGAGGGCTCTAAAAATCTCTAACGGCAATTTTGGGAATTCGCGCCTCCTTGACATCTTTTCGACCACCATCTATATTTCCTTGCGATGGTTGGAGGGGAAAATCGAAGCGAAAATGCGCTCTCGCTCAGCCCACCCAAAAACCAAGCTCTTATCATGAATCCTGATTCTCGTCACTGGCGTAGAATTCGGCCCCAGCTCTTAGTTCTGAGAGGAACAGCTGTGCGAGGTCATCCGGACGGCCAGGCTGCGCTTGACATTTTAGTTGGAAATCACTTATTCTTCCTCGGGATAGTTGAAGGGAATCATAGTGGCCAAAAGGCGACCGCTAACAATCGACCCCAAAACCAAATTACAATCCTTGAGATTAGAATAATTAAAATTATTCGATTGGACTGATAGTATTATTCAGAAAGGAGGCATGGGCGATGAAAAAGAACATGGGGTCGGCGGATCGCCTTATCCGGTTGGTCGTTGCGATCGTAGTTGCCATTCTGTTTTTTACGAAACAGATTACCGGACTTGCCGCCATCATCCTCGGCATCCTGGCCATTATTTTTCTCCTGACGAGCGTAGTGGGGGTATGCCCTCTCTACGTACCCTTCCGTATTTCCACCATCAAGAAGAAAGAATAGGCGAATCGCTGGCCATCGCCGCAGGCGCTACCAGGCTCGAGGTCAGACCCGGACTCAGGGCTCGAGGGCATCGAGGCCGCTTTTACTTGACGAAAAGATGAAGGTCTTGCCCAGTAATGTGGGGCGGGCGTGGCGCTTGACGAATAAGTTTGAGTTCGCCTAAAATATATACAATTTTTGCATTCAAATGCGGCGGTTCAAAGAAGTTCTTATCTTCGTCGCAGGCGGTGCGCCTCAGGTCATCAGTGAGGCTATCTTCGCCCTCTCCCAGAAGAAACCCCCCGTTTTAGCCGACGAAATATATGTTATCACCACTTCTTTAGGAAGAAGAATTATTCAAGAAACCCTTATTAAAAGAAATATCCTCGGTTGTTTGGCCAAAGAATATAATCTCCGCCCTATCTCTCTGAGTGAAGACAATCTTATTGTCCCCAGAGATAAACAGGGGCGTGAAATTGAGGACATTGTAAGCAAAGAAGACAATGAGATAATTGGTGACCTTATAACCTCATTCATCCGGGAAAAGGCCAAAGACGAGGGAACCCGCCTACATTGCTCTTTGGCCGGGGGACGGAAGACCATGAGTTTTTATCTTGGTTCGGCTCTCCAGCTTTTTGGTAGGCCCTGGGATAAACTCTATCATGTTCTTGTGACCCCAGAGTTTGAGGCGAACCCTGAATTCTATTACAAACCGAAGAAAAACAAGATTATCGCCACAAGGGATAGAAATGGGAATATTCGACATCTAAACACCAGAGGCGCTCAAATCTATTTAGCGGAGTTGCCTTTCATACGATTGGGTCCGAAACTTAGACTCCAAGGAGAGAATTTCCGGGAATTGGTGGCCGAGGGCCAAAAGGAGATAGATGTTGCTTCCATTCAGGCAGAGCTCAGGGTTAAACTGCGCGAGCGAACGTTAACTATAGGCGACAAGGCTATTTACTTTCAGCCAATGCTTCTTTTTGTTTATTTGGCTTTTCTTAATCAAAAGATAAATAGTTGCTCTCGCCCCTCCAGGCCATATTGTTATGAGTGTCGAGATTGCTTCGTCGACCTTAACACCCTTTTCAATCTTGAAAGCCTCAAAAACTTAATTCATTATTACGAAGCTATCTTTGGTGGTATGCCTCTTAAAGGTAAGGAATTCCTCAGGAAATGGGAAAAATATAATGGATTTCCATCTGAAGTTGTTCGCCAATATCTTAGCAAAATTAAGGCTATTTTGCGTCGAGAGCTTATAGATGGGGTATTGTATCCATTTTACCTCGTTTCCCCTCTGAAAGCATGGGGCGCCAGCCGTTACGGTTTGCGTTTGGAAAAGAGCAAAATTTTTATTGAGTGAAATATTTCCGCAATGTTTCTGTTATTGAATTTGGGAAAAAAGCACGAAATAATAAATGTAAGGAATTAAGCCATGATTTTCGATGAGAAGGAATACCAAAATTTGACTTTAGCAGCCTGGCTCCATGATATTGGTAAGTTTTACCAAAGGGGAAATTTTAAACTGGATTCTTCAGATGAATTCAATTTGACCAATTTCGCTCCCAGTAAGGGGGAAGGAAGGGAGACAAGGTATACTCATCAGCACGCCATATTTTCAGCTAAGTTTATCAGGGAGAATGCTGGGAAAGAATTTGATATGGCAGAGACTATAGCGGCTCTTCACCATGCGCCGGAGAGAGCTAATTCAGAAAGATACAGGTATTTAGCCAAAATCATCACCCTGGCCGATTGGATGTCCTCAGGGGAAAGGCGTCAAAGGGAAAGTGAAGAGGATGCTTTAGATTATAAAGCTGAGCCAATGATTTCAATTTTTTCCCAGCTGAAACTAAGGGAAAATGGGGCCAGACAAAATGAAGGCCACCCCTATTTCATACCTTTATCTCCTTTAAGGGAAGATCTCAACAAGCTCTTTCCAGTGAGAACGAAAGGCGAGGCTTTTTCTGAAAAAGACGGTGCGCTTGTCTATAAAGACCTTTGGAGCCAATTTATCGAAGAAGTAAGGCTACTTAACCGAAAAGACTTTTTCTATCAAATTCCCTATGTTTTGGAAAAATTTACACTAACAATCGCCGCTTCTACCATCGATAAGCCGGACCTCTCTCTCTTTCATCATGCTAAAACCACGGCCGCTATAGCTTCCTGTCTTTATCAGCTTCAGCTCGAAGAAGAAACCCTCGATTTGATTTTTGATGAAATCCGAAAACTGCCTCCGAGACCATATGAAGAGGTTCAGAAAAGTTCAGTTTTTCTGGAAGCGTTGAGCTTATTAAAGGAAGAAGATTTTCTTTTGGTCGGGGGGGATGTCTCGGGAATCCAGGATTTTATTTATTCAATCACTTCCGAGAAAGCTCTAAAAGGGCTAAGGGGGCGGTCCTTTTATCTTCAACTTCTGTCAGAAGTCATAGGCAAGACTATTCTGAATGAATTCCATCTTCCGGAGGCAAATCTTCTTTACTCTGGCGGAGGAAATCTTTTTCTGCTGTTGCCCCGAAATGGAGCTACTGAGGAAAAGCTTAGGTTAATAAGAGAAAATATAGATGAGATTCTGCTCAAGGCGCATCGAGGAAAGTTAGCGATAGTTTTAGAGTGGTCACCGCTAAGCTATGCTGATTTCTTTATTAATTTCTCCTCGGTCTGGGGGAAGGTTGCTTCACGCCAGGAAATAATAAAAAAGAAAAAATTTGCTTCCCTATTTGGCTCTGAAAAAATTAACACCCACTGGACAAAAATCATGGGACCTTTTGATGTTGGAGGCGAAAAACCGGTTTGCTCCATTTGTGGAGAAGAAGCGGAAAAACTGGAAGGAGAAATTTGTTCTCTCTGTCATAGCTTTGAAGATCTCTCCGATGAGATAGGTCGGGCTGAAGCAATTTGCTTGAATACCAGACCGGCGGCACCTTTGCCTGAGCGAGCTGGAGGACTCAAATGGCCAGATGTATTTTTAGCTCTGGGTTTTGATTGCCACCTATTAAGAAAAAAGCCCCTGCCTGGTGAGGAAGAAAAACAAAAATATTACCCGGATTATTTAAAGCTGAATTCTACTGATTTTGCCGGGAGATTCACCGGTTACAAATTCATAGCCAGCAAGACCACCGGACCCGACGGAAATCCCATGACTCTGAAGAATATGGCTGATAAAGCCCAGGGAATCAAAAAGTGGGCTGCTTTAAGAGCCGATGTAGACCGCCTGGGGGATGTTTTTAAGGACGGTCTTGGCCAGGATAGAACGATATCTCGCCTGGCCATGCTAAGTTCTTTTCTCTCTCTTTACTTTGGAGCACGAATCAACTATTTAATTGAATCAAAAGATCTCTCCGTGGACCCGAAAATCGGCGCGGCCTTGAATTATGTTTATCTCGCCTATTCAGGGGGCGATGACCTTTTCATCATAGGCCCCTGGTCGGTTTTACCCCCTTTATCCTCCAGAATTTATCAAGATTTTAATAAGTTTTCTTGTTCCAAGCTAACTCTATCGGCGGGAATTTATCTGGCACCCCACGAGAAATTTCCTCTCTATCAGGCAGCTTCGGAAGCCGGCGATGCTGAGGAACAGGCCAAAAAAGCAGGAAGAAATAGAATATGCTTTCTTGAAAAGGTGATCGATTGGACAAAGTATGAGGAAGTTTGGGAAATTACCTCTAAGCTTTGGAAACTGCTGGAAAGAAAACAGGAGAACATCGAGAGGGAGGAAAAAAAGCCGGCCAGTCCCGTGCCGCGGGCTATTCTTTCTGTTCTTTCCAGGGCTTACCGAGAAAAAGAATTAAAGGAAAAGAGCGAAATTCCTATGGAGAGAATCTGGCGTCTATATTATATTTTTAAAAGAACTATGCTCAGGCTTAAAGAAGAGGACTTAAAAAAAGAGCTCCAGTGGCTTTTGGATAAAAGCATCAGAGGCTACGAAATTTATCCTGAGTTAAATATGGCGGTCCGCTGGGCAGAATATTTGACTCGGGAAGAAAAGAATAAATAAGAAGGAGGGAAAAAAATGAGGGATTTTAGAACGCACCCGGTAGCGTCATCGGAGGCTAATCAGGTAATCAAGGAAGAAAGGATAAAAAAAGTCCTGGCTGGAGATATGAAAGAGCTGAACGATTACGCCCGGCTATTAGGAGAGCATTTTGCGAAGGGCAAAGATAAAGAACAATTAACTACCTCCCAGATTAGAAATGTTTTAAATGAAGTTCAGAAAATGCCCGAAAAGGGGTTTGATGAAAACCAATTGCAACTCCTAAGGCCAAAACTGGCCTATGCTGCTGGCCGGCATAAAGGAAAAGTGATGGAATTTCAGAAGCTTTTAGACATGGTAATTCAGGCGACCAATAAGGACAACTTTAAGAATTTCAAGTATTTCATTGAAGCTATAGTCGCCTATCACCGCTATTTTGTGACGTAAAATAAGGGGAGGCTAAAATGGATTTCAAACTCTTTGGCAAAGTCATCATAAGGAGCGAGCTTGAGGTTAAAACTGGAATGAGAATCGGGGGTACAACGGGCGGCCTAAAAATTGGGGGTCTCGACCTCAATGTGATTACTGACCCGCTTGGAAGACCCTATATTCCTGGCTCCTCATTAAAAGGAAAATTGCGGGCTCTTATCGAAAGAACAGAGGCTGCTAATAACCCGAATTTTTGGAATGAGCCCGAAACCAAGCCAGAGAAACACTTGTGCCAGGACGAAGCCAGTTATTCGCGCTGCCCTGTCTGCAAAATTTGGGGAATTCTGGGCAAAGAGGGATTTGGTGTACCGACTTTGACTCGTCTCATTGTCCGCGATTCTTACCTTGACTCATCAAGCATAACGGAAGAGATGAAGCAAAACCTTGAGCTGGATTGGACAGAGGTTAAATCGGAGACAGCCATAAACAGGATTACTGGAACAGCTTTACACAAAAGCCTGCGCCAGGTAGAAAGGGTTCCTGCTGGAGCTAAGTTTAAAGATGTAGAGCTAATTTACAATGTTTATGAAGATGCTGATAAGGACATATTGATAAAGGTTTTTCAGGCCATGGAGCTTCTCGAACAGGACTATCTGGGCGGGATGGGTTCCAGAGGCTACGGCCGCATCACCTTTAAGAATGTGGAGGTCTTCTGGAACACAAAAAAGGATTATGAGGATGGCAATATAGATTTAAAACCCGAAAGGGCCATTAATCCTGGCCTCGATACCCCGGCCAAAATTATCGCTAATTATGATGCGCTAAGGCAAAAGCTGGTTTAAAAAGATGAAATACTTAGCGGTTAAAATTAAACCCGAGAGTTCTTTCCATCTCGGGGAAAGAGAAAAATGGTCGGAAGGGAGCAGAACCTATTTCCCTGCTGACACCATTTTTTCTGCGCTTTGTCATGCTTACCTTCTTTTATACGGAGAAGTCGACCACTTTATTAATGAATTTATTGAAAACGAGCCTCCCTTTCTGTTGAGCTCTGCTTTTCCTTGTACGAAAGATGACGATTATTTCTTCCCTCTCCCCAAGAATAAATTCATCTTGCCAGAAGATATCGACAAACTAAAAATAATAATAGCCGAGAAGCACGGCGAAAGAAACGCTGGCATGGATATTAAAAGAATAAAAAAAATTCAATATGTAAACCTGAGGGGCTTGAGCATCCTTTTGGCAGGGGGGAGCCTGCTGGATTTAATCATCAAATCATCGGATGACCCAGAAATAAAAACCTTTCCCGTTGTTTTTGATGGATTGCTGCGGGAAAAAGAAAAAAGTCTAGAAAAATTGTGGTCCATCGAGAATGTTCCACGCATTGCTTTAAATCGGTTGACGAGTCACCCGGGAGAAAACTTTTTCCATTTTGGCCTGGTTTATTATGGTGAGGAATCAGCTTTGTTTATCGTAGTTAAGTTAATCCGTCCAGAATGGGAATCGAAACTCAAAGCCATGTTTTATCTTCTATCCCACGAGGGTATTGGCGGAGACAGGACGTGCGGCAAAGGCCTTTTTAAGAAGCCTGAATTTAGCGAAATTAATTTGCCTATCATTCCCGCAGGCCAGGGTCTGTATTGCCTCTCCCCCTATTTTCCAGCAGCTTCTGAACGGTCTGGTCTTGCTCATGGCTATTACGAGCTCGAGGAAAGAAAGGGCTATATTTATTCTCCGTTTGGTCGTTCTTTAAGACGGCGCTCCATCCGTGTTTTTAGGGAAGGTTCTGTTTTTCCCGGTGATATTGAGCGACGTGGTTCTCTCGTTGATTTAACTCCGGATGCTTTCAAAGTCCACAAAGTTTATCGATACGCTCTTCTTTTTTCTTTGCCTTGTTATATGGAGTCAAAATGAAAATAAAAGTTACAGTTCTAAGTCCCGTCCACATTGGCTCTGGTGAAGAAATATCGCCAACTGAATATTTCATAGACCGGCAACGGGGCTGGTTTAACCGACTCAATCTTAACTCGCTTTTTTTAGATGTGAAGTTTAGGGCTCATCGCGAGAGATTTATTACTGAGGCAGCGCGCAGTCGTTATATCGGCCAGATTATTTCAGACGATTCTCTTTTAAATAAGCATATTTTATATTCTATCCCCATTTCAGCTGAGGCACGACAGGAAATAATAAATAGCCCCAAAAACGTAAAAACGTTTATCAAGAGCGCTGGCCGGGTATACCTTCCTGGGAGTAGCCTCAAGGGATCAATCTTATCCGCTTTCCTCTGGCATGTTCTCAAGGAGAAGAGCCAAGAAAAAAAAGCGATAATAGAAGAAATCATTCAAGTTGGAAAAGGTCAATCGGCACAGGCTTATGATAAATTGTTGAATTTAGCCCTTGGCCGGGTTGCTCCTGTAGAACACCGGCCGGAAAACCCAAAATTTTCTCACTGGCTTGACGTTGCTGACAGCAACACCATTTTTCCCCAGGAGAGCTTGCAAATTTCATTGGTTAAAGTGAAAGGTTCAAGGACAGGCAGGGAGCTCCCAGTTTTCTATGAAACAATCAAGAAAGACCAGATTTTTTGGATGGAAATCAAGGCAACCGAAGTGCTAAGAAAAGAAGGCTATTCTGAGAAAGCATTATTTCAAATTGCCCATGATTTTTATTCACGCGTGGCCCAAAAGGACGGAGTTAGCGTGCCCAATGTACCCTATCTTCTTCGTGTCGGACAGGGAGCAACGGCTTTTAGCACGTCGCTGCTGATCTTGGCCGAAGATTTACGGATTAGGAATTATGCCCTGAGACCACCGCGCACGCGGAAGCGTATCGCTGACCATACGCCGTTGGGGTTTGTTCAAATTGGTTTATGATGCGGACGACCGCAGATTGGTCATGCAAGACGTGAGCTTTTTATGGTAATTAGATATCTACATCTTACCTTTTCTCTACAAGCAGAGGAGGAAATCATTCTACCCGCGTACAAAGGGTCTGTCTTGCGGGGCGGCTTTGGCAACATCTTTAAGAAAATTGTTTGCGTCATGAAAAAGGAAGCGTGCTCGAATTGTATCTTAAAGGCTCAATGCGCCTATTCTTACATCTTTGAGACGTCTCCACCTGAGGGCACAGAGTTGATGGCAATGGCGAAATATGAAGCCATTCCCAGACCATTTATTATAGAACCACCAGAGGATACCAAAAGATCTTATCGGGATGGAGAAGAAATTAATTTTAATCTAATCTTGATTGGCAGGGCGATCAATTATTTGCCCTATTTTATTCTTGCCTTTGATGAATTTGGCCGTTTTGGGATTGGCAAATACAAAGGAAAGTTTCATCTTAAGGAAATAGATAATCGAGGCAGGCTCATCTATTCAGAGAAAGAGAAAAATTTAAAGTTAATTGACCCGGAAGTTTTCGAAATACCCGAGGAATTCGCTCTAAGCGAAGCGTTCTCTCATGAAATGGACCTAACTATCGATTTCTTTACTCCAGTAAGGATTAAACATCAAAGGGACTTGGTCGCTGACCTCGAATTCCATGTCCTTATCAGGAGCATTTTGCGCCGGCTGTGTTTGCTTAGTTATTTCCATGGAGAAATGAGAGAACCAGCTTGGAAGCAAAAAGAAATTATCGACGCCGCAAAGGAGGTGAGAATTAAAAGAAAATCTTTAAGATGGTATGATTGGGAAAGATATTCGGGCAGACAGAAGACAAAAATGATGTTGGGTGGTTTAATAGGTCAGATCTCGTATGAAGGAAAAATCGGTCCTTTTTTGCCATTCGTAAAGGCCACCGAGATTTTCCATGTAGGTAAAAGCACCGCTTTTGGCTTGGGAAAATACAAAATCCTGGATGGAAGGCAAGGCACAATAGAGGGCCAAGAAAGGAGATAGAAGATGAAACATTTCATAAATGTTTCTTCATTTCGGTCTCAAAATAAAGAAATGTTAAAGAAAGCCCTTTATAATTTATTCAATTTAAAGAAATTATCGGTCGTGGCTGAAGGAATGAAGACCTCGATGAGAAGGGATTGCGACCAATACACGGGGCTAATCATGTTGACCTCCTTATTAAAGAAGGAATGAAGACCTCGATGAGAAGGGATTGCGACCTCCCTCTTCAAAAATACGGGACTGACCATGATGGAAGGAATGAAGACCTCGATGAGAAGGGATTGCGACTATGGAAGAAGGGCCGAACCCATTCTCCCTGCCTGAAGGAATGAAGACCTCGATGAGAAGGGATTGCGACTAAGCGGAGTCCCGACTCTCCGAAGCTCGTCCCGGAAGGAATGAAGACCTCGATGAGAAGGGATTGCGACTCTACCGCTTCGCCAGTCTCCTTGAGTACAAGAAGAAGGAATGAAGACCTCGATGAGAAGGGATTGCGACCACCAACCGGGGTCACAGGCCGCATCATTAGGGGAGAGAAGGAATGAAGACCTCGATGAGAAGGGATTGCGACCTTATATGCGGATTCTATACTTTTTTAGGCAAAAAAAGAAGGAATGAAGACCTCGATGAGAAGGGATTGCGACGACAAATACAGGGCTCGGGCGATCCGACACTCGGCCTGCCGGGAAGGAATGAAGACCTCGATGAGAAGGGATTGCGACCAATAGCCGTTCGCAAAGGTCTATCACCTTCTCGGAAGGAATGAAGACCTCGATGAGAAGGGATTGCGACCCAGGCGAAGGCTCTGGCACATGACCGTCCCCTCCGGAAGGAATGAAGACCTCGATGAGAAGGGATTGCGACCATGACATCTATTTCATTTTCAAGCTCTTCGGTATGGAAGGAATGAAGACCTCGATGAGAAGGGATTGCGACTTCTAACAGCACGTAAAAGTACCGGTGGGCGTCCGGAAGGAATGAAGACCTCGATGAGAAGGGATTGCGACTCCGTTAAAGTATCTAATACCGCATTGGCAAAGTAGAAGGAATGAAGACCTCGATGAGAAGGGATTGCGACAAATCCTCATAAAGAGCTTCGTCACCTAAGAGCTTTGGAAGGAATGAAGACCTCGATGAGAAGGGATTGCGACTTGTCCAGTAATCGCCA
>Ga0129301_1001657_pt1 | contig 10437 bp, 7 predicted proteins | sample ConPoolayeHmetaG_FD_94489 | JGI IMG/M metagenome (GOLD analysis project Ga0129301, IMG submission 94489) | Hot spring microbial mat communities from California, USA to study Microbial Dark Matter (Phase II) - Cone Pool mat layer H metaG ...
GCCCTCAGGTAGATCGGCTCGACGTAGAGGATGGAGGAGTCTATCGGGATCACGAGCAGATTGCCCCGGATCACATCGGAGCCGTGCTGGCTCCACAGGCTCAGCCTCTCGCTGATCTCGGGGTGCTGGTCTATTGAGGCCTCGATCTGGATGGGGCCCCAGACCTGCTCCACCTTGGGGAAGTGGTAGAGCATGAGCCGGCCGTAGTTCTCCCCATCACAGCGGGCGGCCATCCAGGCGACCATGTTGGGCCGGGCCTCGGGCGTGAAGGGGAGCATCAGCACATACTCCGGCTCCGCCTCGCCCGGCAGCGCGAGCAGCGCATAGTAGGCCTGCATCGTCTCACCGGGGCCGGTCTCCGTTCCGCCCACCCGGTAGCGCACGCCCCGCACCGCCGACTTGGGGAGCTCCCGGGCGATCTCCCACTTCTCCAGCTTGTTGTAGAAGATCCTCGGGTCAGTCATGTGGTACTCGGTCAGCCGCGCCGCCTGCGTGTTGAACAGCGCCTCCGGATACCGGATGTGGGCGATGAGGCCCGCGGGCATCTCATCCAGGGGCCGGAAGAGGTCGGGGAAGATGCGCTGGTAGGCGCGAATGATCGGATCCTCCGGCTCGGCGACGTAGAAGCCCACGGTGCCGTCATAGGCGTCGGTGACCACCTTGACCGAGTTGCGTACATAGTTGAAGTGCCCGGTGCGGGTCTGGTAGGGCTCGGAGTAGGGAAACATGCCCGAGGTGGTGTAGGCGTCCTGGATCCAGTACAGGCCACCGTCGCTGCCGACCACGATGTAGGGGTCGTGGTCGAAGGCAAGGAAGGGCGCGATCCGGCGGGCCCGCAGGGCGACATTCCGGTTCCAGAGCAGGCGGCTCTCCTTGGTGATGATGGTCGAGATGAGGATGTTGATGTCCCGGAAGCGCATCGCCGTCGCCAGCCGGGGCAAGGGAGAGCCTATGGGCACCCCGCCGGCCCCCGCGTAGCGGGTCTTGGCGACCTCATTGGTCTCCGGGAGCGTGTAGTCGTTCTCCTCCTCCGTGGTGCCGACGACGATGTAGCCGTCGGTCAGCTCCCCGTAGTAGATGCCGTGCCGCTTCACCTCGAGCTCGAAGGTGGACTGCGGCGGGATGTCGCCGATCACGTAGTTGGGGAGCCCAGAGCCCACCACGTCGCTGACCGGGGTCATGACGACGCCGCACCCGTGGGTGTAGAAGACGTGCTCGTTCTGCCAGGTGCGCTTGCCCAGGATCCTCAGCAGCCGGTCCATGTCGAGCTCCCGGGCGGCGATGAGCACCTGGCGATATCGGCCGTTGATCCAGTAGCGGTCCACGTCCACCGAGTCGAAGCGGTAGTAGTCCCAGATCGCCTGCTGGTTCTGGTAGGTGTCGAGGACGGGCCGGTAGTCCCACAGCCGGATGTTCTCGACGGTGGCGAGATTGGCCTCGATGGCCTCCGGGGTCAGGACGTCCAGCTCCCGCACCTGCCGGGGCTCGATGCGATCGAGGCCGAAGCCGCGTCGGGTGAAGGCGATGGTGTGGCCGATGTACTCCTGCTCCCGCGCGAACTGGTTGGGCACCACATGGAAGCGCTCTACCAGGGCCGGGTAGGCGACGTTGAGCAGCAGAGAGGCGAGCCCGAGGAAGCCGATGGCGGCCAGGGGCAGCCACAGGCCGCGGAAGTGCATGTTGACCAGCACCACCACCGCCGCCGCGAGCGCGACCACGAAGAGCACGTTGTAGGCGAGGAGCTGAGCGTTGACATCGGTGTAGGAGGCGCCGAAGGTCACGCCCCGGGCCGAGTACAGCAGGTGGTAGGCGTCGAGACGGTAGCCGAAGGCCTTGAGGGCGAGGATCGCGGCCAGCAGGACGGAGAGGTGGGCCTTCACGTGGGGGGCGAAGGCGGGGATGCCCCGCAGCAGGCGGATGGCCTTGTCGAGGTAGTGCGCGCCGGCCGACACCACGAACACCGCGATCAGCGACAGGTACCACCACTGCCAGAGGTAGCGCCAGAAGGGCAGGCGGAACACGTAGAAGCCCACGTCCCGCCCGAAGATCGGGTCCTGGAGGTCGAAGGCCACCGCGTTTCGAAACAGCAGGTAGCTGTTCCAGCGCTCGGAGGCGGCGAGGCCCACGAGATAGGCCGCCACCACCGCCGCCGCCAGCAGCGCGACGTACAGGAACCGGGAGGCGAAGTACTCCATCACTTCGGCTAGGCGGACCCGGAGTTCCCGCTCCTCCTCGTACCAGGTGGTGCGGGGGGCGAAGCGGCGGGCGACCTCCACGTTGCCGATGAGGAGCACGAAGAAGGCGAGCCCGAAGGCCGCGCCCAGGCCCACCCGGGTCGAGAGCACCGTCCAGAACACGCGCGGAAGGCGCACGTCGAAGCGGAACCAGAGCCAGTCGGTGTAGAGCTGTACCAGCAGGGGCAAGAGCCAGAAGACGAGGACCAGCCCCAGCGCCACGATGGTCCAGCGCAGGACGCGGCGGCGAGTGCGGCGTCCCCCGAAGTCGGCGCTGACGATTCCCATAGAGCAGCCTCCGCCGCAGGGCAGTCTCTCAACCACTTCGCCCCCCGCCGCCCGTCCCCTGCCCCCGGCCGGTTGCTTGACACCGGCCGGGGTGTGCGTATATACTGGCAAGCGCGGCCGGCGCGGGCGGGCCCGCTCTCGGGGCCCGCCCGAGCTTCGTATCCCTGCGCCGGCGGGGAGCCGCGCCGATGACGAGGAGGACGCGCGTGACCACGACGGACCTAACCGCTCAGGGCGTGACCGCGGCCAAAGGCCGGGCGCACGTCGTCCGGACGGAGGGGCTGACGAAGGTCTACCGATCCCTGCTGTCCCCGGCCGGCGTGCGCGCGGTGGACAATCTGAACCTGGCGGTCCGCGAGGGTGAGACCTACTCCATCGTTGGGCCAAACGGCTCCGGCAAGACCACCACCCTCAAGATCCTGCTCGGGCTCATCTTCCCCACCTCCGGCTCGGCCACCATCTTCGGCAAGACCATCGCCGACCTGGGCGTGCGGGAGCGCATCGGGTTCCTGCCCGAGGACGCGTATCTCTACGACTGCTTCAGCGGGGAGGAGCTGCTCGACTTCTACGCCGGGCTCTTCGGCTACTCGAAGGCGAAGCGCCGTCAGCTTACCGACGAGCTGCTGGAGCTGGTGGGCATGCAGGAGAACCGACGGGTCCCCTTCCGCGAGTGCTCCAAGGGCATGCGCCAGCGGCTCGCGCTCGCGCAGGCCCTGGTCAACGACCCCGAGCTGCTCATCCTCGACGAGCCCACCTCCGGGCTCGACCCGGCGGGGCGTCACCAGATGACCCTGCTCATCCAGGAGCTCAAGCGCCGCGGCAAGACCATCCTCCTGTGTTCTCACTTCCTCGCCGAAGTGGAGGAGGTCTGCGACCGCGTAGGCATCATGTACCGGGGAAAGATCGTCGCCGAGGGCGCCCTGAGCGAGCTCGCCGGCGAGCCCACCGAGATCGTCATCGAGGCCCGCGGGCTCCCCGAGACGGCCGCCGAGCAGATCGCCGCGCTGCCCGGCGTGCTGGGCGTTGACGGCGAGCTGGTGCGCATGGGGCACGCCGAAGAGGGCCGGCTGTGGTCCGTCCTCGAGCGCGTGCATCAGGCGGGCGGCCGCATCGTCGAGGTCAGGCGCCCGCGGCCCTCGCTGCAGGACGTCTTCGTGCGGGCCATCAGGGAGGAGCCGAGGTGACGCCGCTGGCAAGCCGAGTCATCGTGCTCGTCGGGGTGGCGCTCGTCGCCGCCATTGTCGTCATCACCCGCCGCGCCTGGCTGCCGGCCGTGGGCCATACGTTCCCCTCGGTGTGGCGAATCGCGTGCATCACGGTGGCGGAGGCCCGGCGGCGACGCGTCATCCAGGCGGTGATCATCCTGGTGGTGCTGCTGCTGTCCTCGATGACCTTCTTCACCTACCTCAGCCCGATGGAGCAGGCCCGCATGATCATCTCCAGCGGGCTCGCCGCCATCACCGTCTTCGGCATCCTGCTCGCCATCTTCGTCGCCGCCTTCCTCATCCCGGCCGAGATCGAGAACCGCACCATCTACGCCATCCTGTCCAAGCCCGTGAAGCGCTTCGAGTTCGTGCTCGGCAAGTACCTGGGCGCGATGATCGTCCTCGGCGCCATCGTCGCCGTTATGACGGTGGTGCTCGTGGGCGTGCTCGCGCTCCAGGACCGCCTGGTGCAGGACCTGCCCGACTCCCGCTTTGACCCCAACCTGGGCCCGGTCATCCTCGCCGCCGTGCTCAGCTACTTTGCCCTCGCCGTGCTCACCGCCCTCATCGTGCTCATCTCCACCGTCGGCTCCACCACCATGACGGTGATCAGCGCCTTCATCATCTGGGCCATCGGCAGCCTTCAGAGCACCATCCACGACCTCGCCGAGAACGCCGCAGGCGTGTCCCGCCTGGTGCTGCTGGTGCTCTACAACGTGGTGCCCAAGCTCGAGAACTTCGACATCCGCCACGAGGTCTCCAACTTCATGAGCATCAGCGTGGTGGCCGCCTGGGAGGCCATTCTGCACGGGCTCGGCTACATCGTGGTGGTCCTGATCCTGGCCGCCATCTTCTTCAACGATCGGCAGGTGTAGCGGTTCCATGTCACAGCTTCGACGACCGCACTGGCCGGCGGCCCTCCTCGTGGTGGGGCTGTTGCTGATCCTCGCCCCCCTTCAGGAGCGGATCCACAGCGCGCGGCCCCGGCTCTTCGACCCCGAGCAGCGAGTCCGCCGGGCCAGCGCCATCACCATCGGGCCCACGGCCGGGGTGATCGCCGCCCTGGGCGGCTTTCGCACGGTGGCGGCCGACCTGCTGTGGCTGCGCGTGGAGCGCGCCTGGCACGGCGGTAACTGGTGGGCGATCATCCCTCTCCTGGACGCGGTGGTGGAGCTCGACCCGCACTTCCTACTGGCCTGGAAGGTGTATGGCTGGCACTGCGCCTACAACCTCCACGTCGAGGCCCAGACCCTGGTGGACAAGCGCTACTGGCTCCAGCGCGGCCTCCAAGTCCTCGAGCGCGGCGTGGAGGCCAACCCCGGCCGCTGGGACCTCTACTTCGAGCTCGGCTGGACTTACTACGATCGCGCCCACGACGCCTATCGCGCCGCGGAGTGGTTCCGCCGCGCCGACGAGTTCCCTGACGCTCCCGCCTACGTCACCCGCCTGGTCTACCGACCCTTCGAGCGCATCCTCGACTTCGACCGCCTCTTCCCCGCCATCGAGTACGCCCGCGCCAAGCACCTCGACGACCACCACCACCAGCGCATCGTCAACCGCGACCTCGAATGGTGGACCACCCGGCAGGATGACCCCCAGGAGCATCGGCGCCAGATCGTGATCGAGAACACCCGCCGCCACCAGCGCGCCATCCCCTTCCACATGTACCCCGACAACCCGTACTGGGACGTGTGCCCGCGCTGCGGCATGCCCTCTGCCAAGGATGCCCAGACCTGCGCCAACTGCGGCTACGAGCGGCCCCCCGAGGGCTGGCCGGATGTGCCCCTGATCCGCTGAGCGAGCCCCGCGCGGCCGCCCACGGCCCGCGACCATGGCGGAGCCCAGTCCCATCATCGCCGTCCCCCACGCAGGCTCGGACGAGGCGGGCAAGGGTGACTACTTCGGCCCCCTCGTCGTCGCCGCCGCCTTCGCGGATGAGACGGCCCTGGCGCGGCTGCCTCAGGCCGGCGTCAGAGACGCCAAGCGGCTCTCCATCTCCAGCCTGTGGGAGCGGGAGAAGGCGGTGCGGCAGATCTGCCCGGCCTTCGAGGTCGTCGTGATCTCACCGGCCCGCTACAACCAGCTCTACGAGGAGATCGGCAACCTCAACCGGCTTCTGGCGTGGGCCCACGCGCGGGCCATCGAGAACGTGCTCGCCCGCGCCGGGTGCGGGGTCGTGGTAGCCGACCAGTTCGGCGATGAGCGGCTGCTGCGCAGCTCGCTCATGGCGCGGGGCCGGAGGGTGGAGCTCCTCCAGCGTGTCCGCGCCGAGGACGACCCGGCCGTGGCGGCCGCCTCGGTGCTCGCGCGGGCGGCTTTCGTGCGCGGCCTCGCGCGCAGCTCGGCCCTCGCCGGCCTCGACCTGCCACGGGGCGCCACGCACGTGCTCCCGGCCGCCCGCAGCGTCTACGCGCGGGGCGGGATGGACCTGCTGCGCCAGGTGGCGAAGATCCACTTCCGCACCACGAAGCAGGTTGCTGGCTAGCCCCGCCCTCGCTTAGCGGCCAGCCCCCTCTCTGTGGAACAATCAACACAGGCGCGGCCCCCGGCCGCGCCCGGTCTCCAGGGGGGGTCGCCATGCCGATCTCCATCGAGGTCAACGGTCACCTCATCGCCGATTGCGAGGCGAAGCTCGCGCACTTCGTCGCCAACGGCGGCTACGAGGTCTACGACTGCCGCGGCATTGCCGCGGAGCCAGACCCCGATGTCATCTCCACCCAGCAACTCCGCCTCGCCAACGCATCCCGGCGAGTCCGCGCCCCCCTCCGCGCCTGGCGGCCCTTCCTCGACCGGCCTCTGCCCGAGCTCGCCGCCATCCCACCCGGCGTTGACCTCATAGCATCCGAGACAGAGGCGGTCGGCGAGGCCCTCGCTCAGCTCCACGCTGCCCTCGCGCGCCTCTCCGTGCCCATGATCAAGGACACCACCGCCACCCAGGTGCTGTACCTCAAGCGCCCCCGCCTGGTCCCCGTCTGCGACCGGCATCTGCGCCGGCTCCTCGGCATCCACAACGGCCGGCCCGGGCCCGCTCGCGCGCTGGCCGTGGCGCAGGCCCTCCGCAGCCTGGGCCTGGCCCGCGGCGACGCCCTGGAGACGCTGAAGCGCTACAGCGACGAGACCACCAAGCTGGTCCTTGGTGCGGTCCCCCTCTCCAGGGCCCGCATCCTGGGGCTGCTGCTCTCCATAGAAGGGGCGCGCCTCTCCGGCCACCCCTACTGAGCGCGGCGCTATCCACGCTGAAGGGCGCCGCCGCCCCCGGAGCCACAGCGCGCCGCGTAGTCGCTGGGGCGCATCCACTCGACGCGATCGGCGAGGAACTGCCGCACCCGCCTCACCACCTGCTGGAATGCCCCCCAACCCACGCCGTTGACCGGGTTCAGGCCCTGCCAGTGCGCGTAGAAGAGGCAGTACGGCGCGCCGCTGTCCAGCAGCTCGACGATCCGCCCGGAGCGACCGTCGGCGGTGATGTAGTAGTCCGCGCTCACCCGCGCTGGGTCATTGTCCCAGATCCCGAACCGGTCCTCGGCGTTTGGGAACAGATCGTACACCGCATGGTCGCCATCGCTTGCCACGAGCACCGGCGCGTGCTCGCCGGGGCCCGTGAGGGTGAAGCACGGCACCGCCTTCCCCCGGAACCTGCCCGCCTGCGCCAGCCGCAGCAGCGCCTCCCACACGTTCGGGTTCACGCCCGTGATGCCGGACCCGCGCAGTTCGGCGAATCGGTGCGCGCAGGCCTCGCAACTACACCCTGGCGAGGTCACGCCCGTGAAGCGCACCCCCACTCGCTCTCCCTCCTCGATGATGCTGCGGAAGTAGGCCTCGTAGGCCTCCACCGGCGTGTCCGGCTCGTAGAGCCAGACGCCCTCGTGCTGGGCGCCCTCGGGCACCCGTCCCTGGGCGAAGTCGAACAGGCCTCCATGCGTCATCAGCTCCATGTGGCTGTCCACGCCGCACTCGTAGGCCCGCCGCACTTGCGCGAGATAGGCGCGCTGCTCCTCGGTGTGGGGGCGGCTCAGGAGGCCGTGCTCCTGCCAGCCGTAGCCGAGGATCACGCTGGACTCGCCCCTCACCCCCTCCGCCGACACGAAGTCGAGGAAGGTCTCAAACGCCTTAGCCCCCGCCGTGTACGGGTTGGTGTCATCCAGGTAGAAGGACAGCGCTGTCTTCTCCACGTGCCTGCACCTCCAGTGGCCGGCCGGTGGCCTCACGCTCCCCCGAGCATCTCGCGCAGGTCGGCCTCTGGGGCGCCGATGGGCCTCAGGCCGAGCTTGTCCTGAAGCGCCCGCAGCACGCTGGGGGGCACGAAGGCGGGGAGCGTGGGCCCGATCCTCATGTTCCTCATCCCCAGGTGCAGCAGCGTGAGCAGGATGGCCACCGCTTTCTGCTCGAACCACGAGAGCACGATGGAGAGCGGCAGCGCGTTGATCTCCACGCCCAGCGCCTCCGCCAGGCCCTGCGCGATCCGGATTGCCGAGTACGCGTCATTGCACTGGCCAACGTCCAGCAGCCGCGGGATCCCGGCCACCTCCCCGAACTCCAGCTTGTTGAACCGGTACTTGCCGCAGGCGAGGGTGAGGATCACCGTGTCCTCGGGGGCCGCCTGCGCCAGCTCCGTGTAGTAGCTCCGGCCCGGCTTCGCCCCATCGCAGCCGCCGATGACGAAGAAGCGCCGGACCTGGCCCGCCCTCACCGCCGCCACGATCTCCTCGGCTCTGCTCATCACCGCCGCGTGGCCGCATCCCACCAGTATCCGCCGGTCCGGGCCGTCCTCGGCGAAGCCCTCTTGCCCCAGCGCGGCCTCGATCACCGGCCCGAAGCATCGGTCCTCGATGTGCCGGACGCCCGGCCAGCCCACCACCCCGGCCGTGAAAATGCGATCCCGGTAGCTGTCCCGCGGCGCCTGCAGGCAGTTCGTGGTCATCAGGATGGCGCCTGGGAAGGCGTCGAATTCCTCCCGCTGAAGCTGCCAGGCCCCGCCGTAGTTGCCGACCAGGTGCTCGTGCTTCCTCAGCTCGGGGTAGCCGTGCGCGGGCAGCATCTCCCCATGCGTGTAGACGTTTACCCCCTTGCCCCGGGTCTGCTCCAGCAGCTCCGCCAGGTCCCTCATGTCATGCCCGGAGACGCAGATCGCCTTTCCCTTCACCGGCTCTATGCGCACCCAGGTCGGCTCCGGGTCGCCGTAGTTGGCCGTGTGCGCCGCGTCCAGCAGGCCCATCACCCGCAGGTTCACCTCCCCCACCCGCAGCGCCCACGAGACCAGGTCCTCGGGGTCCGTGGGCGTGCTCGCCAGGTAATCCAGCGCCTGGTGGAAGAATGCGTACACCTCCTGGTCCTCGAAGCCCAAGATCTGCGCGTGGTCGGCGTAGGCTGCCATCCCCTTGAGGCCGTAGAGCACCAGCTCCTGCAGGTCCACCACCTCCGCCGGCAGCCGGGCCCTGCGCCCCGCGATGGAGACCTCCTTCCCCTGCCGGACCAACCCTTCCAGGTCGCCGGCCGGCTGCCAGGCCGCCGGCCCCCCGAGCGCCTCGCGGCCGCCACCCGCCCGCTCGTAGGCCTCCCTCATCCGCTGCTTCAGCTCCGCGGCCCGCTGCAGCATCGCCCCGAGGCGCTCGGGGTCGAAGTTCACGTTGGTGAGAGTGGCGAACAGCGCCTCCAGGGCGAAGACGTCCACCTCCCGATCCCTGACCGCGAGCTCCGCCGCCCGCCGCGCGTACATCGAGAGCCCCTCTGTCGCGTGCACCAGCAGGTCCTGAAGCGCCGCCGTCCGTGCATCCTTGCCGCACACGCCGTGGGTCTTGCACCCGATGCCCTTCGCCGCCTGCTCGCACTGATAGCAGAACATAACGCCCAGCTCCTTCGTTGTGATGCCGACGGGGCGTGCCCTACCCCCGCACCTCGGCCACCGCCCGCTCGACCGCCTCCGCCCCCTCGACCACCTCCACCTCGAAGCCTGTCTCCACCGCCTCGGCGATCCCGAGCTCCAGCAGCCGCCCCGCCTCCCTCTCGTGCCGGCGGCCCAGGGGGAAGCAGTTGCCCGGCTCGACGCCAAGCACATACTCGCGCTCCCCCAGCATCTTCCACTGGGTCAGACACGGCAGCTCCGAGGCCCGCCACCGCATCACCATCGCCAGCCCGCCCCGCAGCCTTCGGTTCACCACCGCCGCCCTCACCCACCCGTCGCGGTCGGCGCGCGGCGCGTGCAGGTAGACCTTCTCTCGGTAGCCCCGCACCGGCGCATGTATGCGGGCCCAGTCCTGGGCGCCTTCCTCTGCCTCCTCGTCGCGCGGCTCGACCTCCCCGCCCGGCGTCACCAGCTCCGCGTCCTCATCCACCAACGGGAAGCCCGCGTTCACATGGTAGAGCAACATGCACGGCGAGGGCCGCGCCCCCACGTTGACCACGCGGTCGCGCAGCGAGAACCCCGCGCCATCCCCATACGCCCGGATGGTCCGGTGCAGCTCCAGCTCCGCCCCGAACAGCCTCGCCTCCCTGACCACCCCGCTCACCGTGAGGGCGAGCCGGTCTCCCTCCCACTCCTCGCGCCAGCTCACCCGCTCCGCGGGCGTGGTCGAGATCCGCCCGTGCAGCCCAAGCGCGTCCGCCCCATCCACCTCCGGCGGCCCTACATTGTCCAGCCCACAGGTTGTCAGCAGCCCACCGAAGAAGGTGCGCAGCCACTCCAGCCGCTCCGGCTCGTAGTAGGCCGGCCC
>Ga0129301_1001658_pt1 | contig 10436 bp, 7 predicted proteins | sample ConPoolayeHmetaG_FD_94489 | JGI IMG/M metagenome (GOLD analysis project Ga0129301, IMG submission 94489) | Hot spring microbial mat communities from California, USA to study Microbial Dark Matter (Phase II) - Cone Pool mat layer H metaG ...
CTACCGGGAGGCTATCGTGGGGATCAAGGGGCGAGGGGTGTACGGGCGGCTGAGGCACGAACGGGGGGTGCACCGGGTGCAGCGGGTGCCGGTGACGGAGGCGGCGGGCCGGATACACACCTCGGCGGCGACGGTGGCGGTGCTGCCGGAGGCGGAGGAGGTAGAGGTGGAGATGGCGCCGGGGGACCTGGAGATCGAGGCTTGCCGGGCCTCGGGGCCGGGCGGGCAGCACATGCAGAAGAACGAGACCGCGGTGCGAGTCACTCACAAGCCCACGGGCATCGTCATCATGTGCCAAGACGAGCGCTCCCAGCGCCAGAACCGGGAGCGGGCGTTGCGCCTGTTGCGGGCGCGCCTGTACGAGATGGCGCGCGCGGAACAGGAGGCGCAGATCGCGCAGGCACGCCGCAGCCAGGTGGGCACAGGAGACCGGAGCGAGAAGATCCGCACCTACAACTTCCCGCAGAGCCGGGTCACCGACCACCGCCTTGGTCGGAGCTGGCACAATCTGCCCGCCATCCTCGAGGGCGACCTCGACCCTATCCTCGACGAGCTCCGCGAGCACGCCACCCGCGCGCCGTGACCCTTGCCCAGGCGGCCGCGGAGGTGGCGGCGCGGCTGGCCGCGGCGGGGCTGGAGCGGGCGCGGTCGGAGGCGGAGCTGATCGTCGCCGCGGCGACGGGCCGGCCGCGGGAGCACCTGCTGCTGTGCCCGGAGGCCCACCTGTCGCAGCCAGAGCGGGACCGCGCCCTCGCGCTGGCCGCCCGCCGCGCGGCCCGGGAGCCCCTCGCCTATGTGCTGGGCCGCGCCGAGTTCTACTCCCTGGACTTCGCGGTCGGCCCGGCCGCCATCGTGCCTCGGCCGGAGACCGAGGTGCTGGTGGAGGCGGTGGCGGAGCGGGCGCGGGCGATCGGGGCGTCCTTGGCGGTGGATGTGGGGACGGGCTGCGGGGTGGTGGCGGTGGCGCTGGCGCGGGAGCTCCCGGGGATGCGGGTGGTGGCGGTGGACGTCTCGTTGGAGGCGGCAAGGTTGGCGGCGCGCAACGCCGCGCGCCTTGGGGTGACCGAGCGCGTGCATGTGGTGTGCGGCGACCTGCTGGACCCGGTAGGCCGGCCGGTGGACTGCGTGGCGGCCAACCTGCCGTATGTGCGCGCGGGGGAGTTCGCGGGGCTGGATCCCGAGGTGCGCTGCTGGGAGCCGCGGGCGGCGCTCGACGGCGGGCGCGACGGGCTGGAGGTGATTCGACGGCTGGTGGTGCAACTCCCGGCCCACTTGGCCTCGGGCGGGTTCGCGGCCCTGGAGGTGGGGGCAGGGCAGGGGGAGGAGGTGTCGAACGCGCTGATTCGTGCGGGGCTTGCCCGGGTGGAGACGATCCCGGACTATGCAGGCGTGGCCCGCGTGGTGATCGGTTGGCGCGAGGAGTGAGGTGGCATGGCAAGGGTGAGGACCCAGGTGGTGGAGGTGAACCCGCAGGAGCCGGAGCCGGAGGTGGTCGAGCGCACCGCCGGGGTGCTGCGGCAGGGGGGGCTGGTGGTGGTGCCTACGGACACGGTGTACGGGCTGGTGTGTGACCCGGGGCGGCGGGAGGCGGTGGAGCGGATCTACCGGGTCAAGCAGAGGCGGCGGGAGATGCCGCTGGCGCTGCTGCTGCATGACGCCTCGCAGGTTAGCGACTATGTGTCACACCTCCCTGAGGCGGCGGCCCGCGCGATGCAGCACTTCTGGCCGGGGGCGCTGACGGTGGTGGTGAGGGAGCGGGGGGAGGCGACGGCCACGGTGCGGGCCAGGGGAGACACGGTGGGGCTGCGGCTGCCGGCTCATCTAGTGCCGCGGGCGGTGTCGGAGGCGGTGGGGTGTCCGCTGGCGAGCACCAGCGCGAATCGGAGCGGCGGGCGCGCTCCGGTGACGGCGGCGGAGGTCTGCGAGGACCTGGAGGGGCTGGTGGAGCTGGTGCTGGACGCGGGTCGGACGCCGCTGGGGGAAGAGTCCACGGTGGTGAGCTTCGCGGAGTCGCCGCCGCGGGTGCTGCGGCTGGGGGCGATCGGGCTGGGGCGGCTGCGGGAGGTTCTGGGCGAGGTGCGGGCGAAGTAGCGAGCGATTCTGCAAAGGGGAGGCGAACGGTGGCGATGGACACGATGACGGCGATCATGCAGCGGCGGAGCGTGCGCAAGTATCAGCCGATGCCGGTGCGGGAGCGGGACCTGGAGGCGATCCTGGAGGCGGGTAGGCAGGCGCCGTCGGCGGCGAACCGGCAGCCGTGGCACTTCGTGGTGGTGCTGGATGAGGAGCAGCGAAGGCGGGTGGCGGAGGCGTGCGCGGGGCAGATGTGGATGGCGGAGGCGGGCGCGATCATCGCGGGGGTGGGCAAGCCGACGGCGAGCGAGAAGTGGTACCCGGTGGATGTGGCGATCGCGATGCAGAACATGATCCTGGCGGCGACCGCGCTGGGCTATGGCACCTGTTGGATCGGGGCCTTCGACCAAGCGCGGGTGAAGGAGGTGCTGGGGGTGCCGGAGGAGATGGAGGTGGTGGCCCTGACGCCTTTGGGGGTGCCCGCCGACCGGCCGGAGCCCCGGCCGCGCCAGCCGCTGGAGGAGTTCGCGTCGCGGGATCGCTACGGGAACAAGCTGGCGGGGTAGGTACGCGGCGGAGTGCAAGCAAGGGCGGGGCCGGCCCCTCAGGGCCGGCCCCGTTCGCCTTACAGCTCTGCGGCTGGTTCAGGCTCAGGTATAGCGGAAGTCGCGGTAGCGGTGTCGGATGGGCTCGAGGGAGCTGCCGACGGCGACGATATACCACTCGCCGCTGAGGCGCCGCAGCCGGTAGGAGACGTAGACGCTCTGGCGCTCGCCGTCGGGGTCGTAGAAGACGTGGCGCCCCGTGACGAAGAACTCGTGGCTGGACAGCCAGATGGGCTGGTCGAAGTCCATGGCGACGGTGTGGGTGGTCGCCATGGCGTCCACCGTCATGGCGTAGTAGTCCTCGGTCGAGGTCGTGTAGGTGTACTCGCCGTCGAAGTACACCCGAATATCCAGCCGGTCGGTGAGGTGGCGAGCGAGGGGCTCGACCTCGGCATTGAACCACGAGCGGCGGATGTCCTCTATGGCGCGGCGGGCGCCGACCTCATCCACGCTCTGGCCAGCGTAGTAGCGGTAGGGGGTGACGGGCACGTAGACGTAGGCGACCGGGGCGTAGTAGACCCGGGCGGGGTAGATCCAGGGCGGCATCCAGCCCCAGTAGTGGTAGATGGCGGGGTAGTAGCCGGGGTACCAGAAGCCGAACCAGTACGGGTCGCTGTAGTAGAAGCCGTAGTAGAAGGTGAGGGCGACCATGGGCCGCCGGGCGTAGTGCTGGGCGGCCCAGTAGCCGTCGGTGTAGCCGTCCCAGTAGCCGGCCCAGTAGGCGGCCCGGCTGCGGGGGATGAAGGCGTAGTGGTAGGAGGGGGCGCCGAACTGGGCGCGGACGCGGGTGTAGCTGACGCTGATGCGGCTGATGTTGTCGCGCACCAGGAAGGCGGCGCCGCTGGGGATGGGATTGCCGACCACATCCCTGTCGGGCCGCTCCCGCTCGATGAAACGGCTGCGCTCGAGGTTGCGCTCGCGCACCAGCTCCCGGAGCTGGTTGGGGGTGCGCTCCCGCTCGATGCGCGGGATGGCGGTGATCTGCTGGTCGGCGCTGGGCCCGCGGAAGTTGGCCCTGGGGACCTCGATGCGGCGGCCGTCGGCCGGCGGCGCGGCGGGAGGCCGGAGCTGCTCGCGCTCGCGCTCGCCAGCCCGCAGGCGGTCGCGCTCCCAGGTGCGGGAGCGGTCTTGGGCGGGCTCGGCGGGGCTCACGGGCCGGCCGGCGAGGGCGCGGGGCGGATCCTGTCGGAGAGACGGTTCAGGGGCCGTGCGGACCCGGGGCTCGACGGGCCAGCTAGGCGCGCCGCGCTCGGCCGGCTCGGGCCGCTGCGGCGGGCGGTAGAGCTCGTAGGCGCCCGGTCGGTCGGCCGGCCGGCGCTCCCAGCCTCTCTCGGCAGGAGCGAAGGGAGGCCGATAGGCCGGCGTGTCTGGTCGCTCGCTGACGGGCGTTCCTCTCTGAGGCAGGCTCCAGGCAGGGCCCCTTTCGGCAGGGGCAGGGCGCTCGAGGCGCCCCTGCGGCACGACAGCCGGCAGGGCGCGGACCTCGGGGCGCTCGACGCGAAGCTGGGGCCGCTCGGCCGGGGCAGGGGTCTCGGCGGGCGCGGCCGGCTCCGCCCGCTCCCGCGCGAAGGGGCTCTCGCGGGCGAAGCGAGACTGGGCGCGTGCGGCGAGGCCGGGCGAGGCGGTGAGGCCCACGAGGACGCTCGCCGCCACCAGGCCCGTGAAGAGTGAGCGAGCTCTGTAGCCGAACATCTCACTCGCCTCCCTTGGGCGCCGCTCCGACGAGGGAGCGGCCACCTGGAGATGGTCCCCCGTCCGTCCGTGTAGATTGTACCGCGTTCGCACCGAGAGCGAAACCCCCCCGGCCTGCGGGATGTGACCTGTGCGACGCTCTGGCTGCTCGACCGCCGACATTCGCAGTACCCTACCGGGCCGACAGGAGGCTCCTGAACACTAGACGAGCGGGGGCGCAGGCGCATTCCGCGGCGTGGGAAGGGGACAGCCCCCCGGCAGAACCGGGGGGCTGTCTGGGTCCAGGCGATTCAGGCTTGCGGGGGCCTGCTAGAAGGCGATGCAGAGCTCCGCGCGGATGACCTGAATCGGCTTGTTCTCGGCGTAGACGAACTCCTCGGTCTCAGGGTCAACGCCGACGGGCACCATCTGGTTCGACAGGACGTTCTTCGCCTCCCGCCGACCGTACAGGAAGTTGGCGCTCACGTTCTCGGACAGCGGCCGGGAGAGCCTGGCGAGCCACACGGAGTCGGCGTCCCGCCACTTGCCGGGCCGCGGGATGTCCGAGTCGGACCCACCGCTGGCGAGCCAGCTCAGGTACTGCGGGTTGTACGCCTTGCCGTCCATGTAGGACAGGCTGAGCGGGGTGTTCTCGCCCAGCAGGTTCGGGAACGTGACGTTGACGTGCCAGCCCTTGGCGATGTTGGTCGGGTCGAGGAACAGGGGCCGGTCGGTCCAGTTGATGTAGTGTGGGTCAATGGCGGCCCTAGGATGGAGGGCCGACAGGGGCAAGTTGAAGGCGAGGGGCGCGTCCCACGGCAGCACGCTCCAGCCGCCCTCGGGGACGCTGAAGGCATACCCCGCGTCCACCTGCCCGTACTCGCCGGTGAGCGACAGGCCGCTGCCCTTCCAGCACAGGCCGAGCAGGTATGCCTTGTCGGACTCCTTGAGCTTGACCTCGCCCTCGTCCTGGACGCCGTCCCGGTTCCAGTCGGCGAACTTCTCGCCGGCGGGCCACTTGACAAGCCGGGCCCACTCGCCGTAGAGGTCGAGTCCGTAGAGCTTGCCCATCACGCTGGCGCTCCAACCCTGCTCCCGGTTGAAGCCGCTCTCGAGGTAGTTGAGCCCGAGGGCCCAGTCACCGCCGAACGCCCAGTCGAGGTAGTACAGGTTGTAGTTGTCCTGGCCAGTCGCGGTCCTGACATCGCCGGGGATCTGGGGCAGGCCGAAGGGCAGGTACATGTCCCACGCCTCGGAGTAGGCCGCGGGCACCCGACCGTAGAACATCTCCCGGTCGAGCATACCCCAGAGGGCGCCCCAGGAGAGGTCGCCCGTGCCCCAGTCGGCGCGGAAGGCCTTGATGGCGGCCTGGTCATTGTCGGCCAGCAGGCCCACGCCCCGCTTGAAGTACTGCTTGCCGACGGTGAGCTCAACGTCGGTCAGGAAGCGGGTGCGGTGCTTTACCCAGGCCTGATCAACGTTCACCATGTCCATGAGGCCGCCGCCGCTCAGCCAGTTCGGGGACATCATGTTCCACTCTCCGCCCAGCAGAGGCTCGACGGTCTGATTGTGGCGCGGCCCAGTCATCAGCTGGACCATGACGTCGGTGCTGGGCGACAGCGAGCCGGAGAAGTTGACCCGGGACTTCATGGTCATGAAGTCGCTGGGCTTGTAGGCGTCCTTCAGGGCATCGGTGATCGGGATGGACGCGATGTACAGCGGGTAGCCGACCAGCTCGACGACGGCCGGGGAGTCGCTCCAGCCGTAGTCATCGCCGGTGTAGAACGGCAGGTTGATGCCGCCATAGGCCGCAGGTGTCATGTAGGCGCCGTGGGACACGTCGTCTGCGGGCATGAAACCCCACTGCCATAGCGCATCCTCGACACCGCCCATGTACGGATAGCCCGTGGACTTGACGTCACCGGTGCCGAGCTTGGTGCCATAGAGCCCGACGCGCCAGCTGAGATCCCCGCTGACGGTGATCGTAGGCGCCGCGGCCGCGGGCGCGGCCTCGAGGGCCTCGACCCGTCGGGTGAGGCTGTCCAGGTCAGAGCGCAGGGACCTGAGCTCGGGAGCGAACTCCTTCGCAAGCCGGTCCAGCAGCGCCTGCTGCTCAGGGGTCAGGCCGGTGGGGGCCGCGGGCCCGGGCGGTCCCGGGGGTCCGGGCGGTCCCGGCGGTCCCTGGACACCCTCGATGGCCATCTGCTCGACGCGGTCCATCATGCGAGCGATCGCCATCGCGAACTCGTAACGGGTCAAGGTCTGTCGGCCCTTGAAGGTCCCGTCGGGGTACCCCTCGAGGATACCCGCCTCGGCCAGCCGGTTCACAGCGTGATAGGCCCAGTGGTCGGGCGGGACGTCCGCGAAGGGCTGCTGGGCGCTGGCGACGACGCATACGGCGCACAACACTAGCAGGGCGCCCAGAGCGAACCCTACGTTACGCATGGTGAGTCCTCCTTGCAGTCTGTGACTGTGTCACGACATTACGACGCGGCGGACTCGAGGGACCGGGCGGGCCTGCCTGAGCTTCCCAGTTTCCTCAAGCCGACAAGCCCCTTGTCGCTCTCGAGCCTCGCCTATGGATGCTGCCCTCTCGGCCCGGCTGCGCGCCTCGCCGTCTCCACCTCCTCCCTGGCGCGAGAAGCCGCTGAGGCCGGCCGGCAGACATATCGCCTGCGGCTGGGTCGCTTGCCCCGCGACCGGCCGCCAGACAATTCGATTATGCCATGTCTGCGGGCGCCGCTCCAATCCGGCGAGCTTAGACACCCCATGCCCTCGCCGGTTGCGGCCGGGGGGGATTATAGCGGCTCCGGGGCGCCGGCGCAAGCCCCCTGAGGCGCCTCTGGTGCCCCTGGCCGCACAAGGTAGGCCCTCGGAGGTCGCCGAATCGGGAGGGGCGGAGGGCTGCCGTGGCTGTCAGCATCCCCACACAGACAGGGCCGGTCAGGCGCGCCCGGGGGGCGGGGCGGTGATCTGGGCGGAGGGCTCGTCGCCGCTGGCGCTGCCCTCGCCTGGGCAGCACGCGGGCTGGCTGCGGGCGAAGCGGCGGCAGCTCGCGCGGCTGCTGGGGGGCTTTCCCCAGAAGGGGGACCTGGAGCCAGAGACGCTGCGCCGGCAGGAGGAGGCGGGGCGAACGGTGGAGTGGGTGCGCTACCGGAGCGAGCCGCAGGACGCGGTGCCCGCGGTGCTGATGGTACCCCGGCAGCGGACGCCGCCGATGCCGGCGGTCATCTGCCACCACCAGCACGCGGGGCAGTGGGAGCTGGGCAAGAGCGAGGTGCTGGGCTGGGCGGGTGATCGGGAGCAGGCCTACGCCGCCGAGCTGTGTCGGCGGGGCTATGCGGTGCTGGCGCCGGATGTGGTGGGCTTCGAGGAGCGGCGCCACCCGCGCCTCGGGGGCGCCGAGTATGAGCGGTTCCTGGCCCACGAGCTGCTGCTGGCGGGCTGGACCCTGCAGGGGAAGCTGATCTGGGACGTGATGCGGGCGGTGGACTACCTGTGTGGGCGGCCGGAGGTGGACCCGGAGCGCATCGGGATGATGGGGCATTCGATGGGGGGGATCGAGACCTGGTTCAGCATGGCGCTGGAGCCGCGGATCAAGGCTGGCGTGGTGAGCTGTGGGGCGACGACATATGCGGCGGTGCTGGCGGCGGAGGTGATACACAACCACGGCTTCTACGTGCCGGGGATCCTGAAGTGGGGTGACATCCCGGAGGTGGTGTCGCTGGTGGCGCCCCGGCCGCTGCTGTTGCTGGCCGGGGAGCGGGACCCCATCTTCCCGGTCTCGGGGACGCGAGAGGTGGCGGCGCGGGCGAGGGCGCTGTATCGCCGGCTGGGCGTGGGGGAGGCGCTGGAGCTGTACGTCTCACCGGGGGCGCACGAGCTGACCGAGGAGATGAGGAGCCGGGCCTATCACTGGTTCGACCGGTGGCTGTAGGGGGGCCAAGTAGGGCGCTGCGTCCGGGGGGCCGGACGCAGCGCGGACCAGGGGCACGCAGAGGCGTGTCCGCGTTCTTTATGCCACATCGGAGGCGCTTTTCTCAATCGCGCGGCGGCGGTTCGACAGGGGGGCGGGGAAGTGCTACAATGCGCGTGAGGTCGGGCAAGTGCGGGCTGGACGCGCCAACCTGAAGGACGCCTCGCGCATCGTCATCAAGCTGGGCTCCCGCGTCGTGACCACCGATGAGGGCGCGGTAGACGAGGACCAGCTCCGCGAGCTGGCGGGCCAGATCGTCGAGCTGACCGCGGCGGGCAAGCAGGTGGTGCTGGTCACCTCGGGGGCGATCCGAGCTGGGAGCAAGCACCTCGGGATCGCGGACCAGCGCCTGGACCTGCCGGCCAGGCAGGCAGCGGCGGCAGTGGGCCAGATCGAGCTGATGTGGCGCTACCGGGAGATCTTCGGTCGCTTCGGCCAGCCCATCGCGCAGGTCCTGCTGACCCAGCTCGAGCTTAACGACTTCCGCCGCTATCTGCACCTGCGCAACACCCTGAACACCCTGCTGCGGGACTATCGGGTGGTGCCAGTGCTGAACGAGAACGACTCCGTCTCTGCCGAGGGGGTGCAGATTGGTGAGAACGATCGGCTCGCCGCGGTGGTCGCCTCCAAGCTCGAGGCCGACCTGCTGCTGTCGCTCTCCGATGTGGCCGGCTACTACAGCGGCGACCCGCGGCGCGATCCGGGGGCGCGGCTGATCCCGCTGGTGACTGAGGTGACGGCGGACATGGAGGAGGCGGCCGCCGGGGAGGCGGGCCCTGCGGGGCGCGGGGGGATGAGGACGAAGCTGGAGGCGGCGCGGCTAGCGATGGCGGCAGGGGTGGTGATGGTGATAGCGGACGGTCGGGAGCCGGGGGTGATCCGTCGGCTCATGGTTGGGGAGGAGGTAGGGACGCTGTTTGTGCCGGGGGCGGAGCGGATGCGCTTCCGCAAGCGCTGGATCGCCTACGCGGCGGTGCCCAGGGGCGCGCTGAGGGTGGACGAGGGGGCGGCGAGGGCGCTGCTGGAGGGCGGTAAGAGCTTGCTTCCGGTGGGCATCGTCGAGGTGGAGGGGGAGTTCGAGGCCGGGGACATGGTATCCGTGGTGTCGGAGGCGAACGGGCGGCGGCGGGAGATCGCCCGGGGGCTTGCGAACTACGGGTCGGCGGACCTGAGAAGGATTCAGGGATGTCGGTCGAAAGACATCCCGAGGGTGCTGGGGTACCGGGACTTCGAGGAGGCGATCCACCGGGACAACTTGGTGGTGATCTGAGGCGCTGAGGTGGAGCTGCCGCGGGGAGAGCGGATTTTGATGCGGGGCAATGAGGCCGTCGCGCAGGCGGCGATGGACGCCGGCTGTCGCGCGTTCTTCGGCTATCCGATCACGCCCCAGAACCAGATCCCGGACTACTTCGCCGCCCACATGCCGGAGGTGGGCGGGGTCTTCCTGCAGGCGGAGAGCGAGGTGGCGGCGATCAACATGGTCTACGGCGCGGCCGCCGCGGGGGTGCGGGCGATGACCGCCTCCTCGAGCCCGGGGATCAGCCTGAAGCAGGAGGGCATCTCCTACCTTGCCGAGTCGGAGCTTCCCTGCGTGATCGTGAACATCATGCGCGGCGGCTCGGGGCTGGGCAACATCGCGCCCGCGCAGGCGGACTACTTCCAGTCGGTGAAGGGCGGGGGGCATGGCGACTACCGGACCCTGGCGCTGGCGGGCTGGTCGGTGCAGGAGCTGTATGACCTGACGCGGGAGGCCTTCGAGCTGGCGGATCGCTATCGCAGCCCGGTGCTGGTGCTGGGCGACGCGCTCCTGGGGCAGATGATGGAGCCGATGGTGCTGCCACGAGAGGTGGTGGACCCGGCCTGCCTGCCCCCGAAGCCGTGGGCGACGACGGGGGCGCGGGGCCGGCCGCACAATGTGATCAACTCCCTCTACATCGAGCCGGAGAAGCTGGAGGAGGTGAACCTGCGGCTCCAGGCGCGCTACGAGGCGGCGAGCAAGGAGGTCCAGTACGCGGAGGAGGACCTGGAGGATGCCGAGCTGGCGCTGGTCGCTTATGGGACCGCGGCGCGGGTGAGCGTGAGCGCGGTGCGGGAGGCGCGGCGGGCGGGAC
>Ga0129301_1001663_pt1 | contig 10418 bp, 8 predicted proteins | sample ConPoolayeHmetaG_FD_94489 | JGI IMG/M metagenome (GOLD analysis project Ga0129301, IMG submission 94489) | Hot spring microbial mat communities from California, USA to study Microbial Dark Matter (Phase II) - Cone Pool mat layer H metaG ...
GATCTAAGCACACGTACAATAGAATGGACCACACGTGAATATCAGAAAAATGTTTTGCAAGGTGTACGAAGGTTGATCGAAGAGTTCTCAGGCGATCCTAAAGACTTGGCAGGGGAGATGGGCGACACGCAAGTTCTCGTGGTTCACGCGGCGCCTGTAACCGTGGAAGTTCTTGATGCAAGCAAGCATTTGAAGGTGGTCGCTTGTACAAGAGGTGGGGCTGTTAATGTGGACGTAGATGCCGCAACAGACAGGGGCATACCAGTCATAAACACGCCAGGTAGAAATGCCGATGCAGTGGCAGATTACACCATCGGGTTCATCTTAGCTGAAACTAGGAATATTGCTAGGGCGTTTGAGGACCTTAGGAAAGGTGATTGGAAGTACGAATATTACGACTATGAGATATGTGGCTACGAATTAGCAGGTAAGAGTTTGGGTTTGATAGGGTTTGGGCAGGTTGGAAGAAAGGTCGCTCAACGCGCGAAAGGCTTTGAAATGAACGTGCTAGTATATGACCCATACGTTAGGAGTGATGACATAATTGCAATGGGTTGTCAACCAGTAGATCTAGAGAAATTGTTAAAGGAATCTGACTTTGTGTCGATCCACGCTAGGCTGACACCTTCTACCGTAAAGATGATAGGTGCAAGAGAAATAGCTCTAATGAAGAAGACGGCTTATCTTATCAATACGGCTAGAGGGAAGCTTGTGGACCAGAAGGCTTTATACCAGGCTTTAGAGAAAAGGCGTATTGCTGGTGCGGCCTTAGATGTATTTGAAAATGAGCCTCTAAGCAGGGACGACCCAATTTTAACCTATGACAATGTCACAGTAACACCACATATTGGTGGTGCAGCTAAAGATGTTGTTGCAAGAGCGGCGAAGATGGTCGCTGAAGACGTCAAGAGACTACTCGAGGGAAAAGCGCCTCTCTACTGTGTTAACCCTTCTGTCCTAAGTAAATGGGATAAGTCTGGGCTCTTACGATAAACATTACTTTAACGATTGGAGTGCAGGCAGTTTACTAATCCTCCTAGAGGTTAGGAGTAAAAGAGACAGGTTAATGCCAACTCCAATCCACAGTAGGTAAGGAACCATTTGGCTCATAATCACAGAGAGACCTATTGTTGAGCCCGCTGCGGAAGCGCCTATTAGACCGACTAGTGTTGTTAGAGCCGTTGGAAAGCCGCAGCAGGACGAAGCAGCAGAAACAGCTGAAGATAGACCTACTAGTGTTGACATTGAACTTACTACACCCACTCCACGCTCTACTCTACATACACCCTTAAGTTCTCTAGAGACGAACATCAACTCTGTGAACAAGAGACCGGCTATAATAGATGATATTATCATAGTCATAAAGGTTAAAACTGGTATGGAAAGCAAGGAGTTATTGGAAACCATCCAGAGTACAGAAAAGTCGTTTGTGTCGAATGAGAACGAACTTGTGACAGCATGTCTGGAGAAAAAGCCAAACGTTATTGGCGCCTTCCAACCGATGTACGATTGTGTTATGTAGAGAAAGATGCCAATTACGGAAAACAAATTAATCGCGACTATTAAGAGGGAAATGGCTAAAAATGCCACTATATACTTCTGCCTACTGAACACTTTTTTAAACACTTTAGCAACATCTCTTAAAAACGGCATTTTTTAAGAAATTGAGGAAAAAAATCTTCTATATATAGATTTTCAATTCAATGGTAATCTTATTAGAGTTTAAGGCGTATTTTGAATAGCACATAAGGAGGGTTAGAGATCTCGTGGAAGATTTAAAAACCATGCACCCAAAAACATGGGTATGAGGCTTAAAGATAGAGTCTGTCTAGTTACAGGGGCTTCGAGGGGCATAGGTAAAGCGATAGCACTTACCTTTGCGGGAGAGGGGGCAGATGTCATAGTAAATTATGAAAAGAGCCGAGAAAGGGCTGAGCAAGTTGTAGATGAGATTTCCAAGATGGGGAGGAAGGCGTTAGCGATTAAGGCGGATGTCTCGAACAAAGGTGAAGTAGATGCGATGGTAAATAAAACAATACAAGAGTTTGGTAGGATCGACGTTCTAGTAAATAACGCAGGAATAGCCATTATGAGTCCCAGTATATTAGAAGCCACAAAAGAAGACTGGGAAAGGACCCTAGCCGTGAACCTACTTGGACCTTATTATTGTATACAAGCAGCAGCTCCATACATGATCAAACAAAGATATGGGAAGATCATCAACATTTCATCAAACGCAGCTTTAGGTACAATTGGGAGGACGAGTGGCAAAGCAGTTGCGTACACGCCTGCAAAAGCAGGCTTGATCATCTTAACAAAGAGACTTGCCTTTGAACTAGGGAAATATAACATAAATGTGAACGCAATAGCGCCTGGAATCACAAAGACCGAGATAATAAATATAGGGCGGACACCCTTGGAGGTCGAGGAGCTCCTCAAAGAGAAGGCGAAGTCAACCGCTTTGGGCCGGGTAGCTGAACCACAGGATATGGCAAATGTCGCTCTATTCTTGGCATCAGATGAGTCAAGCTTTGTAACAGGACAATTAATAGTTGTCGATGGGGGAAGATTTGATTATCTTTCCCACAGCCAATAGACAATTAATCAGCATCACATAGCTAGAAGTGGCATGAATATGGATTTTAAAGGGTGAGTTATTAGAAATAGTCATTCACATAACGCAGAATATGGTCGGAGGATAAAACTCCTTTTTTATATTTTTAAAAAGATAGAAAATGAAAATTTATATACATCAATGAGCAAACAACTTCGAAAGATATGCCAAAGGATAGTGAAATACTAGAAGAGTTACAGAAGATTCGCCAGTTGCTCGAGCCGAAACCAGCTCCCCCTCCACCCCCACCTCCGAAGGGCCTGTGGGCGGAGTTTGTTAACTTCATAGGGAAAGGGGGCATACTCGGGCTTGCCATAGGCTTCATAATGGGCACTTACATCGGTAAGCTGATCTCAGCCCTAGTTAGTGACATAATAATGCCTATACCTGGAGCTTTTGTACCAGGTGGTGATTGGAGGGAAGCAGTCATAAGCATACCTATCGCAAATGGGATGAACTTTAAGATCGGAGACTTCGTTGGTGTAGTAATAGACTTTTTGATAGTTGCATTTGTCATCTTTTTGATTGTGAGGTATGCTCGAAAATTTGGAGTTAAATAAACTCCGCACACAATTTTTTTGACGCTAAGGGTTGAATCGATTTTAGAATATTTATTATTATTTATGATGAAAATTTAAAAGTTTTAATATCCTGTGGGAGCAAATAATATTGACATGTTATGTACACTATATTGGATAAGGTTCAGCTTGCAGAAGGCATTTTTAAGATTAGAATCACAGCACCTTGGGTAGCGAAGAATTGGAAGCCCGGCCAGTTCGTCGTCTTAATGGTGAACGAGGCTGGAGAACGTATCCCTTTAACTATAGTCAATGGAAACACAGATAATGGGACGATATCATTAATATTTCAAGTTGTCGGGAGGACAACAGCTTTACTTGCTTCAAAAAATGCTGGCGAAGAAGTATTTTCCCTCTTAGGACCCCTTGGTAAACCTTCTGAAATAAAAAAATTTGGTAATGTGATAGTGGTTGGAGGAGGGGTTGGTGTGGCTGAGATTTTCTCTCAGACAAAGGCTTTAAAGTCTCTAGGAAATTATGTTATCGGGGTTATTGGGGCGAGAACCCACAGACGTCTGATTTTGTTTGAAGAGTTGAGATCAATTTGTGACGAGGTTCACGTATGCACAGATGATGGTTCTTACGGTTACAGAGGGTTTGTCTCAGACTTTCTAAAAGACCTTTTAGAGGAAAATCGTACTATCGATTATGTTTACGCTGTTGGCCCAGTCCAAATGATGAAAGCAGTTAGTGAACTTACACGCCAGCGCCGCATTAGGACCTTTGTTAGCGCCAATCCAATAATGATAGATGGAACAGGAATGTGTGGCGTTTGCAGAGTTATTGTTGGAGGGGAGATTAAGTTCGCTTGCATCGATGGACCAGATTTTGATGCACACCTGCTTGACTTTAATACACTTGATTCAAGGTTAAAGACTTACAGACGACACGAGGCTGAAGCGCTTGAAGAGTTTAAGAGGTGTAAATGCGATGGATGGCGAGAAAGTTTCAGCTAGACAGGCTCCAAAACTTCTACCAGTTGAGGAAAGGGTTAGAACGTTTAGGGAAGTGAACTTAGGATATAAGGAGGAACAGGCTAAGAGGGAGGCGTCACGTTGTCTACAATGCCCTAAGGCGTATTGTATGACTGGATGCCCTGCTAACGTTAACATCCCACAGTTCGTTAATGAGATAAGAAAAGGGGATTATAAAAGGGCTATTGAAATTATATGTGAGACAAACAGTTTACCTGCTATAACAGGTAGAATATGCCAGGTTGAAATGCAATGCGAGAAGGCTTGCATTTTGAACAAGAAGGGTGCACCTATTTCGATAGGTTTGCTTGAGAGGTTTGTCGCAGACGTTGCTTTAAAAAAGGGCTGGAAAAAGCTCACATGTAAGCCATCAAATGGCAGGAAAGTTGCTGTGGTAGGTTCTGGACCTGCAGGGCTTACGGTTGCAGGAGACCTTATTAAGTTAGGATATGAGGTGAAAGTTTTTGAGGCGTTCCATAAACCTGGTGGGGTTTTGGTTTACGGCATCCCTGCATTTAGGCTGCCTAAGGATGTTATCGAAAAAGAGATAAAAACGCTTGAGGAGGCTGGAGTAAAGATTTTTAAAAATGTGTTTGTTGGGAAGACTATAACTTTAAGCGAGCTTTTTGAAGAGGGCTATGATGCGATATTTATCGGCATTGGGGCGGGAGCGCCTATTATATTGAATATATCAGGAGTGAATTTGAATGGAGTTTACACAGCAAACGAGTTTCTTGTCAGGACTGTTCTAATGAACGCGTACCTTTTCCCTAAATACGATACACCCATAGATGTTGGAAGGAAGGTTGTTATAATAGGTGGAGGAAATACGGCAGTAGATTCAGCAAGGGTTGCCGTTAGGTTGGGAGCTGAAGAAGTAACTATTGTATATAGGAGAAGCGAAGAAGACATGCCTGCGAGGAGAGAGGAAATATTACGCGCAAAAGAAGAGGGAGTTAAAGTCCTTCCATTAGCAAGCCCTGTGAAGTTTATGGGCGATGTAGATAAACACGTTACCAAGTTAGAGACGCTCAAAAATCAGCTTACGACAATAGACAGTACAGGAAGGCCTACACCCATCCCAATAAAAGGCTCAAACTTCTTCATAGATGCCGACATGGCTGTCTTAGCAATAGGACAAAAGGCGAACAAAGTATTCACCCAAACTGTTCCTGAAATAAAATTGGACATAGATGGATACATAGTAGTCGACTACGGGGCTAAAACGAGCTTGGACAGGGTTTGGGCTGGAGGGGACATAATTGGAGGAACTGCAACAGTGATACAGGCAATAGGCGATGGCAAAAGAGCTGCATCAAACATGAATAAAACTCTTAGCAAAAGCATGCAATAGATATGGTCACATACGGGTGAAGACAATATATTGAGCTTTAAAGAAAACGTCTCTGATAAAGATTTTGTAGACGATAAAGTTGTTAAAATAGCAATCGGGATATTGAATATTGGGTATGTTTGTAATAGGTGTCTTGGAAGAGCCCTTGGAAAGTTATTACATGGGATCACAAACGAGAGAAGAGGTATAATTATACGAGATTTCATAGCGTTATTATTGGATGCGGGAGTGAAAATTGACGTCAGAATGGAAAATTTTCAAGATTACAATTTCAGAAGGCTACAAAAAACGCCGTATGGGGAGAGAAAGTGTAGCGTTTGTGAAAACATTTTTGTGGACATCATTCCAAAACTTTCAGAGGAAGCTATAAAAAAGGTCAGAGCATATGAATTTAGGACCTTCCTCGTTGGGACCATTTTAAACGAAACGCTCTATGAGAAGGACGAACTACTTCTCAAGATTTCCCCAGAATATGGCGAGCCAATTAAAGACGAAATAAACAGGGAAATTGGAAAAAGGTTGGAGGAGAAATATGGTAGAACTGTTGACCACGAAGACCCACAGCTCCTAATCATATTTGACCTTAAAAAATTAGAGGTTGAGATAAAGTCCAAGAGCCTCTTCATATATGGAGGATATAAGAAACTTGTTAGAGGTATACCTCAAACGACATGGCACTGTCGAAGATGTAGGGGAAGAGGGTGTAGAGCTTGCGGTTGGAAGGGTAAAATGTACAGGACATCGGTACAACAGATAATTGGGAATCCCTTACTTAAAATGTCAAAAGGGGAAAAGTCAAGCTTCCACGGCTCAGGCAGGGAAGATGTTGATGTCAGATGCCTTGATTATCGACCATTCATCATCGAAATTTCAAACCCGAGAAGGAGAGACTTAGACCTTCAAAAGATATTGTCTGAAATTAACAAATCTAAGTTCGTAAAGGTTGATAGCCTTAGATTTACTGATAAGAGTGAGGTTACACACATCAAAGAGGCAAAAGCTGATAAAACGTACAAAGCGATAGTAACATTCAAAAGGCCTTTAAAACAACTTGATAAGCTTACCTCATTAAATGGCGCTAAGATTGCACAGCAAACCCCTTTAAGAGTTCTAGCGCGAAGAGCAGACATTTTGAGAGAAAGGAAGATCAATAAGGTCGAGTTTAGAAGGCTAACTCGATTTAAGGCGGAAATAGTCGTCGAATGTGAAGCGGGAACTTACGTTAAAGAGCTTATAAGTGGAGACAATGGGCGAACAAAGCCCAATGTGGCCGATATCCTAGGGAACGAGGTGAAGAATATCCTACTTGATGTCATAAAGATAGATAAATGAGGAATCAATTCCAAACAAATTTTTAACAAAATAAAATGTTGTCACAAGTTAAGCAGATACTTATCGTTAAATGATGCCCAATGCTAGAGCTTCCTCAACTCGTTACCTATTGCTTCAGCTAATCGTTCAACACCGACTTCGATCTGCTGTTCGGTTGGAAATGAGAAGTTGAGTCTAAGGGTGTTCCATCCACTTCCATCTACAAAAAAGGAGCTTCCCGGAACATATGCAACTTTGTACTCCTGTATTACATCTATGAGGATCTTCTTCGTGTTCACACGCTCATCTAACCATCCAAATATAAACATACCGCCAACAGGGCTACTCCACTTCGACCCTTCAGGCATCTTCTCCTCTAACATTCTACGCATCAGTTCACATTTTGTTTTATATTTGTTGATTATAGTTGGGAGCCTTTTCTCAATGGCCCCCGATTGTAAAGCATGCAGTACAAAATACTGGTCAACAGAAGAGGTGCATAAGTCTACAGACTGTTTAGCAAGTTCATAGTAATTTAATAGGCTCTTATCTGCAATAACCCAGCCTACCCTCACACCAGGAGCGTATATCTTGCTGAAGGTAGAAAGGTAGATCACTCGGCCTTCGGTGTCTAAACTCTTGAGCCTCTTAAAGTTAGTATCTTTAAACATTATTTGGCTGTAAGGGTCATCTTCAACCACCATAAAATCATATTTTGAAGCCAATTCAAGGAGCCACTTACGTCTATCCATCGACATCGACAGACCTGCTGGGTTCTGACAAGTAGGTATCGTGTAGATGAACTTAGGCCTTAAACCCTCTTCCTTCATCACCCTTAGACTGTTCTCCAGATAATCGATCTTCATGCCATCATCGTCCATTGGTATTCCTAAATAGTTGGGCCTAAACAAACTAAAAGCTTGTATTGCGGCGATGTAAGTTGGGAGCTCGGTAATCACGTAATCACGCTGGTTGATCAATACCCTTCCAGTTATGTCGAGAACCTGTTGGCTTCCCGTCGTAATCAAAATCTCTTCAGCAGAGGTTTTAATATCGAGCTTCTCTGCGCAATACCTTGCGACCTCCTCCCTTAATTCTAAAATCCCTCCAGTTAAGCCATATTGGAAAGCCTTTTCCTTAACTTTGGATATGTAATCTATCGCAGAACATATCTCATCTTCAGAAGGCAGACAGCAGGGGTCTGGAAATCCTCCTGCAAAGGATATAACATCACCCTTTGCGTAGCGCAAAATTTCTCGTACATCAGAGGCTTTCATCCTATCAGTACGTTTAGCCACAAAATTGTAAAAATTCATAGTGACTTCCCCACAAATTTACTTGCAATTTCGTTATTAAACGTTTTAAAAAGGCACGGAATGCCTTGACAAAAAATTCAGTAAACGACCTAACCAGCCGTCTTTTAACAATCTTTATATAGTATTAATATCGACACTGATATCGATATTGATATGTATATGTTTCCTATGAAACCAGACGTTAACCCTGCAGAAGTTACAGTCCGAACTCAAGGACTTGGAAAGGTCTATAGGAGGGGGGCAATCGAATATGCGGCGTTAAAGAACGTTTCCATTTCGATCAAACGTGGAGAGCTTGTGTCGATCGTCGGACCATCGGGCAGCGGTAAAACCACCTTACTTAACCTTATTGGTACCCTAGATCGCCCAACGAGCGGGGAAGTATACATCAACGGTGTGCCGACCTCAAACCTGAGCGGAAAACAGCTGGCCATGTTAAGAGGGAGGACGTTGGGTTTCATATTCCAGTCATATAACTTGATCCCCTACTTGAATGCTATCGAGAACGTGGGACTTCCTTTAATGACCCTTAATGTGCCCAGCGCAAAGAGAAGGGAGAAGGCAGGCCTCCTGTTGGCTCAACTAGGAATGGCCGACAAGGCCGATAAGAAACCTAATGAGCTGAGCGGGGGGGAACAGCAACGCGTTGCAATCGCCAGAGCTCTTGTGAACGACCCGTCTTTAATATTGGCTGACGAGCCGACTGGGAACCTCGACTCAAAGACCGCTAAGGGGGTCGCATCTCTTTTGAAAGGCATAAGTGAGAAGGGAAAGGTGACTGTTGTCATGGTAACTCATAACCTAGAGATAACGGACGTCTCTAACAGGATCATATATCTTAGAGACGGCTCTGTCGAGAAGGAGATAGAGAATTTATGAGGACAAACACCATCGTATTGACTATTGTGGTTCTACTTTTCTTCTCTGCCTTCTCAAACCTTGGAATAGTTTCTGCGTCGAGCTTTGAGATAACGAATGTAAATTGGGGAACAACCGTGGCACCTATGGAGGTCGGCCCAGGAGACCTTAATGCCCCGTTGACGGTAACGCTTCAATATATTGGTTGGTATGCGGCTACTACCTTAAGAGGCACATTGGAACTTGCGCCTGGCTTCACCGACTTGAATGGAAACACTAGTGCCATAGCTTATGCTTCAGGGGTGGCGCCTAACTCCTTTTTCCAATTGGTGTTCAACCTTAACTTAGACGAAAATGTTTCTTTAGGCAGTAATATGTTCACATTGAAGCTGATGTGGAACACCACATGGGACACCAACTTGAGCCAAGATCTAACCTTTCCAGTACAGGTTAAGGGCAGGGTCAAGCTTGATTTTGATACTTCTACAGTCTATCTTACGCCAGGAAAGGTAAACGACGTTCAGATCAGAGTAAATAACAGGGGAACAGGGAGGGCGTCAGAAATCACTACATATGTTACAGCACCCTCTCAAGTCAGCCTACTGAATATTCTTGACGTTGTACCTATGCTTGACCCTGGGGCTAGCACTCAACTAAAACTCAGCGTCTACGTTTCACCCCAGGCGGGGAACTCTCCGATCACCTTTTCCATCGCATCAACCTATCGAGATGCCTACCTAAATGTTAGGAGTACTAGCCAAAGTCTAGGATTCATAATAGGGAGCATCGAACAGACCATATTCAAGGTTCGTTCCTCGACAAGCTATCTTACTCCTAACGAATTGAACCGAGTTAATATAACGATCGATAACCAAGGATCAACTACAATGAGAGACCTGAGGGTGAGACTTAGCCCGCAGCTTCCTCTGAACATAATCGACACGGACGGTGAAATCAACCTAGGCACATTGGGCCCAAACCAGAGGACACAGTTCCCAATAACCATCTATCTGCCCTCAACGTCGTCTGACTCGACCATGGTTTCCCTGACGATAACCTACACCGACGAAGCCCAGACGATAAGAAGTGAAGTTAGAACGTTATCGTTTCTATTGAATAGGACGTCAGAACTGTCCCCAATCTCGGTGAAGGTTCAGCCAAACACTCTTGTGGCCGGCAAAGCAAACAACCTGACCATAGCAATATCAAACATCGGAATGGCACCACTGAGAAGCATCTCTATATCATATTCGTTCCAAGGCGGTCAATTTACGTGGCTTCAACCCGACATATCACAAGTTGACCAACTTCTTCCTGGAGAAAGCTTCTTCGTGGATGCAACGGTCTTTGACCCACCCACGTCAACCGCCTCCACAATACTGCAGGCAAACATAAAATACTATGATACACAGA
>Ga0129301_1001664_pt1 | contig 10417 bp, 10 predicted proteins | sample ConPoolayeHmetaG_FD_94489 | JGI IMG/M metagenome (GOLD analysis project Ga0129301, IMG submission 94489) | Hot spring microbial mat communities from California, USA to study Microbial Dark Matter (Phase II) - Cone Pool mat layer H metaG ...
TCCAATAAGGCAGGATCTCGCAATAGACTTTCATCTCCCTTATGGTTCGGGCAATAAGCTGCGTATATTGTGAACCGAAATCAAGAACTATTATGTGCTGGGTATGCTTAATCATAATTTGATCAATGTCTGAAGTGCCTGATACGAGTCAGTGCCATCGTGAGTGAAAGCTCTTTTGCTCTCTGGATCACCTCTTTGTCACGGATACTCCCTCCAGGCTGGATCACTGCACATATCCCGTGCTTATGAGCTAGCTCAATGCAATCAGGAAATGGGAAGAAGCCATCGCTTGCCATGACACTTCCATCCAAACAGTGACCTGCTTGCTCGGCTTTCATAATGGCAATCCTGGTAGAATCTATTCTGCTTGGCTGCCCTCCACCAATCCCGATCGTCTTCATGTCTTTTGCAATGACTATGGCATTTGACTTTACATGTTTGACAACCTTCCATGCAAACTTCAGATCTTCAATAATACGGACATCCACGGGATCACCTGAAACAAATTCCAAATCATCAAGCACGACGCTGTCCTTGGATTGGATAAGCATCCCACCAAGAGCAGAACGATAAAGCCACTTAGATTCGTCTCCACGGGTTTTCACAAGTCGAGTCTTTTTCTTCTCGAGCAACTTTAGTGAAGCAGCATCGAAATCAGGGGCAACAATGCACTCCACAAATTTCTTTGCTAAGAATGATGCACATTCTTCATCAAATTTGAAATTAACACCTATCACCCCGCCATAGGCAGATACTGGATCACAGCCATATGCGGATTCTAAAGCTGAGATGGGCTGATCACTTTGAGCGACCCCACACGGACTCGCATGCTTTACCACTACAGCTGCCCTTTGTTCAAGGTCTCTCAGCAGCTCAATACAGCAGTCGACATCGAGGATGTTGTTGTATGAAAGATCTCCTTTAAGGACTTCAAGCCCTGAAGATTCAGCAAAACCATAGAGATAGGCTTTCTGATGCGGGTTTTCGCCATACCTGAGTTCCATCTGCTTCTCGAGTGCCAAAGCCACCCTATCCCTTCCAATCCACTCCATACCCACAACATCGAGAATCTGGCAATCGTAAGCTGATGTCATGCTGAGAGTCTCAAGTGCAAGTTGCCATCTAAGATCGCTTGAGATCTCTCGATACTTCTCAAGCTCGCCAAGCACAGGCTCATACCACTTGGGGTGAGGAATCGGTACTGTCGAGCGAAAGTTCTTTGCAGCAGCTCTTGCCATAGCAGGACCGCCGATATCGATAAAATCAAGCGATCTCTCTTGTGTTTTCTTCAGAGGATAAAAATTCACCACGACCATATCTATCTTAGGGAATCCACTTCTCCTAAGCTGCTCCATATGGGAACAATCATCTCTGCTGGCTAGGATTCCGAGATGGATGCCATGATGCAAAGTCTTGACAAGACCGCCAAGATAATCAGACGAACCCGTTATTGCGCTTATCTCGGTGCAATCTATTTGATTTTGCTTAAGAAAAGAAGCGGTTCCCGATGTTGCCAAAATCTTTATTCCTAGTCTCACAAGACCTGCTGAGAAATCGACGAGTCCCGTCTTGTCAGCAACACTTATGAGAGCATTTTCTATCTTGCCCAATCTGGCAACCTCCCCAAGAGCTTGCTTAGAATCAAAAGGTATCGACGCCTGCATTCGATTATCACATCTTGTGGAAGCGAAGGCGGAGAGGAATTTCGGTCCCAGCTTGTGCTATCCAGGTAATCCCGAACATACTGCTTGTCGAGAAAAATCCTTTCCCCTCCTTCATCCGTCACAAAGCGAGAAGAATCAGGTGTCAATACCTCATCTATGAGAACGATTTCCCCATCTATGTAGCCAAACTCAAATTTGGTATCGAGTATTGTTACACCCTTCTTTTCAGCATAATCGCTAGCCTCTTTGAAAAGCCCGAAACACTTGGCAATCATGTACTCGGTTGTCTTGCTTCCTGCGATTTCGCACATCTCCCTGATTGAAAGAGGCTTATCATGCCCTGAGCTAGCCTTTGTTGTAGGTGTGAAAAGAGGTCTCTCAAGCTTTGAATCCTTGGCCAATCCTGCAGGCAGCTTATTCTCTCCCACCTTTCCAGTCTCACTATATTCCTTCCACGCAGATCCCGACAGATACCCCCTTACAACGCACTCGATGTCGATCCGCTTGGCTTTGCGAACAAGCATGGTTCTATCTCTCAACAAGCTCTCATACTGTTTGAGGCTTTCAGGGAACTCTTCAACCTTATCGGTTATCAGATGGTTCTTACAAATATTCTCAAGCTTTTTGAACCAGAATGATGAGATTGAAGTTAGTATCTTGCCTTTATCAGGAATGCCATCGGGGAGAACAAAGTCATAAGCTGAAATTCGGTCGGTTGCCACAATCAATAAGTTCTGACCGAGGTCGTATATATTTCTCACCTTCCCTTTTGAAAAAACCGGAAGCGAAGTGATTGTCACATCAGTTAGTGCCTGCACCCTCACCCTCCTCAAGTATATGGACTCTTCTTCCTTCAACTTTCAATCTACCCTGAGCAAATAAATTTATGGCTTCAACATAGATTCTATGCTCCTCCTTAAGAATCCTTTGGGAAAGCGACTCAACTGTATCATCCTCAAGAACAGGTACAACAGCCTGAACTATTATGGGACCCGTGTCCACTCCTTCATCGACAAAATGCACGGTGCAACCTGAGAACTTGACACCATATTCAAGTGCTTGTCTCTGAGCATTCAAACCCGGGAATGATGGAAGCAGTGAAGGATGTATATTCAGTATCCTTCCTTGAAACCTTCTCACGAACTCCTTGCTCAATATCCTCATAAACCCTGCTAGTGCAATAAGATCAACACGGTAGTTTTCAATGGTTTCAATGTATTTCTTCTCGCTCTCACTCGATAACTTTGCACCGGGTCGACCCGGATCTATGTAGATGGCAGGGATGCCTGCCTCTTTAGCTCGTTTGAGTGCCTGGGCATCCTCAACATCGCTGAGCACAACGACTACTTTTCCCAAAAGCCTGCCTTCCCTTTGGGCATCAATGAGAGCTTGAAGATTGGTCCCTCGCCCTGATGCAAGTACACCAATTCTAAGTATGCCTGGTATATTTCACCTCCCTAAACCTTAGAACCGATCAGACAGCTTCGAGGCTAAAACAAAATCCAAACAAAGTCAATTACGCTCTTCTAAGGGTCCAATCTTGCCAGTGCTATTAGGATCCAAGGAGTTCAACTTCGTAGGGTAATTCTTTTGCGCGTGGCTACCGAGGATATTACGGTTGTTTTTCCATCGGTCTCTATTGATATTGCACCATCCACGCCAGTGACAAGCGTTTGAACACCTGCACGCTTAAGTTGCTCAAGGGTCTCTTCTTGGGGATGATACCTTGATCTCCAGCCAGCAGTTACGATTGCGAGGGTGGGTGCGATTTCTTGTAAAAACAATGAATCTACTGAGCCTCTTGCGCCATGGTGCGGAACCTTAAATACGAGGCTTTCTATACCGTCTCGCTTTGCTGCAATCGCATTTTGTATATCGGAAGGAGCATCTGCAGCAAGCAATGCGCTGAATCCACCGTATGAAATCCTTGATACGATTGACACCCGGTTTGGGTCAAGGCAATCAACCGATGTTCCATCGGAGATTGAATCAGGCGCCAGTATAGAGATTTTGAAGTTGCCAATTTCTATTGAATCGCCTGCTTTAACAAGCGTCAATGGCACTTGCTTTCTTCTTAACCTTTCAAGCAGTTCAATATAAGAAGCCTCCCCACCAGTTGAACCAACGACCAGTTTCAAAATCTCTACATTCTCAAGCAAATCAACCAGCCCTCCATAATGATCACTATGCGGATGAGTGATAAAGACACAATCAAGCCTTTTGATTCCCTTCAATGTGATAAATCTGAGAAGTGGAGAAGTGCCTAAAGAGTCTATCGAACCGGGTCCGCAGTCATAAAGGATGTGACTTCCATCGGGCGTTTCAATGAGGCAGGCATCGGCATCTCCGACAGCTAGAAATGTCAGATGAAGCTTCTGGCCTACGGTCGGTTGAAATGCAAGCACAAGCCATACAATGCCAGCCAACCCAACTTTTAAGAAGAGTCGAAACTTTCTGGAAAGGAAAAGAAGGGCAAATATGCAAAGTGAGGGGATTAGAATGTGGAATGTCGTCGGTTTCGCTACAGCAATGGATAGATTGAAATGATCATCCAGCACCTCAATAAACATGATAAGAAGCTTAAGAAGCAAAGCGCTTCCACTAAGAAGTGTAAGAGAGAGGCTGCTTGAAATAGGCATGATTAGAATTGCCTCAAGCCCTCCCGCGACAACAAGCATTACAAGTGGTATCGCAATCAGGTTGAGAAGAGGAGCAAAAATTGGGATTCTCCAAAAATGATAAGCAATGAGAGGAAGCGTGAATGTCTGTGCACCAATTGAAAGAAGAATTCCTCCTAAAATGAAACTTCTGAGGAAACCAGTCCAACCGCTTGAATAATTAGCAGTTGTTTCACCTTCAGTGAATGCTGCAATGCCAATTACTGCCAAAAAGGAAAGTTGAAAACCCAAGTCCCAGGCAAGCCATGGCTCAAGAAAAAGAAGTAGCATTGCCGACACAGCGATCGCATTGCGGAAGTCAACCCTGAGATCCCAGAGGGAGACCAACACAAAAAGAGAAAAGAGAACAAAAGCCCTTCTTGCCGATGGATGCCAGCCAGTGAAGATAACATATGCCAGAACCAAAGGGATTAGGATCAAGGCCAGGAGTCTTCTATTTAAACTCATCGTATGGAGCACTATTTTGGCGAGAACGATGACGATTCCAACATGCAATCCTGAGATAGCAAGAATATGGTAGATCCCAGCCTTGCTCAGCAGGTTACTTACCTCAAGGTCGAGATCATCCCTCACCCCAAGCAAAAGCGCCTTGAGCACCCCTGCAGCCTCAGGCTCTATATTGGCATCGATCATCTTCTCGACATTGCATCTTAATGACATAACAGATGAAGCCATCTTTGTCTGAGAACCTCTTTGGGAAGTGGATTGAGAAACAGCTGTTATCTTATGTGCAGCTATTACTGCCTCGACCCCTCTTCTTCTCAGGCTTTTCCCAAGGTCTATCCCAAATGGATTGAGTTTGGGAGGAGGTGAGAATACTTTTCCCTTTATCTCAAACTTCTTACCTTTTGCAAAATCTCGTTCATCGACCTCGCTGATGAGGACCTTTTTGCCCTTAAGCCAGACAGGCCCAACCACTACCTCTTTGACTTCCGCAAGCATTCCTCGCCCGACTTTTCCAATTATGCTTTTTTCAACAATTACAATGACTGGCAATGGATCGCTTATGGTCATGCCCAATTCCGATCGATTCCAGATCGCATCGGGGCTACGAAGGAAGCCAAGGCAAGTAAAGGCGACGCAAAGGGCAAGCCAGCGCATCTTAAGACCAAGCAACCACAATAGAACCAAACTTGTTGCGATCAAGCCAATCAGAAAAGGAAAGGTTTTGTGCGGCAGGAAAGGTGCGAGAATTATTGCTCCCCAAAGTGCAAGCGCTGCCGGCAATGCAGGACATCTTTCCATAGCAAAGTGATTGTAAGTAGCAACATTGATGCCCGAAGATCGTCGAAGAGATCAGGAAAAACAACCACTGAGGGATGGATTCAAAAAGCCACCTGTCAAATCAGTTTGACAGGCGATCACTCTGGTTGACAACCCTTGCTGAATGCTTATTCCCAACGATCCCTGCCACACGCAAGTAATGTGGACATTTCTCAAACTTCTTGGAAAGACAATATCGAGTCTCCTCAGTGATCGAAGGGATGACGAAACCGGTTCTAGCAAGGCATCTGAATGTCCAAACACCTGTGAGGTACGGGCATAACCTCATCAATGCCTCCAAGAAAACAGTACCAACTTCATTGGATCTATCGGCAGGGGATTGAGATTTTTTAGCTTATTTAAACCTGGGGAGTAAGAATCGATGAGAGAACTCTATCTATCTTAGCAAGCGTGCATGGCTTGGAAATATATCCATCGGCACCTTCACGCATAAGCCTCTTTTCTGTATGAAAGGTACCGTAGCCTGTGATTATAACAACTGGCAAACCAGGATATCTTGCCTTTATTTCCTTGAGCAAGACCGACCCATCCATCTCGGGCATGTTGAGATCACTCAGGACAAGGTCAAATTGTGATTCTTCCAACATCTTCAAAGCTTGCATGCCACCTTCTGCAAGACTCACTTCATATCCAATTTCCTCAAGCATGTCTTGCAAGAGGACCCGCATGCTTTCTTGATCGTCAACCACGAGTATTTTTCTCCTCGGCTGCAATCGACCCTCCCAATGCTCACACAAGCAATAACTGCCGAAAATCACCCGTGGTATTTTCGGCAGAATATCGCTTGCCCTTTAAGTGATTAAGGCTCTCTAAAGCACTTCCCAGTCGAACTCGTCCTTGTCGCGATCGTAAAAGACTCTTATCGTGTCGCCCTCCTCGACCTCGATGTCCTCTTCGATGTCAACATTCTCGAAATCGGTAATGATCAATGTGACACGCATTTAACCCCTCACGCCTCCTTTCGTCACCTTTGAAATCATTTGAAGAAGTCGGGAACATTGAAAATCAAAGTCCCATGCAAAACCATAAGCAACCCGGCAATAGAAAGCAGACTTCCAAAGAACGCCGAAATTGACCGTCTTTGCATCGCCGAAAGCCCAAGATATACAAGTACCAAACCTACCATTAACTCAAGCAACGATAGCATCGCACACGCACCGCCTTAGCCAAGCATTCTTGGAATCACAATAAACCAAAAACCGCTGAGAAAAAATCCAATCAGTACCAAGAAAACAAGCCAGGAGAAAATCGTTTCCGTAGTACCACCTCCATCTAAGGGTCTGCGAAGTTAATTAACATGAGAGCTAGAAAGTTGTCAATAGCATCGATTGATCTATTGCCTAAGGAGGACTAGTTTTCTTACAATCTCTTGGCTCCGGTTACGAGCAACAACAAAATATATGCCGGGTGAGATCCTGTGACCTGTAAGCACTGAAACATCAATTGAAGTTCCTTCGTTTCCTATGCATTTCTCCAATCCACCGATACGCCTTCCGTTGACATCGAAGATCTCAAGATAATAGCAGGGGGGCTGAGATCCCTTGCCTTCGATGAGGATTTCTATCCTATCACCTGTAACCGGATGTCCCGCTATTATCATATTGCTTCTACCACCGGTGGAATCGATGTCCTTTCGTGACGAACTATCAAAACCGATCGTCCTGGTAAAGTAAAAAGAGTCACATGCAACAGGTTCAAGGTTAAGGCTACCGACAAAGACCAAGACTTGATAAGTTCCAGGAGTCAAATTTGATCTAATAGGAATACCAAGATTTATGTCAATTGTATCATGCGCTCCTATGAGGAAAGTTCTTTTAAGCCCCGTTGAAACCGTATCACTGCCTGCAACCACTCTTGACCAGACTGCACAGTTGTAAGCCTCGTTGGATGGATTCGTAAGCCTAGCACGATATCTGACACTCCTTTCCCTTTGGGTAAAATTCTGTTTGATCGGAATAGCATCCAGATTTAGGTTGACTGGCCTCTTGTGACTTATGATCAACCCATCATAAGGTCCGAGCCAGGTGTCACCGATTTTCACATAGTTGGAACTCGGGTTGCAATAGACGGTAACATTTTCAAATCTTCTGCTCCATAGAGTTACTACTCCATTTGGAAGCTGTATGGTATCGCATCGTGCCTGTTCGATTGGTGAACCGAAATCAAGATCATAGTAGTCCTCCCACCATAGCGCATCACCATCCTTGCGTTCCATCGAATAGTAGCCATCGCCGAGCAATGCGCTCGAAAGCGTGAATCTGAGGTGTCTCTCATAATTAGATGTGCGCCTAGGTTGGTATACGGTGTTTTGAGGATCGTCATAGAATGAGAGAATCATGGAGCAGCTAATGGGCTCTGATAGCCAGGTTTGACACATCGTCAAGTATCCGTAATCGGAAAACATGTTTGTCTCCCAGTTGCCATGCATGTAGGGGAAATCCTCTCTAATCCCTCCATTTAGATAGCGCCCCATAAGACTTTTACCCTCTCCGATGAGGATGTAGGAATTGCCAATCCGAGCTCTAAGCCTCCTGAGGAACTCTTCCATTCCTCCCCTCCACCATACTGTCAAGCTTTCAGGATCATCAGGCATGCCATCCCGGTTCGCATCGATCTGGGCTCCCTGTTGCCTAAAGTAATCCGGCACCGAATTCATCCATACGGCGCTGTAGAAAAGCCCATCGATGAAGCAGCCATCCCAGATTCCACTCGCAAGCAGTTCATCAGCAATATAATCAGCCAACCATTCTATGAGTCGCTGACCTGACTGGTTCCTTGTGCAAACTGTCATAAGGTTTGTATAGAGAAAATGATTGGGATCTCCAACAATATCACCGTAGTTATCTCTCAGCCACCAGTCTTCTTGGTTAATTTTCTGACCGAACCTTCTTTCTATCTCAGATCGGCTCTCCCAATCACTCCATATCGCGGTTGCAGGAAAATATGCAATAATCGAAATGCCTGGATGATGCGAGCGCATTGTGTCAACAATGGCAGCGCACAAATCCTGAACATCTGCACCCAGGCAAACAAGATCCCAGCGGCTGAGTATGCGAGCCTGTTCCAGGGTTGGAACATTGTTGAAGATGTTTGCAGTCTTTGGATAAGCACCGTAAGATTGAGCGATGCAAAGGCAGATTAAGAGCAAAATAGCTGTTACGATACGCATCTGGCAATTCACCAAGCAGTATATCGATCGCAAGCTCCGTGCCATTGAGATCAAGATCAGATTTCAGGCTATCTTCACAAAAAACAAGAGGGTTAGGATTGGAAGCCTTGGGTTGACTCAGTAGCGCCTTGTTATATGCAACAACAAGAGGCACATTGCAACGCAAATCTTTCAGTATCTTCCATATTCTCTTACAAGCTCGAGGACCTTAAGATAGGTATCAAAGCCTATGGTTGGAGGTACTGAGTGATCTGAATGATAGATGTATCCGCCCCCAGCCTTCCCCTTCCCAACCTTAAGGGCTATCTCTTCCACAGCTTCCCTATCTCCAATTGCAATCTTTTCAAAGTCAACATTTCCCATAAAAACAAGATCTTCCCCATACTTCGCCTTAAGCTTGAAAAGGTCCATGCCTGCCTTGCATTCAAGAGGCTGAAGACAGCTTATACCTGCTTCTATCAAAAGTGGGATCACTTGCTCTACATTCCCATCGGTGTGATACACAACGGGCAATCCCCTTTGGCGGAAGAATCCTATTAGGCGACGATGGTACGGATAGAGAAGAGCCTTGTAGGTTTCTGGTGAAAACAATAGCCCCCTCGTGTAAGCAATGTCTCCCCATATCCATGCACCGTCTATCGAATATCCACTCGCAAGCAGTTCCTCGCATACCATGAGATTAAGATCGGTTATGGTCCTAAACACTTCGTGAACAAATTCTGGATCGGTTTTAAGAAGCATTAGAAGATTGTCAGGACCTATCTTCGACCAGGATGCCTCATAAGGGTCGTGGACCGCAACTGCCACAAATTTCTGCAATCTTTCATATGAACCCAAAACATCATATAGATTTGCCGGTAATCTATTTTCGGTGCTTTGGAGTCGATGTTTGAGGCGATCCCAATCAGCTTTGTTGGAAACAGCAAAGCTTATTAGCCCAGGGGTGGATGTTTTACCCTTTATCCTTTTCTCAACCATCCCATCTTTTGTTCTTCTGATCACATACCTTTGGTCCTCTTCGAGCACCGTTTCTGGAAATTGAAAACTTGAATCCACAGAGATAAGCCTGATATCAGTGTCAAAATATTCCCATGCTGCTTCCCTTGAAACAGTAGCCTCCTCAGGCATTCCTTCCCTCTTCCACCTCTCAAGGGTTTCATCCCAGTAGCCATCATGTATAGGCACCCTATCAGGAATTCCATGTTCCAGAACTATCCTCACGCGCTCTTTTGAAGTCATACTTGATCGTGATGGTTACCAGTTTGGGCTTCCGATGTTACCCGATGCTTTGCTATTTGCCAGATGAGTAGTGCAAACAAAACTGTTGAGATAACAACAAGATGGAAAGGTGGCAATATGGCTTCGTAGGTTGACTCGCTCATCCACTTAGGCAAATCAAAATCCCTTGAATGCTCGCTTATATAAAGGGTCAAAATCGCAAAGGAATTGATCGTCAAATGCGCAACAATTCCCACAACGAGGCAATCGGTTAATAGATACAGGAAGCCAATGTAGATTCCGAGCAAAGTAGCTGAAGCCATGCGCCATGGGTTATGCAACACCCCAAATATGACTCCCGACATGATGACGGCTTGCCATCCCTTAATTGATCCATACAAGGA
>Ga0129301_1001667_pt1 | contig 10396 bp, 6 predicted proteins | sample ConPoolayeHmetaG_FD_94489 | JGI IMG/M metagenome (GOLD analysis project Ga0129301, IMG submission 94489) | Hot spring microbial mat communities from California, USA to study Microbial Dark Matter (Phase II) - Cone Pool mat layer H metaG ...
CCTTAGAGCCCCCGTAACCGTGAAGGAAGATGATGCAGGGGAACTTGCCCGATCCTCTTGGCACCGAGAGCAGACCCGGGACCCTCTCGCCGTTTGCGGAGCTGAAGTATACCCTGTAGATCTTGCAGGCTTCTACTTCCTTGAAAAGCTCTTCTGTCGCGTTCAGGGGAAGGGATTTATCGTAAGCGTAAAATCTGGAAAGGTCTTTACTATCAGCTTGATTTGAACTTCCGCTTGGCAAGGCCCCCATGACATTAACACATAACGAAATAAACAATATTAAAAGCAGGAAATGGAAGTACGCCTTTATCACATCTCATTCACACATCTTGTGTGTGCATGCAAATATGACTGTTCCTCGGTCATAAGTTTTATGCTTTGTCAAAAGAATATTCTTAATATTGGATTGACCGTAGCCATGACTACATGCTCTTGGACATCGATGGAAGACGATTGGGCTACTGTCTCGACATTTGGATCACTTGGGTGTTTTGGCCCATTTCGCCTTACTGACTAGTTTTTCATGCTCTGAGCCTGTAAGCCAGGACTCATACATCCTGTAAGCTTTCACCATAGCTTTGCAGTGCCTTTCGATTTCCTAGAAAAGCCTCTCTTAACTCAGGCTGCTCGAAACCAAGCTTCGTAGCGTCTCTCGCTCTAAGATCTTATATCGATCCCTGTGCCTTGGCATGTTTAATCGGCAATGCAATCGATATAATATATGTAATTTTCTACTAAAGAGTAATAAAAATCATTCATCTTCTCATAGCCGAATCTATTCTAGAAGCTAACTTAACTTGGTTTAGTTCCATCCTATAAACTAATTCAGTGTGAAAAATAGGGTTAAGTGTTCACGAAAGACATATGGAACCTCATCACTTTACTCCACCTTTCGCAATTAGGTTTTCTCGACGAGCCTTTTCAAAACATTCGCTCTTCCAACCACCACATGGAGACCAGAATGGTGCTGTATCAAGTTCATCTCCCCACGCACAGATGTCGCGTAAAGAGCCTATTCGAGCATAAATTCTTTCATATAATTCTCTCGCACTCAGTGTATCGCCAGGCCTCAGTCCCAGCTTTTCTAGCATGTTTAAATCTCGTAGCTGATCTTTAATGTGGGTACGGATACAGAGATTCTCACCTAGGTGATATTCGAAGCACGGGTCACAAACCATACAGCAACCCTCTGTAAGCGTTACGGGTATATTCGGATTATCTTCCATCCGCTTTCGAAGCTCGACCAAGTTATCGTATATGAAAGGTTCCTGTGCATCAGCTGTGCAGAGAATGCAGAGCAGATGGTGGGGTCTGATGAAGAGACGGTCTGCCTTCTGGATTTGTGTTACAGAAGCGATCTTCGCAGCACTCATATCCTCTCGCGTTCTTGGTCGAATAATCGCCCAGATACCCTTGCCATCTAGAGCCTCACCGAGTTCCGTTATCTCCTTAGAACTGTAGGATCTCTCGCTCGTAATCTTCTCATAGTATCCTTTTCTTGCATGTGGACATTCAGGCCAAGCATCGGATGCGGGTGAAGAAGATCTACAGATGCCCTCCAGTGTCGGAGCTCTTCTAAAGAGAATTGTATAAACCAGATATGCTGGAAGGACTGTATTTGGAGCTATTCCAAGAAGGCGGAGTGTCTCTAGGTCCTTTCGCCTACCAGCATAGTCATCTTGCCTCTTCTCGTAGTTCTTCGGTAAACTCCTTTGACCTCGACGCTTGTAAAGGTCGAGATAGTGTATGCGATTCAAATCTATATCAGCAGTAATTTTCAAAGAGACATAGGGATATTGCCAAATGGTCTTCAGCAATCGGTCTATCAGATGCCTTCCAGCAGGTGGACTATCGCATCCACCTCTCACGCAGATTGCACAAAGAAGATGGTGAGCTCGAACCTCGAATGGTTCCGCATCATGCCGAGTCAGTTTGCTGCTTCTCATTCGTTGCTTGCTTCGATTACTTACTTCAATCATTTACTATATTTCTCCATAAGTTGCAGGCCCGATAAAAGCATAGCCCATAAAAAACTAATTGACATTAATCATACCAAATCCATTGATTTCAACTAACCGAAATAAACCTTCCGTACTTGGCTCTTTTTCACATCCACATCTGGAACCTCTTCAAGATCTACCAAATGGACATATGTATGAGGAATTTAAATAGCAGATCCTTTAGAAAAAATAGAAGCCGATATCTAATTCAGACCTAAAAGATCGGATGCATTGCGCCAGAGTATCCTTTCCTTGACCTCTTCATCCTCCTTCAGAAGCCTTATCTTCAGCAGTGCCGATGAGATATATTTGAGCGGAACTCCAGATCCGAAAACTACTCTCGATGCCCCAACCGACTGAATTAGGCTCTTAATTTCACCACCAATTATTGAGGCCATCCTTGACATCTCGAAGTATACATTTCCATATTTTACAAGCGCCGTGCTCACTACATCCCTCGATTCGAGCAGGACTATCTTTGAGTTCGGTAGTTTTTCAGCGAGCTGCTCAACTTCCTGAATCGCTACATCCCTCGCGCTGTCCATCCAATGGCGCCCACGCCCATCTCTTAGCCTTATGGGTATTGAGACTGTCAATTTCATGTCAGAGGCCTTCGAGATGAGCTTCAGGCATTCATCGTCCGTAAGCATGTAGTTGTGGTATTGGGGGTATAGCCTTAATCCCTTGAAACCGTTGCCAATGCAATCTTCCAGATCGTCCTCCCATCCTGGATATTTGGGATTAATGACTGCCAGTGGGACGAACCTTCGCCCATGATTCTTTATATCTTCCAATAGCTCAAAGTTCCCCTCCTGAGGATCGGCATAGAGCGTTGAGTTAAGCGATGAGACAACTGCTACATCTATCCCCACTTTGTCCATTAAATCTACTAATTCAGCAGCGCTCCTAGCCGGGAGCCTCCTGAAGGGCCAATGTCCCAAGTATGCATTGAAATCTATGATCATCGAGAGCGCCTCCCAAGGATCCTTGACATGTTTTCTCCAAATATGAGCTGCTTCTCCTCATCTCTAATCTTTGCGTCGATAATTTTGCCTACCCCCTCCTCCATGCTCAGATCTGTACCGAAAAGAAGGCGCTCAGCTCCAAGATATTTTGTAGCCTTCTCGATCATTCCCATGTCAACAACACTTCCACTTGTGTCAACATACACATTTCGGGCCCTCCTAAGATTCTTCAAAGCCCACTCCCAGTCCCCTCCGCCACCCAAATGGGCCTCTATGATCATAGCCTCGGGAAAGAGAAATGACAATCGAGCTATGTCCTGTGCGCTAGATAGATTGGGCTGCTCAGCTGCTTCCGCTTGATCGGTCAAATATCCTGCATGCTGGAGAATCGGGACTTTCAGCTCTATTGTTTTTCTAACGATTGGATAGACAACAGGATCTGAGCACCTGTACTGATTGTAGAGCTTCACGCCGATCATTCCGTCCTCAACGATCCTCTTCTCAATTTCCTTCAGCGATTCGGTCTGGTATCCAGGGTTGACGAAGCAGTATCCTAGTATCTTGCCAGGATACTCCTCCATCGCCTTAAGCACTATATCGTTGCACATCTTGAATTCCTCGGGCGTGGGCATTCCAAATGATAGAGTAGAGCAACAGAATGCATCTATCTCAAGCTTATCAGCAGCCTCCATGAGCGATTCCGGCGTTATGCCTCCGGCATCCCAGAGTTTGTTCTTTATGTGCGAATGGCAGTCAATTCTGACCATGTCCTAAGCCACCAACGATATTTTCTTCCAAGCTCTTTGGGCAGGATTTGCTAAGCTAGTGCTGGAAACAAAATGCGTGAGAAAGTACATCTTGCTTTTAATAAGGACATGAAACATGTCTTTTAGAAGAAAAAGTGATTAACGATAATTTAAATTTAACTCATATGTAGGCCAGCTCATGGCACTTACGAGTTCTATTCCTCTGATTTTCTGTCCCAAAACTGGAATCTTCCTAAGCATAAAGAACTATCGATCCGCTCGATCATCTATAAGAAATGTAGGGACGGAAAGGTTGGCAGACTGACCATGATACAGTGGTATAACGCTCACTCAAGTGAAGCAGCTCTGGCAGACCTACAAGCTTACAGGTGTGACTCAAGTCCTGAAGAGAGATAAATGCGCTCTTCTAAATACGACTTCGTGAACGTAAGTGTAGGAAGAGGCAACTGAAACTCAAGCATACAACTCGGATTCAGTAGAAGGGAGCTTCGTACATGGCATTAAACCCCTTCTGTCCAGAAGACATAAACTCAGGAGATATAGGAAGCTCTGGCCAGTAGAGAGGACGAAGGTATAGTTCATCCAATACAGAAATTTCAATATGAGGTATGAAGTGTTGCAGCGCACCTATCCTGCACTCCTATTTTGGTGTGCGCTCAGATGCTACAAGCTGGCGAAGAGGAGAAAGAGGTTTGAAACATGTTCCAATACAAACCATGGGTAAATTGATCATGCGATCTAGATCCTAACGCGAAACCACAGTACTCGGTGAAATGTCAGAAATTTGAGTCTAAAAAATATATAAAGCTGTATGGAAGTGAAGGAAACAAGAGGATAATTGTTTCTAAGTAATGGAGATAGGAGTAGGATAAATGAGTGCAGCCTAGAGCTCTTAGAATCTTTGGGAGTCAAAGTTGATTCCGAAGAAGTTAGAGAAATGATGATCAAATCTGGAGCCAAATCCTCTCATGAAAAAAATGTAGTATGCCTTCCAGAAGATGTGGTTAAAGAGTATGTGAAGAAAGCACCATCATCGGTGAAGTTAGAAAATTTGAACGAGGAATCAGTAACTCTTTCACCTGAGGGAGAAAACGTTTTCTGGACATGCAATGCATTATACATAGTTGAGGGAAGGAAGAAGAGGGAACTAACATCTTTTGACTTCGTTGATCTAACTCGGATAGCCGATTCGTTGGAGAACGTCCATGCAATGGTAGGAACGAGTCTATCGAATTATGCGCCTCAAGCTAGGGATTTCGTTGGATTCAGGCTCATGGCTGAGAACACAAGAAAGCATCTAAGACCTTGCATATACACCTCTCATGGGGTTAGAGCGATAATCGAGATGTCCAATGTTCTTTTAGATGGGCAACCACTAGAAGAACATCCCATATTCAGCTTGGGATATACTAGTCTGAGTCCTCCTCAGTGGACAAGAACAGCTTTAGAGAGCTTCCAATACAGTTCGGGCTACAGAATACCGCTAATGATTAACGGAGAACCCATGGCAGGAGGGACATCCCCTGTGACTCTGGCCGGCACAGTAGTTCTTGCTAACGCAGAAGTACTCAGTGGAATCGTAATAGCACAGATCTTGGAGGAGGGTCGTCCTTGCATCTACAACATTGGTTTTTCTCATGTGTTGGATATGCAGAATCTTATAGCTTGGACTGGGAGCCCTGAGGCTGCATTACTAGCTGCAGCTGGTGCAGAGATGGCCAAGTTCCATCGCCTTCCCTCTGCCTCATGGATGTGTACTGAATCCATGATGGTTGATTCACAGAGTGCTTACGAGAAGATAAGTACAGGCTTAGTGCATGCACTTAGCGGGGTTAATATCATATGGGGCATTGGCTCAATGGAGTCTGAGCTCTCAATCTCTCCAGAGCAGATGGTTATAGACAATGAAATCGCTGGTGTGATTAGGAGAATCAAAAAAGGGATCAAGGTTGACGATAATACTTTAGCCATTGACATAATTAAGAAAGTCGGGTTCAAAGGCAATTACCTACCAACACGCCACACCATGACGAACTTCAGAAAAGAGATTAGGTTCTCCAAACTATCCAATAGATACAATCGAGAAAGTTGGGTAGCTCATGGGTCAAAATCATTGGAAGAACGGGCAAGGGATGAATTAAGGAATATACTAACTGCTGAACGGAAGGAGTATCTGACATCAGAACAGAAGAGAAAGCTTCTAGAGATAGAAAAGAAGTGGTGTGCGCTATTGATTGGTTAAGGTTTTAATGAAGGCAGTTACCTGACGCTTCGTTAATAGGCCGCTTATCAATTGTTTGCTACAGAATGAACCCTAAACCTTACATCCCTCTTTGGTCCTAAGCAGCAACCCTTCGATGAACGGGCCATTTGTGGTCATGAGTACGAAGCCCCAAGGCACTTTATTCGATTACAGTGGAAATGAGGCAAAAATAGGCAGAATATGTGAAATAGGACCGAACACATGAAAAATATTATAAGCTTTTTCCGTCGGGAGGAAAAGGCGGGAGAATTTGGCTGAGGAAGTAAGATTAGGGAAAAGACACTGGATCTTAATTTTGCTGTTATCACTTATTTTATCCGTGATCGGAACGCTTGACATGGCGGTATGCAACGTAACCAGCCTGGGATTGATGTGCCATTTCACCTGGGGGATATTCGCTAGATCAACAGCACTACCAATAGCTCCCGTATTCCTCCTTCTCTTGATGATCCCAATTAAGAGGATAAGGAGCGTCAGCGTTCCAGTTCTCGTTTCAGTCTACATAGTGGGGCTTGTCATGTCATACTATGGTTTCCAAGACATGGTGACATTTGCTCTGCATCCCGTTGCACATGTAATGCCACAACTCTACTCCACTGAGGAAATAAGAAGCATTATGCTGAGTTGGTGGTGGATGCCACCTTACGAGGTAGTTCAGCAGGTTGTGCCAGGAAACGTTGCCGTGAACTGGGCTGCCTGGGGCCCTGCAATACTATTCTGGACTCTCTACATGTACACGTTCATGTTTTTCACATCAAGCTTCATGCTTCTATTCAGGCGAAGGTGGATAGATGTGGAGAGAATACCATTTCCTCACGTACTGGCAACGTATGGAACTATGGAACTTGTCCACACCGAGAATGCTAAGAAAAGGGACCTTAGACCCTACTTGATTGGATTTGTAATAGGAATCGGCATAGAGGTGCAGATACTCCTCACATATCTCTTCCCTTGGTGGCCAGACATATTCAGTTACCGCATAAACACCACTGCCGTCGGATGCGTTTGCTTTCCAGCCGATGACATACTCATGGGGACGATAGTTCGCTGGGGAAGGTTTACAAAGGATCCCCTTGCACATGCCATTTTTTACTTGGCCCCGCTTGACGTTTTATTCAGCTTCACCTTCTTTGCGGTACTCATGATCATACTAGACCAGGCGGCATACGCCTTTGGTTACTATACTGGTGCGACAACGGTGAGTGGAGGTTGCAGAGCCATTTACACCGAAGCGATGGCCTGGAAGCCACCATTCTACTGGGCATACTTGTCTTTGGGCGCCATACAGGCAATAGCCATCATGATGCTGTGGCATTCGAGGAGCTACATAGTCGAGACGGTACAAGTTGCATTACGAGGAAAATCATCTGATGGCGAGGTGTTCAGCTACAGGACGATATACGCCCTCATCCTGTTGTCCTCTGTATTCATGCTTGCGTTTCAGACGCTCTCTGGAGTGACAGTGGCGGTAGTCCTCGTGGGCCTGCTGGTGACATTTCTACAGACTATAACAGACACGTACTCTCTGGGTATAAGCGGATGCCCATTTGTCCACGAGAAAGCCGTTTGGATGAGCTGGCCGCTTCGCATAATTTGGCCCGAACCGCCTTCAAGCTACTCCACAAACTGGTTCATGGCGCATGCCTTCTTAGTATGTGGGTGGAATGTGGTTCCCAATGGGACCGTCAATGGGGCACACACGACGATGAGCGTCCTGAAGATGTGCCAGCTGACTGGCACGAATACGCGTAACGCGTTTCTGTCTTTGGTGCTGTCAACCATCGTAGTAGTTCCCGTGATGCTCACGACGAGAGTATGGATCTATTATCTTCTTGGGACAAGTCGCGTGACGGTATGGGGAACTTGTGGGATGGAAAATATGTGGGACAGCGGGATTGAGCGCTACGCCTCCGCTGGAAGTGCGACAACCATATTTTCCAGCATGCTCGTGGGGGGCCTGATAACCGCGGCACTTTCACTGCTAAGGGCAAGGTTTACTTGGGTACCACTCCACCCACTAGGCTTCGCAATGGCTCCTAGCGTTGGGATACTTTGGTGGGGAAGCTGGAACGCCTTTGTCTTTGCATGGGTTGCTAAGTGGTTGACGCTGAAGGTTGGCGGCAGCAAGCTGTACGAAAACTACGGCGTGCCCCTTGTCAGCGGGTTCCTGGCAGGACTGGCCTTGGTGAATGTGTTGGCTCATCCAATAGGCGTGATAAGGTTCTTCTATCCATTCTAAACTTTCTGATAAGTGAAGACCAAGATCTTTTTCCTTAGAAAAATACTTGCATGCATGCCCTAGACCAAAGACGCTGTTGGCAAAGAAGTCATTAGGCCAATTGCTTTGTTTAACGCAACAATCATGAGCATCGCCTTTGCGATCACTCGGGGCTTTTTCATCGTCCTCCTGCCATGAATGCTTGACTTAGATTAGATCATCGCTCACCGATATGATGCCTCATCTTATAATCTAAGATGCCAAGAAGGTTCTCCGATTACTGTTATATGCATCAACTTGCATTACCAAGTCATGCGCGGGCTCAGCCATAGGCTGGAAGTCCTAACAAGGGACGAGGTAAATGCGATAGTGGAATCGGCATTCGTTGTTCTCGAAAAGACCGGCTTCCGCTTCAAACACCCCTTGGTCCTTAAAATGTTCGAAGAGCATGGGTGCGATGTAGACTATAAGACTGAGATCGTGAAGTTGCCATCATCTTTTGTGAAGGAACGTGTCAGGGCAACGCCAAAGGAATACGGTGTGCAATCCGCAAGCACGGACTACACGATAAGGATCAACGACGGCTCCCTGAAGGGCGGCATGTGCTATGAGATCCTCTTCGTCGACTACGAGAAGATGACGAGGCGCTATGGGATGAAGGATGACTGCATCAGGGCGATAACCCTTGGGAATCGCCTTGAGAACATAAGCCATGTTACGCCATTCGTGGTACCATCAGATGTGCAGCAGGAGATATGCGATGCTGAGGCATACAAGCTCCTACTCCAATACTCGGAGAAACCCGGTGGAGTTTACATCTCCTCAATCCAATCGGCCCGAACCATAATTGAGATGGCGATAGCCGTCTGCGGAGGGGAAGAGGAGCTTAGGAAGCGGAGGTGCATCGGCTATGGAGCGGAGCCAACAACACCCCTGCAGCTCTCGAACCATGCCATCAACATCATCCTAGAGTTCTCAAAGTTTGATCTGCCCATAAGTGCCTCTGGATCGATGGTGATGCCAGGCTCGACAGGTCCAGCCACGCTTGCAGGATCTCTAGTTCTGATCACGGCTGAAACTTTGGCGGCGATATCCATGATAAACATCATCAACCCAAGGGAACCAGCTTCGTTCGGTACGGCCATTCATGTTATGGACCCATTTACGGCACTTTGCACATTCGGAGCCCCTGAACAGGGATTGGCAGGAGCTGCAGCAATACAGATAGCGCGTCACTTCGGCCTTTCGGCTGGTTGCAACGTTGGCCTGGCGGATTCCAATGTACCTGACTTTCAAGCAGGATTTGAGAAGGCCCTGGGCGCCAGCATCGCCCTTGCCGCTGGGGCTGAGGGTATTGGTGCTCAAGGGATAGTTGGAGCTGATCAAGGATGTAGTTACGAACAACTCGTAATTGATAATGAGTGGCTCGGCATGATAAGCAGGACATTTCGTGGAATAGATGTTACGCCTGAGACTTTGGCTCTTGATATTATCCAGAGTGTCGGAGTAGGTGGGAACTTCCTACGGGAGAGGCACACGATTCGGCACCTTCGAAAGGAGGTCTGGCTTCCAGATCTATTCCGCCGCCAACGTTGGGATCGATGGCTGTCAGAGGGCGGGAAGGACAGCATGATGCGCGCTAAGGAGAAGGTGAGACAGATCCTAAGGGAGAATTACCCCCCTAAGCCTGTACTAGATCCAGACATTGTAAATCAGCTCGATATGATCCTCGATGTAGCTCGTAAGAAGTCCTCTACAAGCACCATTGGGAATGTAGGCTCAGCGCGTATACCCTTCGCATAGGTCAATGCGAAGAAAGGAGTATGAATCTAACTTCTAGGGTGTAGCGCCTTGTACAAAGTTGCAGTGCCTGTGAGTTAGACAAGCGTTTGAATGGATTGTCTTGCCTTCTCTCCAATAGAAGTCAATGTGGTCAACTTCGGTATCGTCTAGAAGCATTAGGTCTGTCCACATATCACACAAGACTTGTTCATCTTCCAAAGTTGTTGTTTGAATGAGGACTTGTACATGCGAGGCTGGGAGTTAGGTAGCCTTGAACTTCTTCAAGACAAGATTGTAAAGCCTCTTACTAAAACGAGCTTCACCGAGAGTATTACTTGTGCCTATCGCAATCGAGTCTATGAAATTTAGCTCATTAATCACGAGTCAGATGAGTTCCTACC
>Ga0129301_1001668_pt1 | contig 10395 bp, 4 predicted proteins | sample ConPoolayeHmetaG_FD_94489 | JGI IMG/M metagenome (GOLD analysis project Ga0129301, IMG submission 94489) | Hot spring microbial mat communities from California, USA to study Microbial Dark Matter (Phase II) - Cone Pool mat layer H metaG ...
CAGAATACTGGGTGAGATAGTCACTGCCCGCATGTTCTGTGGTGGCAATCTTTTCCGGGCTGATGCGTCTCATAGCGGTCTGGGTGCTCTTCAAAAACTCATTCAATTCTCGGGCAGGTAAAGCGCTCTGTAAGGTTCCCTGGTAATGAGGATGCGTGGGATTAAAACAGGGAAACATATAGCTTAGAACGTCCTGCCGGAACCCATCAGCGTCAAGTTCCTTGACACGTTCAGCAATCATCCGGCTGAAATGGAGCCGGTAATCCGGATGGTAAACACAGTAATTCACTCCGGTGGCTTCAGTTGTATAACGAGTGGCATATTTGCCTGGCGCATCCATTGACGCCCAGTCATAACCATGTTCCGAAAACACCTTTGATCTTTTGGATACCGCTTCCGGATAGGTATAAAGGAGTAACCGACCCTTCTTTTCGTGGATGCGTCGAATCTCTTCTTTTAAGGGTTGGATGCCTCCGCGGTCAGCTGGATATTGGTAATCACCCATCCAGACAGCGTCTATAACATCTCCGTTGTATTCTTTGCAAACCTCTTCCAGGCTCATATGAGGCCTTCTCGTCTGATAGTTCCACCAGAGAGCAAACTCCTGAAGAGAGTTTTCCTCTGCCAGACCCATCAGGTCTGCATAACGGTATCTTTTATTCTCCGGGTCCCAGAAACCAATCTCTTTCCCCCCAAATTCAGGATGAGAGGTGAGAAGATGAAGCCCAGCAAAGGGATGACCGGAAAGATAGGAATAGGTATCCATATACCAGCGGGGGACCGGAAACTCTTTCTTATACCAGGTGCGAACCCAGTTGCTATAACGACGTAAAGGGTCATGCCAGTCGCCTTCATGGAGACCAACAACCACCTCTGGAAGGCAGATGGTCTGGCCGGGGTCCAACCGGAATTCGAGATGTCTTATAGCCACCCCGGAACCTGGCTTTTGGTCAAAAACGTCTCCTATGTCCTGTCCTTGGTAAGGAATAATGTTATACTCCGGTGGTCTTTTGTTCTCCAAAGAGCAGCGTCTGACCACCAATACTTTTGGCGTTCCGGTATCGTCCTTAGGAAAGGTATAAATCCCACCGCCGGTACTGGGGTCAAAGATATTGATAATCTGCATCCAGAGGGCGTGGCCGTAGACTCCACGCAGGTCATAGTCTGCGCTCCCACAGATACCGGATGAGATAGGAAAAAAGATTGCGTCGTCATCAACCCTCTCTCCAATCCGGATATGCTCCAGAAACGGAAAGGTTATTCCAAAAGTTTCAATTTTGGCGCCGGTGTTTTTAATGCTCATCTGGCAGGAAAGTTCCGGAGAATCGTCAACCTTTAATGCCAGGCTCAGTTCCAATGGAAGAACGGTATCTTCCAGAGTCGCTTTCAGAACCGGTGCTTTTCCCTCTTTATCAACCAGGCAATTCTTAACCCGGCAGTTCCCACTTCCGGAGACCTTTCCGTCGGACTGAATGAGAAAAAAACGGGACTGGCCACTGATAAGATTTGTTCCTATGTATTTGTTGGTGATGCCGGCAAGAAGTAAACCATTATTTAATTGAAGGTCGTAACGATAATACTTATTTTCCAATATCGCATGGTTGCCGTCCAGAGTAATCTGGGGTGGTGTGTCGGGAAGAGGGAAGAGAGCCCGCCGTGGTTTCACCGGTAAGGGTGGCGCCTGAATTTGCTCTGCCGCTATTTCTGGCTCAACCACTTCACCCTTAACCTCAACCCAGTCAATCTCCATCGTGACTTCCTCCCCACGGGAGAAGAGGTCAAAGACCACGGGAAGCGGAAGGGTAGGTATGGAGTCTGGATTGGTAACCTTACCGCAAGAAAGGTTGTCAACGAAAAGTTCCGTATATTCTGGCGTCCAGACAATTTTAACCGTATACCACTGCCCAGGATTTATGGGTAGAGACTTAATTATGCCTGCCCGGGAGATATCTCCATCTTTGACTGACCAGAGAGTGAAACTATCGGTCTCACAGTCCATCAGCCAGACGGTGTGCTTTGCCCATGGGTCCCGGCTCATAAATCCAAGGTAATGGAATGTTCCTCTGCCCAACCGGGAGATTCTTAACCTTGCTTCGTATATACCGTAGAGAAATTGTTTGCGACTGGTGATACTGATCGCCTTTGCCTCTCCGCCACCAGTGGTCAGTTTTAAGGTTCCATCCTCACATCTTATCCCTTCTATCCATCCGCCTATTGACCAGAGATTTTGGTCTAAGTTGTTAAAGTCGTCGCGAAAGACCCCTGCTTCGGCACTTTTGATAAACAAAAGGCAGAAGAGAGAGAAAAGGCCCATTAAAAAAGAGAAATAGATTAACCCTTTGGCCAAACACGCTATATCTTTATTACCTCCTCCAACCCTTTCTCTTTTTTCCATATCTACCCCCTCAGACTTTGAGAATTAGAGACTGCTGTTTTCCGCGCACTCTCTCCTCTATACCTAACGAATAGAGGTTAGCATCCACCACCTCCACACCTTTCGTTCTACAACCACAGACCTCTTTTATCTCCGGTCTCCGGTTGGCAGCGTAAAGAAATAGTCTTCCGTTTCTGGCTCCGCTGTTTGTAAGTTCTATTTGGAGACAATCCTTAAAGAAGAGAAGATTGGCCACCTCTGCAGCTCCGCAACTTATGTGCAATGTAGAACCAACCAGTACCGGCACAGTGCCGTCTTTGTCCGCCGGAGTAATCTTGACTACCAGGCAATCCCGGAAAGGAATCTCTGGGGTAGACCAGCTCTTCTTAAATACGCCCAGATAAGCCTCATCCCAGAAAGACCAGACATGGTAATTCTGACTACCACTTAAGCCTATCCGCTCCAAGTCTATTACTAACCGTTGCCAATCCTTTTCTGGATTCCAAACCATAACTACCGCAGAATCTTCCCAGGGTCGGAGAAGACGAAAGCCGAAACATTGCGGATACTCCCCCTTTCCCAGGTCAAACGGCCTAACCTTTTCGGAAGGAGGAGGAGTAAGAATCTCCAGATTTCGGAAATGACGACTGTAATCCTTGCTTCCCAGAAGTTCTGAAATCATCACTGTTCCGCAGGAAAGACCAACCGCACTGTGCCACGTTTTCAGTTCCTGAGCGGTAAGTTTCCGGTAAGGTTTCAGGTAGGTCACATCCGGATCGTTGTTCCACCAGACACGATGGACGGGCTGAGTGAAGAGGACCGCCCTGATTGACTCCCGGATGCACCAGGGAACAGGCGCATCCCACTCTGCTACCGCATCGGGACCAATACGCATAGCATCAGCAAATCCCAGCGCCCCCCTTTCCAAACCTATCCCAGAAAGGAGATAAACTTTCTCACCCATCGCTTCGCGATACAACCGAAAAAGGTCGCGCATAGCCTCCAGTCTTGTTTTCTTGGGGTTAAAAAATCTTACCCCTTCGGCCAGTTCGTTAAAGTCAAGTTTCAAATACTCAAAACCAAGCAAAACCGCATCCTGGATAATCGTTCGTAAATACTTCTGAACTTCCGGATGGGTTGGGTCCAGAGCATAGGACCTTCCGCCCCATCCGGTCCAGGACCTGTCCAGCAGATTGCCATCTTGGTCGCGCTGAAACCAATCCGGGTGATGATAAAAAAGGGGCAGGGAGTCATTGACTGCCAGCGGAGCAAGCCACAAACCTGGCATAAGACCGGCTTCTTTTATTCTCTTTACTAAGGAGGAAAGACCACGGGGAAACCGTTCGTTCGTCTGCCAGTCACCAACCGTCTTCTGGTAGCCATCGTCTATCTGAATTACCTGAAAGGATAGTCTATCCTTCTCCTTCTTGGTGGCCTCAATGATACCAACGATATCCTGTTCGCTAATTCTGTTTTGCTTCTCGTTGTACCAACTGCACCATCCCACCAAGGGATGGCGGTTGATTCTATAGCCATGGGATTCTGCCACCATCTTTGCCCAAACCTCCATCGCCTCCAGCATGGGTAGAGAAAGAAAGACTACCTCCTGCGAAGCCCTTTCTTCTCCGGGTTCCACCACGACATCGTCCATCTCTGAGGTAACAAGAATCTTTACGGAGTTTCCATCAATAAAAAGAGAGACTTCCACGTAGGCGACAGGCGCTCCTGCAGCGCCAATAAGGATGGTGTCTCCGTCTTGGTTGGTTATCACGGCCACGTCTTTTGACTCCCGCCAGCGCGGGTCCTCATACCTGGGATGAGGAGGCAGTGTTGGAGGTTCGGCGTTAAAGGAGCGATAGACGGCGCGGATAGTTTCGTAACGGCTCAAGACCTTTTCGGAAAATAGAGTTGCTCTTTTGCCGACCGTCCCGATAGGAAAGAACCGCCATTGGGAAAGGTCTCCTTTAAGAACCATTTCTCCTTCCACCAGGTTAAACCTCCGTAAAGAGACAGCGGTGGAATCTCTGTTGCGAAAGGATGCCCCAATTTTGATGCCCGGCAACCCGGAAAGGCAACTTACCCAAAGAGCCTCTTTTAAGGAGACATCTTCTTCTCTCCCCGCCTTCAGGACGGTGGCGGTGGCACTGCCACCGAAGATCTTTATCTTTCCCCCTGCAAAGACGAAACTACCTTTCTGGCGTTCCATTGCTAACCTCCGCTACGCTCCTCATGATGAGAGAATAAAGACCGCGGTCTCATTCCCTCTGAGTACTATCTCTGACCTTTGTAGGGCTGGATTATCTCGCCACGGACCGCTTATCTCCCTGATTTTCCCACCGGTCTTTTTCAGAGAGACCTTGCCCTGCCAAACCTCTGACCCTGGATTATAAAGGCAGACAAGGAAAGACGCGTTGGACAGGAGATTTACTGAATAGTATAAACCCTGTCTCCCTTCAATCTCCACCGGTATTTTCTGTGATACCACCTCCTTGAGATAACGTTCCACGGAATGAAGAAGTTCAAAAGGCGGCTCCATCCTAACATCCAGAGAGCGGTCTTTATCAAATCCGACCGCTATCAGTTGGTCGGTAAGGCCATGGTCAGCGGCGATAAAGGTGAGTTTACCTTTTCCGAGGTCGCGGTAGATTATCAAAGGAAGACCCTCTTCGGTCTCCGCATATACCTTCCAGTCTTTATCGCACCGTAAGGTCCGCACCGAGAAGAAGTTTTCCCTGACTTCTTCACCTGTTTCTGAAATTACCGAATGGATCGCAGGTCTCTTTTCCTCTGCTATCTTCATTTCCAAACAATCCTGGGCAAAAAGAGACATGGGGTCTCCGCTGATGATAAGATGCCCGCCTTCTGAAACGTACCTGTGAAGTCTCTTCACAACCTCTTTTGAGGGTTTTTCGTCCGAAATATACCAGATGATTGAAGAATCCTTCATCACCTTCAGAGAGGCATCATTCAAAAGGATATCAACCACATCTCCGCAAGGTGTGGGCGTTATGAAACCACGCTCGTCCCGATAATAACCGGAGAGGCCATAACCAGGGTAAAAAAGGTCGTAGGCCCGGTCCATGCCATGGTCAGAAGGTCCATAAGGGATACAGTGCCAGACCACCCTATCCTGAAAGGAATAGAGGTGTCTGGGCGGTGTCCAGCCAGCGTAATAGTCCAGCATCAAGGCTATTGGACGTATCTGCCTTCCTCGCGGTGGATTCTTCTCAGCCCATCGGCCAAAGTTCCAAAATGCCTTTCCTAAGGGGCTTAGTTGTCTGACGCCATTGGCCAGTTCATCAGTGTAGTAGCCGCCCTCAGTACAGATAGCCACCGCGCTCGCAAAATAGTTTATGGTCCAGGCAGCCTTAAAGAATCCCAAACTGTGTCCTAAGTGGGGACCCCCTTTGTGGACCGCCACTTCTTTTCCCTTAACCAAAGTCACGTCTCCACCATGCAGGTAACAGCGGTGGCTCCACCGGTCAAAGACGCTGACGCCAGCCAGATATTGAAGACCATACTGGCGGCAAGCACCTCTTAAAAAAGAGATATATAACTGGGTATTCAGCAACCCCTGACCCATCTCAGCGCCTAACATCCGGACCGGCAATTCATGAAAATAGTGTGGAAAGGTGAGGCTGCAAAGTCCTGTTGTGTTCTGATAGAGTTTGCGGTGAATTTCTTTTAAGTAGTCCATAAAGATGCGGTGGGCATCTTTTCGTCTCTTCGGCCTTTCCTCTGGTTTTAGGTACCAGATTATATCCCGGCCAAACAGCCCATCCATCTCGCCAATTTCCCAGCCCAGAAAGAGTTCACCCGCCTCCTTCATCATCCATCGGTACTCTTCTGGTGGCATCTGACACTCGCCGGTCTTAAAACCTGGCCCAGTAGGTAGTTTCCAGAAATCAAGCCCGCCCCAGAAAGTAAAGTATTTCTTCATCCTTTTCAATCTCTGCAACTGGGTGCGCCATCTTTTTCTATCATCGGTCCTTATTGGTGGCAGAGGAGAAAGAGGACAAACATCTGGATTGACAGCCGTGATGTTGTGTTCCAGTACCCGGCGCATCTCCGGTGCTTTGAGGTGCAGACCCCGGCCCATATCGTAGTATTTGACGTCCCGGTCAAAGTTCCAGAAGAAGTATTGGCCCATATTGATAAATTCTTTAAGTCTTACCTTTTTCATCGCCTCTCCTGTCTTTGGCATCCTTGTCCCTCCGTTTTGATGCTCAATAACTCAATTCCATTATCTCGTAGAGTTCTAACTCAGGAAGGGTGATCACAAAACCAAACTGTTTGGTATCCTGCACCTTTAACCGGCCATTTCTCTTCCCAAGAAGCCTGACCTCTTTTGGATGAGGAAGGGAAACCCTTATCTTCAAGCCCTTTACCAAAGGAATTCTCTCTACCACCTGGTTGCCGGGAGAGATGCGGTTACTCCCATAGGTATTTACCAGATGAACCCGGTAGCCACCCTTAATCTGAAACAGTGCCACCTCAACACCAGGGTCACTCACCTCTATCAGCGTCCTTCCCACGTATTTTTCAATGAGATAACTCACATAGTTCTTGATAGCCGGATTATTATACTCCCAGTAAGCGGAAAAGATATCTGCGGTAAAGGTAATGACTCTCCCTTTACCTACCTTGTTCCAGACTACTGCTGGAAGATAGGTATCTCTCTCCGGTGGTGACTTCCAGACAGAGAAGAAATAGTCTTCCCGTCCCACCGGAGCATCGGAACGGTAGATAGTGGCTAAAACCTTTCCGGTGGTGGGTCTTACCTCAGAAAATCTTCGGTCCACAAAGATCGGTGTGACGGAAAAAGCAGGGTCACTGATATATCCGTAAGGATAATCAAGCTCCTTAATCTTCTCAAAACCCAAAAAGTCCTTTACAGGACAGGCAAGGTCTTTTGAGTTTTTCATCTTCCAAAATGTGTTATTGGTCAAAATAGCCGTTCCGCCCTCTTGAACAAAATGGTAAATGGCGTTGTAGGTTCTGGCCTCCATTATCTCCTGGTCTGGCAGGATGACCAACCGAAGATTATCTATATTCCTGGCTAAAAGTGCTTCTTCGTAAATCAGGCAGTGCCGTCCGCTCTCTACCACTATTTTGTGGGCACCTCTGATTTTATCAATATATCCTGGGGGGTTGAAAAGCCGGTCCGACCACGCAAACATATTCCACTCGCTCTGGAGAATAGCAATGTCAGAGATAGCCTTTTGGCTGCGGCAATATCTCTCGCGTTTTTTGATAAAGAGGTTAACCTCTCGGAATGACCGCCAGACTGTTGGGTCCAGCCTCCCGTCAGGATATGGTTTGTCCGCAAGAAAAGATTTTGCTCCGGTGGCCAGAATAACCGCACATTCCTGTTTCAATTGGGCTGTGGGCCGTACTGTATCGTCAATCCAACTATTTTGCATCCGGGGATAAAGAATGTCATAGGATAGGCCCTGGGTAGCAAAGAACCTTCCGGCTAAACTGGCTTCCAAAACCGGGTAAGAAAAAGAGATGTCTCCGGAGAGATGGCTCATCCTGGCAAGCGGTAGAGCCGGTTCGTGGTAAGAAGAATACCAGTTGTGGGTCACCAGATAGTCTTTATTCACCTTCAGCGGCAGGTCAACCGCACATTGAAGAAACTGTTTGATACTCTTTAAATACCAATCTTTAAGTAGTGGATAGTCTTTGTCTCTAAAAGAAGTGGGAAGGTCACAACCGGTCTCCCGGGTGAACTTCTCCCGGCAGAATCTGCAGACGCAGGGAAGAGAGAAGCACCAGGCAGAACCATCATACCAGAATCCATCTATCTCATACCTTCGGGTTATCTCCATAATATGGGGTTTGAAGACCTTTTCGCCGTAAGGACTATTGTAGCAAACTGGCCGGTAGACCTGTAACATTTCAGCCAGAGAGCCGTCAATGGGTTGAAAGGCCCAATCCGGGTGCTGGTTGACCACAAAGTTATCTATGCCTAAGGAGTAATAACAGAGAACCTTTATCTTTATCTCTCTGGCCGCAACCGCCATCTCACCAAAGAGGTCGCGGGTCAGGTGGGTGTGGCGGTGGCCCACCTCCGAAAGATGATACAGTTGGCCGTTATGGTCCTTACCAAAGATTATTATCGCCTGAACCTCGGCTTTTCGCAGGTAATTTTGAAAAACGTGCTTGTCAAATCTGGCGCCGACATTCTTCACCGAAGGTGGGATATGAAAATCAAAATGAACCATCCGAAAAAAGTCCTGGTGCCAGTTTTTTCCCATCAATTGCTCCTTTCAAAAATCGTCTTCAGGCTGATTCCCTTACGACCAACTCCGGTCGGATTCTTCTGCAAACCTTTTCGGAATACTTACTCTCTATCTCCTGAAGAAGTAACTCTACGGCTGTCTTCCCTATCGTCTCTGGAAACTCCCTTACCGTCGTCAGCGGTGGAACTATCAGGTCAACCAATTTTACGTCGCTGAAACCCGCGATGGCAATCTCCTGGGGAACCTTTATCCCCTTCTCCTTCAAACACCGCAAGGCACCGATGGCGACCGGGTCATTGACACCAATAATTACCTCCGGCTCTGTTCTGGCTAAAAGTTCCTGCGCAGCCCGATAGCCCTCTTCTTCCGAAAAACCAGCCCTGACCGGAGTAATCACTACCTCCGACGAGGATTTCCCTTCTTTCACGCTCTCCACTAATCCCAAGTAATGCTCCTCGCTGGTGGAGATGCCTTTGGGACCCTGTAAATACCCCCATCTGCGGTAACCCTTCTCTCTAAGATAACCACCCAGAATTTTGGCCCCTTCTTTTGTGTCGGTAATCACACAACTGCAACGAACCGTTTTTTTGAAGCGGTCTATAAAGACAAAAGGGATGTTCAATCTTGTCAGTTTGTGATAAATATCAACCTCGTTCTCACCCCCAGCCGGTGCGATAATAAAGCCCTCTACCCTTAAACTTATAAGCGTCTCTATCTCGCCGGCTTCTTTTGGATAGGATTCCTGGGTGTGAGCGATGATTACTTTGTAACCTTTTTTATTAAGTTCCGTTTCAATACGTTTGGTAATCTCAGGAAAGAAGGAACTGGCGATATCAGGAATTACCAGCCCGATGACCTGACTTCTTTTGCCAACCAGAACCCGGGCGATGGAATTGGGAGTATAGTCATACCGGTTAATCTCCTTTAATATCTTCCTTTTTAATTCCGGACCTACTCCGGGCTGGTTGTTCAGAGCTCGGGAGATGGTCATCTGGGAAACACCCAGACGTTTTGCCAGCTCCTTTTGGGTAGGTATCCTGGCATTCCTTTTATTGCTCATGGGTTCTTTGGTAAAAAATTTAAGACCGGATAAGGTCTAAAACCGCCTGGACAAGTATCTCCCCAGCCTGCGGAGCAAAACGGCTGGAACGTAGATGCACCGTTTCATAACCGCCTTTTCGCTTGAATGCCTTGGGAGTGGGCAGATATCCGGCATAGCCGTTGGTAAGGGTAGAGATAAAGACAAACTCTCTGCCCGCTTCTCTCTTGATCTTCAATCCAAACTCTACAAAGAGTTCGCAGGGAAGAAAGACCAGGATTCCCCCATCAATCTCCACCGCGGAAACGTTTATCTTCTGGTACTTTCTCTCTCCAATCTCTTCCGCCAGAAGGAGCCTTTCCTTAGCCTCCATATCCTTCCAGAATTTTGTCTCCATCATCTGGGCAAGAGATAGGCCGCCAGACCAGCCATACCCTTCTATCCCATAATTGGAAAGAACCGGGGCTGAAAGAGGCGGAGAGCATCTTACTCTTCGGGAAGGGTGGGAAGTAAACCTTCGTAAAGGTAGTTTAACCTCTATCTTCTTTACCCGCACCTTGGGGTCTTTTAGCGTTCCGCTTCTCTTCATCTTTTTGTCAAGCGCAGAGGCAATCGTGTAGCCCATATATCTTGCCCAGCCAATTCCAACCTCTTTCTGTCTCAAATCGAGGGGATTAACCTGACAGATATTTCCGGAAGCGCCGGGCAGAAAAAGGACGACCGCCTCGCTATTCTTC
>Ga0129301_1001672_pt1 | contig 10370 bp, 6 predicted proteins | sample ConPoolayeHmetaG_FD_94489 | JGI IMG/M metagenome (GOLD analysis project Ga0129301, IMG submission 94489) | Hot spring microbial mat communities from California, USA to study Microbial Dark Matter (Phase II) - Cone Pool mat layer H metaG ...
CTCCAGCCGCGCCGCCGCCCGCCACTCGCCCCCCTCGGCCGGCGCGATGGTGGCGCGGATCTGGTCCCCGATCCCCGTCTCCCCGCGGGGCGGAATCTGGTCGGCCTCATAGTGCACCCGCACCGCCTCGCCCAGCCGCAGCCCCTCGGCCTCCATCTCGATATCATCCAGGCGCAGGTCGAACGCGTTGCCCGCCTCGCCATGGTGGATATCCACGATCGTGCCCAGCACGACGGCTTGCTCGGCCCGGGCCGGCGGGGCCAGCCAGGCCAGCAGCGCCGCCGCCAGGATGATCGTCACCCGTCCCGACATGCTCTTCCTCCCGTGCCCCCATGCTACCACCGCGGGGCGGCCGGGTCAACCTGCTCGCCCCGCCTACCGCGTCCCCGCCCGGCGCGCCAGGTGGGCCAGCACGCCGCCCTCGAGCACATAGCGCCGGATCCCGTTCACTATCCCCTCTGCCGCGCGCTCCCGCAGCTCGGACCCGGCCAGCAGCGCCTCGTCCTCGGGGTGGCTCAGATAGGCGACCTCCACCAGCACTGCGGGCATATTCGTCTGGTACAGCACGACGATCGCCCTCGGGTGGCGGATGACGCCCCCGTCGCGCAGCCCCGTGGCGCGCACCACCTCCTGCTGCATCACCCGCGCGAAGGCCGCGCTGTCCTCCTTGCGGTAGTAGGTCTCAGTGCCCCGGTAGGCCATCGGGTTGCTCTCCCGGGCGTTGGCGTGGATGGAGACAAACAGGTGGGCGTCGGCCTCGTTGGCGATCGCGCACCTCGCCAGCAGCTCCTGCCGGTGCTGCTCCCGGTTGCCCCGCGTCCAGGGTCGCACCGGGTTGTCATCCCGCCGGGTCAGGATCGCCTGCACACCTTCTGCCTGCAGGCGCCGGTACACCCGCCGCGCGATGTCGAGGTTGACGTCCTTCTCCATCAGCCCCGAGCGCCCGATCGCCCCCGTGTCGTGGCCGCCGTGCCCAGCATCAATCACCACCCGCAGGTCTGCCAGCTCGAAGCGCCCCAGCAGCACCCGCAGCTCCCCCCGGTCGGTGACCAGCGCGTGCTGCGCCGGCTCCCGCAGCCAGATCGTCAGCCGCTGCGCGCCCGGCTGCTCCGGCGCCGGCCCCACCGCGGCCCGGGCGACCAGGGGATCGGCCACATGCAGCTCCGGCCTGGCAAGCTGGTTGTGCGCCTGGGCGATGTCCACGCTGATGGTGGTCGGGTCCTCGTCGGACACGGAGGTGCACAAGGGCTCGCCGAACACCGACACCACCACCTCGGCGAGCTGCGGGGAGGGCCGCCGGAAGGAGAGCCCAGTCAGCACCACCGGCGCCACGTCCGGCGGCAGCTCGGCCGCCTCTGGCAGCGGAAACTCGATCTCCAGCCGCCGCCGGTCCTCGCTCTCCCGGATCCGGTACGTGCGCCACTCCTCCAGCTCGATGACTGCGCGGGTGAGGTCTCCCGTCGGTTCGGGAGCGAGGCTGTGCTGGTGGATGCGGGCCACCCTCAGGTAGCTGTCCTCCACCCGCAGCTCGGAGGGGATCTGGGCGAGGTTGGTGTTGGGCAGGTCCACCACCAGCCGGGGCGGATCATCGAGCTGGGTCGCGCGGTAGCTCAGGGGGGCCGGCGAGCGCACGGTCACCCGGTAGCGGTCCGGCAGCGTCTCCAGGCGGAACTCCCGCACCCACGGATGCAGATACAAGGTGCGGGACCCCTCCTCCCAGCGCACCGCGCACCCCAGCAGCGAGCCCACCGCCCGCGCCGGCACCAGGAGCGAGCCCCGGGCACTCCGGGGCGGGCCAGGCAGCTCCCGCAGCACCCCGTCTCGGGTCGCCTCCGGGCGGGTGCGAGAGATGATGATCGTGCGCCCGTCCCCGGTGGTGATGGTAACCGCCTCCGCGCTCGTCTCGACCGCCGCGTCCAGGGGCCGGAGCGCGCCGAGGAGAGGGGCGTAGATCTCGTCACCATCCACCACAAAGGGCACGGGGGAAGGCGTCCGGCGGCCGGCCACCACTATCGCGTCTGCGAGCAGCGCGCTGGCGCACAGCGTCAGCGCGAGGGCCAGGGCAAGGGCCGCCGCGGCGAGCCTCAACTGCATTCCCATCTCCCCAGGGCTGGTCCTTCGCGGGCGCTGAGCGAGTCGAGTATAGCACGATGTCGCGCGGCAGGCAACGCGCCCCCGCCAGAGAGGTGAGAGCCGCCTCCGCGTCGTAGGGAGTGGCGCAGATGCCTCAGGCCGCGCGCCTGTATGCGCGGCCTGGCGGGAGGAGGCCGACCCATGGGCCCGGCTCTCAGGGGGCCGCGGGGCTGGTTGCTGGTGGCTGGGCTGTGCGTCGGGGCCGCGCTCGGCGCGCCGCTGGCGCAGGGCGCCGTCGGGGACGCGCGCGCCACCTGCCTGGCCAACCTCACCCGGCTCGCCCAGGCGACCCTCATGTATGTGGCCGACAACGACGGTCGCTTTCCGCCCCAGGAGGCCGAGCTCGGCCCCTATGAGTGTCAGTGGGGCGCCGACAACGCCAACCCCTGGCTCCGCTGGCCGGTGCTGCTCGAGCGCTACCTCCCGGATCGCGCGCACTACCTGTGCCCCGCGCTCGACCCTCCGCCGGAGGGGCGGAGCGTCATCAGGCGCCCCTCCTGGATCGCCTCTGAGCCCATCACGACCAAGGGCTGGCCCGACGGCCCCTGCGGGCTCGTCTACCCGCCCGGCTGGGGCGGCGCGATCACCGACAGCGCCACCCAGGGCCGCTGCACCGACCCCGACCGCTTCGCCATGAGCTACGGCGCCGCCATCGGGGCCCTGGCCGGTCGGCGCCTGCTGGAGGTCGAGCACCCCGAGCGCCACCTCGTCTGGGCCGACGCCGCGCGCACCTACGTCAACCTCGGCTCCATCCTCTACGCGAACGCCTGCCGCGTCGACTGCGCGGACCGCGACCACCGGGCCGACTGGGAGAATTGCCCTTGGTCTCAGGAGTGTGGCGCGGGCGGCGACTTCGCCACCAACCCCGAGGTGCCGCCCCGCTTCACCCGCCACCAGGGCGGCAGCAACCTGGCCTTCGTGGATGGCCACGCGAGGTGGATGTCCGTCGCCGACATGATCGCCGCCTACCGGGAGGGCCGCCTGCTGGGAGTGGAGCCCGCGCGGCTGACCGAGGGCGAGCCGTGGTATCTGAAGTGAGCCCCACCCCCGAGCAGCAGCTCGAGCTCATCCGCGCCCACACCGTTGACCTCATCCCGGAGGAGGAGCTGCTCGCCAAGCTCGCCTCCGGCCGGCCCCTGCGCGTCAAGCTCGGCGTGGACCCCACCGGCCCCGACATCCACCTCGGACACGCCGTCGTGCTGCGCAAGCTGCGCCTCTTCCAGGACCTGGGCCACAACGCCATCCTCATCATCGGCGACTTCACCGGCATGATCGGTGACCCCTCCGGCCGGGAGGCCTCCCGCCCCCAGCTCACCCGCGCCCAGGTCGAGCAGAACATGGCCACCTACCGGGAACAGGTCTTCAAGATCCTCGACCCCGCTCGCACCGAGTTCCGCTGCAACAGCGAGTGGCTGGCCCAGCTCACCCCCGAGCAGATCATCCGCCTGGCCTCGACGCACACGGTGGCGCAACTGCTCGCCCGGGAGGACTTCGCCGCGCGCTTCCGCGCCGAGCAGCCCATCAGCGTCCACGAGCTGCTGTACCCGATCTTCCAGGGCTATGACTCGGTGGCCGTGCGGGCGGACGTGGAGCTGGGCGGCACCGAGCAGAAGTTCAACCTGCTGGTGGGACGAGAGCTGCAGCGCATCAACCCCCTGGGGAAGCCCCAGGAGCCCCAGTGCATCATCACCTTCCCCATCCTCGTGGGCACCGACGGCGAGCGCCGCATGGGCAAGTCCATCGGCAACTACATCGGCCTCTCCGACCCGCCCCAGGACATGTTCGGCAAGGTCATGTCCATCCCGGACGAGGTGATGGAGCAGTACTTCGCCCTCTGCACCAATGTGCCGGCGGAGGAGGTGGCGCGGCTGCTGGCCGAGATGCGCGCCGGGTCGGTCAACCCCCGGGATGTCAAGCGCCGCCTGGGCCGGGAGATCGTCGCGCTCTACCACGGCGAGGAGGCGGCGAGGGAGGCGGACGAGACCTTCCTGCGGGTGTTCTCGACGCAGCGGCGACAGACCCGGGAGGACTACGAGGCCGTCGCCGAGCCACTGGACATCCCGGGGGCGCTGCGGGGCAGGCCGGTGTGGGTCTCCAGCGCGCTCGCGGAGCTGGGGCTGGCGTCGAGCCGGGGCGAGGCGACGCGGCTGATCAAGGGCGGCGGCGTCTACCTCGATGAGCGCCGGCTCTCCGACCCCCAGGAGGAGATCGAGCTGCGCGCAGGGATGCTCCTGCGCGTGGGCAAGCGGCGGGTGGCGCGGCTGACCTAGGACTCCTCCCGGGGCGGGAAGTCCCGGAGCTGGAAGCGCTCCGACAGCCAGAAGGTCTGCGAGGCGGGCTCGTTCGCCTCCCTGATGCGCGCGGCCGCCGCCTCAAGTTGCTCCCGGTCTCTGCCGAATAGGGTGTGCTGGGACACCTGGGTCGCCAGCGCGAGCTCCCGGTAGTGCGCGAATCCGGTCACATCGTAGACCACCGCGGGGCCGATGGCGCGCGGGCCGGCGGCCACCTCCTTGTAGTAGTACAGGTGGCGGACCTCCCAGGGCTCGCCGAGGTCGCCCGCCACCGGCTCTCCCGCCTGCCACACCGCGGGCACGGTGATCTGGTGGGTGGCGACGTGGTCGGGGTTTATCCCCGCCGGCCCGTGGGTAAAAACAGCGTCCGGGCGGGTCTCCCGCACCGCCCGGATGCAGTCCTTGAAAACCTGCTTGTCGTGGACCAGGCCCATGTCGGGCCGGCCCAGGGTCAGCCGGCGGGAGATGCCCAGGACGCGGTCGCACTCCTGCATCTCGGCGGCGCGCATGGCGACGATCCCGTCCCGCCACTCCGGCTTGGGGAAGCCCTCCGAGCCGTCGGTGAGGATCGCCACTGCGACTTCGACCCCCGCGGCGGCGAGCTTCGCCATCGTGGGGGCCATCGTGATCTCGTCGTCGGGGTGGGCGCCGAACACCAGGATGCGGCGGTAGTCCATGGGCCTGCTCCAGGGGCTTGATGCGCCCCTGGTTCGGCGGGCGCTTCTCGCTCCCTCCCGGTGGGGGGAGGCGCCCCGCCCTGGCCGAGCCCTACGGCAGGGCCTGCGAGGCCCGCCTGGCGCTCTGGGGGCTCCCGCGCCGGCCGCCGGCCCGGGTGTCTCCGGCCCTCCGGCCGGGGGCCGGGGTCCGATTCGGCACAAAAGGCGGCCGGGGTGGTCTTGACAGAATCCGGGGGATGTGGCAGAATGCAGGTGCATTCAGGGGAACCTTCAAAGCCGAGTGACCCCCCGAGGGCCGAGGCAGCGCCTCGCGCCCCGGGATTCGTGTCGGTTCCTCTCGGTCCTTGAAAACTGAACAGTGTCCGGATGGTTGCGAGCTAGAACTCCCATACGGGAGCCGGAGGGTGGCGACACCCGAGCAGCTCCCGGGTGAGGACAGACTTTCCAACGGAGAGTTTGATCCTGGCTCAGGACGAACGCTTGCGGCGTGCCTAAGCTATGCAAGTCGAGCGAGGTGGCGGGGCCGAATCCCCTTCGGGGGAGGAGGCGCTGTCGCCTAGCGGCGAACGGGTGAGTAACACGTGAGCAACCTGCCTCGCTGACCGGGATAGCTACCCGAAAGGGTAGGTAATACCGGATAGGAGGCTCCCTCGCATGGGGGGGCCTGGAAAGGTCGCCTCTGGCGGCCGCAGCGAGAGGGGCTCGCGGCCTATCAGCTAGTTGGTGAGGTAACGGCCCACCAAGGCGACGACGGGTAGCCGACCTGAGAGGGTGACCGGCCACACTGGGACTGAGACACGGCCCAGACTCCTACGGGAGGCAGCAAGCGGGAATATTGCACAATGGGCGAAAGCCTGATGCAGCGACGCCGCGTGAGGGATGAAGGCCTTCGGGTTGTAAACCTCTGTTGGCGGGGACGAAACTCTGACGGTACCCGCTGAGGAAGCCCCGGCCAACTCCGTGCCAGCAGCCGCGGTAAGACGGAGGGGGCAAGCGTTGTCCGGATTTACTGGGCGTGAAGCGCGCGTAGGCGGTCCGCTAAGTCAGCTGTGAAAGCGCCGGGCTCAACTCGGCAAGGTCAGTTGATACTGGCGGACTCGAGTCCGGGAGAGGGAAGTGGAATTGCTGGTGTAGCGGTGGAATGCGTAGAGATCAGCAAGAACACCGGTGGCGAAGGCGGCTTCCTGGACCGGCACTGACGCTGAGGCGCGAAAGCTAGGGGAGCAAACGGGCTTAGATACCCCGGTAGTCCTAGCCGTAAACGATGGTCACTAGGTGTTGGGGGTATCGACCCCCCCAGTGCCGAAGCTAACGCATTAAGTGACCCGCCTGGGGAGTACGGCCGCAAGGCTGAAACTCAAAGGAATTGACGGGACCCCGCACAAGCGGTGGAGCATGTGGCTCAATTCGAGGCTACGCGAAGAACCTTACCAGGGCTTGACATGCGCGGAACCCCGCCGAAAGGCGGGGGTGCCCTTCGGGGAACCGCGACACAGGTGGTGCATGGCTGTCGTCAGCTCGTGTCGTGAGATGTTGGGTTAAGTTCCGCAACGAGCGCAACCCTCGCCCTATGTTGCCACCAGTTCGGCTGGGCACTCATAGGGGACTGCCAGAGTAATCTGGAGGAAGGTGGGGATGACGTCAAGTCAGCATGCCCCTTACGCCCTGGGCTGCACACATGCTACAATGGGCGGTACAAAGGGAAGCAAGACCGCGAGGTGGAGCCGATCCCAAAAAGCCGTCCTCAGTTCGGATCGGAGTCTGCAACTCGACTCCGTGAAGCCGGAATCGCTAGTAACCGCAGGTCAGCAACACTGCGGTGAATACGTTCCCGGGGTTTGTACACACCGCCCGTCAAGCGATGAGAGTCGGCTGCACCCGAAGTCACTGGCCCAACCCGCAAGGGAGGGAGGTGCCGAAGGTGCGGTCGGCGATTGGCGCTAAGTCGTAACAAGGTAGCCGTACCGGAAGGTGCGGCTGGATCACCTCCTTTCTAAGGAGTCACCCAACCTTCGCCCGAGGATCCGCCCCCCAGGGGCGGGCCATCCCGGGCGATGGCGACTCCCAGGTCGATCAACCATCCGGGCACTGTTGAGTTCTCAAGGCCGACCACATATCTGCGCCCATCGAGAGGGGTCCCCCATGCCCCTCTCGAACCCTTTCCCCCAGCGGGCCTCTAGCTCAGTTGGCTAGAGCGCCGCCCTGATAAGGCGGAGGTGGCTGGTTCGAGTCCAGCGGGGCCCACCACCCTCCCCCCAATGCGGGGCGGACCCGCGCCCCCCGCGCCGGTCCGCCTCCGTCGCCTGCCTCTCGTCCCCGCCGGCTAGCCCTTGGGCAGCGGCTCCAGCGCCTCCACCATCGGGCACCGATCCGGAATCTGCACCCGCGGCGCCGCCCAGCGCACCCCGTTGCCGATCACCCGCACCACGTTCTCATCATAGAAGATCGGGAACGTCTCATGCCCGGGCCGGAAGTAGAACACCCGCCCGTGCCCCCGCTCCCACACGCAGCCGCTGCGGAACACCTCGCCCCCCTGGAACCACGAGATGAAGATCACCTTGTCCGGGGTGGGCACGTCGAAGCGCTCCCCGTACATCTCCACGTGCGGCAGCTCGAAGTACTCCCCGATGCCCTCGGCGATGGGGTGCCCCGGCTCCACATTCCACAGCCGCTCCTTCTCGCCCGCCTCCCGCCAGCGCAGCGAGCAGTTGGTGCCCATGAGGCGACGGAACGGCTTCGAGAAGTGCGCCGAGTGCAGCCCGATGAAGCCCATCCCCTCCAGCACCCGCCGCTGCACCCGCTCCGCCACCTCCTCCGAGACCTCGTGGTGGGCCATATGCCCCCACCAGATCAGCACGTCGGTGCCCCTGAGCACCTCCTCGGTCAGCCCGTGCTCGGGCTCGTCCAGGGTCGCCGTGCGCGCCTGAACTCCGCCCAGCGCGCCGAGCTGGTCCGCAAGGGCCGCGTGGATGCCCTTCGGGTACACCTTCTTGACCGCCTCGCTCTCCCTCTCGTGCCGAAACTCGTTCCACACCGTCACCGCAATCGCGCGCGCCATCGGCCCTGCTCCTCTCTATCGGGTGCTGTAGCGCACCTCCCGGCCCGTCTCCGCGCTCCGGTAGATGCCCTCCAGAATCCGCATCACCTTCAGCCCCTCCTCCCCGCTCGCCAGCGGCGGCCGCCCCTCCAGGATGCTGCTCACGAACTCCTGATACGGCGAGGGCGCCGGCTCCAGCGCCTGGTCGAGGGTCTTCGTGTACAGGTTGCCGCCCTCCTCCGTATACAACTCGGCCGCGAACCGGTATCCGCCGCCGACGTTCTTCTGCACCAGCCCCCCCTTGGTGCCGCACAGCAGCGTCACCATGTGCTCCGGCTCATTGATATTCAGCGCCCAGCTCGCCTCCACGATCAAGGTCGCCCCATTCGCGAGCCTCACCAGCCCGCAGGCCAGGTCCTCCACCGAGAAGCGCTTTCGCTGCTGCCGCGCCAGGCGCCCCGCGATCTCGCAGTGCACCGCCCCCTTCACCGACACGGGGTCGGGGTAGCCCATCAGCCACAGCGCGAGGTCGAGCCGGTGCACCCCCAGGTCAATCAACGGCCCCCCGCCGGCCAGCTCCTTCTGCCCGAACCAGCCCCCGAAGCCCGGCATCCCCCGCCGTCGGTGCCACACCGTGCGCCCGTAGTAGATGTCGCCGATGACGCCCGCCTCCACCTGCTGCTTGAGCGCATAGCTCATGTCCGTGAATCGGTAGGAGAAGTTGATCATCAGGTTGCGCTGCGCCCGCTGCGCCGCCGCCAGCATGCGCCGCGCCTCCCGCACGTTCATCGCCATCGGCTTCTCACACAGCACGTGCAGCCCCCGCCGCAGGGCCGCAATCGTGAGCGGCGCGTGGAACTTGTTCGGGGTGGCGATGCTCACCGCGTCCAGCTCGACCTGCCGGAGCATCTCCCCCGCGTCGGCGTACAGCTCGGCGACCCCGTACTTGCGCCCCGCCTCCGCGAGGCGGCGCTCGTCCACGTCGCAGAGCGCCGCGACCTCGGCGCGACCGTCGCGCTGGTAGCCCTCCACATGCGCGGCGCCCATCCCCAGCCCCACCACCGCCACCCTCAGCTTGCGGCGCATTAGCCGGCCTCCTCTCGCCGCGCCGGCCCCCTCGGGCGCGCGGCGGCCCGCTATGGTTCCCGCGCCCCCTGCCCACCTCCTTTTCCGCGCCCGCACCCTCCCGGTGGGGCAGACGCCCCGTCTGCCCGTCTGCCCGCCGGGCGCCCCGCGGCCCTTGAGTCGCGCCCGCTTGTGCGCGATAATGCGGACGGGTTCCTCCCGCGCCCTCCCCGGGGCGCGGGCCCTGTGGGGGGCTTAGCTCAGCTGGGAGAGCGCCTGCCTTGCACGCAGGAGGTCGCGGGTTCGAATCCCGCAGCCTCCACCACTTCTTCTTATCGAAACATTCTCTGTCGCCGGAAGCCCGCCTCACCCAGGGGCGCATTTTGGCGTCTAATAGGTTCATGTTCGCCCATTTCAGCTTCGCCGACCTTCGGACGGCTGACCCCTCTGCGGTCTCCACGGCCAACCGAGCGAGCTCCAAAGCCTGCTGCAGAGGTCTCGCGTCGGACAGGTCGGGCATCTCCAGCTCGACGAGATCGCGCCCCAGCCCGTCGGACCACACCTGCCCGTCACGGAAGTAGACCGGAGCGCCGAAGAGGGCATCTATGAAGTGCACGCCCAGCGCATCCAGCTCAACCACCAGGGGCCGGAACGTCACCTCGTCACCGGCCTCGTCAACGTGCTCGGCCATGTCGCTCAGGACGTCCTCCAGCCACGCGCGGGGCTGCTCGAGCATGTCTATGCTGTTGTCCCCAAGCAGCCCGTGCGACCGGCCGTAGAACCTGCCCGCGATGGCGACAACCTGGGCCGGCTGCGCTCCGCCGAAGAGGGCCCGCACCCGCTCTCGGTGGCGGGACTGCACGCTCTCCACTCCCCTGCTAAGCCAACGCAGATCCCAAAGGCTCACCGGCAGTCCCTCACTCGCCACTCGCGATGGCCCGCATGGGCGTCGCGGCCCGAGCTGCTCGGCGGCTACGTCTCTGTTCGCCCGGGCCGCCAGGTTCGGGCGGCCTCCAACATGGTCAGGTAGTTCTCTGGCGGGACGTAGTTCGCGACGGTGTTGCCGAGGCGCGGCGACGGCGGCGGCTGCGGGAAGGGTTACGCGAGCCAGCGGCCCGGGGGGACCCCCTCTCCGATAGTCTGCAGCCAGGAGCGAGTACCTGGAGA
>Ga0129301_1001674_pt1 | contig 10369 bp, 9 predicted proteins | sample ConPoolayeHmetaG_FD_94489 | JGI IMG/M metagenome (GOLD analysis project Ga0129301, IMG submission 94489) | Hot spring microbial mat communities from California, USA to study Microbial Dark Matter (Phase II) - Cone Pool mat layer H metaG ...
AAGGCAAAATTTTCAAGATGCCTTTTTTGACCTTTCCCTGCTTGACCTGAAAGAGGTTTATAGCGGGCTTTGAATAAGCTATTAGAGAAATAATCACCATTAAAGCCTCTGGATAGAAGGCCAGATCGATATCTTTCGCAGAAGGATATGCAGGGGTGAAGGGATGAGAGTGATAAATAGCCAATAATTCCAGCTTTTCTCGTTCAATCTGTTGAAAAACTTTATACTGCTCTTCCGGGTCCATAAGGTAAGAGGAAGAGCTCCTTTCCTTATTTTGCATAGGGTAAGCCTTGATAATTCTTCTCCTTTTTCCGGCCAATAGCCCACAGCATTCCAAAGGATATTCTTTCTGAGCATGGGTGATTATTTTTTTTAGGAAAATTTCTGGCAGGTAAAGGCAAATTTTATCTTTCGGCAAATTTGCTTAAAATCCTTCTGGTATTATAATTTATTATTTTTAAAGAGATCTCTGCAAAAGTCCTTCGGGATGTAATTCAGTCATTCCTATAAAAGCGGGAATTCAGTATTTTCAAGGCATTTCTGGACTCCTCCTTTCGCGGGAGTGACTGAAAAGTCGGTTTTGCAGAAATCTCTTTAATCTAATTTGAGCGTTTTTTATTAAAGATAAAAGAAATACGGAAAATCCCTTTAATTCAGAGCTAACAGAGCTACCCTTTTTTAGGTAATCTAAATCCTGGGCAGGCCGGCTTCATCGAAAATACCCTCGAAGAGCGGACCGGTGAGATAGCGTTCCCCGGCATCAGGAAGAATAACCACCATGGTCTGGCCATCAAACTCGCCGCTCCGGGCCAGCCTTAAAGCTGCAGCAATAGCCGCTCCTGAGCTTACACCTGAAAGAATTCCCTCTTCTCTGGCCAGTCTTCGGGCATAGGCAATCGCTTCTTCACTGGAAACTCTTTCCACTCGATCCACCATGGCTAAATCTAAAGTGTCGGGGATAAAGCCTGCCCCTATTCCTTGAATTTTGTGCGGACCGGGCTTTAGTACTTGCCCGGCCAGCCGTTGCGTGATCACCGGGCTTTCTTCAGGTTCAACAGCCACGCTTGTGATCTGTTTCCTTTTTTCTAATTTAATATAACGGGAGATCCCGGTAATCGTTCCCCCTGTTCCTACTCCTGATACGAGGACATCGATTTCTCCTGCCGTTTGCTCCCAGATCTCTGGACCAGTCGTCCGAAAATGAATTTCAGGATTGGCGGGATTTTTAAATTGTTGGGGCATAAAATACTTGGGACTGGCTGCAGCAATTCGTTCAGCTTCCTCCACGGCTCCCATCATTCCTTTGTGGCCCGGGGTCAGTATGATATTTGCCCCCAAAATAGCCAGCACTTTCCGCCGCTCGATAGACATCGTATCTGGCATAGTAATGGTGATTTTATATCCCCGGGCAGCGGCCACAAAAGCCAAAGCAATACCTGTATTTCCACTTGTTGGCTCAATGATCTCCATGCCCGGTTTAAGTAAGCCTTTCTTTTCCGCATCCCAAATCATACTTGCGCCAATTCGGCATTTCACAGAATAAGAAGGATTTCGGCCCTCGATCTTGCCGAGAATTTTTGCCTTAAGTCCCTGGGCCATTTTGTTAATCTGCACTAAGGGGGTATTGCCAATAGATAAGGAATTGTCCGTAAAAAATTTGGCCATAACATTCTCCCTTACTTTTAATTTTCATGAATATTTAAAAGTTGTTTTCTGTTTTAAGACCGCTTAATACTATCTACAACTGAACTTTACGGTAAGAAAGACTTAAACCATGGGGCTTAATCAGACCTTTAAGCTAAAATTTTTCAGGCTCCCGGTGAAGATTGCGCATTCCTCTTTCGGTCTTTAACTCGATTAAGAATTTCTTCATGTTCTGGACAAAATTCATGCTTACCATTTAGTTGGGCACGGAGCATCTCTTCTTGCCAATGACTGTTAAAAAGGCGACAATCTTGATCCTCACAAAAAGGATTTTCTATTAAATAATAAAAAAAAGCCTGCATTATGTACCCTTTTAATACCTCTGTTGTTCTGGGGTCTCCATGATGGAGAAATCTGCCTCTGAACTCCTCTTTTAACATATTTTTGGGCAGGCCCAATTGTCTCATAAAATAAAATTCTCTTGGTTTTGCGGGTGCCAAAACCAATCCAGCTACTGAAATTATGTTAGGAAAACCATAAAGACTAGTTCGGACATGATATCTTTGATCATATTGTTCCCAGGTACCTAGGAGTTGATTGGTGATAACAATTGAACAATAACTTTCGTTCAGCCTTTCCTTTAAAATATGATCTCTCAGCAATGCTTGATATAAGATTCCTTCATAAAGAATTCCCCAGGATCTCCATCTGGGAACTTTTATTTTTTCTTTTTCATAGTGCACTTCCCCATCAAGAGGGGTTTTGGGCAAGAATTTTTTTTGAGGGTCCTTTATTCTTAAGCGCGCTATCTTCTGGGCGATTATTTCCGTCTGCTCTATAGAAAGGTTTCCATAAATATTACCCCGCAGAAAAACTTGTATAGCTGTTTTTTCTTGGAGATAATTTTTTAATTCATTTAAATTTATAATGCTAATATCTCCTTCCTCATAGATCTCCAAGCAAGAGGGAATTCGGTCTAAGAGGTTATTCATTTATGAATTATAAAGTTTGTTTTATTTTTTTAAGAATAAGCTGACCTGCTTTACGCCCCGAAAGCAACATGCCCCCAAAGGTAGGGCCCATTCTGGGAAGCCCATAAGTAGTGGCTACTGCCATACCCGTGACAAACAGACCAGGGTGCACTTCGCCAGTATGTTCTACCACCAGGTCCTCGGATTGTTCAACCCACATCGCTCCATATCCACAAGTTTTAAGGATTCCTCGTTCCTCAAGTTTTTTTACTACACAGGCATCATGACCTGTAGAATCTACCACCACTTTGGCTTCAAGACCAATAGGATCCACACAGGTGATTTCCCGCGGGAGAGCTTGTACCGGAGTCCAGTTTACCACAGCACCGCAGACGCGCTGCCCTTCTCTTAAAATCACGTCATCAAAGATAGTCATATTCGCAAATTTAACCCCTGCATCACAGGCCGAAGCAATTAATTTGGAGCAGGCATGAGGGCCATCAGCCATGTAAAGACCCTCACTAACCTGTTCATAAGGAATTCCTAACTCTTCCAGAATTTTCTGTCCAGGATCTCTTACGGTAACTTTATTCATCAAGTATCCGCCGATCCAAAAACCTCCGCCAATATAATTATTTCTCTCTACAATAAGCGTTTTTAAACCGTGCAAAGCTAAATCCCTCCCTACCATCAAACCACTCGGTCCTCCTCCAATGATGAGACAATCACTCTCTACCAATTCTGTGAACTGCTTGGCAAAACCATCAATTATCGCTCGCGTCACCTCTTTTTCGCTTACGGAAGCAAAAATTTTCTGGGCGACCATATTAAAACCCTCCTCCCAGCCAAAAAGTCATAGCGCGCCACCGGGCGCTCCCTCCATGCTGGGGAATTTTTATCCCCAAATTTTTGGAAAAAAGTCAAAAAAATCTTTTCCGCGGACAAATTTTAGCCAAGAAGGGAAATATCCACAGTAAGTAAAATAAAGAAGATTATTCGATTACGTCTTTTTCAATAGCCTCCACTTTGATGCCTAATTTCTTTAAATATTTAGTTGCTTTTTCAATTTCTTTTTCTTCGCCCGCTAATTCCAGAGCGACTAACCCGATTTCTTGCGAGACGCTTGCTTGGCGGATATTAGTGACTACTTGAAATTTCTTTCCTACTTGATAAATAACCGGTTTTTGAATAAGACGTTGGGGAAAAGTGAGATAGAATTTTTTCTTAGTTTTCTTTTGGTAAGTTCCTCCAGCAATAGCAGGGATTACGGAAAGAATGTTACCCTCAGCTACTTGTGTATCTAAATTATTCAAAAAGCGAATATCTTGATCATTTAAATACACATTGATAAATTTTCGCAAATTCCCCTGCTCGTCGAAAAGACGTTCTTGGAGGCCTGGATAATCTTTTCCCAAATTTAGTAGAACTTCTCCGACCGTCCTCCCCCATCCCTGGACTTCTTCTTGGCCGGCTGTTAGCTTTCTTAAAGGGGTGGGGATTCTGATTAAAACTGGCATTTTCTCCTCCGACTATGCAATTTTATCAACACCTGTATTCTTTACAATTATGGCCCAATCGGTTTCGTTAATCTTGGCGACGTCCAAAATTTCATAACCTTCATTCTTTAAACTGCGGGGAACATCGCAGGCTGCTGGCGGATAATCCACGATCACGCGTAAGATTTCCTCTCCTTTCATTTCTTCCAAAGTTAACATGGTCTCGATAAAAGTATAAGGACAAACTTTTCCTTTTAGGTTTAGCTCCTTGTGCACCTCCAAATTAGGGTTTACTGCCATACTTTCCGTCATTATCCTCCTATATTAAAAGAGTTCAACTGCTCCCGGGGGAATTTTCTGGTCACCGGAAAAATTCTTTCTTCTTCCCCGATTTTTTCACCGATTAGGTAAGGTTTTTTTTCCTCTTGGCTAAAAGAAACCATGATCTCCCCGATCATTTGGTGGTTATGATCTAAATCTCCCAAAGCGATAGCGATGGGGCCTCGAAAATTTTTAGGATAATATAAAGGTACATCTGCCTTCCACAGATTCCGCAGCCGTTCATTCTCTTCCTGATTACGCCCTACGACTATTTTGAGCCTTGGGTTTAAACGGAAATGTCTTCCTATTTTAAGAAAATGCAGATCGGCCATTGTGTAATTAGGTACATAAAGGAATAAATCCCTTAGTCTACGAGCAATCACTCGGTTAGTAAGTAAGCACCCTCCGGCCGGACAGGGGTAATCCCTGAGATTAAATTTTCGGGCCAAATTAATTTGAAATTTTCGGGATCGCCCGCAATGGGCAAAAAGTTTTTCCCGGTCCACAATTCCTACCCTTTCGGGAATGGTTGGTGGAAGATGCTTAGCCGATAATGGTCTTAGAATTAGGCCTTCTAAACCACTTTCCCGTTCAATTAATTGGAGCGCCGGCCAATGTTGGGACATAGGCCTTTGGCCCAAAACTTCCCCGGTGATAATGAAGGAAGCTTGCCAAGGAGCCATTAATTCTTTTACTTTTTTGAGCATGTAAATGCGGCAATCGATACAGGGATTCATGCCCCGCCCATAGCCATGAGGCGGGTTTTCGACCATCTTCCAATAGTCCATACCTTTGGGAATTACTTTAATAGGAATACCCATTTCGTCAGCTACTTTTCTAGCCTGGTGCAGGCACCCTCCTTTACGAGAGGAACAGTTACAAAAGGGACTAGTAAAGTTAACAGCCGTAATTTCCACCCCTTGAGCAAGGATTAATTTAATGGCCAAGGTACTATCTAACCCGCCCGAAAGAAGGGCAATAGCTTTTTTATTAATTTTCTCTCGAGGAGTCATGGAAAAAATTTTATAAAGTTTTATTTTTCCTTTACTAAAGCGTCAAATTCGGTCAGCTTGGCATTAATAATTTGGCTTTTCCCTAATTTGCCCAAGATCGCCTCCTGCGTCTTTAAACCATTACCAGTTATGGAGATAACTATACTTTCATCTTTGGGGATAATCCCTTGCGCAAGCAACTTTTTGGTCACTCCCACGGTAACCCCGCCGGCAGTTTCTGTAAAAATACCTTCGGTTTCGGCTAAGAGTTTCATACTTTCCACAATTTCTTCATCACTCACTTCCTCGGCCCAGCCACCGCTCTCCCGAATAGTTTGCAGCGCATAATAACCATCAGCCGGATTGCCAATGGATAAAGACTTGGCAATAGTCTGCGGCCGAACAGGTTTAATTAGTTCTGCTCTTTGTTTTACGGCCGTCACAATAGGGGCACATCCAGCTGCTTGGGCGCCATATATGCGGGATGGGGATGGTTCGACCAAGCCTATTTTCTGCAATTCTTGAAAAGCCTTCCAGATTTTAGTGATTAAAGAACCACCGGCCATGGGCACGATCACATGGCGGGGTAAACGCCAACCTAATTGCTCCGCGATCTCAAAGCCGAAAGTCTTTGATCCTTCCGCATAATAAGGGCGGATGTTGATATTCACAAAAGCCCAGCCGTATTTTCCGGCAATTTCGCTGCATAATCTATTAACTTCGTCATAGCTCCCTTTTATGCCAATGAGGTTAGTGCCATAAATCATAGTTCCTAAAACCTTCCCTTGCTCCAAATCGGCCGGGATAAAGACGTAGCTTTTTAAGCCATTAGTGGCCGCCAAGGCGGCTACGGAATTAGCTAAATTTCCAGTGGAGGCACAAGCTACTACTTCGAAACCAAATTCTTTGGCTTTAGAGAGAGCCACCGAGACTACTCTATCTTTAAAAGAAAGGGTAGGAAAATTAACCGCATCATTTTTAATGTATAACTCAGCCACACCCAGTACCCGGGCTAAGCGGTCAGCCTTTAATAATGGAGTTCCCCCTGCCCATAAACCAATTTGGGGCTCTTTATCCAGAGGGAGGAGTTCTTTATAGCGCCACATCGTAAAAGGACGTTGTTCGATCATCTGGCGGGTGAGCACCTTTTTAATTCTTTGATAATCATAATCTACTTCTAAGGGCCCAAAGCAAAATTCGCAGACGTGGAAGGGCTCTTGGCCATAATGGCGTCCACACTCGCGACATTTTAAACCTAAAATGTAACTCATCTTTCCCTCCCGGGCAGAAAATTTATTTTTTATTCATACCACATTGTGGTATTATTGTCAATAATTTTTTGGTCTGCCCCTCTATCACTTTTAAATTAGAATCTAAGAGAGGTTATTAAACCAATTTTGGGCTCAGGCGGAAGCGAGCAGGGCTCATTAAAATAAGGCGCTGGTTATTTCATAGGCAGGGGCGGGGAAGATTAATATTGTATAAGGAGAAAGCGGGACTTATTTTTGTGCTCTTTAGAGCAGACTCGCTTGTCCCCGCCGTTCTTTGCGGAGAGAAGGTGGGTAAGAGAGAAATAGTCATTTCCCAGCCGATTTTAATTTCGCCTCTCCCCCTCCCGCCCGTTTCCTGCTGACGAGAAATATTAAAACTGTTAGACGGTCAGTTTTTTGGCCTGACCCTCACGCACTTTTTAGATTTCATTGTAATTCTTTTTTTAAAATTATCCCCGGGCTCTTTTCTCCGAAATTAAAGTAAGCACATAATTATTTTAAAAGATAAGGAAGAAGGCTTTTTGGGGTACTTCCGCGCGCCCGGAGTAAGATCAAAGGAGATAATATTGAATCTGTTGGGAGGCTATCATATTAAACAATTAGTCAGGACTAAAGATGTACTGGAACACCAAGCATTTTTGACAAATTTTAATTTTTTTCTGCCAATTTTTTTGGGGTAGGCCCTGGCAGATAGTACCGTTGATAAACCAGCAGAGGTGACCGCAATGAAATTCCCAAGCCGGGCAATTCTGGCGCTGTTTCGGAAGGCATTGCCTAATTTCCCAACAATTCCGGGTCTTCTCTTGTCCTTTTCCTTTCATGGCCAATAAAAAAAGCACTTGCCGCTCCACATGCACAGGAATATGGCGCCATCCTTGCTCAAAACTTTGTACCGCTTTGAGGGAAAGTCCTAAAAGTTGGGCCATCTCTTTTTGGGTTTTTTGGAGGTCCCGGCGGATAGTTAGGAATTTTTTATTATCCATAATTTTTCCCTCTTACCATAGTTGTTGACTTTAGCTACTACAAAGTGGTATCATAAATCAAAATCCTAAGGGTGATAAAATGCCTACTTTTTCAGCAGAACAAATTCAGCGTTACTCGCGCCAAATCATTTTACCAGGAGTGGGCGGAAAAGGGCAAAAGAAATTAGCGGCCGCCAAAGTATTTATCTTAGGGGCAGGAGGCTTAGGATCACCAGCGGCTCTCTATCTGGCGGCAGCGGGCGTAGGTACTATAGGCTTGGCAGACTCGGATCGGGTAGAGCTTAACAATCTGCAACGCCAAATATTACACCGCACAGCAGACATAGGGCTGTTAAAAGTAGAATCAGCAAAACGCACTCTGGAAGCCCTCAATCCGGAAATAAAAGTACAAATCTATCCGCAGCGGATTGATGCTAAAAATATAAGAGAAGTAATCAGAGAGTATGACCTTGTCCTCGATGGCAGCGATAATTTTCCAACGCGCTTTCTCGTTAACGATGCCTGTTTCTTTGAAAAAAAGACCCTTATATCAGGAGCCATTTTGAGGTTTGATGGCCAACTAAGCACATTTAAACCCCATGCTGGAGGACCATGTTATCGCTGTCTTTTCCCGGAACCTCCACCTCCTGGTTTAGTCCCCAGTTGTCAAGAAGCGGGGATTTTAGGGGCGGTGGCCGGGGTCATAGGCTTGTTACAAGCCAATGAAGCTTTGAAAGAAATTTTAGGGATTGGCCAATCCATGGCCGGGCGTTTTTTACTTTTTAACGCTTTGAGCCTCAAATTTGAGGAAGTAAAGATCTTAAAAAATCCTAAATGCCCTATATGCAGTGAAAATTCAACCATAAAGGAACTTATGGAATATTCCCCCATATGCCAAACAACTACTCCCTGACTGTGTTTTATTTCGATTGTTATTTTTGGGCCTTGTCTATATTTTTTATTCATGCCCATTACAGAGTTTCGATAAATGAATAAAGGGAAAAGGTTTAAGTTCCTTTATCTGCCGGCTTTGACTATTGTCATTACAGTCCTTACTTTGCTGGTGGTCATTGCTATATCCACTTATCGCAATATAAGCCGGGAACGAGAAAGAGCAGAAGAGTTATTGCTCCGCGAAGGTTTGGGCTTAGCCAGGGCTATTGAGGCTGGCCTGAGAGTAGACCCTCCTCAGCAGCAGCTGGACTTTTCCCGGATTAAGAAGCTTATTACCGAAGTTTCCCAAGAACCGGCCTTGGCTGGTATTATTCTTTTTGATGAACAAGGAAAAGTTTGGGCCACTGGGAAGATAGAGAAGGAAGAAGATAAACGGCTTTCGGCCGAAGGAATTAAAGATGCCTCCGCTTTGGTTATTCTATTAAAGAGCCAAGGGGTGATTAGGCGCTATCAAGATCCTCAGGCAGGAAAAAGGGTTTTAGAAATTATAAAACCCTTTCGTCCCTTTTCATTTCCTGCCGCTAAATGGCCAGTGAAGGAAATAACAGAATCTACCAAGGAAGATAATATTCCGCAATGGGCCCGGGATAAAATTATTTTAATACGCATGCCTTTAGAGACTTTTGAAAAAGCTCGCCGAGAAGATATATTCCACGCATTTCTTATGGGCGGAATTTTATTAGTTTTAGGAGGGGGCGCCCTCTACTTTATTTTTATTTTGCAAAATTATTATCTCGTTGATAGAAGTTTAGCCCAGATGAAGACTTATACGGAAAACGTTCTGGAAAGTGTGGCTGACGGCATTATCACTGTCGATCCCCAGGAGAAGATGGTGACTTGGAATCGGCGGGCTTTAGAAATTCTGGGATTGCCGGCAGAGACCTTAAAGAAAAAGAAAATTAGCGAGATTTTAGGGCTGCGTCTCGAATCCCTTTGGGAATCAGAGAGAGAGCAAGGTGAGATTAGAGACCAAGAAATTATTTTCCGACCTTCTCCTGAGCAAGAAATTCCTTTGTGCCTGCGCATTACTCCCCTTAAAGACGAAATGGGGCGAGAGATGGGCTCCGTCATCCTGCTGCGCGATTTACGCGAGATAAAAGATTTGCATGAGAAAGTGCGGCGGAGCGAGCGTTTGGCTTCCTTGGGGCGTTTAGCTGCTGGAGTAGCTCACGAGATCCGCAATCCTTTAAGCTCTATTCGGGGGTTTGCTCAATATTTTTTAAAACGCTTTAAAGGACAAGAAGAGGAACAAAGTTACGCCGCTGTTATGGTGCAAGAGGTAGACAGACTAAACCGGGTAATTACGGAGCTCCTGGATTTTGCCCGCCCTAAAGTACCCCAACGCGAAAGCCATTTATTACCGGAGATTATAGATTATACTCTCCAGCTTCTAAATGATGAGCTAAAAAAGAGAAGAATCGAAGTAGAGAAATATTATGAGGCAAACTTACCCAGGGCTTTAGTGGATAGAGACCAATTATCTCAAGCTTTTCTTAATTTACTTTTAAATTCTATAGAATCGATGGACCAAGGGGGGAAAATTCGCCTGACCCTAAAAAAAGGAATTTCACCTAAAACAGTAGAGGTGATTATAGAAGATTCTGGGCGCGGGATTCCAGAGGAAGATTTAGAAAAAGTATTTGAACCTTTCTTTAGTACGAAACGAAAAGGAACGGGTTTGGGATTAGCCATCGTCCATCAGATCATAGAAAGTCATGGCGGGGAGATCCGGGTAAAAAGTGCCCTGGGGAAAGGAAC
>Ga0129301_1001675_pt1 | contig 10363 bp, 15 predicted proteins | sample ConPoolayeHmetaG_FD_94489 | JGI IMG/M metagenome (GOLD analysis project Ga0129301, IMG submission 94489) | Hot spring microbial mat communities from California, USA to study Microbial Dark Matter (Phase II) - Cone Pool mat layer H metaG ...
CTACCTAACAAAGCATCAACCAAATGCGACCCAATAAAACCAGCCCCGCCAGTCACAAGAACATTAGCAAAACCTTTCATGTTAACAACTACAACCCCTTAATAAATAAGGATAAACGCTGGAAGCTCGGCTACAAGCGTGCATGCATGCGCAATATACTTATATATCTGTAGACAATATACAAATATAGGCAAGCGCTATGAGCGAAACCACAACCATAAGAGTTACAAAAAACACACTCAAAATGTTGGAGAGGTTACGCCAAAAACTACGAGCACAAACCCTCGACGAAACCATACAACTATTCATCGCACAGCAACGCAAACAAAGAATCGACGAAACCTTCGGTCTAGATCGAGGAAAAATAAAACCATTCTCAGAGGAAGACCGCGGTGAAGACCGTAATTGACACTTACGCATGGATTGAAATCTTCATCGGAAGCAAAGACGGAGAAAAAGCAAGGGAAATTCTCCGAAAAGCTGAAGAAACATACACGCCGGACGTGGTAATCGCCGAAATAGCCCGCAAATACCTAAGAGAAGGCATGAAGGAACAAACAATCCTTGAACGCTTAAAAACAATAGAAGAAACCTCAGAAATAACTCCCATAGACAAAGAGATCGCCATCGAATCCGCCAAATGCTACCTAGAAATCATGGAAAAAGCCAAAACAAGGAAGCTTAAAGCCCCAAGCCTCTTCGACGCCATCGTATTAGCCACCGCAAGAACACTTGACGCCAAACTAGTTACTGGCGACGAACATTTCAAAGATATTCATGAAACACTATGGATAGGCAAAACCTAACCAGTCATATTCAACCATAAGTCGTAATCTCTAGTTACCAAAATGTATCCTTTGCTGATAGTTAATGATGCGCGTGCATGTCCAAGATTCTTTGCCTCTCTGAGATAGGCTATGTGTCCCTTATGGGGAGGATCAAAGAACCCCGAGACAAGAACAACTCTACCTCTAACAGGAATACGTCCCATAACCCAAACACTCTTGAAAAACCATTCAGCTACTAGACGCCAAACCAAATTTCCAAAATTCTCATATACTTTCCAGTATTATTCTTTTCAAAATTGAGAATCCATGCTTCGGCTTAAGCTTTTTCTCGCCAAGTCTAGGCCTATAGTAAATTGGAATCTCCACAATTCCAAAACCTTTCCGCTCGACCAAATGATTCAATTCAACCTCAACATCAAATCCCTTAGACTTAGGCCTCCAATCTTTCACAATTTCCCAACGCACAACGCGCAGTCCAGTTAAAGGATCTCGCAGATTAACCCCGTTCAACAAATTATGAACAAAAGCCAAAACCCTATTCCCAAAATAAAGCATATCACGCATTGCACTTAGGTGAAAATGAGAATTAAACCTGTTCCCACAAACCATACCAACACGCGGGTTCTCATCCAAAATCCGAATCATCTTAGGCAGAAACTCCGCTGGATAAGTGTAATCCGCATCAGTGAAAACCACATAGTCGACATCTGAATTCACATTGCCTAGGGCCTCAGCAATAGCATTACCTTTCCCTTGATCCTTCTGAAAAACTACATCAGCATACATGCCCTTAGCAACTTCAACTGTCCTGTCAAAACTGTTTCCATCAACAATCAAAACCCAAGGCTTCTCCAGATGCTGCCTAAGCTCTGCTATAGTAAGCCCTATGCCTTCCTCCTCATTTAAGGCAGCAACTACTGCAAGCACCTGTCTCCTTTCAGCCCTCTCCAACATTCTCCACGCAACTACTACATTAATGAGAATCTTCTAAATTAAATTTCTCCCCGCATCTATTAAACAATTAAGGATTATTGTTCTAGAAAACTCTTCCATATCAAGCACGCGCATGTAAAACTTTTCTAGTAAAACTTTTATATGCATACAAGTATTACACATATGATTAACATGGGCATAATAAGTGTAAGACTAGACGAAGAAACGCGTCGCAAAATGAAACTTCTCTCCCACCTAAACTGGAGCGAAATAATAAGACAGGCCATAACTCAAAAAATTGTGGAGGAAGAAAACAGGAAAAGAATACTTGATTCAAAAATGCTTAAGGAAGCAGCAGAAATAACAGACAAAATCAGAAAGCCCTCCCCATCATGGAGCAGTACTGAGGAAATAAGAAAATGGAGAGACTCGAGGAAATAGTGGTTGTCGACGCCTCAGTCATCACAAAATGGTTCGTACAGGAAGAATATTCCATTAACGCGCTAAAGCTAAGAGACGATTACATAAACCGCCTCGTAGACATAGCCGCTCCTGAGCTTCTACCTTTCGAAGTAATCAACTCCCTCAGATATAACCCGGAGTTCGGAGAAAAGGACATAAAAGAAAGCGCAAAAGCACTAGAGAAATACAACCTCTGGCTCTTCCCAATGTTGGGAAAACTTGCTGAAAAAACGATCGAAAACGCCCTCAAATATGGAATCACCATATACGATTCATCCTACCTCTCGCTTGCCATTCTAGAAAGCAAAACACTTTACACCGCCGATAAAAAACTATTAACAAAACTGAAAGACAACCACAGTGTTCGCCACATCTCAGAATATAAACGGAAGCTTTGACCAGAATAAACTAAGAACTAGTAAACTCTTTTTCTCAGATCAACGTCATGGAAAACAACTATTTTCTCCTTCTCTCCTTCTTAACCTTAACTTTGATATTCACCTAGGACACCTGCCAGATACATGTTCACTAAAGGATTTAAGCTTTCCATTCTCAGAGCCTTCTAAGCCCAGCCAATGTGGCCTTAGCCTCAAATAAGAACGCCTATGGAAAACTGGTTATTTTTCTATTCAAAAACCCTAATATTCTAAACCGGTCATGTTCAACCATAAACCAACAAAACGATTATTAAACTCAAAACCCTCAGACTCATCACTGTAAATCCAAAGCTCAACAAAAATTTGGTAATAATACCCTTTATTCTTAACATCCCACGAAGCCAACTTATCAACATTAAAAACCACACCGTTTACTATCAAACTTCCAACAAGAGACATGTTCTCAGAAAAGCGGGAAACATTAGAAAATGAAAAGGCTAGAGGCATCTCCCAATTTTTCTCATTCTGAAGAAAAACGCGGTATTCATACAAAGGCAGAAGCGGACTTGGCGTTCCAGCAGTAGCATTAGGCAAAGCCTCACTTTGATTTCTAAACTTCACATAAACCACATAGTACGCTGCTGATCCCAAATGATTGCCAACGCCAAGATAAACCAAATAGCTAACATTAGCCTCAACATTAAACGGGTAATCCTCAGCCATATGCCCAGGACCCAAAACCCAAAGTTCCGAAAACTTTTCTCCACTAGGCAAATGTAAAACTAAACCCAGCGTTGGAGAAGCAAACAATAAAATGCCAACTAAACCAACTGCGGCGAAAACAACCTTACAATCTTCAAGCTTCAACATCAAAACTAACCCCAAGCTACTCAATTAAGAATCTGAACTTTTAGAAAGGGTTAAATGCTTGTATACGTTTGTTATTAAACGTATATGAGGGTCTAACATGAGCATAATCACCACACGGGTCCCAGAGGAATTAGCAAAGGAAGTTGAAAGAATAGCACAAGCGGAAGCTTTGGATAAATCAACCACAGTAAAACGACTCCTAATCAAAGCGGTGGAAGCATGGAAAATGGATCATGCACTGAAACTTTATCAAGAGGGGAAAATATCTATTGGAAAGGCTGCAGAAATCGCAAGTGTATCCCTTTGGGAAATCCTTGACAACATTCTTAAACGAAAAATCCCCATACAGATGAGTAGAGAAGATCTGAAAGAGGATTTGAAAGCTGCATCAGCGGAGTCGTGGTAACTTTCTCCGCTATAGTTGCTGACGCTGGACCCCTAATTCATCTAGCCCGCATAAACAAACTCAATCTTCTCCATATACTATTCAAAGAAGTCCACATACCCAACGCTGTGAAAACTGAAACAGTTGACAAAGGCAAAACTCAAGGATACGTGGATGCAATTACAATAGAGAAAGCAATTTCCTCCGGATGGATCAAAGTAGCTCAAGTCAGATCCAACGCGGAAAATTTAGCTAAAGAAGCAAACATAAGCATTGGCGAAGCAGAAGCCATATTCCTAGCAAAACAAATGAAAACCACAAAACTGCTCATCGACGACGCCAGAGCCAGAAAAATCGCACAAACCCTAGGATTAAAACCTCACGGAACAATATACGTTCTCAAACTAGCACTGATCAAAAACATAATATCCAAAAAAGAATACAGACAATCACTTCAAAAAGCCATTAACACAGGCTTATATCTAACAACGGAACTGTACATGCAAGCACTCAAAAACTCAACCGCGCTAGAACGCCGATTGCACCAACGGAAACGAAAATAATCCTGCAACATCAGGCTCCAACGTCAGAAACAACCTCAGGTTTCATCTTCAAAAGTCTACGTAGATAAGAACGCCTAAACCAAATCCAAACCAAAACCAACCCTACAACAAAAACCACAGCACTTGTTATCGAAAGCATAAGCATATTTAAAAACCTACGCCTTGCATCTACCAAAGCCGAAACCCTCAACCCCGAAGCATCAGCAAAAACCCCATTAGCCTTCGTAACACACTCCTTAGCTTTACCAGAAGCCCTAACGTAATCCTTATTTCTATAAGCCATATCAGCCTCTGCCAAAAACCCTCCAGCCTCATTCAACCTCGCAATCAAACTTGAAACATTAGCCCCAGCCATTTCAGCGTCCAAAACCACTGCATAAGCCTGCTTTAAGACGTTATCCGCCTCTACAACAGCTAAATACGCTTCCGTGCCTTCATCAATGCATGATGAACTACGTATCATTAAACAAAGAACAAAAAAAACCAACAATACCAAAACAGACAGCTTCATGCCAGACGCCTCCTCGCAATCGCCTTAGGCTTAATGTTTTCCTCCAGCGCACACATTTTCTCCAAAACCTCAATTTCAAACCTCAAAGCCTCTAACTCCCTGTTAAGTCTCGAATATTTGCTAGAAAATTCGCTATATCTTTCTAGAAAAACTCGCCCCTTTTCAGTAACTTCATACCCATCGTTGTTAGGACGCATCAAGCCTACTTTAAGGGTTTCCTCCAAATACTTCTTCAAAAGTCCATAACTCAAATTTGCAACATACATTATCCTAGTTTTCTTCGCACCATTCTGAGCAGCAACATTTAGAATGTCCGCTATAATCTCAAACCTACGCCTATACTTCACCAAAGAAAACCAACCCTTTTACTGAAAAATTTAAACTAAACCTAAAACTGAAAACTTACTCTATGTGAAGCCAGCCTCTGCCGCCCTTCTTCAACTGCTGCTTCTTCTTCACTGCATCATCAGAATAGAAAGCAGCCAACCTAACCCGTCTACTGCTTTTTTGATTAACAATCATAGTTCGAATAAACTTTCCCCAACCACCCACCTGCGGATTAGGAGAAACAAACCTATCAGCATTGCCTATACCGTGCAATTCCAAGATTTCCCTAAAACTAGGCATCTTAAAATTTTTCGTAGCAAAAATCACAGTTCCTTTCTCAGCAAACAACATGGAATAATCCGCACTCGCTATGCCCTCAGCCCTAACCTTATCATCAATCCGCTCCCTCCACAAACTCCTCCACTGTTTTTTCAACTCTTCCACTATTTCCTTATTCGCTAAAGCTTCCACTCAAACATTCCCTCCCTGACAGGAGCGGACAGAAAACTTTAACCAGTCTTCTATCTTGCTTCCTTCCCCTCTGCCTCATTAGTATTTAAAAATCCAATATTTAAATCTACACGTATGAAAAATCTATGCTAATTGTCTAGAACAAAACACCATTTTTCTATAACAATTCCCACCCAAGTCTTACGCAAATTTTAATATGTAATCACAAAGTAAATGATGGTTTGGTGCAAAAAACACATGCAAAACACACTATTTAAAAACAGACTCATTGCAGACGCCGTGATTTCTCTAATACTATTGAGCCTCATACTCTCCATTTCAATAATGTTCATTTCAATTCCATCAGCAAAATTCTCCGGCGCAGTCTACGCTACTTCTGGAGTGCCAGTGTCAAACGCTATGGTTGTAGCCTCAGGACCCAACGGTTATGGATTCGCCACAACAAACCCTTCAGGACAATACAGCATCACTGAAGGATTACCCACCGGAACCTACACTGTCCAAGTCATTGCACAAGGATATGTAAACGCAAAAAATGAAGACGTCGCAGTAATTGCTGGACAAGAAACCCCCAACATCAACTTCTATCTTACCCTATCTGGAGGAATTTCAGGCAGAGTCACCGACGCAGTTTCTGCAACGCCTTTAGAAAACATTGTAATTGTTGCGTTTCCAAGTAGTGGCGGCGGAGAATTCGGTTGGACTGCAATGACAGATGCCAACGGCTATTACAGCATAATTACAAATCTTGGCACTGGAACCTACAATGTCTCTGCAATCTTTCCAGAAGGCTACCTTATGAAATCCATAGGAGGAATCGCTGTCACCGCAGGTTCTGAAGTGAAAGGAATCAACATGGCTCTTGATCGTTCAGGAATCATCTCAGGAAGGGTAACTGCGGATCCAAGCGGCGCTCCCTTAGGAAACGCCACTGTTTATGCAGCTTCAGACGGCGGCGAATACTATGGATATACTGAAACCAATGCAACCGGATACTATAAAATTTCAAGCGGATTGGGAACTGGAACATACACAGTAACTGCAATGTATCAAGGGTGGAATATTGGATACGCCATGGACATAAGCGTGGTCGCTGGCAGTGAAACCAAAAATGTAGACATTGCAATAGCTGTAACTCCACCTCCGCCTTCAGGAATAATCACAGGCAAAGTGACAGACACAAGCGACAAACCCATAGTTGATGCTGTAGTCGTCGCCGACGGCCCCGCAGGCCACGGAGAAGCCGAAACAGACGAAAACGGCAACTACGTCATCTCAACAGGTTTAGGAACAGGCACCTACACAGTATCAGCCTCTGCCCCCGGCTACTCAGATGCACAAATCACAGACGTAAGCGTAACAATAAACCAAGTCACATCCAACATCAATTTTCAATTGACACAAATTCCACCAGCACAATCAGGAAGAATCACTGGAACAATCCAAGGAGACTCAAACGCAATACCAGAATTTCCAAACCCAATCACTATCCTACTTGCCACAATACCACTAACAGTCCTCACCCTAAAACTGCTAAAAACCAAAACCAAACATCACAATCAACCCCATTTTTCTGCTTGACTTATGCATTGGATAAGGTCCACAGAGGTTTAGGAAAATATTGATTTTGCGCGCGCATTCATTCGTCGATCATGGCTGTTATATTAGTCAACCTTCTTCTCTTTTTGACCATCATAAGGGACAAGTTTAAGTAATATTTTGACCTTTATAGTGTGCAAGGTGTCTACGTGTCTAAGAATGGAGAAGAATTTAGCGGCGAAGGGTTCTTTCGGAGTGTTTTTTGGGTTTAGACTGAAGAGCGGCAAGCTTAACCCCCTTAAGTAAAGAGATCTAATTTAACTTTTCCGATGTCTGAATGATCTATGCTGTTCAATAACATTGAGTATTGGCTTGAAGCTTTTTCTGAAATCTAATGCAGTTACCCAAAAAAGGGCATACTGCATTAAAATCTATAGAAAGTCGAAAGTATGACAGTTTGTCGATATATTTGCATCATTATCTTAATGACAGTTTCTTTTGCTTAGTCTATGGCTATAGGCTCGGTGTTTACCCCTCTATAGATTTATTATTTCGTGCTCTATGATTCTCGCGCGCGCAACGTGTTATTCTTCAGAAAACGAAAATAGGGACAACTGCAATAAAAACTAAGAGTCAGTAAAAACTAGGTGGGGTTGCCCTATATTCGCAGAAAATTGTTAAAGCTCCCGCGAATCCCTTTTTTCTATAGTTAATGGATTTGAGAGTTTTGGTATATCATTATTTTTATTTCTGTAAATCTTAGCGAATGGAAAGAAAATTACTAAGAAAAACAGAAAAAAATATAATAAAGACGACGTCACTTATTGAACATGGTGATATAAAAAATGGAGCGCAGTATAGAAGCGTATGTTTCGAGAGAGATCATGAAAGTCTTTGAAGGGCACATGCTGGTAGCAACGAATGAAGCACTTCCTGGACGAATCAAAGTCGATTTTCACTTAAGAAGTAAGGATGGTATTGACGTGTTTGTGGAAGTGTCGACACGCAAAATAGAGCGTTCCATGCTCAGTAAGATACTCAATCTATATTCTTCCTTGTCTAATATGGACCCACCTTTGAAGAGGTTTGAGTTGGTCATTGTAGGCTCTGAGGTTGATGTGTCAGTAAAAGAGGAGATTGCGGGGCTTCCTGTTCGGTTGGTTTCCTTAGAAGAGTTGGGTATAACTCAAGGGAAGCTGAGAGAGCTTGAGGAGGAGCAGAGACAGCTTAGAATTCGCAAATTGTCGCCAGAAGAGTCCAGGTTGGTAGCCAAGTGGGAGGCTGAGAAAAAAACTGTAATTCGGGCAGTAGATGTTCAGAGTGTTTTGCACTGTTCGCTTGACTACGCTTATTTTCTGCTGCATAACCTCGAGCGGAAAAAGTGGCTTGAAAGGATAGACACAGGTATGTATCAGTTTGTACCAGCAGCTTACGGTTATCCTGAAAAAATTCCGCCGGCTAATGCTTTGGTTGTGGGGGCGGCTTTTGTTGAACCGTACTATTTCAGTTACTACACGTCTAACAGCCATTATGGTTTTACTACTCAAGTGCCGTTCACTTTGTTCATTGCGACTACGAAGAAGAAGCCTAAAGTTGAATGGCAGGGCGTCACATTTAAATTTGTGACATTGTCGAAGCATAAATTCTTTGGATATCAACTTGAGAAAGTCTTTGATGCTGAGATTTACATGGCTGAACCTGAGAAGTCTCTGGTTGACTCGTTCGACAAGCCGCATTATGCTGGTAGAATAGAGCAGCTTGCAAGAATCACGTGGCGAGGCTTAGCAGAAGTTGACCAGAATAAGTTGGTGGAATATGCTGTTAGAATGAAATCGCATGCGTTGATTCAAAGACTCGGATTTATCATCGACTTCCTTGCAAGAGAAAGGCTTGTTAAACCGTTGCCGTCAGGTCTTAGGAATTTGTTACAGAATAGTGTTGGAAAGACTCCGATATACCTTGATCCGCGGAAGCCGAAGACAGGTTCTTTCTATAAGGAATGGCGGGTCCTTTGTAACTTATCCCCTAATCAGTTGCTGAGCGAGATTGAGGTGAGGTGAGATAGGATGTTGAGTAAGAAACATGTGACCTTCTATGCCAGATCGAGCAGAGTGCCTTTGGATGTTGCAGAAAGAGACGTGGTTTTGACTTATGTTTTGAAGATCTTGTCAGATACCATTTTGCCAAGATTGGCTTTCAAAGGCGGTACCTGTTTGAAAAAAATGTATTTCGGAAATGTTGGTCGGTTTTCGATGGATCTTGACTTTACCAGTTCAAACATTTCGTTAGGAGAGCTTAAACAGGAACTTAGACAGACACTGCACAAACGCAACCATTATGACGTTGAATTTGAAATCGTTGAGGAAAACGTTAGAACAGCATTCGACGTTGGCGTTGAATCGTATTTAGCCATAATCCGTTATGCCCACAGTTGGAATGCTGGCGAGTTTACGTTAGAAGTTAGCTATAGAGAAGAGCCGCTTCTGCCTTTTCAAGAAGTGCTTCTTTACGATGAGATGTATTTCAGGTTTTGCGAGTTTTCAAGATTCGCTGTTAGATGTTTGCAGAAGGAGGAATTGCTTGCAGAGAAGTTGCGGGCTGCGTTTCAGAGGCTTCGGGCTCGGGATTTGTATGATCTTTACTTGTTTTCAGGACGACCGTTTGATAAAGACATCGTGAGACAGCTTGTTGTTGTCAAGTGTTGGAATGTTCGAGAACCGTTCAATCCCGATGCGCTTCTGAGCAGCATATCTGAGGGCAAGTATGATTGGGATGATCTTCAACGATTGGTTAGAAGGGGAGACCTGCCGTCTGAAGAAATAGTAACTAAAAAGGTGATCGGTGAATATGCATTTCTTAAAGACTTGGATAGAGATTTGCTTAGAATCGTTAATGATTCTAAGGCTCATAAAGAGAAAAAACTGGTTACGGAGATTCTTGGAAAAAGGAAGGCTGCCTAATGCGCGGCTGCCGATATATTTGCATAGTTATCCTCTCACCAGTTACTTTTTGACTAGCCTATGAGTATAGACTTGGAGGCTATCCCCTCTATAGATTTATTATTTCGTGTTCTATGATTCTCGCGCGCGCAACGTGTTATTCTTCAGAAAACGAAAATAGGGACAACTGCAATAAAA
>Ga0129301_1001676_pt1 | contig 10362 bp, 9 predicted proteins | sample ConPoolayeHmetaG_FD_94489 | JGI IMG/M metagenome (GOLD analysis project Ga0129301, IMG submission 94489) | Hot spring microbial mat communities from California, USA to study Microbial Dark Matter (Phase II) - Cone Pool mat layer H metaG ...
CCCCGGGGGTCAGGCCCAGCTCATCGAAGACGTCCTCGACCGACTCGACCAGGCGGGCTCCGTCCCGCAGCAGGGCGTGGGTGCCGCGGCTGAACTCGCTGTTAACGCTGCCCGGGACGGCGAAGACGTGGCGCCCCTGGTTGCCGGCGAGCCCGGCGGTGATCAGCGCGCCGCTCTGCTCGGGCGCCTCAGTGACGATGACGCCGAGGGAGAGACCGCTCAGGAGCCGGTTGCGAGCGTGGAAGCGAGGACGTCGGGCCGGGGTCCCCAGGGGAAGCTCCGACATCACCGCACCCCGCTGCACGATCTCCTCCCGCAGCTCCAGGGTGTCCCGCGGATAGGGCACATCAACGCCACAGGCCAGCACGCCGATAGTCCTTCCGGCGGGCGCCTTGAGGGCCCCCCGGTGGGCGGCCGCGTCCACGCCGACGGCCATGCCGCTGACGACGGTGACGCCCCGGGCGGCCAGGTCGTGGGCGAGGGTCTCGGACACCATGCGGCCATAGGGGGTAGCGCGCCGGGTGCCGACGATGGCGATCGCCTGCTGGTCCTCGGGCCGAAGCCGCCCGCGCACCAGCAGCGCGGGGGGCGGGTCGTAGATCTCGCGGAGATTGGCCGGATACTCGTCGTCGCGGATGGTCACCAGGCGGGCGCCCAGCCGGTCGAGCGTGTGGAGGTGGGCGTCGTAGTCGCGCCGGCGGGCCTCGGCGAAGCGCGCCAGCTCCGCGGGCCTGAGCCGGCCGACCCTGGCGACCTCGGTGGTGTCGGCGGCCATGAGCGCCGGCAGCGAGCCGAAGGCGTCGAGCAGGTCGAGCGCGGCGCGCGCAGGGAGCTCGGCGGCGATGAGCGCCAGCCAGGCCTGCCGGTCGGTCACGCGGCCCCCCGGGCCCTCACCGCGGCGGGAAGAGGCCCCTGGTGGAGGCGGGGCCGGTCGCGGCGCCGGGCTGGTCCGCCGCGGTGATGCTGGAGTGCGTGAGGAAGCTCCACTCCTCCGTTCCCTCGTTGCCGCGGTAGTCGCGCGCCGTCACCCGGATGGCGTGGCTGGCATCCCCGGGGCTGCTCAGGCTGAAGGACACGACCCCGGAGGCCAGGTCGAAGCTGACCGAGACGGGGCGGTTGTTGACAGTCACGGCGACGCTGGCGGGGTCCACGCCGCTGCCGTCATCCACGACCACGCAACTGACCTGGACCGGGCGCGCGGGCAGCGCTTCCCCTGGCTCGGGGGAGAAGTCGGAGATGCGGGGCGGCGAGAAGTCGGGCGCGTCGGCCGAGAAGCAGTAGAGATCGCCGGCCCCTGTCAAGCACAGCAGCAGGTCCCCGGCGACGACGAGGGGACCCGGGATGCCGAAAGGCGCGACCTCGTCCGGGAACTGCTCTGGCGCCCGACAGCGGTAGATCCAGAGGGGCTCGCCAGACTCGCGGTCGAACGCGTATACCAGCGCGGCCGAGCTGCCGGCGAAGATGACCTGGTCGGTGGCCACGGGTGCGGCGGTGGCGGCGCCCTGGAGCGCGAGGTCCGGGCCGCGGCGGGGCGCGCCCGAGCGAGCGTAGAGGCTGTAGATGCGGCCGTCCATAGAGGGGACGTAGACGACGTCCTCGATCAGGGTGGGCCGGCCGGCGACGCCCACGGGCATCTCCCTGTTCCAGGAGATAGCGCCGGTGCGCGCGACGGCGATAACCCGGCGACCGCCGGCCACGATCACGCGCCGGTCGGCGACTATGGGCGGGTAGACCCGAGGACCGGTGGGGAGGGGGGTGCGCCAGCGGAACCGGGGGTCACTCGGATCCGGGTCCACGCTCTGGACGGCGCCGTCCTGGGCCAGGAAATAGAGCATGGAGCCGTCGGTGACCGGGCCGTGGGCGACGGCGGAGGCGAGGGCGCATACCCAGCGCTGCCGGCCGGAGGCCGGGTCGAGGCCGTGGGCGTTGGTCCCCGCCCCGGCCACCAAGAGGCCGTCGAGGAGGATGGGGGTCGGGCGGACGGGGCCGCCGAGCGTGGTGCGCCAGACCTCGGCGCCGGAGGTGGGTTCGAGGGCGAAGAGGGAGCCGTCGTCGGCGCCGACAATCACCAGGTTCTCCAACAGGAGGGGGGCGGTGGTGAGGGTAGCGTCTGCGGGCTCGAGGGTCCACTGCTGGGCGCCGGTGCGCTCGTCCAGGCAGTAGAGCACACCCCGGTGGGTGAGGTACACGCGGCCGTGCCCCACGGCCGGCTCGAGCGTGGTGAGCCGGTCGGGGCTCAGGGAGAACACCCACCGGACCGAGAGAGGAGGCGTGAGGTCGGCCGACGCGGGGCGAGCGAGGGCCGCCGAGCACAGCACCATCGCAATGAGCGCAGAGCGCGCCGGTATCCGCATAGAGGCCTCCTGGCGGTTGAGCCGGGGCGATTATAGCACAGGCCCAGGGCCTGGGCAAGCAACCGCCAGGGCCGCGCTGCGGGCGGGGAGCTGTAGAGGGCTGGGGTAGGGTGCGCTTACTTGACGAGGACGATGGCGGCTGCCGCGAGCAGAAGGCCCGCGATGGTCCACAGGAGGACGCCGGTGCGCTGGCGCAGATGGGCCCGGAGCCGGGCGTTCTCGTGCTTGAGTTGGGCGATCTCGTTGCGCGCCTCGACCAGCCGGACGCGCAGCTCCTCGGTTCGCCGCCGCTCCTCGTCTGCGATGTGTGCTATGGCTGAGGGCATTGGGCTCCCTCCCTATGGTACGGGGGCAAGTCTGGGATACCACGTCCGGGGGCGACAGTCGAATCGCCGGGCCGCGCCTCAGCGGCCCATGAACATGAGGGCCCCAACCACAAGGCCGGCAGCGGAGGCCGGCCAGACGTACACGATGGTGCGTCGGAGAATCTCCTGTGTGCTTACGCCGACATAGTTGGCGATCCAGACGTTGTGCGTGTTCGTTGGATCGCACACGCCCTGTATCTGCCCCACCGCGAGCAGCGCGGCCATGACCGCGGCGGGGCCGAGGGCTGGCGCAGCGGCCATCATGGCGGCGAGGCCGAAGCCCATCCCCCAGATGTTGAGCGGGCCCCGGTAGAGGGCCAGGGGTGCGAGCACGGTGAAGACCACTATGTAGCCGAGGCGGGTGCTGGGGAGGACGGCGGCGAGCAGGGGCCGCACCTGGTCCCGGACCAGGGGGTGGGTGACAGCGGTGATGAGCATACCGATCCCCAGCATGAGCGCGACCGCTGGGGCGACGGCGCCAATCCCATCCACCGTGCTGCGGGCGAGGAGCTGGACGCGCCCCTGGGGCGGGCGGGGAGAGACGGCCAGGCCATAGGCAATGCCAACGACCATGGCGGTGATGATGGGGAACTCGACCGGCGGGTGGGGCCGGCCGAGCAGGTTGTAGAGGCCGAAGCCGAGCACCAGCAGGAGGGGAATGATCGGGGTGAGGAGGGCATACCATGGGGCGAAGGCGGGCCGATCGTCGTGGGGCGGCGGGTCGTGCCAGAGGCGACGCCGACGGCTGGGGCGGAGCTCGCGGGCCGCGAAGGCGGCGACGGCGAGGGCCATGAGGCCGGCGAGGGGAGCGGCGAAGGAGAGGATGACAGAGGTGGACAGGCCGAGGGTCTGCTTGTAGAGCTGCCAGTTGGTGAGGTTGAGGATGCCCCCCAGGCTCATGCCGAGGAGGAAGAGGCCGCCGACGGCGACCTGGGGGAGGCCGAGGGCGAGAAGGATGGGGAAGACGATGGTCGCCACCATGATGACCGCGCCCAGGCCGCCAAGGGTGGTGAAGAGGAGGGCGACGACGCCGGTGAGCAGCAGGGAGAGCACGAGGGGCCGGTCGCCGCCGAGTTCGGCGGCCTTCTTGACGAGGGTCTCGGCGACGCCGCTCTTGGAGACGATCTCGGCCAGGACGGCGCCGAGCATGGCGGTGGCATAGGCCTGATGCAGGTAGAGGGCGCCCTCGCTGACGACGGCGGCCAGGTCGGCCCAGGGAAGGCGGGCGACCAGCCCGATAGCGATCGCCATGACGGGGAGGGCCGCCAGCGCCGGGAGGCGGTTGAGGTACATCAGCACCGCCATGGCGGCGAAGATGGCGAGCAGGGCGAGGGCGATGCCCATGGCGTGTCCCCCCGAGCGCCTCAGGCGCCGAACTTCCCCTGGACGCCCATGAGGTTGGTGAGGATCGGCATCAGGTCGCGGCCGCGGATGCGGCACAGGCCGCCCGCGATGACCGCGCGCTCGCCGAAGCCGCGCACGGAGTCGGGCCGCACCGCCGGTCCTCGGATGGCGAGGGGCACAGTGTCGCCGCTGTGGTCGCCGAACTGGATGGGTGTGCAGTGGTCGGCGGTGACGGCGAGGTGCAGCTCTGCGGGAGCGTGCTCGAGCAGGTAGGCGGCGAGCCGGTCCACCTTCTCGGCGGCGGCGATCTTGGTGCGAGGGTCGGAATCGTGGCCGCCTAGATCGGGGGCCTTGATGTTGCAGAGCACGAAGTCGTGGCTGGCCAGCATCTCCAGGGTGGCCCGGGCGAGCGCGAGCTCGTTGGTGTCGAGGCCGCCAGTCGCCCCGGGCACCTCGGGAACGGTCATCTCGAGGTAGCGGCCGATGCCGGCGATAAGCCCCACCTCGACGACGCAGGCCCCCGCGATGCCGTAGCGCCTGCGGAACGGCTCCAGGTCGGGGGCCACGCCCGCGCCGCGAGGCAGCAGGATGTTGGCTGGGGGCTTCCCCTGGGCGGAGCGCTTCTGGTTCACGGGGTGCCCCCTCAGAACCTGCCAGGAGCGGAGGACGAACTGGTTGACGATGCGCGCGGTCTTCTGGTCCTCCTCTCTGTCTCCCTCGGCGGCGTGGGGCGGGACGCCCGCGTCGTGGGGATCCACATCGCTCACCCGGGGGCCCAGGCCCGGGCCCCGGAGGACGAGCGCGGCGCGGTGCTCGACGGACTCCTTCACATAGCAGGTCACGTCCTCGATCCGCATGCCGTCGAGGGCCTCCGCCAACTCGCGGGTGCGCTCGGCGATGCGCCCGGCGCGCCGGTCCACGATTCTGGCGCCGGTGAAGCGACCATCGCCGGCCAGCTCGAGGTCGCCCTCCAGGGAGGCGAAGTTGCAGCGAAAGCAGATGTCCCCCTTCTTCACCTCCATGCCGATGCCCAGGGCCTCGAATGGTCCCCGACCGGTGTAGACCTGGAAGGGGTCGTAGCCCAGTATCGCGAGGTGGGAGGTGTCGCTGCCGGCGCGGATGCCGGGCGCGATAGGGTCCATCAGGCCGCACTCGCCCTCGGCGGCGATGCGGTCGAGGGTGGGGGTGTCGGCGGCCTCGAGCGGGGTGCGGCCGTCGAGGTCGGGGATGGGTCGGTCGCCGAGGCCGTCCCCGATGAGGACGACTGCCTTGGTCTTGGTTGCCATGGTCAACCTCTCGGGTTGGAGTGCGCTGCGCCTACCCCCCAGTTCACCTCTGCGGGGGCGAACCCCTGGCGGCCGCGTGGAGGTCAGCCGCCGGGGGGATCGGCGAGACGCAGGATGGAGGCCCCGGGGTAGTAGGCAGCGAGGATCTCGGCGGCGGACTGTCCCTCCTCGGCACGCCCCCGCGCCCCCCACTGACAGAGCCCGAGGCCGTGGCCGTGGCCGACGCCCTCGAAGACGAACGCGCCCGGCTCGGTGGTGAGAGTGAAGGCAGTGCTGCGCAGGCCCTCGGGCCCGGCGAAGCCGGTGCCGAAGAGCCAGCGAATGGCGTCGCCGCGCACGAGGTGGAGGTCGTCGCGAGTGCGCACCTCGAGCCACTGGACGCGGTTGCTGTGGCGGGACATGGTGGTCTCGAGGGAGCGGAGCGGCGCGGGGGCGAGCCTGGGGTCGCCGCGGACGGCGCCGAGGTTGGCGCGCACCAGCCGGGAGGCCTCCTCGAGGGTGAATCGGCGGCGCCAGCTCACGTCTCGGTCGCGGGCGCAGTAAGGCTCGCCGGTGAGGGGGGAGATGTCGGGTCCGCCGACGAGGTATGGCAACAGCTTGCCCTGGCGGGTCTCCCAGGCGCGGGCGGTGGCGCCGCCGCAGGCGGAGTGGTAGAGGGCATCCACCAGCACGCCGTTCCAGGCGAGCACCTGGCCGGCGGTGGCGGCTGCCGCGCGGGCCGCGGCGGAGCCCGGGTCCACCGCGCCGAGATATGCCTGGCAGTGCACGCGGGCGCAAAGGTCGGCGCCGTCGGCCTCGTGGTCGCCCAGGTGCGAGAGGGAGTAAGTCCGGGCGGCGATGGCCTGGGCCTTGACAGCCTCGAGGTGGAACCAGCCGGGCATCTCGGCGGCGATGACGCCAGCGACGTAGTCCTCGAGCGCGGCGTGCTCGACCACCCGCAGCGCCCCGGCCGCGGGGCTCACCTCCAGCGCGCCGCGGTAGCGGCCGCGGCGCCCCCAACCCCCGCGCGTGGACACGACGAGCGCCCCTGCACCCCGGGGGATGATGCGCACTCGCGCCGCTGCGGCCCGGGCGCGCCCGGCCTCCAGGCGCACCTGCTGGCCCGCAGGCTGGAGCGTTGCGGAGGCCCCTGGGGACAGGACGGCCAGCTCCCGGCCCGTATCCGCCTCCTCTATGGCTGCGCCCGACTCCGCGCGCAGCGAGACGGAGGAGGCGCCGCCGAAGACGAGGACGCGGACAGGCCGTTCGCCCCTGGCGTACGGGCGCACCGAGTCGGGCCGCACCTCCGGCGGCAAGCCGCCGGAGGTGGAAAGGTGCCAGCAGAGCAGAGCGGCGGCGGCCCACGAGGCGCCGGTCATCGGAGCCTCCGGTCGGGTGCGGCGAGCCAGGCGGGCAGGTCGGCGAGAGAGCCCAGGACGAGGTCGGCGCCGGCGCGGGTGAGGGCCTCCATGGAGGCGCCGCCCGTGAGCACGCCTACGCACAGCCGCGCGCCGGCCCCGCGGCCGGCCTCCATGTCATAGGCGTGGTCGCCGACGACAGCCGCCTCATGGGGCTCAACACCCAGGCTGGCGAGGGAGCGCAGCACGTGGTCGGGGTCGGGCTTGGCGCGGGGTACGTCGTCGCGCGTCAGCAGGGAGTCGAAGCCGGAGAGGTCGCGCAGGACAAGCTCGCTGGCGGCGCGGCAGTTGCGGGTGATGAGGCCGACGGCGAGGCCGGCCCGGCCGATCGCAGCCAGCGCCTCCGCGGCGCCCGGCAGCAGTCGCGCCTGGCGCGCGCCCTCGAGCTCGAGCTGGACGACCGCGCGCTCGGCGGCCTCCCGGAGCCGGGGGCCCTCGGCGCCTACGCGAGCGGCCGCGGCGGCGATCTGCTCGATGATGCCTCGCACACCCAGGGAGGCGGTATCCACCTGCCAGGCGAGCGCGACCCGGCGGACCGCGGCGCGCATGGCCTCGAAGTCGTAGGGGCAGGTGGCGACGGTGCCGTCCACATCCAGCACCGCGGCGCGCAGGCCGGTCGAGGTACGCTGGCGGGCCGGCGCGCAGCCACTCACTCGAGCGCGCCGACGATGAGGATGGCGTTGTGGCCGCCGAAGCCGAAGGAGTTCGACATGGCGATCCTGACCGGATGGGAGCGGGCCTCGTTGGGCACATAGTCGAGGTCGCACTGGGGATCGGGCTCTTGGAGGTTGATGGTGGGCGGGACGACTCCGTCCCGGATGGAGAGGAGGCAGGCGATGAGCTCGACGGCGCCGGCTGCGCCGAGCAGGTGGCCGGTGACGGACTTGGTGGAGCTGCAGGGCAGGCGGGCGGCGTACTCGCCGAAGACGCGCTTGAGGGCGAGGGTCTCGGCCGGGTCGCCGGTGGGCGTGGCCGTGCCGTGGGTGTTCACGTAGTCAATGCGCTCGGGGGAGAGCTGCGCGTCCTCCAGCGCGGCCTCCATGGCGCGGGCCATGCCGTCGCCGTCCGGGCAGGGCTGGGTGATGTGGTAGGCGTCGGCGCTGGTGCCGTAGCCGAGGATCTCCCCATAGATGCGGGCACCGCGCCTGCGGGCCGCCTCCAGCTCCTCCAGTATCACCACGCCCGCGCCCTCGGCCATGACGAAGCCGTCGCGCTGGCTGTCGAACGGGCGGCTGGCGCCAGGGGGGTCGTCGTTGCGCCGCGAGAGCGCGCGCATGGCGCAGAAGCCGGCCAGGGCGAGGGGAGACACGGCAGCCTCGGCGCCGCCGGCGATCATGGCGTCGGCGTCGCCGCGCTTGATGATCTCGGCCGCCTCACCGATGGCGTGGGTGCTGGTGGCGCAGGCGGTGGCCACCGCGAGGTTCGGCCCTCTCGCGCCGAAGAGCATGGCGACGCGGCCGGAGGCGATGTCCATGATCATCATGGGGATGAAGAAGGGGCTGACGCGGCTGGGCCCGCGCTCCTGGAGGATGCGGTGCTGCTCTTCCCAGGTCCATGTGCCGCCGATGCCAGACCCGATGAGGACGCCGACGCGGGCCCCGTCGAGGGCCTCGAAGTCCAGGCCCGAGTCGTCCGCAGCCATGCGCGCGGCGGCGATGGCGAACTGGACGAAGCGGTCGGTGTGGCGCACTTCCCGGGGCTCGACCCAGGCGGCGGCGTCGAAGCCCTTGACCTCGCCGGCGACCCGAGAGGCGAAGGCGGAGGCGTCGAAGAGGGAAATGGCGGTGATGCCAGATCTCCCCGCGCACATGGCCTCCCAGGTGGGCGCGACGCCGATGCCCAACGGGGTGACGGCGCCGAGGCCGGTCACGACCACGCGCCGCTCCCCGACGGCGCCCCGACTCGGCCGACGACTGGCTCGTCTGCCGCTAGCCACTGCCCCGCTTGGCCTCGACGTAGTTGACCACGTCGGCGACCGTCTTGATCTTGTCAGCCTCCTCCTCGGGGATGTCCGGCAGCTCGAACTTCTCCTCGAGCGCCATGAGCAGCTCCACAAGCGTCAAGGAGTCCGCCCGCAGATCCTCCTCGAAGGAGGCGCTGGCCGTCACCACCGACTTGTCCACACCCAACTGCTCCGCCACCAGCGATCGCACTTCCTCGAAAATGGCCTCGTCCATTCCTTGCCCATCCTCCGTGATAGGGCGGCGCCCGCGGCGCCGCCGCCTCGAGCTTGGCAAGAACGCATATCACATATGCATCCCGCCGTCAACCTGTATCACCTGCCCCGTGATGTAGCTTGCACCCGGAGAGGCGAGGAACGCCACCGCCTCCGCCACATCGGCCGCCTCCCCCAGCCGCCCCAGGGGGATCAGGGCCGACAGCCGCTGCCTGGCTTCCTCTCCGAGGGCATCGGTCATGGGGGAGATGATGAAGCCCGGGGCGACCGCGTTGACGGTGATGCCCCGGGGGGCCAGCTCTCTCGCCAGGGACTTCGTCAAACCGATCAGGCCGGCCTTCGAGGCCGCGTAGTTCGCCTGCCCGGCGTTCCCCATCAGCCCCACCACCGAGGCCATGTTCACGATCCGCCCCGCGCGTTGCCGCAGCATCACCCGGGCGACCGCGCGGCTGCACACGAAGGCGCCGGTGAGATTGATATCGAGGACGCTGCGCCACTCCTCGTCGCTCATCCGCAGGACCAGGTTGTCCCGTGTGATCCCGGCGTTGTTGACCAGCAGGTCCAGCCGGCCTAGCTCCTCGACGCTCCGCTTTACCATCGCCTCCACCTGCGCGGGCTCGCGGACATCGGCCGGGACCACCACCGCCCGCCGGCCGGCGGCGCGGATCTCGTCCGCAACGGCCTCCAGTTCCTCCCGGCCCGGCTCGATGTCGTTGAGGGCGATGTCCATGTCGCGGGCTAGCCGCAGGGCGATCGTCCGCCCGATGCCGCGTCGGGCCCCGGTGATGAGGGCCGTTCGCGGCTGTGGCGGGGCCTCCGGTGTGGGCTGCGAAGTCATCCGAGCACCTCCTCCAGGATGATGGGCAGGTCCTCGGGCGCCCCTGCGGGAAGGGCCCGCGCCTGGGGCGAGATGCGCCCGATGAGGTTGGTCAGCACCTGCCCCGGTCCGACCTCGATGAACACCTCGACTCCCTCGGCGAGCATGCGGGCCACCGAGGCGCTCCAGAGCACCGGGCTGGACATCTGTCGGCTCATGGCGGCGCGCACGCCGCCGACGTCGGTGACGAGCTCTGCGCTGGCGTTGGCGACCACAGGGATGCGGGGCCGGTTGAGCGGCGCCTCGGAGACAAGGCGGGCGAAGGCGCGCGCGGCGTCGTCCATGAGCGGGGAGTGGAAGGCGCCCGACACCCGCAGCGGTATCGCCCGGCCGCGCAGCCTCCGCACTTCCTCCAGGGCGCGCTCCAGGGCCCTCTCCTCGCCCGAGACCACCACCTGGCCGGGCGAGTTGTAGTTCGCCGGCACCACAACGCCGGCCTCCGCAGCGCGGCGGCAGACCTCGGCGACCTGCTCGTCTGAGAGCCCGAGCACGGCCACCATGCCCCCAGGGCGGCGTTGAGCTGCCTCCTCCATCAGCTCCCCGCGGCGGCGCACGAGCCGAAC
>Ga0129301_1001677_pt1 | contig 10362 bp, 10 predicted proteins | sample ConPoolayeHmetaG_FD_94489 | JGI IMG/M metagenome (GOLD analysis project Ga0129301, IMG submission 94489) | Hot spring microbial mat communities from California, USA to study Microbial Dark Matter (Phase II) - Cone Pool mat layer H metaG ...
CCTTCATAGTGTTTCTAGTCTTTATAATCCTAATATTCACACTTTCCCTACTCACATACCCACGACTAATCTACGAGACAGTTTCCAACGCTTACCAAAACAACAATGAACTCCGAGAGTTCATCCAATCAACTGGCAGTGCAGCAAGTGGGATAGGAAACGCGCTGGCATTCATAAACAATGGATTAGTTTCAATAGCTCCAAGCTTCAGAAGCTTCGCTCTAAGTGTTGGGTCAATACTTACGCCATTGGCACAGTTAGATAATGCTGGAAAGTATTTGCTCTTTCAGAATGCAGCTGCATGGCTTTTAGCGTTCTTTGCAATTTTCTACGCCAAGTATTCTCAGAGAATCTATAGACGCAGAAAGTTTAGGAGAGGTTAGTGCACTGGATGGCTGACCGCCCAAGATTCGGTCCAGCCGGAACTCCCCCCTTGTTTGAGGCAATGGGCGCTTCTTTAGCAGATGTTCCTAGACTTTTGCGTGAAGAAGGACTGGATGCTTTTGAGTATCAAGCCGTGCGATGGGGTAAAAAGCCTCAGATGAGAAGAGAAGAGGCAGAAAAACTTGGGCAGGAAGCAAAGAAGAATGACGTTTTGCTTAGTCTCCACGGCTCCTACTTCATGAACTTCTGCGGCAACAAGGGAATAGTGGAAGCAAGCAAACAGCGCCTAATAGCATGTGCAACTGCCGCTGAGTGGATGAAGGCATACGTGGTTGTTTTTCATCTCGGCTACTATGGTAACAAGTTGCCAAGCTTAGCGCTAAAAAGCTGTGTACAAGCTTTAAAAGAAGTTGTTGAAGCGATGAGAGCTTTAGGCTTAGAGAGCGTGATGCTTGGTCCTGAAACGATGGGCAAAACCGCCTCAGTTGGAACTTTAGAGGAAGTTTTAACAATCTGCGAAGAGATTGAGCAAGCCCAACTTGTGATTGATTGGTCACATCTTTATGCTAGAAAGCAGGGTCAGATGAGAACTTTGGATGATTTTCGCAAGGTCGTGGAGAAAGTTGAAAACCGCTTGGGAATAGAGGCTACTAGGAATATGCATTGCCATTTCACTAAAGTTGAGTTCGGCGAAAAAGGTGAAAGGCGCCATCGTGTTCTTGATGAAAGGGGATATGGACCAGATTTTAGGCTGCTTGCGAAGGTTATAGCTAAGTATGATTTGAAGCCGGTTATCATAAGCGAAAGTCCACTTTTGGATGTTGACGCAGTTAAGATGCGTGATATTGTTCGAGAAGAAAAGAAAAGCTAGTCTGCTTTTATTTTGGAATTGTCCTATGGTATGCGAGGGCGTTGTTTAATTGTTTTCATTGGTAAGCATTCATTTAATGGTTTTAAACTCTCTTATTGCGATAGCTTTTTGTACACTGTTTATAGTGCTTTAGAATGGGTGCCATTTTTGGCTAGGCTGAAAGGATTTCAAAAGCTCACTTCGATAGAAGAGGCATTACAGCTTTTTTTCGGCAGAGTAAAGATTCCGAGGTTGGGAGCGGTAACTGTTCCGTTGCATGAGGCTTTAAGTCGTGTTTCAGCTGAAGATATAGTTGCAGAAGAGGATTTGCCGAGGTTTGACAGGTCAGCGGTTGACGGCTATGCGGTTAAAGCTGAGGACACTTTTGGAGCTTCTCAGTTTAAGCCTAAAATTCTCAAAATTGCAGAAAAGAGCGAGAAAGGAAGCAGATTAGCGAGACAAGTGTGGACTGGAAACCCAATACCTGAAGGTGCGGATGCTGTAGTGATGCTGGAAAACACTAAGCAAATCGGCGACAAAATTGAAGTTTGGATTCCGCTGACGCCAGGAGAAAATGTTTCGAAAAAGGGCGAGGACATTAGGAAGGGAGAGGTTGCTGTTAAAGCTGGGACTCGTTTGAAGCCTCAGCATTTAGGCTTAATTGCAGCATTAGGGAATAAGACTGTTAAAGTTGCTGGAAAGCCTGTGGTTGCGGTTTTTGCTACTGGAAATGAGCTTGTGGAAGTTGGTGCAAGTCTTGAGGAAGGTAAAGTTTTTGAGACTAATAGGCTTGTTGTTTCAGCTTTGTGTCGTGAGTTGGGTGCTGAGCCGTTGGATTTGGGTATTGTGAAAGATAATGTTGATGAAATTAGAGAAAAGCTGGAGATTGTATTGAAAAAGGCTGACCTTGTGATAACTACTGGCGGAACAAGTGTCGGAGCTTCTGACCTTGTTCCGATTGCTGTAACTAAGGTTGAAGGTTCTAGCATAATTGTTCATGGCGTTGCTATGCGCCCTGCGATGCCTACCGCCCTAGCTGTAGCGAAGAATAAGCCGATATTGATATTGTCAGGCAATCCGGTAGCTGCCATGATAGGTTTTGAAGTTTTCGCTAGACCGCTAATACAGAAAATGTTGGGAGTCAAAGGGGAAGTTAGGCCGTTTGTAAAGGCGAGAGTGACGAGGAAGGTTGCCACAACATTAGGAAGAAAAACGTTTGTGAGAGTTCATGTTTTCCAGAGGAATGGGGAGCTTTTCGCTGAACCCATAAGCGCTCGTGGTTCTGGAGCGATTTCAACGATGACTAAGGCTAATGGTTATGTTATTGTGCCTGAAAATCGTGAGGGCTTGGGAGAAGCTGAAACTGTTACGGTATACTTGTTTGATGAAATCGCTATAAGGGATTGAAATGTTTAGGGAATTGCTCACTTTGGAGAAGGCTAAACGCATAATACTCAAGCACTTTAAGCCGCAGCCTTTAGGCGTGGAAGAGATTCCCTTATTGGAGGCATATAATCGCGTATTAGCAGAAGATGTTACCGCAAGCCTGAACATTCCGCCTTTTAATCGGTCAACAGTAGACGGCTATGCAGTAAAAGCTGAGGACACTTTCGGCGCAGATGAGAACAAGCCAATAAAATTGAGATTCTGTGGAATAGTAGATGTGGGAGAAACTCCGAAGATAGCGGTGACCAGAGGAGGTGCAGCTGAAATTGTTACGGGAGCGCCTATTCCAAAGGGAGCAGACGCCGTGGTGATGGTGGAGCAGACAGAACGAAAAGACAATGAAGTCTATGTTTACAGTGCTGTTGCAAAAGATGAGAACATCATGAAGGAAGGAGCAGACATACAAAAAGGCGAAACCGTTCTAAAGACAGGAATATTACTTGGCTCTCGCGAGATTGGAGTTTTAGCAGCTTTAGGCTTAACAAAAGCCAAAGTCTACAAAATTCCACGAGTAGCAGTATTGTCCACAGGCGCTGAAGTAGCTGAACCAGGAACCAAGCTGGCGCTGGGAAAAATTTATGATATAAATGCCTACAGTTTAAGCACTGCTGTTCTGGAAAGTGGCGGAAAGCCAATCTATCTTGGAGTCTTTCCTGACAACATGACGGAAATGCAAAAAGCTTTAAAACATGCCCTAGCTTCAGCAGACATTGTCATAACTTCTGGCGGAGTTTCTGTCGGCCCAAAAGATGTCACGCCAAAAACTTTGAATTCCCTTGGAAAACCTGGAGCCATTGTCTGCGGTATTGCGATTAAGCCTGGGAAGCCTACAACTGTAGCGTTGCTGGATGGAAAGCTTGTGTTTTCTCTTCCAGGGCATCCAACTTCTGCATTGCTTGTTTTTCATTTGTTAGCCCGACCAATTATTCAAATGTTAGCTGGAAGAAAAGTGGAGAAGACTTTGACTGTTAAGGCTTCGGCAAGTATGCGGATGTTTTCTGCGAAGGGCAGGCGCACTTTCGTTATGGTTAAGCTGAAGCGTGATGAAATAGGCGGTTTTGTTGCTGAGCCTGTTGCGAGTGGGCAGTCTGGAGCCATAACGACTCTGGCTAAGGCTGACGGCTTTATCGAGATTAGCGAGAATCGACAGTTTGTTGACGCTGGAGAAGAGGTAACAGTTCAGCTTTTAAGTGCCAGACAATTGTTTTAACACTGGTGATTAGTGTGGATTTGGAAATGTTGTATGCGAGGCGGCTTAGCTTTCCAGTTTCCTTCTCCTAGACGCAACATACGCTGTAGAAACCCATGTGAGAATTAAGTAGCCAATCATGCTCAAGTCCAGAAGCAACTCTTTTCCAAAAGCAACAATAAGCATGTTCAATGAAAACGCTGTACCCACAAAGAATAACATGACAACTATCCAGAGCGCCCAACTTCGCTTTTTGAACAAGCCATAAGCAGTCACTAGGCTGAAGATTCCTATTATGGCAAGGTGAGGAAGATTCACCAAGGCAAAAACAGCAAAGCAGAGTATTCCAACAATCGCATAGAATATCAGAGCTAAAAGCATACCTACGCTTTCGATTCCAAGCTTTGAGCTGATCGACACTTCCAATCACCTTTAACCTTAATGCATTGAAAACAGTGTTAATAAATTTAGTGTTCAAAGGTGCCTAACCATTCCATACGTGAAGATGCTGAAACCGAGTTTTTCATAAAGTTTGATGGCTGCTTTATCCTCTGAAAGGACATTAAGCATTACAGCGCTGAAGCCTTTTTCTTTTATTCTGTTCAGACATTCGTTTAGAAGCTTTCTACCTATGCCTCTTCCTCGAAAATCTGGCAGCACATAAAGGTCATTTACTGCCGCAAATGGCTCAGAAACCTCAAGCGGATATTCACGAAAAAGCGTAGCATAGGCAAACCCTACAATCTTGTTATTGCTCTTCGCAACAAGCAGCAAGCTTCTTTCTTGCGCTAGTCCTTCTTTGACAAACTTGAGATAAGCGTTCCCATTAGCCTCAGATGGAAGCGTAAGAGGAGCAAATTCAAACATCTCTTTAGCTAAGCATTTCCAGAGCGTCTTTATAGAATCGTCAACCTCTTCAGCCTTGTATTCGTAAAGCTCTATGTGGTCTGACATAAACACGCATCCGCTCTTTTCAACAATTTAAACTAATTAGGAAGACAATAGCTTATTTAGTGTTTAACAAGGGAAGTGAAATGCGCTGCCCTTCACGCCTTTCCATCTTGGACCAGCACTCCTATTCGGCTTAACGCTACTCAGCTTTCTTGATTTACCAACATTCCTAATCGCAAACATCCTACCAGACATAGAGCTGTTCTGTATGAGGTATTTTGCTGTTTCTGGATATTCGCTTCACGGCTTCTTCCACTCCTTTCTCGGAGCCTCAATTCTCGCTTTATTGCTTATCGCAGTCATCTATCCGTTTAGGAGCCGATTGGAGAAGATTTTAAGTGCTCTTCGTCTTTCACAAGCCTACTCTTTCAAAAAGATATTGCTTGCATCTTTTTTAGGCGTCTATTTGCACGTGTTTTTAGACTCATTCCTCTACAGTGAAATGGAACCATTCTATCCATTTCCGAGCAATCCTCTTTTCGGCTTGTTCTCTGCTTATGACAGCCACATCATTGTTTATGGTTTCTGCAGTATAACTTTTCTATTGGGTCTCATCATGTACTTCTATATCATCGCCAAAAAAGGCTAAAGCTTAACTAAAAATTTCTCTTAGTAATTTTTTCTGGGGTCTAACATGACTCAGACTCAGCATATACTTGAAATCGGAAAAGATTGCACATGCAGAATGGCCAATGCCCCATCAAGACCACTACTGTAGTGCAGGTTACAGAGCAACCAAAACCGATATGATTCTCGGTGAAGAAAATCAAGAAGCCATCGAGATATTGACAAATGTAGGACTGAAGTATGTGTTAATTAACCTCGGTTTGGAGAGTTCAATAAATCGATTAATAGCTAGAATGAGAGGCGTCAACTCTACACATACATTGATCTACAAAGGGCAAACACTAAAGGGATTGCAGCAGATAGCATCAGCGTTAGAAACAACTGTAAAGCCGTAATAGGATTAGCTTGTTACGCTATCAATATGGTCTTCAAGATTGGCTTAAGCAACAGAATGGTTAGCGTTGGCGCAGAAACACCAAATTGCATAGTTTTATGTTGCAAGCAGAAAATCCCTTGCAGATACCATAAGCGAAAGAGTTTTAGAGTTACAGCTGAATAATGGCAATAAAAAGAGGGCAAAAAATGGGTTATCACGAACTTTATGCTTCACAATCAAACGTTTTCAGCGGTTTCCAAAAGCCTTTCGAAAAAGCAGATTACGTGGTCTTAGGCGTGCCATTTGACGTTACAAGCACCTATCGCACAGGAGCAAGATTCGGTCCAAACGCTATTCGCCAAGCCTCGCTTAACATTGAGACTTACAGTTTTCGCACAGGCTTGGATGTTGAAGAACTGCAATTGCACGATTTAGGCGATTTGCACATTTCAACAGACACCGAAAAAACTCTGAAAATGCTTGCTCTCGTGATCAAGAACATTTTGAAAGCTGGAAAGATTCCAGTAACCATAGGCGGAGAACATACAATAACGTTGGGCATCGCAGAAGCTTTAGGAGAAAAAGCTAATGAAACCGCAATAGTGAGTTTTGACGCACATCTTGACCTTCGCAACGAGTTCATGGGATTAAAACTTTCCCACACTACTTTTATGCGAAGACTAAACGAGAAGCTAAAACCCGCAAGAATCATTGAGATTGGCACAAGGTCAGTGTGCAAGGAAGAGTTAGCGTATGCGAAAAAAGCTGGGATAGAATTTTTCACATCACAACAAATCAGAAAGGAAGGCGTCGAGAAAATCTCTAAACTACTACATGAAAAGCTGGCAAAATACAAAAGCATCTATTTGTCTGTTGACATGGATGTGCTTGACCCTGCCCATGCTCCTGCAGTGCAAAATCCAGAGCCAGAAGGAATTGACACATCTACACTATTAGATCTTCTAAGCGGAATCTGCGATAAACGTGTACTGGGTTTTGACATCCTCGAAGTTGCACCGAACTATGACCAAGGAGCCTCTGCAATACAAGCAGCAAAAGTTATCTTCGAAACATTATGCTACCTAGAAAAAAATCGCTGAAAATTTCTGCTTCAACTTCGCTTAACCAGTTTTGCAATGAAAAACCCATTGCACTTGTGCAAGTGCGGATAAAGCCTACGACACTTCTCAAATCCTCTTAAGCCTGCCAAGCCGATTTTTGGCGTCAAATCACCTAAAGAAAATTCAGCATGATGTTTAAGGAAGCGTTCAATAATAATTTCATTTTCTTCAACTGTCACGCTACACGTAGAATAGACAAGCGTACCACCAATCTTTACAAAATCAGCACAATTGTTTATAATTTGCCGCTGAATTTCAGCCATATCTTCAATTGACTGAGGCGTTAGCCTCCACTTTGCTGAAGGCGACTTTCCAAAAACACCAGTACTCGTACACGGCGGATCCAGAACTACTACATCTGCTTCCACTGCAAAGGGCAAGAGTTTGCTCGCATCCGCAACTATTGGCTCAGCTATTTTCGTTCCCATGCTGCTGATTTCTCTCTCCCACACTCGCATTCGGCGTCTCGAAAAATCAACAGAAAGAATAGAACCTTGATTCTTCATCAGCTGAGCGAGATAGGTTGTTTTAGCTCCAGGTGCAGCGCATACATCTAAAACGGTCATTCCAGCTTTTGGGTTTGCTGCTTCTGCAGCGTAGCAGCTTGCCTTGTCTTGGACGTAGAAGAAGCCTTCTTTGAAGCTTTCCGTTTCAGCTAGTGCGTGTTTTGTTTTGATAATTTTATAGGCATATTTTAGCTCGTTGACCTTCTCTGTTTGGATGCCTTCTTCTGCAAGTTTGTTGAGGATTGTGTTTTCAGGAGCGTGAAGCGTGTTTAATCTTATGTAGGTTGGAGGCGGTTGTGTTAATCCTTTAAGCAAGGTTATGGCTTCTTTTCTGCCGAAAAGCCTAAAACAGTAGTTTACGAACCATGTTGGATGATATGTTGAAAGTGCTATTTGTTCCTCGTCGTTTATGTTTTCAAATATTGTTTTTGGTTTTTCTGTGAGCAAGAAGCCCAGATAAGGTTCGATTTTTCTAAGTGTTCTCCATCCTAGAATGGAGCGAGCCGTTTGCGTGATGTTTTCTGCTTCTTTAAAATCTATTTCAGTCCAGTTTTTCTTTATTCTTGTTTGATAGACATATAATCGTAGGAATGCTTGGACGCCGAGGTCGTATTCGTCTATCTTTTTTGGTTTTATTATTTTGTTTATGAATTTGTCTATAAGGTTTTGGCTTCGTGTGGTTTCGTAGACGAGTCTTTGGGCAAGTCGGATTGCATCAGCGTCGTTTATGTTTAGCTGTTTTATGGTTTTGGCTAAGGCTAGCCGCTCGCTGAGTCTCTGCATTTGCATCCAGCTGAGCGTTTCGATGGCAAGCGTCCAGGCTTCTCGAAGCAACTTTTGTTCACATATCAACAGACAATGTTGCGGAGATAAATAAGATTAAGGTCTCTCTGAAATTCTGGATGCATTCAGGTTGGACAGTTAGGCTTATTTCGAGTTGACAGCGTCTAATATAAGTTGAAGGGTGAATAGGCTTTGGTTGAGTATGTGCAAGCTGTGAAGAGTGAAGCAACCAAGATAAAGGCGGTACTCCCTTTTTTGCCCTGACATAGAGTATATCGAGAAAATGTTGGGCTACAATAAAGCAATTGTTATCGTTGCAAAAGATGAATGGGCAATAGTAGGCGTCGTTGGCGGTTGGCTGGAAGGAACGCCAAGCGGATATGAGGAGGAAGATGATGCGCTTAGAAAGCATGGCGCTTATGAGGAGGCCCATTTGGATTGGATAGCTGTTAAAGAAGAGTATCGAGAGAAAGGAATCGGCACTGCTTTAATCAAGAAAGTCTGCAAGTGGGCCATGGCTTTGAAAAAGAGGAAGATTTGGATGGAAGCATCTAAAGACAAGGTTGAATTCTATCAGAGGCATGGATTTAAGTAGATAAAGAAATTTACAAATGAAAAACAAATACTTCACAATGCTCAAAAACCTTTAGCAATCAGCCAGATATCTTATAGAAAGTAATACATAAATAGGCTTGCGCTTTTCAGTAAGCATGGTGCATACCAATGGGGTGTTTAGAAACACAACCCTAAACCAGTTCTAGAAAGTAGAGCACACCCTAGAAACCACACGACCAAAAAAGTTTTAGAAAAAGAAAATAAGGAGAAAAGAGCGCTTTCTGACGCAGACCACAGACTTCTTGGACAACGATTAGACTTGTTCTCGATAAGCGAAGAGGTCGGCGCCGGCTTAGTTCTTTGGCATCCGAAAGGAACGCTGATACGCAACTTAATCCGCGATTTCTGGGAAAAAGAACATTTGAAAAACGGTTACCAGCTAGTTTGCACTCCGCACATCGCACGAGAAGAGCTTTGGCGAATCTCTGGACATCTAGACTACTACAAAGACAACATGTACACTTTCAGCAAGGACAACGAAGGCTATGTTGTAAAACCAATGAACTGCCCATTCCACATTCAAATCTTTAAGACTAAACCCAGAAGCTACAAAGAGCTGCCGACACGCTATGCTGAATGGGGAACAGTATATCGTTATGAACGCTCAGGCGTATTGCACGGGCTTCTACGCGTACGAGGCTTCACACAAGACGACGCTCACATATTCTGCACACCTATGCAAGTTGAACAGGAAATACTCAACCTACTAGACTTCAGCAAGCGCATACTACAAAAATTCGACTTCAAAAACTATAAAGCATACCTCTCAACAAGAGACCCAAAACAACCCAGCAAATACATGGGGCCAGAGCGTAAATGGAAAAACGCACGGAAAGCCCTAGCAAACGCACTTGAGAAAAAGAGAATCAGCTACAAAGAAATGCCAGGAGAAGCCGTTTTCTACGGACCAAAAATAGACTTAAATGTCATCGACGCTTCAGGCAGAGAATGGCAACTTACCACAATACAATTTGACTTCAACTTGCCAAAACGCTTCAAAATTACCTACATAGGCGAGGACGGAAAAGAACACGAGACAATAATGATTCACAGAGCACTACTCGGCGCAATCGAACGCTTCTTCGCAATACTGACAGAGCACTGCGAAGGAAATTTTCCAACATGGCTCGCACCAACACAAGTAACTGTTATACCCTTAACAAGCGATAGCCTGCAATATGCAAAAACAATCTACAAAAAACTATTAAAACGCAAGATAAGAGCAGAACTCGACATCAGCCAATCAACATTAAGCTACAAAATCAGAAAAGCAGAACTACAGAAAATCTCATACATGGCTATAATCGGAAAACAAGAAACAAAAACAAACACAATAGCCATCAGAAAACATAAACAAGGAAAAATAAGCCAAATAACAATCCGAGAACTAGCCAAAAAAATAAAACAAGAATAAATACACCAAAAACATAATCCACACTCTTTCTTTTTCCATAAAAAGTTCAACCATGTTTCAAGGTATATATAAAGGGGTCTAGAACTCAGAGAGAGCAAGCTTTCCTTAGCTAAAAGCATATTTGAAGCCTAATAGAAATAGAATGTTAAAACCTAGAGAG
>Ga0129301_1001679_pt1 | contig 10356 bp, 10 predicted proteins | sample ConPoolayeHmetaG_FD_94489 | JGI IMG/M metagenome (GOLD analysis project Ga0129301, IMG submission 94489) | Hot spring microbial mat communities from California, USA to study Microbial Dark Matter (Phase II) - Cone Pool mat layer H metaG ...
GAGGCCTACAACCTCTATCCGCGATTCAGACACCCGCAGGGGTCCGGCACGCAAGTAGGTCCGCCGCGCCGCGACGGACCGTGGGCTTATTGCTTGATGTTGCCGGTCCGGCGCGCGGGACCTTATCTCAAGGGGCTCTATTTCCTCGCGCGGCCGCGGCCGGACCTCCTGCAGAAGGCGCTCGGCCTTTTCCAGGCGGCCCTCGAGCTCGACCCGGGTCATTCCACCAGGCCTGGCAGGGGCCGAAACGCGCCGGAATATCCCGCAACAATCCGGCGGGACCGGTCAGGAAGCAGTGTCCTGCAGCGGGAACTCCAGATACGCGAGTGGCGCCGGGCGGGAAGCTTCCGGGGCCCGGGGGGCGGCCGTCGCCGCCCTTGTCGATCGGCGGCCGGCTTGCCGGCTCACTCCGGCTGCCGGATGTAATAGGAACGGATCCAGCGGTCGAGTGTGCCGGCGGGGTCCTCCATGACCTCCGGGGTGATCTCGAAGTTTTCGATGCCGCGCGTCTTGCGGATCAGGCTGAGACCGTGCTCGTAGTTGCGCAGGGTCTCGGCAAAGAACTCCTCGAGGGACTGGTGCTTTTCGGCCGCCTTGTGCACGGCGGCTCTGGCGGCTTCGGGCGTCAGCCGGATGGAGATGCCGTATTGTTTCGACCACTGGCGGGCGATCTCGTTCGCCCTCCTCTCCAGCAGGGCGAATTCCTCGGCGGCCGCCTGCTCGAGGATCCGCTCGAGGACTCTCTCCGGCTCATCGACCAGCTCGGCCGTCACCTCGAGGCGGCGCACGGCGGAATGCGGCAGGTGGAACTTGAATTCGCGGAAGGTACGCTCGCACACGCTCACCAGGCTGCGGGCGCCCGTCTGTTCCTCGTGGGCCTTTTCCGCGATGCGGTGCAGGCCCTCGTCGGTGAAGGTCAGCTCGATGCCGTAGGCTTCGAAGGCCTGCTGATACTGCCGGATGATCGAGCCCTCGGAATGCTTGAGAATCCGGAACAGGTCGTCCACGTCGAGCGTCTGGCAGCTGACGATCACGGGCAGGCGCCCGATGAATTCCGATTCGAAGCCGTACTCGATGAAATCCGTGCTCTTGACGAACTGGAAAAAATCCTCGTCCTTGCGCAGTTGCCCGGCGGCTGCGCCCGTGAAGCCGATCTGCTTGGCGCCGATGCGCCGGCGGATGATCTCGGCGAGGCCGTTGAAGGCTCCGCTGACGATGAACAGGATGTGGCGCGTGTTGATGACCTGCTGGCTGATCTTCCCCTTGCTCTGGAATTCCATCGCCGCCTGCAGTTGCGAGGCCAGGTCGAAGGGCGTGCGCAGCGGGACCTCGGTCTCCTCCATCAGCTTGAGGAGGCCGCGCTGCACGCCGCTGCCGCTCACGTCACGGCCGATGATGTTCGAAGGGGTGGCGATCTTGTCGATCTCGTCCAGGTAGATGATCCCGTACTGCGCCAGCTGGATGTTGCCGTCGGCCTTCTGCACCAGCTCGCGCACCAGATCCTCCACGTCGCCGCCGACGTAGCCGGTCTCGGAGTACTTGGTGGCATCGCCCTTGACGAAAGGCACACCGATGAGATCGGCGATGGTACGCACCAGGTAGGTTTTCCCGACACCCGTGGGGCCGAGCATGATGATGTTCTGCTTGGCGTAGTCGCGGCACGGGCCCTTGCCCGCGCAGGTCTTGATGTGATTGAAGTGGTCGCAGATGGCCGTGGCCAGCACCTTCTTGGCGGCATCCTGCTTGATGACGAAACGGTCCAGGTATTCCTTGATGTCGCGCGGCAGATAGTGGAAATTCAGATCGAGCGGGCGCTCCGCAGTCGACGTTCCCTCGTCGGCCGTGCGCGCCTGGTCCGCAGCCGTGGTAAAAACCCCCAGGCGCACCTTGTCGCCGTACTTCTTGGCGAAAAACTCTTCCATATCCCTGCGCAACTCATCGGGATTCGGCCAAGGTTCCTTAGGCAAGTGCTCCCCCTTGTTGTCAGCGTGCCCGTTTTCTCACTGTTCGGGCCGCTTGCAAAATTTGTTCCTGCAAGGAAGTATGGGTTCTCGAAGCTAAAAAATCAACCTGCCCGGGGCCGACGGCAAGTATGTGCTCTCAAACCGGATGCCGGCGCAAGCGCACTTTTCCGATCAAGGGCTTGGGACTCTTGGGGATACGGTGCTGACCCGGGCGGAGGGCTTCCCTGCGCGCGACGGTTTTCGATGCCCGGGCCGTCCTGCGCGCGCCCGCGGCGGCGCTTGCAGACGCCCGCCGCGCAGGCTTGCGCGTCTTAAGCAGAGCCTTGGCGCGCCCTTGCTTCGCTTCCGCCTGAACCGGAGGTTGTTGCAGCGCCTGTTCGAATCTCTCGACCAGAAGCGCGCAGCGCCGGGCGAGGGCGGGCTCTCCACAAAACGGCTCGATCAACTGAATCAGCCGAGTGAGATGGGAACGTACCAGTACATACCAGTCGAGAGCCTGATCCGTCCAGTGCGCCTTCAGATTTCGAAGAATGGGGGCGTATATCTCGGGAATAACCGGTTCCTCGAAATCGAGGCACTTGATAAAGCATTGCCGGAGAGGATCCTGCTCCAATATGCCGGCACGACCAGAGTCCAGGGCTGCCTCGACGGCCTTCAGCAGCGAACGTGCCTCGCGGCGGTCCAGCGCCTTCCAAAAAGATAAGGGAAGCGCCTTCAGAACCTCGGCCTGCCTCTCGAGGCCGGTTCCGATCGCACGCCACTTCTCGCTAACCAGGGAGTTTTCTTTAAATCTTTCCGAAATATCGAAATAAAAGCGAGCTTGCTTCTTCTGCAGTCTCAATAAAGACGCCTTTAGCTTCGTCTGAGGGCTGATCATTTTCGCTTGGCGGACCCATTTGTTGGACCTGGCTGCTAGTGCGCCTTCCCACGAACTCCCGAGCGGATAAGCATCCCGTCACCTAATTTACCAGCTATCCCGCGGGGTGTAAAGCCCAAATCTGCCGGGAAGGTGCGTTCTTGGGGCAGAGCCGGCGGAATCCAAGCCCGGCGAAGCCTTCAAAGAGAGTTGACGGCCTGTCTGAGATTCTTGATAAGTCGTTTCCTATTGAGGAGATAAGATCAACCGGCGGTTGTCGATTATCTCCCTGGAATGGTACGCCGTTGCAGATCCGGCAGAATTTGCCTGTGCGCCGCCTCCTTCAGCCGTCATGGGCGGACCAGCGGGGTCAGTAACCGCACGGTCCTGCAGTCGGCATCCAAACGCGCCGGAAGGTTGAGTGGGAAAGCCCAGTTGATCGGGCCGTGTCCGGCTGGAAATCCAGCTATAATCGGTATTTGTAGGTTTCCGAGGATCTCCCTCAACACGTCCTCCGCCCTGTATGAGCCGTCTGTGGGATCGCAGTCCTGGAATGTGCCGAGGATGATGCCTGCAAGTCCGTCCAATTTGCCCGCCAGGCGCAATTGGGTCAGCATGCGGTCCACGCGATACGGAGGCTCTCCCAGCTCTTCGAGAAAAAGGATACGATCTTCAGTTTTGATTTCATATTCTGTCCCGAGGCCGGCCACAACCAGAGAGAGGCATCCTCCGGTGAGTCTTCCCTCGGCCGATCCCCCATGCCACGTTTCCATTTCCGGGAAGCTGTATTCGGGCAGGTACTCGGGGTCGGTCCAGAGGCGCAGGAGGTTCGTTTCCTGCGCTCCGGCCATGCTTGCCAGGGAGGGGGAGGCCATCATCGGACCGTGCACGGTCGCCCAGCCGAAACGCCTCTGGAAATAAAGATGCAGCGTGGTCAAGTCGCTGAACCCCATGAAGATCTTGCAGTGATCGCGCAGCCTGGACTCCTGCAGCAGCGGCAAGAGGCGCGCACAGCCGTATCCTCCCCTCAGGGCAACGATCGCGCGGATTTCGGGGTCTTCGAAAGACCGCATCAGCTCCTCGGCGCGCGCCTCGTCCGGGCCGGCGAGGTAGCGCGCCGCCTGGAAGATGCGCCTGTCGATGCGCACGCGGAAACCGAGACGTTCCAGGGTGGCGATACCGGCCGCCGGCGCGTCCTCGCGCTCGACCGGGCCGGCCGGTGCGACGATGCCGACGGTGTCGCCGGCTTTGAGGGCCCGGGGTCGGATGATGGGCATGTCCATGGCGCTGCTCCCTTCGGGTTTCACTTTTGACTTTCGGAACGGGCGCTTCCGTGGTTGATTAGTCTCTTGACGGTGAAGTTTTGTCTGTTTCGGGGGAGACGTCGGAAAGGGTGGAGCATAATCGTTGCGGCCACCTTCAGCTCTCAGCTTTCAGCTGTCAGCTTTCAGTGTCTCTCTTTTCCCAAGAGAACGGTGAACCCTGAGAGCTGATTGCTGAAAGCTGAAAGCTGATTGCCGACGGCACTCGTGCATCGGAACATGAAAACCGGACAGAAGCGGATCTGCTTTGGTTCCGGATCGTCCGGGTTGGGACTGTCAGCCGGCAATCTCTCCCGTTGCGCATCACCTACCGTGGAGGTGAAAGCATGCTCAACTATATCTGGCTTGCGCTGGTAATTCTTGCCGTGGTTGTGGGGGGAATCAACGGCAAAATCGAGGCCGTCACCAAGGCGGCGATCGACTCGGCGGGGAATGCGGTGACGATCGCCATCGGCCTCATCGGGGTGATGACCCTGTGGCTGGGAATCATGAAGATCGCCGAGGATTCCGGGCTCATGAACATCGTGGCGCGCGCGATCGCGCCCGTGATGCGTTTCCTCTTTCCCGAGGTGCCGCGCGATCACCCGGCCATGGGGAGCATGATGATGAACATCGCCGCCAACATGCTCGGGCTCAGCAATGCCGCCACTCCTCTCGGGCTCAAGGCGATGGAGGATCTGGAGAAGCTCAATCCCAGGCCCGGCGTGGCCACCAACGCCATGTGCTTGTTTCTGACGATCAACACGGCCAACGTGCAGTTGATCCCGGCTTCCATGATCGGCCTGCTGGCCTCCGCCGGTTCCCGCAACCCGACGGCGATCATCGGCACGACGATCGCGGTCACGGCCATGGCCCTGACCGCCGGTGTCGCAATGGCCAAGCTTTGCGAGCACCTGCCGATCTTTTCGGCGGAGCGTGCCGCGAGGAAAGGGGAGCCGTCATGATCCAGCAGTGGATTCACACCGTTTCCGTCTGGGCCATTCCGCTCTTTCTCCTCGGCATCCCGCTGTACGGCGCCGCCCGGAAGGTCAAGGTGTACGAGAGCTTTGTCGAAGGGGCCAAGCAGGGATTTCAGGTGGGCGTCCGGATCATCCCCTATCTGGTGGCCATCCTGGTGGCTGTGGGGATGCTGCGCGCGGCGGGCGCCATCGAGTGGCTGGCGCGCTGGCTCGAGCCGCTGCTGGCTCTCATAGGGGCGCCGGCTGAGATCGTGCCCTTCGCCATCATGCGCCCGCTCTCCGGCAGCGGATCCATGGGCCTGGTGGCCGAGCTGGTGAAGACCTACGGAGCGGATTCTTTCATTGCCCGCCTGGCGGCCACGGCCTATGCGAGCACCGAAACGACGTTCTATGTGCTGGCCGTGTATTTCGGCGCCGTGGGCATCAAGAAGGCGAGGCACGCCGTTCTGGCCGGGCTGTTTGCCGACGCCGTGTGCCTGATCGCCGCCGTGATCGTCTGCCGGATGGTTTTTGCGTAGCGCGATGGAGGGGATCATGGGAAACGGGAAACCGCCGGGTTGCCGCACGCGCATCTGGCTCGACCGGCTCCAGCAGGGCGTTTCCGCCGTCTATCTCGTCGCCGGCGTGCTGCTGCTCTATTGGAATGAGCGCCGCTTTCAACGCACGAGCGTGATGCTGGCGGGCATTCTCTTCATCGCGTACTCGGTCTATCGCTTCTTCCTGGTGCGGCGCTGGATCCGGCGCCGCTCCGCCGGGGAATAAGGTCGGCAGCGGCACCCTCGGCGCTCTTGCCGCGCCCGGGGCTTCGGCGACTTCTCGTTCGGCTCAAGCCGGTGCGAACAACGGTTCGCTCCTGCCGTCCGGGCTGTGGAGGAAGGGCACCCAGAAGATCGCGCATGCCTGCAGCAGGATATCGGCCTTTGTCGGGCGGATGAGGATTTCCTCGAGCGCTTCCGTACCTGATTCCAGAGCCAGCGACAGGCGATCGGACTCCCGGCGCAGTTGATCCTCGATCTCCTCGAGCTGCCGGCGCAGAGCTTCCGCTTCTTCCTCCGCCAGCTGGATGTCCTGCTTCTGGCGCGAGATGCGCGAAGCCTGGCGCGCGGTGGTGGTCGCCCTGCCCAGGGTGCCGGTGCTGATGGCGCGGCGTCCGATCAGGGCCCCCAGAAGGGTGCTTCCCAGGGATATGGCCGCGGCCGCCTTCTGTTCCTGGTACTGTTCCTGCTCGCGCGCCTGCCTTTCCCGGGCGCGCAGCAGCCGCACCTGGAGCGTGCGGATGCGCTCCCCGTCCTGGTCCCATTCCGCCAGCCCGCGGCGCCAGCGCTCGGCTTCGTTGCGGGCGAAGTCGTCGGGGGATGTGCCGCGCCGTCGGGCCTCGTCCTCGTCGATCCAGGGGCGGAAATCCGCGGGGGCGAGGTCCGGGAACGCCAGCAGCAGGTTACCCAGGTCGCCTTTGGGATCGATGGCGATCACCGGGATGCCGTCGATGGCGGCTTCCTCGAGAAGGGCGATGCCCAGGCCGGTCTTGCCACTGCCCGTCATGCCGACGCACACTGCGTGCGTCAGCAGGTCGCGCGAGTCATAGAGCAGGTATTCGTCGGTCAGGGCGCCGGAGCGCGGATCGATGATCTTGCCGAGGTAGAAGAGGCCGAGCTTTTCATAGGATCTCATGGTTCCCCCCGAAGCGGCGACCGGCATGCCCCCTTTCCGTGCCGGCCCGCAGGCGCCTACTGCGGCTTCGGCAATTCGGGCCAGGCGTATTCCCGGGCCACGCTGCGCACGATCTCGCCGGCCAGCTCGGCGCCGTTGTCCGAGTTGGTCATCACCACAGCGCCCTTTCCGCCGTGCACGGTCGCGATCAATGTGCAACGGAATCCTCTGTTGCTGCCGCCGTGCAGGAAAAAAGCCGACGGTCCCGAACCCTCGACCATGATGCCGAGCCCGCTCCGGCCCGACTGCGCCGTGAGCATTTCCTGCGCCGTATCCTGCGACAGCACCTTGTGCGACCTGCCGGCGCCGGCTTCCTGCAGTTCGATCGCGAAGCGCGCCAGATCGGAGGGCGTGGTCCACAGGCCGGCCGCCGCCATCTCCGGATAAATGTGCCACCGCCCCTCGACAGGGCGCCCTTCCTTGTCGTGTCCGGCGGCCGCGCGCTCGGAAACTCCCGGCGGCAGCGGCTGCTCGTAGGTGCTGTCATGCATCCCCAGCCTCTGCAGGACCGTGTCGCGCATGAACCGGGCGAACGGCCTGCCGGTGACGTCGGCGATCAGCTGCTGCAGGACGCAGAAACCCCCGCCCGAATACCGCCAGCGCGAGCCCGGCTCGCTGTCCACGCGCACGGGCGGCGTATTGGCGGGCGGCTCGCCGCGCAGCACCTGGACGAGCGAAGGTGTCCTCGAGTCGATCGTGTATCCCGGGAAGCCGTGCACCGTCAGCCCGGCGCTGTGGCTGAGGATGCGCCGCAGGGTGACTTTTTTCTCCCTGGTGAACTCGTTCTCGGGGACCTTCCACATGACGAGCTTCTGGTTGACGTCCTCATCGAGTTCGAGGACGCCCTCCTGGACCAGGCGCAGGGCCGCCATGGCCGCCACCGGCTTGCTGATCGAGGCGGCCTGGAAAAGGGTGCGCGGCGTGACCGGAGCGGCCCGGGCGGAGTCGGCGATCCCGTAAGCCTTGGCCCACTCGATGCGACCGCCTTCGATCACGGCGACGCTGACGGCGGGCACCCGATAGTGCGCCATGCGCTCGGTCAAAGCGGCGGCGGCCGATTCGGCCGGGGCGCCCGCAGGCATCAGGCCGCCCTCCACGCGCCGGATCCTGGCCTCGAGCTCCTCCGATGACTGGAAGGCAGATACGGATGCCGCAGGAGCCACGGCCGCCAGCGCGGCCGCCAACAGCAGCCGATGCAATACCCGGGAACCGCCGCTCATCGCGCCTCCTCGCAGGACCGGTGTTACAATAGCAGAATCATGAAGCGGGGGCTATCCTACAGCACCACGACCGTGGCGATCGCGATCGCCGTCATCGTGGTGTCCACCGCCGTTCTGAGTTATTTCAGCTACTACTACACCGTCGGCCGCGAGAACCTCATCGAGACCTCGATGGTCCAGTCCAATATCCGCCTCGCCCGGCAGTTCGTGGACCGCATCGAACAGAAAATCATCGATAACGACCGCCTGCTGTCGGCTCTGGCCGACGTCGACAATCCCACGCGCTGGCCGGAGGTCGTGGAGGCGATCAAGGCCGGCGATTTCAACGTCGATCAGGTGTATTTCCTGAGGCCCGGGAGCGATCACCCGCTCTATCCGCCTTACTCGCAGGAAATCCGGAAATCGTGGGCGGCCTTCAGGAACAGCTTCCGCCTGAGCGAGCTCGACATGGGACGGCTCGCCCCCAACCAGGCGCACCACCTGCACATGGAAAGGTCCTACGGCTACTTCTTCGCTTCCTACGTGCTCAAGCAGAACCGGCAGGGAGAGCGGTTCATCGTCTGCTTCCAGATGGATTACGAGAAGATCCTCGCGCTCGTCGACCGTTTTCTGCGCGACCTGCAGCGCGACTTCTACGTGAGCATCGTGGATTTCGACAACAACGGCGTCTACAACCAGCCGATTCCCCGATCGAGCAAGTATTTCTACGAGACGCGCTTCCCGACGACCTTCTACAAGTGGCTCCTGCAGATCGTGCCGCGCAACTATACCGAGATCGAGCGGGACGCGCGCAAGCAGCGCAGGGTGTATCTGTTTCTCATCGTGCTGAGCATGTCGCTGATCTTCTGCAGCCTGGCGATCATCTATATCGCCGCCGCCAGGGAGCGCCAGCTGGCGCAGCTCCAGGAGGATTTCATCAGCCACGTGAGCCATGAACTCAAGACGCCGCTGTCGCTGATCTCGATGTTCAGCGAAATCCTCCTGAGCGGCCGGCAGAAGAGCGAATCCGCGCGGCAGGAGTACTACGGCATCATACACACGGAGAGCGAGCGCATGACGCGCCTCGTGAACAATCTGCTCGACTTCGAGCGCCTGGAGCGCGACCGGCGCGCCCCGCACTTCGAGAAGATCAACATCGCCCAGCTGGTCGACAGGGAGCTCGAGGGCTACCGGCATCACGTGCAGCGCGACGGCTTCCGCATCACCAGGGAGTTCGCCGGCGACGTCCCCGATACCATGGCGGACGCCAATGCGATCGCCACCGCCCTGTTCAACCTGCTGGACAACTCGGTGAAATACAGCGGCGACAGCAGGGAGATCACCGTGCACGTGCGCCGTGCGGACGGTTTCGTGGAGATCGCGGTGGCCGACCGGGGGATCGGCATACCCGCCGAGGAGCAGGCCAGGATCTTCGACAAGTTCTATCGCGGGAGCAACCCGGCGGTCGCCCGGGTGCGCGGCAGCGGCATCGGGCTGGCGATCACCAAAAGGGTCGCCGAGATGCACGGCGGCGAGGTCCGGGTCGAGAGCGAGCCGGGGAAGGGGAGCGTCTTCACTTTGCGCATCCCGGTGCGCGCGCCGGAACAGGGCGCTTGAGGGGGGCACAGGAAGCGTCGCCATGGAGCGGATACTGATTATCGAAGACGAGCGGGAGATGGTCCGAGGCCTGCGCGACGTGCTCGAATTCGAGGGCTACGAAGTGGTCGCCGCGGAAAACGGCGCAGACGGACTGCGGGAGTGCCTGCGGGTCCATCCGGACTGCATCATCCTGGATATCATGCTGCCCGACGTGAACGGCTACCGAGTCTGCCAGCAGATCCGGGCGCAGAACGTCCGGTCGCCCATTCTCATGCTGACCGCCAAGGCTCAGGAATACGACAAGATACGCGGCCTCGAGTGCGGCGCCGACGACTATCTCACCAAGCCCTTCGGCGTGGGCGAGCTGCTGGCGCGTCTCAAGGCCCTCATCCGCCGCAGCCGGGGGTATGCCGGCGAAGTCGGCATCGTGCGCGTGGGCGCAAGCGAGGTGGACGTCCGGCATTGCCGTGTCCGCCGGGGCAGAACGGTGCACGCCCTGTCGCATTACGAGGTGGAGATCTTCAAGCTGCTCCACGCCCATGTGGACCAGCCGGTCTCGCGCGACCAGATCCTCGACCACGTATGGGGTACGGGCAAGTATCCGAGCAACAGGACCGTGGACAACTTCATCGTCAAGCTGCGCAGGAAGATCGAAGAAGACTGCGCCAACCCGCGGCACATCCTGACGATTTACGGCGTGGGCTACAAGCTCAGCCTGTAAGCTCGCCGCACGGCGCGCTCCGCGCC
>Ga0129301_1001685_pt1 | contig 10330 bp, 7 predicted proteins | sample ConPoolayeHmetaG_FD_94489 | JGI IMG/M metagenome (GOLD analysis project Ga0129301, IMG submission 94489) | Hot spring microbial mat communities from California, USA to study Microbial Dark Matter (Phase II) - Cone Pool mat layer H metaG ...
AAAATACGCTATGATCTACACTGGTTCGCTTTTTAATAAAAAACAGGCGTTTAGTTTTGAAAAAAACCAATCACTTATATAATTGCTGCTCCCCATCAGTTTATTCAAGATGAATGGTGGCGGAAAAACCGGGCGCTGATTACTCAAGAGCCAAAGTTGACAATTAAATTCGACAATGGCTATAAAATCGAAAAATATTTACTTGAAGAAGAACAAATCAAAATCCCTTTTGACCCAGGTATTAATCCAGGGATCCACTTTCGCTAAGTTTTTTTAGATAAACTCAACAGGGTAATGACGCTAAAAAGAGCTATGATTAATCCTAAGGAAAAATGAGTTGGTAAATATGAAAATTCAACTATTGATTCTCCTGCAGGCACCAAAACTGCCCGAAAATTATAATTTGCCCGATAAATGTGAGCGGTTTGATTATTTACTTTTGCTCTCCAGCCAGGAAAGTAAGAATCGGAAATATGAAAAAGAGCAGGCTGATTCGTCTTTACTAAAAATTTTTGTTTATTAGGGTTGACAGAAAGAAGTTCGACTGATCCTTGACCCTTCTGTAAGGCCAAAGGGAGGTCTTCTTCCAAAATAATTTCCTCCCTAAAATTCAAAAACTGACGAGAAATTAGTTCCAGGGCTTGATCGTCATTTTCGACTTTTTGAAACTTATAATAAAGCCCAAAACGAGATAGGGCAGTATTATTTCTATAAATTGCATATTTTTCATCTTTATATTCTAAAACAAAATCTTTCTCCGCCCCATCAGTGAAATATTCAATCGCAGGATTAACATCCTTCCCAGTAACGACAAAGCTAACCCCTAAAAAATCCAGGGCATATTTCAACCCCTTATTTTTAAAACTAAAAAAATATTTGTTCACTGGTAGTTTCTCTCCATCTGGTCTGCCCTGCAAGGCCTGAAATAAAAGACCTGTTCTGGCTAAATAAAGAGGATTGTATGTCTCTAGAGTATAAAGATTAAGAAGGGTAGCCAACTCCGGCTCAACCAAACCAAAATTTCGAGCCATGGTTTTTTCAGATAATTTTTGCAAATAATCAACAACTTCTGTTTCTGGATAAAGAAATTTTGGGTTTGAAAAGGTTAGGAAGCGATAACCCAATCGGAAAAAATCAAAAAAGGTCAAAACAAGAATAAAAATAGCAAGACAATTTCTTGCTAAAAAATTTTTATTTTTCAAAAAGATATAAATCAAGGCTCCCCCCAAAAAAACAGAAAAACCTAAGGGGGTAAACAAAAGATTACGAAGCTCAACATCCGATAAACTCATTCCCCAAACAATTAAAATAAGAAATAAACTAAATAATAATAAGAAGATTAGTTTTCTTTTCATCAATTCCTTTTTTATAAATTCGTAAAATCCAAAGCCGGAAAGGATTGAGCCGGAAAAAAGAGTTAGGAAGAATATTCTTCCGCCAGAACTGCTAGTTATAACCGGTATTTTGAGTAAATATAAAATTTGACCTATGCCCCTGAGAGAAAGCAATAAAGAAATTATAAAAACAAAAGTGAAATATTTAACAAAGATGTTCTTTCTTAGAAAAATCATTGCGTACAAACTAAAGAAAAACGGTATTAGCCCAAAATAACCGCTTTGCTCGATATAACTTATTTTTAAATCTCCTGTGGTTGGATTACCAAAAAAATCAGAAGAGAATAGACGAAGCACTTTAGGCGGTTCTACCAAACCATTTGCAAAAAGTTCATAAGAACTCTCAATTCCTCTTTTAGACTGGGAAAACAACTCCAAGCTAGGAAGAAGTTGAGGAGCACTTAAACCTAGTCCCAAAAGCAAACTTAAAAAAAGAAAAACAAAAGTAGAAGTTTTTGCTTTTACATAGCGACCATAAAAAAGAATAAATCCAGCTAAAGCCAACAAAATATAGGCCGTATATTGAAGGTGTCCTGCAAAAATACTAAAAGCCATTGTAAACCCCAAGATAAGTAGATATTTACCCTGTGGCTCCTCAAGATACCTTTTAGCACAGAGGAAAAAAAGTGGTGTCCAAAGTAAAACGTGTCCTTCTGAACCAAACTCTAATACGCCAATCATTAAAGAATTTAACGAAAAAGCAAAACTAGTCAAATAGCTAAATATCTTCCCTAATCCAAGCTCCCTCGCAAGTGCATAAGAAAAAAGCATTGATAAAAAAATCTGAAGAAAAAGCAACGCATTCCAGCTCCACGCCTCACCTACAAAAAACAAAAAATTAAACGGATAAAAAACCATCGGCTTCATGCCGGCCATAAACGGTTGACCAGCAAACTGATAGGGATTCCAAAGGGGAATAATGTGATTTTTAAAAGATTGAAAAACAAAGTGTCTCCAGGGATAAAGCTGAACAACGCTATCTTGCATATAGGGATTTTTAAGAAGGATTGTCGCTGGAGAATACCAGGGGTTGTATCTACTTACTAAAAGGTCTAAAGGCAACAAAATTAAACCCTTGGTTAGCGGAAACAAATACAAAAGTGTAGTGCAAAAGAAAAGAATGACTATTCTTAGGAACTTTCCCGTCATTGTATAGTATACTAAAAACATGATTCTAAAGAAAATGAAAAATTCAAGCTTTTGGTTTCTGGTGATTTTTGTGGCTGCTGCTGTTTTTCGTCTAACTAACCTTGGCCTGATTGAATTTAAAGCTGATGAAGCTATTAATCTTTTTTTGACCTCTCGGCCTCTTTTTGGCCACCCCTTTCCTCCTGGCGGAACTGTTTCCAGCGTTGGCATCCTGAATCCTCCCCTTTTTAATTATCTTTTGTTCCCTTTGGTAAATATTAGTACTGATCCCCGAATGGTATCTTTTTTTATTGCCTTAATCAACTGTTTGGCAATTGGTTTCTTCTTTTTACTCATCAGGCACTATTTTAACCAGCTTACTGCCCTGATTGCGGCTTCACTCTTTGCTTTTTCTCCTTGGGCAATTTTATTCTCTCGCAAAATCTGGAGTCAAAATCTACTCGTCCCCTTTGTAATTCTCCTTTTCTGGTGTCTTTTAAAAATTGTCAAAGAAGAAAAACAAAATTACTGGTGGCTTTTGATCGCTCTCATCCTGTTGATCATTCAGCTTCATCAGGCAGCAATAATTTTTATTTTTTTACTAGCTTTTTTCTTTTTACTCAAGTGTAAATCTTACCCTTCCCGGTTCCAAATTTTTTTAGGGATGATAATCGGGTTACTACCGCTTTTGCCTTATTTAATTTATGTTTTGAAAAATTTAGCAAACCACCCTGAAGCAATTATTGTGAACAAGGCAAAATTTGCCCAAGTTTTTCATCCCTTAATTTTTCTTCGACCGCTACAAATCCTTAACCAGGGTAGCTTCTACTTTGTCCTAGGTCCCGACACCCTAACGTTCCAAAACCGTTTTCCCCTGGTTAACCAAGTAAGAAAATTTTTTTATCTGGAATATTTACTTCTACCTTTTGGCTTATTTATCTTTTGGAGAAAAGAATTTCAATTCCGCTTTTTACCCTGTGCTATCTTAGGCTTACCTTTGATCTATTTTCTTCTTCATTTCGAACCTTTTATCCATTATTTTTTAATTATTTTGCCTTTTCTATTTCTTTTTTTGGCAAGCGGCTTAACTTATTTGATTCAGCTTAAAAATCACTGGCTTAGACTTGGCACCTGGTTAACCTTATTTGGATTAATAACCATCTCAATTATTTTTGACAGAGCTTTTTTTCAACTACTTAAAGAGCAAAAGGGTTTCAAGGGTGACTATGGCCAGGTTTTTGAGATTACCCAAAAAGCAGCTAGAGACAAACTTACTCCTTGGCAAAATGATCCTCATTATCAAGAGATGGTTTTAGCTAGCTATCTTCCCCGACAATATTGGTACGGAAACTTACCCGTACCGCTAATGCTTTATTCTTACGAAAAAACCCAAGCTAGATTAACAGAGCTAGAAAATAGGCTTAGGGCTGTTCCTGAAGACGCCCGAGTTCAAAATGAACTGATTGCTCTTTACACTGCCTCTCCACCAACACCGGAATTAATCAACTCTCTTAAAGAAAAGGCTATGGAAATTCCCGGCTATCTGTTAGTATGGCAAGAAGTGGAAAAATTTTTTAATAAAGACGAGTGATAAATTTTTCACAAAATCTTTCTGCCGATAATTCTTCAACCTTAAAATCGGAAAATCTTATCTTTTCAGGATAACGACCAAGCTTAAATTGCCGGCAAATCGAGTCGTTGAAAATACGGTAAACCTCACCACCATCACTCAACTGACTAATACTCAACCAAGAAGGATATTCTTTCTCATCTAAACATCTAGATTCGGGTAGAAGAATAACTACTTCGTCTTTGGCTAGAATTAATTTTTTTGGGCAACTAGACAGAAAATAGATATTTCCCCATTGATGTTTCTCTTGGCTTAAGAATTCTCTAGTCTTCTTTAAAGTATTTTTATTATAATCATTTGAGTAAAACAGGTTTTGCTTAAATAGACCAGATTCATTTCCGGCAATTATTAAAACCCGACTTGCTTTTTGTTTAGCTAAGCTTACATAGCGAAATAAAACCCGATTACTGAAACCAAAGCCCTCGGAATTATAAATTGGGTTGCGAAAAAAATAAATATTCAAAAAATTTAACAACTGAAGTAAATATAAAATCATAATCAGACCTGTTGTCCAAATTCTAAATTGCTTATCTTTTTTAAGCGAAATTGCCTCCCATATCCCAAAACTAATCAGTAAAATAAAAATTGGATAAAGCAAGGCTCCTCTTAAGGCATATTCTTCTCCTCTGGCGTGTACGGTCGCAGGGAAAGGAGCTATTAGCATTAAGGCGGCTAATAAAGAGAAAACGCGTTTGTTACTAACAAAAAGAAAAAATAAACCTAGAATAAGGAAAATTAAATCTAAATAATAAAACAGACCGTGGTACCAAACTGAATAAGTTGCCCTTCCCTCGCCATGAACAAAAAGAAAATCCAGGGAAAAGTTTCCCAAATATCTTTCTAAAAAAAGCTTTCCAAAAACAACAAGTTTGTTTGAAAACAACAAAGTTAGGAGATTTTCAACCGAAAGCCGTCGTTCGTTATTCACTGTTTGGACAACTAAAGGATGAAAAGGCGTTAACAGTTCTCCTGTTCTATTTCTAATCGGTCCACTTTTAAGGGAAATTAAAAACCAAATAAAAATAGACAAAGATAAAAAAACCAAAACAAGGTACTGTTTTGTAAATCTTCGTTTATTAATAAAAAACCAACTATAAAAACAGACAATAAAAACAAAGGGAATAAATATTAATTTCATCCCAATATAAGAGAAAAAGGCTAAAAACAAAAAGGGGAAAGCGATTAGTATTTTCCACCCGGTTAAAGATAGTAAAATATAAAGGGCAAGATAATAAAAGGTAACCGCCAGGGGAACATCAAAAGAGGTCCGGCTGAAGTAAAAACTCCAGGGGTTAATCGAGGCAACGACAGCCACTGTAAAAGCAATCTGTTCACCCCAAAACTTTTTAGCAATTAAAAAAAGAACTATTACCAAAATTAATCCCCAAATTACAAAAGGTAAACGAGCGGCAAACAGAGAAGTTTCTATTGGGCCAATTAAAGGAGAAACAATCAAAGCAGGCAGTTCAGCTTTAGGGAATTGACCTGGAGGAGTGGTTAGAAAAAATGGCGACCATTTTCCGCTAATATCCCTACCGCTAAGAAATATTGATTTAGCATCTAAAACATAATCAAGCTCATCACCAGAAATGGCAATCGGAATTCTATCAAGCCATAAAATCCGTAAACCAAAAGCAAGAATTATAATTAAGAATAAAAGCAACCAAGTCTTTGATAATCTTTTGCTACTTTTCATTTTTGGGCCAAAAATAACTGGTTAAAAAAACCATTGATAGATAACCTAAATGGCTGTTGTTGAAATAGCGGGAAAAATACCAAAAAACAAGAGTGAAAAGAGAATAGCTAAAAATCAAGTTTTTGACAGTTGGGTTTTTTCTCAACCAATGAAGTAAAAAAAACAAAAGGGGAAGACAAAATATCATTTGCCAAATCCAGAAAGGATAATTTTGCTGAAGACTAGCGATAACTCTTAGTTGATGAAGCACCATTCCCCAACCATAACCGGAAATGGGATAACTATTAGGAATATTACCCGAAAGATAAAAAATGGTGCTACCCAAAAAAGACCTGGGGTCCCAAATAAAAAACGGACCAACCACCAAACCGAAAACTACTACAAAGAGTAAAAGATTTTTAAACATCACCGGCAGGCTTTTACCACTTATCAGCCATAAAAACACTAAATAGAACGGAAAAATCGGCCAGGCTGACTGTTTGGTAGCAAAAGCCAAGGCCATGGGTATTCCTGCCAAAGCAAGTCGTTTTTTTTGCAAAAGATAAAATCCCCAAAACAAAAAAGTGTACATAAAAATATCTGACCTGCCTTCAAGGAAATAACCAAGGGTAGCGGGGTTAAAAGCTAAAAGGATAATAAATAAACGCTGCTGGCGATGGTTAGCAAGCAGCCGCCAGACAAGAACCAATAAAAAAACAAATAAAACTACCAAGGGAATTCGGCCATCAAAAAAACCAAATAAAGAAACTGAGATAAAGTAAAAGGGCAAGGAAAAAAGCAAATACCAAGGCATCATTACGAAATGAAACAAGGCAGGATTAATCTCGTTTTCTGAATAATGCCATTGTTCCAAGGGAGTACCAAAATAAGTTACCGCATAGGGATTTTTGCCACGTAACAAAAACTGAATAGCGGACTCAAGTTGGAGCGGCATATCATGAATCTGGTAAACCGGTGCTGTTTGGTGACGAACCACAATTGCAGAAAAATAAGCACTACCAATTACGATGGCTATCGTAATCCAAAGTAAAATATCTCCTAAGCGCCTATTTTTAATCACCGAGAAAGCTCCTAATAAAACAAAAATAATCCCAAAAAGCCAATAGGGTGTTTCTCCAGGACTCAACCGATAAGTCATAATAAAAGGAATAACTAAAGCAAAAAGCAAAACGCCGGATAAAGATAGTATTTTCATTTTAATTCGAAAATCGATATTTCAATAACACCCATAAAATCCGAAAACCATTCCGCCAGGAAATTTTCTTGCCTTCTTTTACTTCCCTGCCAGCATAACTAATTGGTACTTCATAAATTCTAATCCCTTTTTTTAGGAATTTTACCGTAACTTCTGGATCAAATCCCCAACGATTTTCTTTAAGTCCCACTCCTCTTAGTGCCTGACGGCTAAAAAGCTTATAACAAACCTCCATATCAGATAAGGTTGTATTGTAAAGCACATTTGTAACCAAACTTAAAAACTTGTTTCCTACCATATGCCAGAAAAACATATTCCGATGTTCACCGGTAAAACGAGAACCATAAACCACTTGGGCCTTACCCTCTAAAATTGGCTTTAGAAGTCGGGGGATATCCTGCGGATCATATTCTAAATCTGCATCCTGAACAATTAAATAATCACCGGTAGCGTGCTTTAAACCAGTTCTCACCGCTGCTCCTTTCCCTTGATTTTGCCTATGATAGAAAACTTTAAATTCAGGGTGTTTCTTTTTTATTTCTTCCAAAATCTTTCTCGTTCCATCAGTTGATTTATCATCAACAATCACCAATTCTTTAACCACTCCTGGCATTTTAACTGCCAAAATTCTTTTGATAATTTCTTTAATAGTTTTTTCTTCGTTATAAACCGGAATTATAATCGAAAGCTTCATTTTTCTTCTCCGTTTTTCAAAATTAACTTCTCTTGTTGCCTAAAATAGACTTCCGCCTCATATTTATTTACCTCCAATAACCTAAAAACAGGAGTATTGTCCTCGCGAGAAATTATTTTTAAAGTTTGAGTATAGGGCATTGCCTTGCACTCTCCTTTATCAACAAAAAGTGCTTTCCCATCTCTAAAAATTTCCTCCTTTTGATGAGAAGGACAATCGGTAGGATGAAAAACATATTTTTCAAAACCCCAACGGTCGCTTGACCTTAAAGAATGATATCGTTGATATGTCTCAGGGTCATATTGATTATAAAATAAAATGTAAATATAAGGGTCGTTATGGGCTTTAGTAAAAACAATTCTTTCATATTGAGAATCAACTCGATTAATTTCATTAACTAATTCTTTTAAACCATAATTCCGAAACCAAGGACGATAAACTCTTTGGTGAACTAAATATTGATGGCAAAAATAACTAAAATTAAAACCCAAACCTAAAATTGAAAAAATTATCAAAACCATTCTCCAGTTTTTTCTTTTTAAAAAGGTCACACTTTTGTAAAAGCCATAGGCAGTAATAACTTGAAAACTAGGCAGCATAAAAAGAGAACGTTGGACATTGGGAACATCTTCTTGAGTTAACGAAACAGCTACCGGGCCAATTAAAAGCCAATAAATCATCAGCCAAGAAAGATTCATTCTCTCCTTTAAGAGTAAAATAATTCCCAAAAGTAAAAATGGAACTTCGACCAAATGTAAAAGTCCCATCTCGGGAATTCTATATCTCATGGGTAAACCACCGTTAAGAAAGAGAAAATCAAAAGCAAAATGCTTAGTGTAATTGCTTAAAATCTCTCTCCCATAATTCACCAACTTATTATGAAAAAGCCTAACCAGATAGATATTCGTTCCCCTAAACTCTTCCCTAATTTGTTCATCCAAACGAAGCTGAACGCCCGGATTATTAAAAATACTTACTTGCTTAAAGCGCGCTGTCCCTGGACCAAGAGCGATAGTCAAAAAAGATACTACCAAGCAAATAATTAAAAAAATGAGGCTGGTATTTTTTGTTTTTTGAGTTTCTAATTTCTGCCAATAGAGAATAGTTACTCCAAAAATAAGCAAGGGAACAAAAACCCTCGGCGTGTGGTAGAAATAATAACTAATAAAAAATAAAAGAAGGGAAAACAAGAAATCTACTTTTCTTTGTCTCTCTAAACCACAAAGAAATAAATAAACACCAGCCAAAATTAAAAAAAGTGCTACTGACGCTTCTGAAGTAGCCCGACTAATAGTAATATGCCAAGGCGAAATTGCCAGTAGAAAACTAGCAATAATGGAGATATAGTAGGCGGCAGAGAAATTTTCGATTAACTTGTTAACTAAAAAATAAACCAACCATACCGCCAGCACACCAAAAAAAGCCGAAGGAAAACGCACAGCAAATTCGTTTAATCCAAAAATTTTTATCGCTGGAATAGTCAAATAAAAATAACCCGCCGGACGCTGGTCACCAAAGGTATCAATGTAAAGAGGAAAGAAGTTCCCGTTTTCGTCTTTACCAATCCTCATCAAGGAGTAGGCATTATAACCAAAGCTAACCTCATCAACGTGGAACCCAGGCGGTAGTTCCCGGAGTTTATAAAACCGCAAAAAACCAGCAATCAAAATAATTAAAATCAAAAACAATTTTTTAAATCTCATCTAAACGCCTCTTTATTACTTCCGGTAATTGCCTTAAAGCTATCAGAAAACCTTGATAAAAAATCCAATCTCCAGAAATTAATACTTTAGCAAAATGATAAGGTAACCAAAAAAGATGAGAAATTAGCATTTTCCAATCTCCATTTTTCCAAACAAATAAAAATTGATTTTTATAGGCAAAAACTTTCATTTTTCTTTTGCCAAAAGTAGCAATATTGGTTGTTTCATGATGATGATCAACGATAGAATTAGGCTCAAATATTATCTTCCAGCCTTTCTTTCTTGCCCTCCAAGATAAATCAATATCCTCCCAATAGGCTGGTTTAAAAAGAGTATCCATTCCCCCAATTTCTAACCACTTTTTCCTATCAACCGCCATGCTTCCTCCTGTTGCCCAAAAAGTGTCTTTTCTATTCTGGTCTGCTGCCCGCCAATGAACTAGAAATCCCCTTTCAAATTTTGCTTCTGAACGACCAGAATAAATTACCCTCCCCCTTATGATTTCCCTTTCTTTACAACCTACCGCAAAAACTTGAGGGTCTTTAAAATTTTTTATCAACGGTTCTAAAAAATTAACTTCCGGAGCAGCATCATTATTTAACAGTACCACAATATCCCCCCTGGCTGCTTCTACACCACTATTGCAAGCCGCCGCAAAACGTTGGTTTTCCCTATGCTTAACAATCCTTATTTGATGATAATTTTTTTGCAAAAAATCAACGCTATCATCTGTCGAAGCGTCATCAACCACAATCACCTCCCAATTCCTCCCTCCCCAGCTTTGACAGGCTTTTATTACCACCGGCAAATTTTTTTCTAAAAGCTTCCGACCGTTATAATTGGAAATAACGATACTAACTTTAACTTCCATATCTAAATTCTACCCTATG
>Ga0129301_1001687_pt1 | contig 10323 bp, 7 predicted proteins | sample ConPoolayeHmetaG_FD_94489 | JGI IMG/M metagenome (GOLD analysis project Ga0129301, IMG submission 94489) | Hot spring microbial mat communities from California, USA to study Microbial Dark Matter (Phase II) - Cone Pool mat layer H metaG ...
AAAACGATTGTTTCAAAACCCACCTCCAACGTCATTCTGGCAATCCGCCGGCTGGCGGAGCGTCAAGAATCGATTCCTGACTTAAGCAATACCTGATTCTGGACAAGCCAGAATGACGATAGATCCCGTGTCAAGCACAGAATGGTATTGAAAGCACGGAGTTGATAATCTTTGTTAAAGACAAAAGGCAATTTTTGATTTTCCTTGAAATTTTGTCGAAATTTTGTCCGCCAACTGGCGGATAGACATCGACAAAGAAGTTATTTTCCTCTCCGATACTTCTTCCTAAAAAAAAAGCCAATACCTAAAGCCGGCGCCCAAACGATAGAATAAACTCCCAGCCAAATTGCCAATCCAGCTAAAACACGACCAGTTTTAATCAAGGACCTGACTGCTTGCTTAAAGATAACTTGCGGTCTCCACGGCTGAGTTGGCGAATAAGGCAATGCCAATTCGTCGGTAGAAAGGTAAACTGTTACCTTAGCCATTTCAGCGCTCTTTTCTAAATACTGTTGCCTGCCTTTTAAGCTATCAATTTGCTCTTGAAGATTAATAATTTCTCGTTGCACCCGAAGAATATCGTCTACTTTTTCCGCCTTAGCCATTATTTCTTCAAATTTTGCTTTTGTCTTTTGAAGAGTCTCCAACCGACTTTGGATATCAACATATTCATCAGTTACATCCCGGCCGACTAAATTTTCAGCAATCACCCTTACTCCCAAACTACGGAAAAAACTTAAAGCCAAATCAAGATCTTTCGCCGGCACCCGAACTATCACTGTTCCACTTTCAACCCCTAAGGGAGAAGAAATTTGGCTTTCAACCATATAGCCACCCAACTCCTGGGATTTTTTAATTATTTGATCTTGAGTATTCCGCACATCTTGAACCAATAAAGAAAGAGTAGTATTCTGAATTACTAGCCTATCTTGAACCTCAGGTGCTGGTACTGATTCTTGAAAAGGTAAACTTAACGATAAACCTGATTTAGGGCGGGATAAACTAGCCAGCCCCTCCTTATAACTAGTCTCTGAAACAGTGGTGGAGCGGAAAGAAGTTTGTCTTTTAAAAAGAAAAAATATTAAAAATAAAATCAGTAAAAATTGCCAATTTCTTTTAAACCAATTTAAAGCCTTGGTCAACATTGAAGAATTATGACAAAGAAAAATCTTTTTTGCAACTCTCCCAACAGTCCTGTATAATTTGACAATAATGATGACCAAAAGTTATCAATACATTATTATTAATTAGCCGCTACCAAGTTAATCTTGGTGAACCGGCTTTGGCAAAATCCTTCCCCAGAAGGATTTTTTTAATTTTAAATTATGCTAAAATGACCAAAATGAGAAAAAACAAATATTTCTCTCTCCCGTCTTCACAATTTGATTTTGTCGCCAACGAAAAAAAGCTTTTGGACTGGTGGTACAAAAAAGAAGTGGTAAAAAAATATTTAAACAAGAACAAAAACGCTAAGAAAAACTTCTCTTTTATCGATGGCCCGATTACTGCCAATAACCCAATGGGCGTTCATCATGCTTGGGGCCGGACTTTAAAAGATCTTTACCAAAGATATAAAAATATGCAAGGATTTTGCCAAAGATTCCAAAACGGCTTTGATTGCCAAGGTCTATGGGTCGAAGTGGAAGTAGAAAAAGAAAAAGGGTTTAAAAACAAAAAAGATATTGAAAATTACGGCATTGACAAATTCGTTCAAGATTGCAAAGAAAGAGTTTTTAAATATGCCGCCGTGCAAACCCAACAATCAATCCGCTTAGGCTACTTTATGGACTGGGAAAACTCTTACTACACTTTAAGTGATGAAAATAATTATATGATTTGGCACTTTTTAAAAGTCTGCCACCAAGAAGGCAATATTTACAAAGGGACTGACTCTGTTCCCTGGTGTCCTCGCTGTGGCACCGCCGTAACCCAACACGAAATTTTGGATGGCGGCTATCACCAAAGAACCCACGAGGCAGTCTATATGAGATTTCCGCTGATTAAAGATGGCAAGCTCCAACAAGATGAATACCTTTTAGTCTGGACAACCACCCCTTGGACAATTCCCGCTGATACTTTGGTGGCTGTTCATCCTAAATTGCGATATGCTCAAGTTGAATATCAGGGCAAAAAATATTGGCTCGCTCACAATCTAATCAACAAAATATTTAATCAGCCGCTAGCTCCCTTAAAAGTCATTACCGGCCGACAATTGATCAGGGAGGAAAAAATCACTCATTATAAGGCTGCTTTTGACAACCTGCCAATTATTAAACAAATCGCCAAAAGTCCCCATTTTCATCAAGTAGTCGAAGCAAAAGATTTAGTGACCGAAGAAGAAGGCACTGGCTTGGTTCATATTGTTCCCGGCGCTGGCACTGAAGACCATCATTTAGTCAAAAATCAATTAAGATGGCCGGAGGTTATCTTTCCGGTAGTTGATGAAGATGGCAGCTATCTTGAAGGCTATGGATTTTTGACCGGCAAAAACGCCAAAGATCATCCTGAGTTTGTTATTAATTACCTTAAGGAAAAAGAAAATGGCCGTTATCTTTTTAAACTTGAAAATTATACCCACAGCTATCCTCTTTGCTGGCGCTGCGGCACAGAACTGATCTGGCGCTTGGTTTCTGAATGGTATATTGCGATGGATAATCCGAGAAAATCTGACGGCAAAACCTTAAGACAAAGAATGATGGCCGTGGCTAAAAAAATTAACTGGTTGCCAGAATTTGGCTTAAAAAGAGAATTAGATTGGCTAAAAAATATGACTGATTGGCTGATTTCCAAAAAAAGATATTGGGGATTGGCCTTGCCAATTTGGCAATGCGACTGCGGTTGGTTTGAAGTCATCGGCTCAAAAGAAGAATTAAAACAAAAAGCAGTTGAGGGTTGGTCCGAATTTGCCGGCCATAGCCCCCACCGGCCCTGGATTGACAAAATTAAAATTCGCTGTCCAAAATGCGGCAAATTAATTGAAAGAGTAAAAGATGTCGGCACTCCCTGGCTGGATGCTGGCATTGTTCCTTTTTCCACCCTAGTTGATCCGAAGACAAAGAAAGTTAGTTATTTAACTGACAAAAAATATTGGCGGCAATGGTATCCCGCTGATTTTATCACTGAATGTTTTCCCGGCCAGTTTCGCAACTGGTTTTATTCTCTAATTGCGATGGCAACTGCTTTAGAAGACAAGGAACCATTTAAAACTGTTTTGGGTCATGCTTTGGTAAAAGATGAGAAAGGCGAAGAGATGCATAAAAGCAAAGGCAACGCTATCTGGTTTGACGAGGCGGCAGAAAAAATGGGGGTTGACACTTTACGTTGGCTTTACTGCCGCCAAGATCCGGAATTTAACTTAAATTTAGGTTATAAAGTTGCCAATGAGGTGAGAAGACAATATTTGCTTGTTTTGTGGAATGCCTATTGTTTTTTCTTAACTTACGCCAGTTTAAACAACTGGCAACCAATCGATCAAAAATTAAACCTAAGAAATTTAGTTGTTTTGGACCAGTGGATTTTATCTCGATTAGAATCGACTAAAAAACTGGTTAGCGAAAAACTAGATGATTACCAGCATCACTTGGCTATTAGCAAGATAGAAAAGTTTTTAGAAGATTTATCCTTATGGTATATCAGAAGATCAAGAGAAAGGTTAAATCCCCAAAATCAAAACAAAAAAGACCAAGAAAATTGTTTTCAGACTCTCTATTATCTCTTAGAACAATTAGCCTTAATCCTTGCCCCATTTATTCCTTTTTTAAGTGAAGAAATTTGGCAAAATTTGCGTTATCATCAAAAAAATTATGATCCTAATGATTCGGTTCATCTTCAGAATTGGCCAAAAGCTGAAGAAAAATTTATCAATCTTCGACTAGAAAAAACAATGGCGCAAATAAGAGAAATCATCAGCCAAAGTCATTCTCAAAGGCAAACAGCCGGAATTAAAGTCAGACAACCGCTTCCCCAGCTCACAATTCGCAATTTAGGATTTAGGATTGAGAAGGAATTAATCAAGTTGATTAAAGATGAACTTAATCTCAAGAAGGTAAAAATAATCCCGGGCAAAGGCAGTCTCCAGGTTCAGCTTGAGACCAAACTGACGCCAAAATTGATTGCCGAAGGCAAAGCAAGAGAACTAATCAGAAAAGTTCAAGTCTTAAGAAAACAAGCCGGCTTATCACTTCAAGACAAAATTAAAATAAAAGCACCTAGCTGGCCAAAAGAATTTGAAAAAGAAATTTTGACTAAAACCGGCGGTCTCAGCATTAAAAAAGCAAACCAACTCACTATCGTTAAAATATGACCTTCCCCGGGTAGCAATTTCTCTAAGGATTGCTATTGGCCATAAAGCCTCTCTGTCCTTGGAAGAGCCAGCTTTACGATCCGGGATCGTTTTAGCTTTACAAACTGGTAATCAGCCTTTTTGCCTGCTTCATCTTTGCCCGGAGAAGGGCGAAAGTTCTTGGCGGGTGTGGCTTCTCAGGATCGGCAGGGTTATTTTAAGGTGCGAAATAAAATCTCTTAAATTAATCTCTTTAATCCTGGCCTGATAATTACTGGAGTGCTCTACTGCCCCAAGCTTCGCCCATCCAAAGGCATCAATCTCCCTGGCCGGTTCGGTTTCTCCCCGCAATTGGCTCTTTTGCCCGCTTGCTTCTTTGGCCCTTCCTCACCAACAAAAGGAACAAACCGACCATTTAAATACAACAAATTGGGAACGCTCTCCGTCACCCTCGGATCCATTCCGCCATGAGGATCTTCTCCATTCTTACAACATTCTTCAAATACCGCTAATACTTTATCGCTGACAAAAGCCTCTTTGCCCATTCAACTTAACACCTCCTTTCTTTTCTCAACCATTAAAAAACCCCTGATTTTTCAGGGGTCTGGAATTTTAAAAACAGATAGTTTTTACCCTCCAGCCCCTTTCTTATTAATAACAATAAGAATAAGGCTGGTGTTAAAAGAAACTACCTGGTTCATTATTAAAAAATTATAATGAAATTTTCTTTAAATGCAAGAGGCAAATTAAATTCTTTTACCGCCCTTTTCGCTGATAAACTGAAGCAAGATTTTCTCTTTCTCGGCTAGGAGCCAGGCATTATCTGCCTCAATATTTAAACGCAACAGTGGTTCTGTATTTGAAGGTCTGAGATTAAACCACCAATCAGTAAACCAAAGAGAAACTCCATCCAGATGATCAACTGCCGCTGCTCCTTGGGAAAATTTTTTCTCGACCTTTTTCATCATTCCTTCTTTGTCTTCAACTTGAAAATTAATTTCCCCTGATTGAGGATACAAATCGTATTTTTTCCTAATTTCCGAGGCTTTTTGACCACTTTGAGAAATCAACTGGAGACTTTTAATCAACGCCATTATTCCAGAATCAGCAAAATAAAGCTGAGGAAAGAAAAAGTGGTAAGAATGTTCACCGGCGAAAACAGCATTTTTCTCTCGCATTATTTGTTTAATCAGTGAATAGCCAACCGGAGTTCTTAATGGAATCCCGTTATTCTCCTTGATAATTTTTGGCACCACCCGACCGCAAATTGCATTATAACAAACCACCCTGCCAGGATTATCTTTTAAAATACTTTCCGCCAACATCGCCGTGATTATTGTTCCCGAAAACAAAACCCCTTGCTCGTCAATAAGGACCACCCGGTCACCATCACCGTCAAAACCAACTCCCAAATCAGCTTTTTGGCTGATAACTGCTTTTTTTAAAACCGCCACTGCTTCGGGCAACAAAGGATTGGCTAAATGATGAGGAAACCGACCATCTAATTCAAAATAAAGTGGATAATACTTAATCGGCAAATGTTTTGCCACTTGAGGAAAAACTTTACCGGCCATGCCATTGCCAGCATCAACGACAATTTTTAAAGGCTTAATTTTCGCTATCTTAGCAATTGACAAAACTGCTTTGATGTATTGAGGATAAAGATTTTTTTTCACTATTCTGCCTCTTTTTTTGGGCAAAACCAAATCCTGGCGAGCCAGATTTTTAACCGCCTCAAATCCAGTTTCAAAAGAGATTGATTCGCCTCCTGGCAAAGTAATTTTCAGGCCATTGTATTCCGGTGGATTATGAGAAGCAGTGATCATTAAAGTTAAATCCGGTCTTAAAAAGCCCGAGGTAAAATAGGAAATATCAGTCGAAACCAAACCCAGATCCCAAACCTCTACTCCACTTTGGATAAAATTTTCTGCCAAGACAGAAAAAATTTCCGCTGAAGAAAGCCGCATATCCCGACCAATGGCTATTGTTCTAGGAGAAAAATGTTTAACTATTGCTTTGGCGATCTGCTCCACTCCTTTTTTATCCCACTCGCAAGGCCAAATTCCTCGAAGATCATAGCTGTGAAAGATTGAGTCGCTTAACATCTTTTAGAATTAGAATATGACTGGGACATAATTGTTAATTTACTTTTGCTAAAGTGTCGGATAGGCGAAAATTTGTCGATAATTTGCTTTGATTCATTGATTTATATCCCAGTCTCAATATAGCATATTTTTAAAAAAATTAAAAAACTTAGTTCAAATGGCATCCTTCCCCTCAGGCGATATCAACCGTCTTTTCTTGCCTGCTTCATCTTTGCCCGGAGAAGGGCGAAAGTTCTTGGCGGGTGTGGCTTCTCAGGATCGACAGGGTTATTTCAAGGCGCGAAACAAGCTTTTGACCAAGAAAGATTATTCTTCTAAAAGATATTTTTTTAATTTAAGATAATTAATCTTCAAATACAAAGACAATGCTTTAACAAATTCTTTTTGAACTTGCTCCCGATAGACTAAACTTTTAACTGCAATTGTTTGCTGAAAAATGTCCCAAATTTCTTTGATATAAGCATAAAGCCAGTCTTTTTGCTTCCTTGGTTTGGTCAGATGACTGTTTTGGGAAAAAATTAAAGGAATAATAATTGTCCGTTTGTTTTTTAATCTCTCATTTAAAAAAACTTCTAATCCGTATTTTGTTTTTTTCATTTTCTTTAAAAGTTTCAAAACATCTTTTTTCCGCAAACATCGCTGGCCGGAAAATGGCCAAGAAGCATAATAATAATTAAAAGGAGTAACCAAAACTCCAATGGTTACATCAGCTTTATTTTCTAAAACCGGGTTCACCAGGGAATAAAGATGATGAGGAGAAAGATTAAGCAAATCCGCATCAAGAAAGAGCAAAAAAGGATATTTGGCTTTTTCTATTCCCATACTAACGGCATAACCTTTACCTTGGTTCTCTGACAAATTAATAATTTTTATTTTTTGAGCAAATGGCTGAAGTTTGTCTAAAGTTTTATCAGAAGAACCATCGTTAACCACGATCACCTCGCCGATCTTTTCTGTTTTTAAACAAGCCTCGACTACGCCAACAATTGTTTTGGCTTCATTATGGGCCGGAATAATACAGCTTACTTTTTGATCCATTTTTCTTTTGAAATTATCGGCGAACTTTTGCCAATTGTCAACTAACATTTTTGTCATCCCCGGCATCAGTTTCTTATTGGACCAAAACAAACAGGTATAACCGGACCAAAAAAATGTGTTAATTTTTTAAAATAAGATTTAATTGTTTTATAATGTCTAAATTTATTTTAATCCTGAAAAAATCAAGCCTGTTTTTCTTCTTTTCTCTTTTCTTTCTTTTCAGCGGGCTTTTTTCGGTAGAGGCAGTCAATCCTCAAGGAAGAATTTATTAAAATTGACGACTATGCAGTTGCTGATTCTGCCTGGGATCCTGATTGTCCTAACCAACTGGTTGGAGTTCATGTTTATCATGGCGAACCGGCCGGAGTTGTTTGCTTAGCCAAAAGTGATTATCCTGATGGCTGGTCGGGAATCTGTTTTGACCAGCAAACAGAAAAAGGAACAGGCTTTTGGTGCAGCTATCGCCCCGGTTAATGCTTCTTCTGTGCCAATATTAATATTGCAGTGATTAAAGAAGTGTAGCTAAAGTTCCAATCTAACTTAATCGTAGAGTAAATTTGTCAGTTTGACAAAATCAAGAGAATTAAGCTTGCCATCTTTGACTAAATCAGTTTTGGGCATGATTTGGCTTTGGAGAAGAAATTTAATGTCATTGCCATTAGCATATTGATCTCTGTTTAGATCACCGGTTTTAAAAAAAGCTAGGTCAACAGCGTCGATGCTCCAAGTGGTGGCTGTCTCGTTCATTCCCAAACCAGCACCATAATAATAGACCGTCTTTCCTCCCTCAAAAAAACCTTGAGGATCCCCCAAAAACCCGCCGTTATTAGGACATCGTTTTTTATCTGGAACCAAGCCGGTAAGATGCACCCATCCCCACTCACTTCCAGGTAGCCAGGAAGTGCCATTTGAGGAAGTAGCAAACCTTAAAGTTCCCACTCTTTGGCCGCTTGAGGAATCAATAATGTCACCAGGGTGGGCTAGTGCTCCAAGATAACGCCCCAAAAAGCTACTATACTTTACATCCCAGGTATAATGTCCCCACGCAAGCGGACAGGCAATTTTTTGGTAAGTCACGCCACCATCAGTACTTTGAGCCAAACAAGGCCCAGGCGCACTTGTATCACTGTAAAAATGAAGAAACTTATTCTCTTTTAAGGGGAAAAGGACACTTGACTGACCGGCCCCATAAGTTTTTAAAATTATTTGTGTGGGCGAGATGATTGGTTTTGGTCTTCCAGTTTCATCTCGAATTTTGGCCCATTGTTGCCCATCTTGAGAAATGGCTAGGAAAATATAATTGACTGCTCTTTCTTGGGCAAAAGGGGTACAGCTTATTACATTGCAGTCATTGGCACCAGTGTAGTACATATAATAAATATTATTACTGGCTTTGACCACTGAAGGATCAGCTATATGAAGACAATCAAGGGCATCACAAGGATCGGTCCGGTCTGGGGTTAAAACCGGTTGCCAATCGTTTTGAACTTGCCAATTATAACCATCAGAAGAGGTGGCGTAATAAATTGCATCACCAGCCCAACCACCAGCAAACCACATCTTATAAGTATTCCCCTCTTTCATCACCGTAGGGTAGGACTCATAATTTCCCGGTCGGTCAATGGCTGTCCCCCGGTAACGGGCCCAAATTTCAATTCGCTGGTTATCCATTCTTGTTTGATAAAACCGCCAAGGTGAAGTGCGAAGATAAGCATCTTCGCCCAAGCCAATGTTTTTCCCAATGGCCCTAACTTCATAAAGTCCATCAGGAATGTTGTTTAAAACCTGAGTTGTCAGGACAAAACCATGAGCGCCAACAGGAGCGCCGTATTCCAGGTTTGCTAAAACAGTTTCATCAAGAAGTTTCTCAGAAGGGTTGACAACAGGATTAGGAGTATTTTGGTTTACTACCTTCATTCTGTATATTTGGATTTGGACATAAATTGCCCTCCCTAAATCATCAGGATCCCGAGTCCAGCCTCTAATATAATCCTTTGTCACCGCATCAATATAACCCCAGGGGTTATGAGGGTGACTAGGATCAGCGTCAGCGACAGCCAAAAGAGGTGAAGAGAAAAGAAAGAAAAAAAAGGTAAAGGTAGAACCAAAAAGAATGACGAAAAAGATTTTCTCCATAATAGACCGCTAAAATTAACTTCTTTATTATATCATTTTTATTATATCATTATTGATTGACAAACTTATTTGACGAAGAAGATTTCTTTCTGCTAAAATTGAAAAAGTGAGCTGGCATTCCAAAAAATTCTGGTTTCCGGTCCTGGCTTTAGTTATTCTGCTTGTGGGTTTAGTCATTGCCTCAATTTTAGTCCAGAAAAGACAGCTAGTTGAGAAAAAAGCAGTTGGCGGTCCTAGTCTCACTTTTCCTCAAACTTCAATGACAGTTAAACAAGGCCAGAATTTTTCTACTTCTCTTAAGCTTAATACCAATGATATTGAGATTAGGGCGGTTGATGTTGTCTTGCAATTTCCAAAGGATAAGCTTTCACTTGTCTCTATTCAGCCTGTAGCCCAAACAACCACTTCTTTTAAAACTTTTGTTCCGGTTAAGAGCGATGGTAGTTTTAACACGGCTAAAGTTATCAGTGAGGCTAACTCAACTGGCAAAATTGAATTTGGGGCAGTAACTTTTAATTGGCAACAAGGGGTTGTTACCAATGCTTTTAAAGGCATAATAGATCCCCTGGTGAGCTTAACCTTTAATGCCAAAGTTCTTGGCCAGGCTACGATCAGTTTTCTTCATTCTTCGGGCTTAACTATCGATTCTAACCTTGTAAACTTAGAAGCTCAGGATGTTCTGGCAAGCGTTGGTAGTCTCACTGTTAATATTGCTTTACCACCGACTAGTACACCAACCCCAACTCCTGCACCTCGACCTAC
>Ga0129301_1001690_pt1 | contig 10306 bp, 9 predicted proteins | sample ConPoolayeHmetaG_FD_94489 | JGI IMG/M metagenome (GOLD analysis project Ga0129301, IMG submission 94489) | Hot spring microbial mat communities from California, USA to study Microbial Dark Matter (Phase II) - Cone Pool mat layer H metaG ...
CCCCGGGGGCGAATCCTCCCCCCGCCGACATCCACCCCGGCAAGGAAGCCACCTCACATGCGACTCCCGCGGCTGCTGCCCGCCGAACAGCGCCTCTACTCCCGCCGCCTGGATGACATCCCAGCCGCCGTCGCCCGCGCCTGCCGCGAGGCGGGGCTCGAGCGGCGCCTGCGGGTCGGCGAGCGCGTCGCCATCACCGTCGGAAGCCGGGGGATCGCCAACATCGCGGCCATCACGGCGGCCGTGGTGGAGACAGTGAAGCGCCTCCGCGGCAGACCCTTCATCGTGCCCGCCATGGGGACCCATGGGGGCGGGACGGCAGCCGGCCAGCGGGCCGTGCTCGCCTCCCTGGGGGTCGCGCCCGGCGTCGTCGGCGCGCCCGTGCGCGCCTCCATGGCCGTCGCCCGCGTGGGCCAGACCTCCCGCGGGGTCGCCGTCTACATGAGTCGGGAGGCGTTGCGCGCGGACCACATTATCTTGATGAACCGCGTGAAGCAGCACAGCGACTTCTCCGGGGAATACGAGAGCGGGCTGATGAAGATGCTCGCCGTCGGGCTGGGCAAGCGGGAGGGCGCGGCCGCCATGCACTCCCGCCAGTGCGCCGGCTTGCGGGAGGACATGCCGGAGGCGGCCCGGCTCCTGCTAGCGCGGGCCCCCATCGCCGCCGGCCTCGCTATCCTTGAGAACGGCTACAACGACACCGCCGACATCGTCGGCCTTCCACCCGACGAGATCGCCCGGCGCGAGCCAGCCCTGCTGCGCCGCGCCCGCCGGAGCGCCGCCCGGCTCCCCTTCCGCGACCTTGATCTGCTCGTCGTAGACCACATCGGCAAGGACGTCAGCGGCGTCGGCCTCGACCCCCATGTCATCGGCCGGCGCATGATGTGGGGCGAGCCCGAGTTCCCCGGCGGGCCCCGCATCCGCCTCCTCGCCGCGCTCGACCTCACCCCGGGCTCCCACGGCAACCCCCTCGGCGTGGGCCTCGCCGACCTCACCACCGACCGGCTGGTGGCGAAGATAGACTGGGCCGCCCTCAAGACCAATGTGCTCCACACCGGCTGGCTCAACCGCGCTAAGCTCCCCCTCTCCTTCCCCTCCGATCGCGCCCTCATGGAGGCGGCCATGATCGCCATGGGTCGGCCCGACCCGGCGGCAGCGCGGGTGGTGCGCATCAGCGACACCCTCCACCTCGCGCGCCTGTGGATCTCCGAGGGCCTGGCCGGCGAGGCGGAGGAACGCGGGATGCGCCTGCTCGGCCGGCCCGCGCCGATGCGCTTCGACCCCGCGGGCAACCTCCGCGGGCTCGGGACGCCCCCTACCTGAGCACCAGCCTCCCCAGGGCGTCGGCCACCGCGCTCTGCTCGTTGCTCAGCGGCGACACCCAGTCGGCGAGGGCCTTTACCTCCTCCTGGGCGTTCGCCACCGCCACCCCGCAGCCGGCGGCCTCGAGCACGGAGGCGTCGTTGTAGTTGTCCCCGAAGGCCAGCGTCAGCTCGCGGGGCACGCCATAATGGTCCGCCACCGCCAGCAGCGCCCGCCCCTTGCTCGCCTCCCGGTGGTAGAACTCCAGGTACTCCGGGTTGGTGCGCATCACCGTGACCTCGGCGCCCCAGCGCGCCTGCCACAGCTCATAGAGTTCGTCCCGGTGCCGCGGGTCAGGCCGACCGGGGACTGTCGGATCGGTGACGATGATGAGCTTCGTGGGCTCCCGGCCCCGGAACACCGCGAGGTCGGGCACGAACTCGAATACTGCGCCGGTCTGGCGGGAGTACAGGTCCGCGAAGCGGCGCAGCTCGGGGTCATCCCGGGCGTATAGGCGCTCCTCCAGGTAGTAGTTCAGGTGGAAGCGCTCCCGCCGCGTGTACTCTATCAGCTCGTCCCCATAGGCCGCCGGCAGGGGCGTCTCGAGGATCACCCCGGCCCCCTCCCGCTCCGCGGCCCGGGCGAGGGCCCCATTGTAGCCGATGGTAGGCCCGTCCAGGCCCAGGCTCCGGTAGAAGGGGCGGATGCTGGCGGTCATGCGCCCGGAGGCCAGGCACACCAGGCCGCCGGCGGCGGCGAACTCCGCGAGCGCCGCCGCGTCTGAGGCGGAGACGCGCCCCCGACCATCCAGGAGCGTGCCATCCAGGTCCAGCGCCACCAAGCGGAAGGGCCGAGGCTCGGTCGTGGAAGACGACATACGCCCAACCTCTTCGTCCGCCGCGGCCGACGCCCCTGCCGGAGTCGGCCTGACCCGCATATGGTATATTCACAACAGCGGCGAGAAAGGAGGGTGTCATGCCCAAGGGCCGGAGGGATACCAGGCTATTGGTTGCCATCGGCGCGGTGTGCCTCGCCACGGTGATGGGCTGGGGGGTCATCCGCGCCGCCGACCCGACCGAGGAGTCGGTCGGCCGCTACCAGGCGGCCGCGCCCGACCTCATTCTGGATACGGCGACGGGCCGGCTCACGAACGCGGCGGGGCAGCTCCTCGAGCAGCCCATTGACCCCTCGAGCGCCGAGGTCGGGCGCTACAGCGCGGCCGGCTTCGTCACCGCCGTGACCCGCTCGGTCGGCCTCGATGTGCTCAACCGCCCCACCGCAGAGGTCGAACTAGTAAAGGGGTACGTGATCGCCGACACGAAGACCGGCCGGGTCCTCAGGCAGCGCATCTACCACTCACGCCCCCTCGAGCCGGGCCAGCTCTGAGCCTCCCGCCCCAGGCCTGGGCGGGCCGTCCCGGGGTGCGCCACCTGGGAGGCGCCTGCGCGTGCGCGGCTGTAGCGCCTCGCGGCCAGACTTCCCGGGTGCAGCGGCGCGTGTGTGCCGTGTTGGGGACAAAGAGGGGTGACTGCCTGTGGGTTACCGGTTGACACCTGGACACGGCTGGTCTATCTTGTTGTGCGGAGTTCGCCGGTGAGGCCGATTCGGGCCTTCCCGGCCCGCCGAAGGCAGGCTGTTGTTGGGCGGTGGTCTACCGCTGACTCATCGGGCTGCGTGCCGACGCCAGCCAGATGCGAGGAGCGAGGCAGCATGGACAAGGGGCGCACAGGCGAGATCGGCTGGTTGCCGCTGCAGGGCTCCTACGAGGAAGCGGTGCTGAGCTGGTACGAGCAGATCGAGAGTTCGTTCCGCCGCCGCGACCTCGAAGCCCAGCGAACCGACCAGGAGGCGCGCGTCAGGCGAGGGCTGGAGGCCTCGGCCTTCCAGCAGGTGACGTCCGACTGAGGGAGCCGCTGGCTGGGGCAACGCTCTCGCAGCCCGGGCGCCGACAGTGAAGCAAGACAAGCGAAGGCGACAGTTCCGAATAGAGAGGTGATGCCCTCACCTCTCTCGCGGACGGGGCGGAGACCTCTCCGCCCTTTTCATTGGCCCCGGGTAGGGCGGCCGGCCTCCGATGTGGAATCTCCCACTGCGAGCGGCACACCGCGGGCAAGCAGGCCACCATGGCGCGCTGTATCATCGCCGGGCTCCTCGTCACCTACGCGCTGGCGGTCTTCCAGACCACCCTCGGCGAGAGCCTGGCCCTCTCCGGCGTACCCCCCGACCTGCTGTTCGTGTGGACGGCCACGGTGGGGCTGCTCAGCGGCGCCCACGCCGGAGCCCTGGCGGGCTTCGCCTCCGGCGTTCTCGAGGGCTCGCTCAAGCAGACCTGGATCGGCGCCTTCGCCATCAGCAAGGCCCTCAGCGGCCTCGCCGCCGGCTTCCTGGCCACCAAGATGTTCCGCGAGAACCTGCTCGTGCCGGCCCTCGCCGCCGCCGCTCTCACGGCCCTCAACGAGGGAGTCTTCCTGCTCATCGCGCGCACCGCCCCCTGGGGGGATGCCGGGCGCATCATCGGCCTGCGCGCCCTCTACCACGCCCTGCTCGCCCCCTTCGCCTTCGCCGCCGCGGCGCGGGTGCGACACGCCCTCGTGGGCGGCCCCGAGAAGGTGCTCTGACCGATGGCCAGGCGCCTCTTGACCATCAGGGCCGTCGTGGTGCTCATGTTCGCGCTCATCCTGGGCCGCCTCGCTCAGCTCCAGGTCATCGAGGGCGAGCGCCATCGGCGCCTTGCCGACGAGAACCGCATCCGCGTCCTGCGTCGGCTGGCCGCCCGCGGCGCCATCTACGACCGCAACGGCGAGGTCCTCGCCAGCAGCCGCCCAGCCTTCTCGATCTCCCTCGTCCCCGAGGAGCTCGACGTAGTCCACCGACGCGACGACCTCGCCGCTTTCGCCTCCCTCCTGGAGATGGAACCCGGGGCCATTGAGGCCGCGCTCAACAATGACGCCGGGCCCCCGCGCCCGCCCTACGAGCCCATCACCGTCCAACGCGACGCATCCGCCGATACCGTCGCTCGCCTCGAGGAACACTCCGTCTACCTCGGCGGCGTCAACCTGCTCACCGACGCCGTCCGCCAGTATCCCCACGGCTCCCTTGCCGCCCACGTGCTCGGCTACGTGCGCGAGATCAGCCCCCGGGAGCTGGAGCGGCCCGAGTACGCCGGCTACCGGCCTCGCGACCTGGTCGGCAAGGCCGGCGTCGAGAGGGTCGCCGACCGCGCCCTTCGGGGCCTCGATGGCGGCGACCAGGTCGAGGTTGACGCCCGCGGCAGGCGCATCCGCACCCTCGGCGCCGTGCCGCCCACCCCCGGGCGCGACGTGTGGCTCACCCTCGACCTGGAAATCCAGCGGGCCGCGGAGGAGGCCCTCGGCGGCCGCGCAGGCGCCGTCGTCGCCATGGACCCCTGGACCGGCGGCATCCTCGCTCTCGCCAGCCACCCCACCTATGACCTGAATGCCTTCTCCGGCATCCTGAGCCCGGAGGACTGGCGCCGCATCACCGGCCCCGGCAACCCCCAGCAGAACCGCGCCATCGCCGCCTGCTACCCGCCCGGCTCGGTGTTCAAGGTCATCACTGCGGCGGCCGCCCTCGAGCGCGGCGTCACTAGCCGCCAGCACCGCTACCACTGCCCCGGCGCCTTCTGGCTGGGCGGCTGGCGGCTCCGCTGCTGGAAACGGGAGGGACACGGCAGCCTCGACTTCGTCCGGGGCTTCGCTCAGTCGTGCAACGTGATGTTCGCCACCCTGGGCCGTGACGCCGGCCCCGAGGCGCTCTCCGAGATGGCCCGCCGCTTCGGCCTCGGCCAGCCCTCCGGCGTGGACCTACCCCACGAGGCCGTCGGCCTCATCCCCGATCCCCAGTGGAAGCGCGCCGCCCGCAAGCAACCCTGGTACCCGGGCGACACCGCGCAGATGGCCATCGGCCAGGGCGACTGCCTCGTCACTCCCCTTCAGGTCGCCCGCGCCTACTCCGTCATCGCCAACGGCGGCTATCTCGTCCGCCCCCACCTCATCGCCAGGATCGAGGGCTATGAGGACTACCACCCCTCCCCGGACGCGCGGCCCGTGGGTTTGCGGCCGGAGACGATCGCCGCCATCAGGGACGGCATGAAGGCGGTCGTCGCACCCGGCGGCACCGCCGGCCGCATCGCCTCCGCCGACTTCCCCATCGCCGGCAAGACCGGCACCGCAGAGGCGGCCCGGGGCGAGCCTCACGCCTGGTTCGCCGGGTTCGCGCCCGCCGACCAGCCCCGCGTCGTAGTCGTCGTCGTCATCGAGCACGCCGGCGCCGGCAGCGCGGCCGCCGCCCCTGTCGCCAGACACGTCCTCGATGCCACCCTCCTATCCCCCGAGAGGCGAAAGCCCTGGATTCCCCCACGCCCAACCATCGCCTCCGCCCCGGCCACAGAGTAGCCGCCGTGGCCTGGCTCGTCACCGCCGCCTCGCTGCTCACGCTCCTCGGCCCGCCCCCCCAGGCCATCCCCCGCGGCACCCTGCTCGAATACCGCCGGCCTCTCGGCCAGGTCGCCGAGTACGAGCTCCGCTTCCGCGCCCGCGGCGAGCAGATCAGCCTCGGCGAGCGTCGCCCCGTCTACGTTGACGGCGCCGTCGCCGTTACCGAGGAAGTCGTCGCCCACGAGCCCGACGGCATCGTGCGCCTACGCGTCAGCGGCCGCCTCCTCGAGGCCCGCGACCCCACCGGCGCCTTCTCCGCCGGCCACGCCAGACGATGGCCGGAGCTTCAGCTCCGTGTCACCCCCACCGGCGAGGTGCTGGAGACCTCGATTCGCGCACCCGCCGGCCCTGACCCCCTCCCACGGGCCTTCGGCTCCCTCCTCGGGCAGCCCCTGCCCATCGTGCTGCCCCAGCGCCCGGTGGAGCCCGGGCAGCAGTGGCGCTACGCTGCGGGCCGCGCCTTGCAGACCAACCGCTTGCTGGAGATCACCGACGGAGCCGACCTCATCGCCCGCATCGAGAGCGAGTCCACCGCGCCCCTCACATTGTGCGAGGGAAGCGCCGCCCTCGGGCTCACCTTCACCCTCTCCGGCGAGCAGCGCCAGAGCTCTCGCCTGGAGCTCCCGCTCCGCCTCGGCCTTCCCGTCAGACACGAGGGGCGGCTGCTGGTCCGCTCCCAGGCGCAGGCCGAGCTCGCGCTCCCCGAGGGTGTCGAAACCTTCGAGTTCACGAGCGACCTCACCGTGGACTTCGAGGTTCGCCTGGTGCGGCTTGACGGAGCACCGCTCCCCGGCCGGTGAGCCCGATGGCCCTGCCCATCGGCGAGGCGCTGGTCATCACGCTCCGGGTGCTCGTGTGCACCATCGCCGGGTTCATCGGCGCCTTCTGGGTGCTCTCCGCCCTCCTCGACCGCAAGCTCTCCGGCCGGGAGGCCGCGCTCATCGCCGTCGGGCTGCTCGCTCTGATCCTCTGGGCCGTCGCGCTGGCCTTCACGGGATGGCTCGGCCCCCTCCTCATCTCCGCCACCATCCTCCTGCTCTACCTGCTCGTACGGCTGCTCGTCGCACTCTCCACCACCCAGCTCGAGCGCACCCTGGAGGAGGAGGACATACGGCGCTACCGCGCCGCCCTGGCGTTCGACCCCAAAAACGTGGCCGCCCACAGCCTGCTCGCCGAGACCTACCGTCGGGCGGGCCAGCTCGAGGCCGCGCTCGCCGAGTACCGGGCAGCCCTGGAGCTGGACCCCTCCCTGCGTGAGGAACGCTACTGGATGGCTCGGCTGGAGGCGGAGATCGAGCGCCGGGGGCGAAAAGAGATGCTGTGCCCGCGCTGCGGCCGGCCCCGGCCGGCGCGCGCCGCCATCTGCCCGGAGTGCGGCCGGCCGTACTCGTCGCTCGAGGTGTGGCTCCATGCCTACCGCGGGCGGGGGCCGGCCGCGCGGGCCGTCCTCGCCGCCGCCTTGGCGGTGGCCGCGGTGGGCCTGGCCGCGGCATTCTGGCTCGTGCCGGGCGGGCCGAAGGTTATGCTTGCGCTCGTGGTCCTCGGCGGGCCGCTGTGGATGCTCATCGCCGCCCGGCGCGCCGGCGGAGACGGGAGCTGAGAGATGACAGAGCTGCCGAGCAGGAGAATGCACCCATGACCACACTCGCCGCATGGCTCACCCTCGCTGCGGCGGTCCTCGCCCTTGTCGCCGCCACCACCCCCGCCGGCGCTCAGCCGGCCCAGCTCCAGGAGCGCACCCTCGACAACGGCCTCGAAGTGCTCGTGCTCGAGGACTACTCCGCTCCGCTGTTCACCCTCTACGTCTGGTACCGGGTGGGCCTCCGCAATGAGGGCGAGGGCGAGCGCGGGTTGACCCACTTCCTCGAGCATATGGCCTTCAAGGGCAGCGAGAACCTCACCGGCCGGGAGATGAACCGCCTCGTCACCGAGCGCGGCGGCTACCTGAACGGCTTCACCTCCATGGACTACACCGCCTACGTGCAGACCCTGCCCCCCGACGCCCTCGACCTCGCCCTCCACATCGAGGCCGAGCGCATGGGACGCTGCCTCCTGCTCCCCGAGGACATCGAGGCCGAGAAGGGCGTCGTCCTCTCCGAGTTCGCAGGCGCCGAGAACGACCCCTCCTTTCTCCTGCGAAGGGAACTCATGGCCGAGCAGTTCCCCTCTCAGCCCTACGGGCGGACCGTCCTGGGAGACAAGGACGACCTCCGCAACCTCAGCCCCGACCTGGTCGCCTCCTACTACCGGCGCCATTACGCCCCGAACAACGCCTTCCTGGTGGTGGTGGGCGCGGTGTCGGCCGACGAGGTGTTCGCCCGTGTCGAGCAGCACTTCGGAGGCTTCGCCCCGGGCGAGCCCTCCCTTCCCCGGCCCAACCCCGGCCGCGGCCCCACCGGCGAGCGCCGCGTCACCCTCGAGCGGCCTGGGCGCACCTCCTTCCTCCAGGTCGTCTACGAGGCACCGCCCATCCACCACCCCGACCACATCGCCCTCGAGGTGCTCCAGAGCATCCTCAGCGCAGGCCGCACGAGCCGGCTCTACCGCGCCCTCGTGGACACCGGCCTCGCCTCCTCCGCCGGCGGGTGGAGCTACGAGAACCCCGAGCCCACCGTCTTCTTCTTCCAGGTGCAGCTCTCCCCAGGCGTCGAGCACGAGCGCGCCCAGGCCGTCCTCGACGAGGTGATCGGCTCCCTGGCCTCCGAGCTCGTGGAGGCCCGCGAGCTCGAGAAGGCCAAGAACCAGACCAAGGCCCACTTCGTCTACGAGAGCGATGGCGGCAGCAAGCTAGCCCGCCAGATCGGATACTACCACCTGCTCCACCACCACGACTACCTCCGCACGTTCCCCGAGAAGGTGGACGAAGTGACCGCCGAGGATATCCAGCGGGTCGTGCGCACCTACTTCGTCCCCGAGAACCGCACCGTGGGCTGGCTCCGCGCCACCGGGGAGGAGGCGGCCGCCGGCCCCGGGCCGGCGCCGACAGACCAGGACCCCGGCGCCCGGCCCGCACCCGCCTTCACCACCGCGGCCTACACGCCGGCGCCGGCCGAGGCGCCCGGGCCCCGGGGCGAGCGCGCGGACGCTTCACCGCCGGCCGGCTCGCTCCCGAGGATCGAGGAGATCCGGTTGCCCAACGGCCTCCAGGTCATCCTCCAGCAGAACCGCACCGCGCCCTTCGTCGCCCTCTACGGCAACATCATGGCCGGCCCCACCTTCGACCCGCCGGGCCGCGCCGGGCTGGCGGCCTTCTGCGCGGAGATGCTCACCCGCGGCACCCACCAGCGCTCCTGGGAGGAGATCCGGGAGGCCCTCGAGTTCGTCGCCGCCGACCTCAGCTTCAGCACCGGCGCGCAGGTCGCCACAGTGGCAGGCCGCTGCCTCCGGGATGACCTGCCGTTGCTGCTGGAGGCCCTCGCCGAGCAGCTTCGGCATCCCTCCTTCCCCCCGGAGGAGATCGAGAAGGTCCGCTCGCTGATCATCGCCGGCCAGGAGCGCCGAGACGAGGACACCTTCCGCGTCGCCGAGCGCGAGTTCCTCGCCCACCTCTATCCGCAGGGCCACCCTCTGCACGATCCGCCCCTCGGCACCCGGGAGAGCGTCGGCGCTATCACGCGCGACGACCTGGTAGCCTTCCACCAGCACCACTATCGCCCTGAGAACACCATCCTCGCCCTGGTGGGCGACTTCGATCCCGCGGAGACGGCGGCGCTGATCGCGCGCACCCTGGGCGACTGGGAGCGCGCCGGCGAGCCGCTGCGCCCGGAGATACCACAGGTGGCGCCGCCGGCCGAGCCCCGCGTCGTCCGCGTCCCCGTGCCGGACAAGACCCAGGTGGACATCGCCCTCGGCTTCCCCGGCCTCAGCCGACGCGATCCGGGCTTCTACGCCGCCGACCTCATGAACTATGTGCTAGGCCGCGGCTTCATGAGCCGCCTCAACATGCGCATCCGCGAGGAGATGGGGCTGGCCTACTACGTGTGGAGCAACTTCTGGGCCTACTGGGGCCCCGGCCCCTGGCTGCTCCAGATGGGCGTTGACCCGGCCCACGCCGACCGCGCGCTCGCCGCCGCGCTCGAGGAGCTCGAGCGCATCCGAGCCGAGGCCCCCTCGGAGGAGGAACTGGCCCTCTGGAAGGACTACGTGGAAGGCACCGTGGCCCGCCGCATGGAGACCTTCGCCGGCATCGCGCAGAACCTGGTGCTCTCTGCCTTCTACGAACTCGGCCTGCACCATCCCTACGAGTACCCGCACATTCTGCGCGCCATCACCGCCGAGCAGGTCCACCAGGCCGCCCGCCAGCATCTCCATCCGCAGGCCTACCTCGCCGTGATCGCCGGCCCCACGCCGTAGGAGCTGGCATCCCGCCCCGCCGCCGTCCGGCGCCTCGCCCCTTCAGGCCCGAGACAGCCGCCCCCTCGGTGGCGAAGGCCTTGGGCCTGCGCGGCGGGCGCGCCGGGCCCTGCGCGCTCACACAATCTGCCCCTGCTCCCGCAGCGCGGCCCGCAGCTCCTCCGCGGGCAGCTCCCGCGGCCGCACCCCGCGCG
>Ga0129301_1001691_pt1 | contig 10304 bp, 12 predicted proteins | sample ConPoolayeHmetaG_FD_94489 | JGI IMG/M metagenome (GOLD analysis project Ga0129301, IMG submission 94489) | Hot spring microbial mat communities from California, USA to study Microbial Dark Matter (Phase II) - Cone Pool mat layer H metaG ...
AAAGTAGTCACAAACCTTGAAGACTTGACTGAGAAGGATTTAGGCTACGCTGAACTTGTTGAGGAGCGAAAGATCGGCGACGACAAAATGACTTTTGTGGAAGGATGCAAAAACCCACGCTCAGTCGCCATCCTAATTCGAGGCGGGTCGGAAAGAATTGTAGACGAAGCAGAGAGATCAGTCCACGATGCCCTATGCGTGGTTAGAGATGTGGTTCAAGAGCCGAAAGTGGTTCTTGGCGGAGGAGCACCAGAAATCGAAGTTGCAAGAGCTCTAAGGGAATACGCTGAAACCTTACCAGGAAGAGAACAATTGGCTGTTCAATGCTTTGCGGAGGCGATGGAAGTTATTCCTATCACTCTCGGCGAGAATGCTGGGTCTAGACCCCATTGACATAGCCTCTGAGCTAAGGGCAAGGCACGAGAAGGGCGAGGTATGGGCTGGCGTGGATGTCTTTGAAGGCGTCGTTAAAGACATGGAGAAACTCGAAGTATACGAGCCTCTCGCTGTAAAGAAGCAGATAATAAAGTCGGCTACAGAAGCAGCAACGATGATTCTGAAGATTGATGACATAATAGCCGCTGGAAAGATGAAAGCCCCGTCTAAGACGCCAGGAGGCGCCGGAGAAGGCGGAGCTCCACCGGGCGGCTACGGAGGCGAAGAGTTCTAACCCCCTATTTTTTTAACATATATTTTTTTGTTGAAAACAGTTGCGTGTAATCCTAACATCAATAATTTGGCAATCCTTTTTTATTTCGAACCTTAAAAGACGACAGGATTCTTCAAGACAGAAAATCTAACTTTTCGAAGAAATCATCAGCTCAGACATAACACTTAAAGCCCAAGTATCTAAACATGGATCATTGTTATCGTGAAAATCTTGAGGCTAGCAAAGTTGAGGGTTTCCAATCTCTTTCTCTTTTTCGACACATTCCTATACCAGATGCTCCTAGGCATGATAGGGTTAACGGTTCCCATCTACGCGAATATGCTGGGCGCCTCTACCTTCTTAGTCGGTGTCATCGGCTCAACTGGAGGATTAATCTATTCCTTCATGCCCTTGGTTTCGGGCATACTCTGCGACAGGCTAAGAAGAAAAGTTTTTGTCTCGGCTGCTCTACTCTCTTACGGATTTTTATGCATACTCTACATCTCCGTTGAAGAACCGTTATTTTTGGCGTTGGTTAAGGCTTTGGAGAGTTTCTCGGCTGCAATCTTCTGGCCAGCTATCGAAGCTTTAATTGCAGACTCCGCTGAGGATGGGCTTGAAAAGGCGTTAAAGAGGTTCAATATATCTTGGAGTACAGCGATGGTTCTCGGTCCTTTAATAGGAGGTATAATCATCAACTGGTTTTCAATAAAGGCACCATTCATTCTTTCCGCCATCACCTCTCTCTCTTTTGGTTTCTTCAGTCTTATCTTCGTTGTCGAGTACCCCAGAAAACCTAAGGTGGCTTCAATATCTAAATTAAAAGATGAGTCAAGAACAGAGGGTCTAACAGTCCTCGCCTTTGCATCTATTTTTCTCTATTCTTCAGTTATAGGTATAATTACAGCTATTTTTCCAGCCTACGCGACTAATCTTAATTTTCTTCCCTACGAGATTGGCTTGATAACCTTTTCATTTGCGGCGGCAAGAGCGTTTACGTTTTATCATGCCTTGAAGATTGAGTTGAAGACTGGGAAGTTTGGCATGTTCTTTCTAGGCTCATTAACGCTTGGTCTTGCCTCACTCTTCACCTCAAATACCAATACGGTTCCATTCTTCATAGTCTACTTTCTAATATTCGGTTTTGGAGCGGGAGTATCCTATGCCGTTTCAATATCTGTCCTTTTTAGAAAATGGGAGTATTCTAGGGGTTATGCTGCCGGGGTCTTTGAGAGTCTAATTGGTCTCGGATACTTCATTGGTCCGTTAATGGGAGGAACGCTTTTGGAATATATCCCTAATGCCCCATACTTATTCACTTTCATCTTGAGCTTAGCTGTTCTCTCTGTTCAGTGGCTATTTAAACATGGGAAAAATGATCATCCGTTCAAGTTCTCAACCCATAGGTAAAGTTATATTCTTCCTGTTACTCCCATTAACCACAAATAATAAAAGAAAAAGCAATATCTGAAAAGACTACGGTGGGAGCGCAGATTTGTTAAGTGAGATTAGATGGCATGGGAGAGGTGGGCAAGGCATTGTCACAGTCAGCAGGCTGCTCGCATATGCCGCATTGTCCGAGGGCAAGTATGTCCAAGCCTTTCCAGAGTTTGGACCTGAGAGAAGAGGCGCTCCTGTCACTGGGTACACTAGGATTTCAGATGAGCCAATCGATATTCACAGCCAAATATATACGCCGAATGTTGTAGTCATAGTTGACCCTACATTGATAGGCACCGTAAATTTGACCAGGGGTCTGGTGGAAGACGGGACAATTGTGGCGAATACGGATGAAAAACCCATGGAACTAAAAGAAACTTTTGGGATAAAAAGGGCTAAGGTTTTCACAGTTAACGCTGTTAGGATAGCGCTTGACATTCTTGGCAGACCAATCTATAATACGGCCATGCTGGGCGCCTTGGTCAAAGGAGCCCCTCTTGTTAACCTAGAATCCATCAACAAAGCTGTTTTGGAGCGTTTTTCTGGAGTGGTAGGCGAGAAGAACGTAGCTGTAATTAGAAGGGCTTTTGAGGAGGCTGAAGGTTGTGGGTGAAGAAACAAAGCCAGGATGGAAGTCTATACCGTTAGGCGGCCTTCTTCTCAAACCAGGCTCTGCAATGGAATATAAGACTGGAGACTGGCGAGCTTTTAGACCAGTCATTGATCAAAAGAAGTGCGTAAACTGCCTTTTATGCTGGATTTACTGTCCAGATGCAGCTATAGTTAGGCTTGAAAAATATGTTAACGTTAACTACGAATACTGCAAAGGATGCGGCATATGTGCAAATGAGTGTCCAGTCAAAGCTATATCTATGGTTGAGGAGGAGAAGTGAAGATGAGTAAGGTGATGGGTCTAACCGGAGATGAAGCAATAGCATACGCTGTTAAACAAAGCAATGTCGATGTTGTAGCAGCTTACCCAATCACCCCACAAACAATAATTGTTGAAGCCTTCAGTGAATACGTCTACAATGGTGAGGTGAAGACCGAGTTTATATGCACCGAGTCTGAGCATTCAGCCCTTTCAGCATGTATAGGTGCAAGCCTCACAGGTGCAAGAGTCTTCACCGCAACGTCAAGTCAAGGTTTAGCCTTGATGCATGAGATGCTATACATCGCTTCAGGTCTCCGATGCCCAATAGTTATGGGGGTTGTGAATCGTGCGCTTTCGGCTCCGATAAACATCCATGGCGACCACTCTGATATGATGGGTTCAAGAGACTGCGGCTGGATCCAGATCTACGCAGAGAACGCTCAGGAAGCCTACGACTGGACCCTGCAAGCCTTCAAGATTGCCGAAGACCCTAACGTTTTGCTTCCAGTCAGTGTAAATATAGATGGTTTCATCCTCTCACATGCGTTAGAAGGCGTAAAAGTCTTGGAGGATGAAGAAGTGGATAAGTTCCTTTCGACGAGAAAGACTGACTTAACTATTGACCCAGAAAAGCCTATAACTGTTGGGGCGCTATTTCTCCCGGACTATTATTTCGAGATAAAACGCCAACAAGTTGAAGCTTTAAAAGAGGCTTACAAAGTAATAAGAAGAATCAATGAAGAATACGAGAAACTGACCGGTAAGAGCTATGGCTTTTTGGAGAGCTATGGTTTGGATGATGCTGAGGCTGCGATACTGTGTCTAGGAAGCACGGCTGGAACAGCTAGATTCGTGGCTAAGAATCTGCGGAGACAAGGTAAGAAGGTAGGAGTCATAAAGCCTTGGGTCTATAGGCCTTTCCCAGTTGAAGAGGTTGTGAAGGCTACAGAGAACCTTAAAGCCTTAACAGTTCTCGACCGTGCTTGCAGCTTCGGCGCCCCATCTAATGCACTGTGCAGTGACGTCATAGCGGCGCTTTACCAGTCGGATAGAGAACTGAAAGTCTTCAATGTGGTTTATGGGTTGGGGGGAAGAGACGTCGCACCTCTCGACATTGAATTAATTTTTAAAGATGCTCTCGAAGTTGCCGAGACAGGCAAAATTAAAGAACCAGTAAAGTTCATGGGGGTTAGAGAGTAATGGTCACATTGAAGGAGTTGCCTACAGAAGAACTTTTCACGTCGGGACATAGGCTCTGTGCAGGATGCGGAGCAGGCACAATTGCACGGATGACGCTTAAAGCTATTAAAGGACCCACAGTCGCCGTCAACGCTACTGGATGTTTAGAAGTTTCTTCAACGATTTATCCGTTCACTTCATGGAGAATCCCATGGGTTCACGTTGCTTTTGAGAATGCAGCTGCCGTGGCTTCAGGGATTGAAGCTGCCTATAAAGCCTTAGCTAAAAGGAAGGCTTGGGATAAGGATGTCGATATAATAGCCTTCGCTGGTGATGGCGGAACCTTCGACATCGGCATCCAAGCTCTTTCAGGAGCCCTTGAAAGGGGGCATGATTTTCTTTACATATGTTATGATAACGAGGCCTACATGAATACTGGGATCCAAAGATCTGGTGCAACACCCCACGGCGCATCAACCACCACGAGCCCTGCTGGAAAGGTTATCCCCGGAAAGCCTGAGTTCAAGAAGGATCTCATAGGAATATGCGTAGCTCACGGCATAGAATATGCAGCCACAGCCTCACCAGCTTACTGGAATGATTACATTACAAAGGTTCGAAAGGGTCTTGAGGTAAAGGGGCCTGCAGTCATCCATGTCTTCTCGCCATGCCCTTTAGGCATGAGGTTCGAATCGGAAAAGAGCATCGAGCTGGCAAGACTTGCCGTTCAGACCCGTTACTGGCCCGTATACGAAGTTGAAAAAGGCAAGTACAAACTGAACATTAAGGTTCCATCACCTAAGCCTGTCGTAGAGTTTCTGAAGCTTCAGGGAAGGTTTAGGCACCTCTTCACTCCTGAGCTTCAACATGAGCTCGGCATCATACAAAAGTGGGTAGATGAAAACTGGAGAAAGATAACGCAACTCTGTGGAAAGGCATGAGAAATTATAGAGAAGTACTGGTAAATCCATCCACAATTTTTTGTTAAATCTCTTTTGCAACTCATTGACAAATTGACAGAACAATTATTTTAAGGTACAAGTACACATCCTTTTTTGTTTGAAGACTATTAAAAACGTGGTGGTAGATTTGCGACTTTTCTACTATGCAGACGATGAGGAGATAAAGAAGGGGAAGACGACAGACATCTACTTCTTGAGAACTAAACAGATTCTTGAAGCAAAGAAGAAAGAAAAGGTTCATGTAGTTGCGGAGGTCACAGCCGGTAGTCTCCCAAGAGGATGGCAGTGGGCAGTTCTCTGCGGGATAGAGGAGGTTGCATATCTCTTTCAAGGATGCCCCGTGAACGTCTACGCAATGCCTGAAGGAACAATCTTCTTCCCACATGATTACAGAGGTTTCAGAGAGCCAGTCATCTTCATTGAGGGCCCATATGGCGAGTTTTGCCTTTTAGAGACGCCAATGCTTGGGCTGATATGCCAGTCTACAGGAGTAGCCACACAATCAGCTAGGATAAAGAAGATTGCAGGAGACAAGCTCGTCATAGCCTTTGGGATAAGGAGGATGCACCCAGCTTTGGCACCGATGCTCGATAGGGCTTCGTACATTGGGGGAATTGACGGCGTCTCAAGCATTATAGGCGCTGAAAAAATTGGAATTAAGCCAAGCGGCACAATGCCTCATGCTCTAATAATAGTCATAGGTGATCAAGTTGAGGCGTGGAAAGCTTTCGACGAGGTTATTCCTTTAGATGTTCCCAGAGTTTGCTTAGTCGATACTTATCTTGACGAAAAGGTTGAAGCTGTAATGGCGGCCGAGGCTTTAAAAAATCGTCTTTTCGCCGTCCGCCTAGACACGCCTAGATCAAGAAAAGGAGACTTCGCTGAGATTGTGCGCGAGGTCAGATGGGAGCTAGACGTAAGAGGTTATAGAGATGTCAAAATCTTTGTCTCAGGCGGACTTGAAGAAGAAACTGTGAAAACCCTAAGTGAAAGTGGAGCTGATGCTTTCGGCGTTGGAACATCAATAAGCAACGCTCCGACAGTAGACTTCGCTATGGATATAGTCGAGGTAGAGGGAAGACTTGCGGCGAAAAGAGGGAAGCTCAGTGGAAAGAAGCAGGTCTGGCGGTGTACCTCATGCCTCACGGATGTCGCATTATCCTTTTCGGAGCCCGCTCCTAAATGTCCAAGATGTGGAAACGAAACAAAGAGCATGCTTACCCCCCTTATTGAGAACGGCGAGATTGTTTGCGACTTGCCTAAGGCTCAAGAGATTCGTGAATATGTTCTTGAACAGCTGGAGAAGCTTCCCTGCTAAATATAGAAAGTCGTCCTTTCCTAAAATCTTAAATATGCCAGCACATTATGTAATGCTGAGGCGGAAAAGGAGCAAAGAATAGCGTAATGGTTGAGATTTGTCCGAGATGTGGGCTTCCGAAGGATATATGTGCTTGTGGAGAGATTAGTAAGGAGCAACAAAAGATCATTGTCCGCACTGAGACACGTAAATTCCACCGGTCCATAACTGTTATAGATGGAATAAACGACAAAGATGTAGATATCAGCAGACTTGCTCAGAAGATGAAGAGCTTCTGTGCCTGCGGCGGAACAGCAAAAAACGGTCAGATAATACTTCAAGGCGACCAACGGGAGAAGGCACACCAGTTTCTCATACAAGCCGGATACCCAGAAGAGAATATTGAAGTCCAGTAGAGACGAAGAATAGGAGATGGAGAAGCTTAAACGATTAAAGTCCCTACTTATAGGAGTCGCTTGGCAGTCTCCAATCTCAAATCCGATAAAGATTTGTCCGAGATGTGGAAGTAAAAACATAAAAATTGCAAGCAAACTAGACGGTTGGCTGACCCCGGAAAGGTATGTATGTAATGACTGCGGCTATATTGGTCAAATAGTTTTAGAGGTTGAAGAAGAGAGAGATGAAGAAAAAGGAGGCTAGTCGGGAACATCCAGATTCAAAAGCTTTTTAAGGTTCTTGAACCGGTTTCTAACAGTTACCTCTGTCACTCCCGCGGCATCTGCAATCTCCTTCTGAGTCTTCTTTTCGCCAGCTCTCTTACATGCAATGTAAAGTGCGGCTGCAGCTAACCCCATAGGATCTTTTCCTGCAGAAATATTCTTTTCTCTTGCTTCATTTAGAATCTGGACGGCAATTGATTGGACATGGCCCGAAATATCTGACTTCTGAGATATTTTTGATATGTAGATGAGCGGGTCAGCGATCGGCATTTGAATGTTTAACTTCCGCAGTAGAAGCCTATAGCACCGTGCAACATCCTTCCTCTTCACAAGGCTTGCTCTCGAGATCTCCCTGAGGTTTCTAGGCGTTCCAGTGATTCTGCATGCAGCGTAGAGTGAGGCTGCAGCTATCGCAGCGATTGATCTACCCCTGACAAGTCCTTCATCTAATGCTTTACGGTATATGAGGGCTGCTTTCTCCTTCACCGCAGAGGGTGCTGAGACCTTGTCAGATAAGCGGTCAAGTTCCGTCATGGCTTGAGCAAGATTTCTATCTATGGATGAATGGACGCGTGATCTTATCTGCCACTTCCTCAACCGCCACATCTGAAGCCTTGTGGAGAGCGGTAGCTTGCGTCCGAACGCGTCACGGTCTATTCTATCAATCGATGTTGAAAGCCCCTTGTCATGTACGGAATAAGATGTCGGTATTCCTACGCGGCTTCGAGACTCCTTCTCTTCTTGCGTGAACGCTCTCCATTCAGGTCCCTCATCCATCATGACATCTTGAACGACGAGACCGCAATTACCGCAAATAGTCTCTCCACTATCATAATCGTGAACGAGGTTCGTACTCTCGCATTCTGGGCACTTATTGAGCATTATCTGCCGCTGTGGGCGCGCATCTTTCTTCTTTTCCATTTTAATCCGCTCTCTGTGATATAGAGTAGATGATAGAACGGATAACCTCCCAAAACATGATTCTGCCTCTCCCTTCCGAGAGAGTGAATCAATCTGTTTGGCTCATTAGCCCCGTTGACCCTAACTAAAGATTTGTTTTAATATATAAATTTTTCGGTTGTGAAATAGGTTTTCACAGTCTAATAAAAGATTCATTTTTTAATTTTTAAAAAAATTAAAGGGTTAAACGAAATGGAACCCGTCCAGGATTTCACATAATGACTTAAACGTTTATATTAGAAGATTAAAAAAGAATAGGTGCTGGACGAGTGAAAAAATGGGAACATGGCAAGAAAAAGTCAGCGCAATTATTGGCGATCTTCTCGAAGATTTGAAGTCTCGTGAATCGATTTCTGGGGTATGCCTTTTCGGGAGCTGGGGCAGAGGTGATGCTGTCTCAAGCAGCGACATCGACCTGTTAATTGTGGATTCTAGGGACATTAACTACGAGTATGTTGAACGCGCACATATTGAGGGTTACTTCTTAGATTTAGATTATATCCCTGAAAGGTGGGTTTTGAGAGAGTTCCCCCCAGAAGTTGATCAGAAGCTCTACGAGGCTGAAATTCTATTTGATCGCAAGGGGAGGCTGGCAAGGGCGAAGGAAATGATGCTGAAGATATATTCGCAGCCTGAACGCGTAGATTTGAGAACTATGAATTACCTAACAGAGGCAGACATTTTCCTAAGCAGAGGAATCTCAGCCCATAATAAAGGAGACTTTCAAAGTGCAAAGGTTAACGCTGCAGCTGGGTTCGACGCGGTGATGAAAATTCTCATCGAATTGAATAGGTTGCCAATCTCGAATAGCCATTTTGTTAGGTCTATAGAGTCGTCCGTTGAAAGGTTTAATGCTCCTAAACTCTTAGAGGATTATTTGATTATTTCATCCCTCTCTCAACTTGACAGCCATGACGCAGAGGATATACTTAGCTCCCTTACAATCGTTTGGAGGGAGGCTTCAGAATTTGTTGAGGCAAACTCTTCAACGATCAATACATTGCATTATAAGGTTGCGAACAACCTAAAATATTATTGCAAAGAGAGTTTTTGGAAGGGCATGTTTGCCCGCGCGCTTTCGTTGATTGAAGATTCGCTATTTGCGGAAGCCGTCCATTACATGTTTAGCACCTCACTCAACATGCTTGAGAATTATGCTTGGCTCGTATCAGCGGTGGAGAAAACACGGTTTGATTTTACAACTATACTGAAATTTCTGAAGGAGTCAAAAGAGTCGCCGGACACAATTTATAAAAAGACGGCGGAAGCGTTTAGGGTTTGCGAGGTTTCAGAGCAAGAAGCAGAGAAAGCGTTGAGAAGGGTTAAGGAAGTCACGCTTGGTATACGGCAGAAGAGGAGAGAACTTATCGCAGGCCTCTTCTCTTAAAGACATCGCCAATAGTTTTCATCCATACTCTTAATAAGGGGTTTCCCGTTAATTTTCAAAAGAAGTGTGACAATGTGAGTTCGCTGCCAGTTGATTATGTGAAGGTTGCTTCTTTGAAACCTAGTTTTCAAAATTTAAACCTAGTCGTGAAGATTGTGAATATCAGCCCAACCTTTGTCATCCAATCGAAGAAGGATGGAAAGCAGCATCTAGCTGCTGAGGCTCTAGTCGGAGATGAAACTGGAACTATCACCCTGACTCTTTGGGAAGACCATATTAGAAGGTTTAAGACGAACGACATTGTTGAGTTGAGAGGAGCCTACACCGGGTTATTCAAGGGTTCCTTAAGGCTGAACGTTGGAAAGAATGGAAGAATAGAAAAGGCCAAGGGAAGAATAGTTGAGGTGAACATGAAAAACAATCTCTCAGAGAAGACGTATATCCAGATCCCATGGCACCTCTCGGAAAGTCGACCATTTAAGAAGAAACGCAAACGCTAATTATGATAAGCAAAAAGAAAAAATATTCTCTCCACAATTCTTTTAATAAAAAAGGTAGTAAATAGCCCGGTGGTGTAGCGGTCAAGCATCGGGGCCTCTGGAGCCTCTGACGAGAGTTCGAATCTCTCCCGGGCTACCAAAATGGTAACATTTGAGGTTTTTCACGTTGTACTTATTGAAAGAGAGTTTAGATTTTAGCAGAATTCTGGAAAAAGCTTTTAACAGTGGTTATCGACAGAAGAATTCAGCAAATTCAAGCTCATGGGAGGTAGCCTTGAAAAAAGGGAGGTTTCAATATTTTTGTCGACTTCAATAAATTGGATGGTTAGAGAAAGATTCGGACACCCTAAATTTTTTTCTCTATCATCTTTATGCC
>Ga0129301_1001697_pt1 | contig 10277 bp, 10 predicted proteins | sample ConPoolayeHmetaG_FD_94489 | JGI IMG/M metagenome (GOLD analysis project Ga0129301, IMG submission 94489) | Hot spring microbial mat communities from California, USA to study Microbial Dark Matter (Phase II) - Cone Pool mat layer H metaG ...
GAGTAGATGTAGAGGTCGCCATTAATGGAGGATTGATGACCTTTAGGAAAGGCCATCCAATCGAGAGAGTAAATTTCCCAGAAGGGATGAAACTGGTCATCGGATTCTCAGGCATCTCCAGGAAGACAGGCGATATGGTGAAGAGGGTTGCAGAGCTTGCAGAATCTTCAAAGGACCGATTCGATCTCTGCCTTAGGGCTCTCAGCGAAGTAACTGCTAGGATGCGTACAGCTTTGGCTTCTTCTGACCTTGTAGAGCTAGGAAGGATGATGCTTCTAAATCATGCGGTGCTTTGCTTAATGGGAGTATCAACAGATACCTTGGACAGGCTTGTAAATTCTGCAATATCGTCGCATGCCTTTGGAGCAAAGTTGACGGGTGCCGGAGGAGGCGGAAGCATCGTAGCTGTCTGCTCCCCAGGAGATGAGGGCGTTGTTGCACAGAAGATAAGGGAGTCTGGAGGTATTCCTTTGGTTGTTAGCATTTCACGAGAGGGCGTTAGGAGTTGTCAAAGGTAACGGTAGTCAAGCTTGGTGGCAGTGTCATCACTAGAAAGGAAAAGCCCCTTACGGTTGACGAAAGGACGCTCAAAAGGCTCTGCGGTGAGCTCGCAGCCAGTGGAAAGAGAAGGCTGATAGTCATCCACGGAGGTGGTTCCTTTGGCCACCACATCGTGCATGATCTGCACCTTTTGCCCCCTTCAAGATCTGCGAGCAGGATCGGTTTGGCAAGAGTTGTCAAGGGGATGGATGATCTATCCAATTCCGTCATAGGCGCTATGATCGACTCAGGCTTGCCAGGTGTGGTTTTCCCAACTTTCGCTGTAGCAACTTCCAAAAACGCTCAAATTAAAACTCTCTTCCTGAAATCGATCCTCATGGCACTGGAGATGGATCTGATTCCCGTGATGAGGGGAGATCTGTGCTGTGATGAGGAAACCGGCTACAATGTTGTTTCAGGGGACATGGTTGCTGAAGCCCTTGCCCAAAAGATTGGCGTTGATAAGGTGATAATGTGCATCGACAGGGATGGGCTGGAGAGTGGAGGGAGAGTATTGCCCGTCGTAAGGATGGGGGACAGAAGCTACGAGAATTTGATTTGGAAAAGCGAAACGGTAGACGTTACGGGCGGCATGCTTCACAAGTTGGAAGCTCTAAGACCCCTGGCTAGGATAGGGGTAAAGCTCTTGCTTATTAATGGTCGAAAGACTGGAAGGTTACTTGCTGCATTGAGGGGCAAGCAAACTGTCGGAACAGAGTTGAGATGGTAGGGTTGACTACAATGAATGGCGATGAGACCTCGAAGAACAAGAATCCCACATCATCTATGGGTGGGAGTGTCAAAAGGTTTCGTGAAGCCATAGGATCTGAAAACATTAAGGCAGTTGATACTAAGACATCAAATAGGAAGCTCGACCACGTTAGGATATGCTTGAACAGAGATGTACAGGCGAGGCAGGTTGCGGCAGGTTTTGGAGACGTGGTTCTGGTGCATCGCGCACTTGGAGACCTCGATCTTGAAAACATCGACATCTCAAGCAGGCTCCTTGGTCATGAGGCTTCATCACCGCTGATCATAAGCTCCATGACAGGTGGAACCGAGAAGGCCGAAGCAATAAACAGGACATTGGCAGAAGCCGCAGAGGAGATGATGGTTCCAATATCGGTAGGGAGCATGAGGGCAGCGATAGAGGAAAGAAATTTGGAACGCACCTTCAGAGTAGTTAGGGATTATTGTTCAAAGACGATGGTCATCGCAAACATCGGTGCTGTCCAACTCGTTGCGCACGGTCCAAGTTACGGGGTGAGTGCCGTCGAGATGATAGAAGCTGACGCCCTAGCTGTGCACCTTAACAAGCTCCAGGAGGGCGTCATGGTGGGAGGCGATACAAACTTCAAAGGCGTTTCAAGAGCACTCGCAAAACTTGCTGAGGAAATAGATGTCCCCATCATCGTCAAGGAGACGGGAGCTGGCATCTCCTCGGAGGACGCTCACATACTAAAGTCGTTGGGCATAAAGTGCATCGATGTCGCTGGAGCTGGAGGCACGAGCTTCGCCGGGGTTGAATACTTCAGAGCGGTCGAGCAAGGCTCTTTGAGGGGGCAAAAGCTTTCGCTCGATTTCTGGGATTGGGGAATACCGACGGTAGCTTCGCTCGCTGAGGTATGCGCAAGCATCGACATTGAGGTAATTTGTTCAGGAGGGGTTAGGAGCGGAATCGATGCCGCGAAAGCACTAGCTTTGGGTGCCACATGCGTCGGAGTTGCCCTCCCCCTGCTCAGAAAGGCCCAAGCTGGCTTGGAAGCTGTGAAGGAGTGGATCGGTTTCTTCAACGAGGAGCTGAAGCTCTCCATGTTTCTTTCAGGAGCTTCGAATTTGGATGAGATGAGGCACTGCCCGGTTGTTATTACAGGAGCCATAAGGAACTGGCTCCTCTCAAGGGGCATCGATGTTAACGCATACTCTAGGAGGAAGGGGGGCAGCTCCAATGCATAGTGCGCGCTTTTTTAAATGGGATAGTGCTGGGCATCCAATCTGTTCTGGAGGAAAAGACCCTGCCATGGCGATGGAAAAACTCAAGGAGGAGATCTCGGAAGTTGCCGGAAAGGTTAACGCCAGCCTTCTGCAGCTTTCCTCGTCCCATTCCGGCGCCCTTTCAGAGGCTGCTTTCCACCTCATCAAGCTTGGGGGAAAGAGGCTAAGGCCCTTCGTGGTAACAAAATGCTGCGAGCTCGTGGGGGGCAGCGCAGATGATGCCCTGCCAGCAGCTGTATCGATCGAGCTTCTGCACAACTTCACGCTCATCCACGATGACGTAATGGACGAGGACGACTTTAGGCACGGAGCTCCTACAGTCCACAAGGTTTACGGGATGCCTGCCGCCATAATTGCTGGAGACATGCTTTTTGCAATGGTATTTAATCATGCTTACGAAGCTTTTTCAAAAAGGAATGTTGACAAATCTGTCATCTTGAGGGTCCTCGAAGTCATGTCGGAGGCGGCGATAACTGTTTGCGAGGGGCAGTGGATGGACATGAGCCTCCAGAAAAAGCACGATGCATCTGAAGAGCTATACCTTTTACTTGCGGCAAAGAAGACCGGTAGCCTCTACAGAGCTTCAGCTCTTGCTGGAGGCATCGTAGGAGGTGCCAGCGATATTGAGCTTGCCAAGCTTTCTTTGTTCGGGGAGAGAGTCGGTCAAGCCTTCCAGATCGTTGACGACATCCTTGGTGCTGTTGGAGATCCAAAGGTGACTGGAAAGCCAGTGGGGAGCGACTTGAAGAACGGCAAGCCAACGATGATCGTCTTGCACGGCATGAAAAATTCCTCTTCGGAAGAAAGAGAATCTATTTTGAAGGTATTTGGAAAGCAGGATGCGCTCGAAAAGGATGTGCTGGAAGCTCTTGAGGTGTTAAAAAAGGTCGGTTCCATAAGTTACGGGCGGAGGAGGGCGATCGAGATATCGGAGCAGGCAAAGGCCGAGTTAAGCAGCTTCCCAGAATCTAAAATCAAGTCTTCCTTGCAGAACTTCTGCGACTTCGTCGTATCGAGGGTGTATTAGGTCAGGCTCATGCACAGTCTTAAGATAGGCACGAACAGGTGATGGTATGGGGACGGCCGATTTCCGCGACCTCGTTACGAAGTGGGCCCTTAAGAACGCCCTAGAGCACTCAGGAAAGGCTTCCGTCTCAGCTGTTCTTTCGAAAGTCATAGGGGAAAAGCCGGAGCTCAGGGCGAAAATCAAGGAGCTGAACCTAGTCGTCCAAGATATTGTAGGTCAAGTGAACGCGATGAGCATCGACGATCAGAGAAAGCGCCTAGAGACCTTGGCTCCAGAGTTGCTCGAGAGAAGAAAGGTCATCGAGACAAAGTATCTGCCCCCCCTACCAGGAGCCTCGATGAACGAGGTCGTAACAAGGATGCCCCCAGAGCCAAGCGGTTACATGCACCTTGGGCATGCGATGTCATTCCTCCTAAACTACCTTTATGCGCAAAAGTACAATGGAAAAATCTGGCTTAGGTTCGAGGACACAGACCCAAGAAAGGTAAGATCGAAGTATTACGAAAGCTTCAGGTCGGGATGCAGCTGGCTTGGCATAAAGTGGGATTTCGAGAAGAACAATTCCGATGACATTGAATTACATTACAGGTTTGGCAGGAAATTGATCGAAGATGGCAATGCATACGTTTGCACATGCCCTGTAGACGAGCTAAGGAAGCTCAGAGCTCTGGGGGTCGAGTGCGTCCACAGGTCTGCTGGAAAGGAACCTAATTTAGAATCTTGGGAAAAGATGTCCGAACTCGAGGAGGGCGAGGCGACCGTTAGGCTGAGGGGAGACATGACTAGCCAAAACTACGTGATGAGAGACCCGATACTTTTCAGGATAATAGACCACCCGCATGTTCTAACAGGCACGAAATACAGGGTTTGGCCAACCTACGACCTTGCCGTTGCCATAGAGGACTCGATATGTGGCGTGACGCACGTGCTCAGGAGCAGCGAATTCGCACCCAGAGGTGAGCTCCAGAATAGAATCAGAGAGCTTCTAGGGTTGAGAAACCCAGTCATAATTGAGTACTCTAGGTTCGGATTCCAAGGAACACCTTTGGCGAAGAGGAAGCTCAGGCCCCTCGTGGATGCCAAGTTGGTATCTGGCTGGAACGATCCGCGCATGCCAACGGTTGAAGGTGTTGCGAGAAGGGGCATAGTGCCCGAAGCTATACAGGAGTTTACGGTATCGTATATGGCCTTCACATATTCAAGGAAGGAGTTCGACTGGGACCTTCTCTTCTCTGTTAACAGGAAAGTCCTAGATCCAGTAACGAAACGGTACTACTTCGTGCCTCAGCCAATCAAACTTGCAGTGTCCGGCTCCCCGATCTTGGCTGTCTCGCTGAGGAACCATCCAGAAAAGGATCTTGGAAGGAGGGAGGTGCACGTAGATGGGAACTTCTACATCGCAAAGGGTGATCTGGAAGGCCTGAAGAAGGGAGACATCATCAGGCTTAAGGACCTGTACAACATAGTAATTGAGGAAGTTGGTAGCGAGATCGTGCATGCTAGTTTCCTGAGCCGAGAGCTCATCGAGGACATACCAAAGGTGCAGTGGGTCACGAATGACAACATAGCAATAGATATTCTCGTGCCAGGACCGCTGTTCATTGGAGAATCTTTCAATGAGAAAAGCCTGTCAAAGGTTTCGGGCTTGGCCGAGAGATCTGTTTCAAACCTGAGCATAGGAGAGATCGTCCAGTTCGAGAGGTTCGGATTCTGCAGGCTGGATGCAAAATTTGAAAGGCCAACCTTTATCTTCATACACAGGTAGATGAGGACCAAGAAACCATTTTTCAAAGCCCTGCTAAATGTGGATCCATTTTCTAGGTCGGAAATGTTTTTTAATATAAATTTGGGTTTTGACATCTTTTTTGAAGGACGCATCAATGCTGCTCAACTTTCATTGAGTTAGATTAGACGAGCTTAGAACCTTAGCCTTATAATTAGACGACGATTCCTAGTTAAGGTAGGCCGGAATTCTGAGAGCTGCATTTCACATGGAAGGATTGGCGAAGATCAGATCTAGTCATCACGATCGATCCAACAGTTGGGGACAACTTTTCGAGCCCTCGATAGCCCTCATCCTTGTCCTCTGCGCACTTCTTTCCTTGGCGAAGGTCTACGCAAACCCTGGCACCGAAACGCTCCGCCCAATGGGAGTTGGAACGACAACTCAATTGACCGCCGTTGGTGATACCCCCAATTGGAAATGCGTCGATGAGGAAACAGCGGATGGTGATACAACATATGTTTATCAGGTTGAATCTGGGTTTTCCACTACGAGTAAATATGATACTTACGCAATCCAGAACCATTCGCTGGGGAGTGGTACAATCACCAGCGTAACCATTTATATCCGATGTAAAATGGATGGCTCACCATATGGTACACATTGGGCCAAAACAGCCATCAGAACCCATAACACGAACTATTATGGAAGCCAAAATAACCTAGGATCTAGTTATGTCAACTACAATACACAATACACCACCAATCCATATACCGGCTCTGCTTGGACTTGGGATGAAGTCGATGCAATGGAGGCAGGAGTCCAGCTAGTTGGCAATTCAGGACAGCAGTCTAGATGCACTCAGGTTTGGATTGTCGTCGATTACACCCCGCAGGTTTCAGAGTTCCCTCTTGGGGAATTTGCGGTCCTAGCTATCGGTTTAGCTTTACTCTTGGCGAATAAAGCTCTAAGGGAAAGGGCTAAGTAAAATCCAAGATTTAAATCAATGCTTATCCGCGAGGAATATATCGCGCCCTACTATTCGCATGAGGCTGCGCTACAAGTCGTAACTCATGACAATTACTTTTAATCTTCTTACTAACCCGCTTCTCTAGGGCTACCTGTCAGTGCCTTTGCGAACCTTTTATCATAACCCGAATTTCTCAGCCACTGTATATTGGCCAGCTACCATAAGTTCGAGAATGTGCAAAACCTATAGAGCAATACTCGTGCCTCCCTTCCTTATTCAAATCGTAGTAGCTAAGGCTTCCGAAAATAGGGGGCTAAGATGAACAGGAAACCGGTGCCCTTAATCAGCCAGCATCGATGCGATGTGCAGCTTGGCAATGGGACTTAACGAAACGTTTTATAACACCACATCGAACCAACCGTCTACGCGCGATTGAAAGGTGTTGAGTTTGGGTCGAATTACGACTGCGGACTATGATGCTCCTAAAGAGCTTGTCGAATCGGCCTGCGAAGTGCTGAAGGTGGCATCTGAAAGCGGAAAGGTCAAGAGAGGAACGAATGAGGCTACGAAGGCGATAGAGAGGGGAATTGCGAAGCTCGTCTTCATCGCCGAGGACACAGATCCTGTCGAGATCGTCCTCCATCTCCCCCTTCTATGCAAGGACAGGGATGTTCCGTATATTATTGTGCCAGAGAAGAAGCTGCTGGGCAGCTATGTCAACCTAATGGTTTCAACATCAGCAGCGTGCATAATCGATCCTGGAAGAGCGGATAGAGAGCTTGAAAGCATCATCCAGAAGATAAGGGCTTTGAGAAAGTCTTAGGATTCGTTGGTGCAAGGAATGAGCGAGGGCGAGCAATCTACCGCTGCCGAGATCGTCGATATCTTGGGCAGGACAGGCGTGACTGGGGAGATCATCCAGGTCAGGGTCAGGATTCTAGAAGGAAAGGACAGGGGGCGTGTCATGACAAGGAACGTAAAGGGACCGACAAGGGTTGGGGACATCCTGATGCTCAGGGACACCGAAAGGGAAGCTAGGAGAGTCAGATAGGAAGGAGATGGACATTTGCCCACAAGGAGGATATGCTCGTTCTGTAGGAGGGAGTTCCTCCAGGGAACTGGGCAGATGTATGTCCGAAACGATGGCTCGGTTTACTGGTTCTGCAGCTCAAAATGCAGGAAGAACCTCCTCAAACTCGGTAGACTTCCATCAAAGCTAAAATGGGCAAGAATTGAAAAGGCTTGAGCCTTTACGCAGAGCGCTTGAGGTTCCAATAAACACTTAACAAAAAGGAAATGCTCAACAGTTTATATCCAAGTACAACCGACCTTTGGATAGGTAGGGCCCCATGCACCTGAGACAACCCATAGTGGTCGTACTGGGCCATGTAGATAGCGGGAAAACAAGCCTCTTGGACAAGATAAGGGGTACCGCTGTTGCTTCGAGAGAGGCTGGGGGGATATCTGCTTCAAATTGAGTCCCAGACCCAGCATGTCGGAGCAAGCTTTCTTCCAGTCGAGACTCTGATGGAGATATGTAGCAAACTTCCTGGAAAGGTCGTGCGAGAGATTAAGGTTCCGGGGCTCCTCGTGATCGATACCCCTGGTCATGAAGTCTTCATGAACTTAAGGAGGAGGGGGGGTTCGATAGCAGACATCGCGATCCTCGTAATAGATACCATAAAGGGCGTCGAGCCCCAGACTATCGAGTCGTTCGAGATACTGAAGGCGAGGAGGACACCCTTCATAGTTGCGCTCAATAAGATAGACCAAGTTCCTGGCTGGAGGGTGAAGCTGAATTCAACATTTACAGAAAGTTACGCCTCCCAGGAACCCTCTGTAAAACGTCTCCTAGATGACAGGATGTACTCTGTGATGGGCTCTCTCTCACAGCTCGGGCTCAGGGTTGAAAGGTTCGACAGGGTTAGCGACTTCAGGAAAACCGTTGCAGTCGTCCCTCTAAGCGCAAAGTCCGGAGAAGGAATACCGGAGCTGATAGCCGTCCTCGTGGGTCTCGTACAGCAGTTCATGGTTGAGGAGTTGAGCGTAAGCGAAGGGAACGCGAAGGGAACAGTTCTGGAGGTGAAGGAAGAGGTTGGGATGGGCGTGACCATTAACGCGATAATATACGACGGCGTGCTTTCTACCGAAGATACAATCGTTATAGGTGGTTTGAAGGGGCCCATCGTGACGAGGATTCGCGCACTTCTCATACCCAAGCCTTTGGATGAGATGAGGGACCCAAGGGACCATTTCCTAAAGGTCGAAAAAGTATCGGCCGCGGCAGGCGTCAAGATAGTGGCGACAGGATTGGAGGAAGCTGTGGCTGGAGCTCCCTTGCTTTCATTGTCAAAAGGAGAGGATCCATCGAAAGCGATCGAGGAAATCATGACCGAGGTCGAATCGGTCAAGGTTCGCGTTGAAACGGAAGGGCTTGTCGTAAAGGCTGACACGCTTGGATCGCTTGAGGCATTGGTCGAGGAGCTTAAGAAGAGGGGATTCACAGTTAGGCTGGCTGATGTTGGGGAAGTTTCGAAGAGGGATGTACTAGAGGCATCGATATCGTCAAAGGACATATCCATGAGGGCGGTTCTCGCTTTCAATGTGAAGGTTTTGCCCGATGCCGAAGAGGAAGGTCTAAAGCTTAACGTGCCGATTCTAAGAAACAGAATAATCTATGGTCTTATCGACGACTACGCGTCCTGGGCAGAAACCGTGAAGAAGGAAGCTACGGAGAAGGAACTTGGTGCTATTGTCAGACCTGGACAGGTTACGCTCCTTCCAGGATATGTGTTTAGGAGAAGCAAGCCAGCCATCGGAGGCTTCAGGATAGATGCAGGAACCGCCAAACCTGGGTACCGCTTGATCAACATGGAAGGTGCCTACGTGGGAGAGATTAAGCAGATACAAGATCAGGGCAAGAGCATTCCTGAAGCTGTTGAAGGTTCAAGCGTGGCTTTGAGCCTGGAAGACACGGTCATAGGCAGAAATTTGAGCGAGGGCGAGGCGTTACTTTTCGATGTTCCAGAACAGGATGCAAGATTGCTTCTATCGAAATTCTCAAATGTTCTTTCAGAAAAAGAGAGGGATGCGCTTCGGAAGCTCGTCGAAATAAAGAGGAAGGCGCGCCCTCTGTGGGGATATTGAGCTAGATGGGAGTGCAACTTGGGCCACTCATCTTAAAAAAAGTCGTAAGCCTAAGGGACCTTGAGGGGAAGTTCCTGGCTGTAGATGCTAGTAGCATCCTCTACCAGTTTCTCTCGATCGTCCGTTGCCCCGATGGCACGCCCCTAATGGACAGCCATGGAAATATTACCTCAAGCCTCGTAGGTCTTTTTTACAGGTCAAGCAGGCTGATCTTCGAGTACGGAATCCCGATGGCATTTGTGTTCGATGGTAAAAGACCGGAGATCAAATTTTCCTGGCTTTCAGAAGAGGAAAGGAAAGAAAGGAAGGAAAGGCAAGAAAAAACGGTACGCGAGTGGAAGGAGGCAAAAGCTCGAGGAGACCTTGCTAAGGCCTTCTCGAAGGCTGTAACGACTGGAAAGCTTGATGGGCAGATTGTCTCGGACGCAAAGAGGCTACTCGATCTCATGGGCGTGCCTTTCGTCCAAGCACCTTCCGAGGCGGAGGCACAGGCTGCGCACATGGCAAGAGTGGGCGACGCGTGGGCCTCGAACAGCGGAGATTACGACTCGCTGCTATTCGGAACTCCCAGGATGGCGCGCTATGTATCTGTAGCAGGGAAGTACAGGAACGTTTGGTTGCCGAGCAAGCCGGAGATAATCGAGCTTCAAAAGTTCCTTAAAGCACTGGACATAACGCGGGAGCAGCTGATCGACCTCGCCATACTCATAGGAACCGATTACAACAGGGGGATAAAGGGCATAGGTCCAAAGAAAGCACTTTTCCTCGTGAAAAAGTTTGGAACCATCGAGAATATGCCAGCACCTATCTCATCGCAATTCTCTGGTAGCTTGGCCAAAATCAGGGAAGCTTTTCTCAAACCATCGGTTACGGAC
>Ga0129301_1001699_pt1 | contig 10273 bp, 10 predicted proteins | sample ConPoolayeHmetaG_FD_94489 | JGI IMG/M metagenome (GOLD analysis project Ga0129301, IMG submission 94489) | Hot spring microbial mat communities from California, USA to study Microbial Dark Matter (Phase II) - Cone Pool mat layer H metaG ...
AAAGTGTACGTTGTTCATGGCGCAGAAGGAAACTGCGAACTCCTCGCAAAATGGACAAGAGACGAACTGGGACTAGAAGCAACCGCCCCAAAAACTGGAGACACAATCAATATATAAAGTGAAAACATGAAAATCGGAATCCTACGCATCGGACACGTAGATTCCCACATACTAGAGAGAATCCAAGAAAACCTCTGCACAATTATCCCGAAAGCATCATGCAAACTAGTCAACGACACATTTGCAATGCCTGACGAATCCTATGATAAAAAAAGACAACAATATCACTCAAGCATAATTCTTAGGAAAATTCACGCTTTTGCAGAAAAACGAAAAGCACTGGATCGCGTTTTAGGAATAGTTGACGCTGACATTTTTGTCCCCTCTTTAAATTTTGTTTTCGGAGAAGCAGGATGCCCAGGAAAAGCAGCGCTCATTTCGCTATGGCGACTCAAACCAGAATTCTATGGAAACGCACCAAACTCTGAGCTTTTTCTGAAACGAAGCGTAAAAGAAGCTGTTCATGAGCTTGGACATACTCTAGGCTTAGAACATTGCCCAAATCCATTTTGCGTTATGTATTTCTCCAATTCCATTTTCGAAACCGACAGAAAACAAAGTTTATTCTGCAACAAATGCTATTTAAAGGCTGAGGCAATCGCAAATCAGATAGGGAAAAACCATGAAGGGAGATTTCACAACAGACATTATACATTTGACGCCAATCCTTGCTAGTCTATTGTTCGGAGTCTTCTGCGCTGTCTTAATTGCCTTTTCCTCGGTGGAAATTTATGGAATTGCACCCTTTCCTGAAAGCACCGCTGGCTCTTTGGGAAACGCTTTCTATTTTGTTATCCTCGTAGGAATCGGCGCCTCATTCTTGTATTTTCTCGTAAAACGGAAAAGCCTCAGAATAATCAAATTCATTACTGGGTTTGTTCTATCACTTGCTGTTTTCATGCTTTCTATAATCTACCTTTCTGTAGCATTCTCAACATTCTACATCCCATACGCAGAACTCCTAACGCTGATGCTGTCCTTTGCAATTACAGTTGTAGCCTATTTTGCAATCTTCCGGACACACAGCAAATACGGCAACATCGTCGTCCTTGGCTTAGGAGGAGCCCTCGGCACCTTCCTAGGAATTGCCATTCCAACCCTAAGCACAATATTAATCCTAACTTTTCTAGCCGCCTACGACATATTCGCCGTTTACCATGGACCAGTAGGAAAAATAGCCCGCAACGGACTTGACCACTTAAAAGGTTTAAGCTTCTCATTCAAAGACATCCAGATGGGGCTTGGCGACTTAACGTTCTATTCAATGCTTTCGGGACACATGCTACTCTATTTTGGATTCCTCTCCTGTCTAATCTCCATAATCGGCATCCTATTAGGTTGTCTTATAACCTTTAGAATGTTGGCAAAAAAGGGAATGTTCCCTGGACTGCCCTTTCCCATACTGCTCGGTTTGACAGCGGGACTTCTGGCTTCTGTGATATGATTCTATGCTTTTGAACCTAGCAAAACTAGGCGCGTAGAGTTTACGTCAACTTCAATGACTTTGCAGTTTTTGAATTCTTTGCTTTCTCCGAGCACGTTTTTGACTGTCACGTTGTTTCCTTCTGCTTTGGCATAGATTACATCTTTGAATACGGTTTTTCCGTCAAATATAACATTAAATTCGCACATTCTAAACTCCAGCCATAGGTAATATGAAAGCGTTAGCACAGTAATAAACTTCACTTTAGGAATCGAATCTGAATTTTGGATAAGTAATTATAATTCGTGAACAATATACACTTTAAATCCGATAATCTAGTTGAAAGATGAAGCAAATGCGGAAAAAAAGCAAGCCCAAAAAAACTTCGAGCATTGACATATTCCAAATGTTAAATGAAACAGCGGAAAAAACAAGAAAGAAACGCAGAGAAGAGCTTCTGAAACCGCTAGAAATAGAAGAATTTTTCACCGAAGGAAAAATAAGCATCAACAAAAGGACATGCAAGGGCATTGAATGCAAGCTTTGCATAAAAGCATGCCCAACCAACGCTTTATACTGGAAGTCTGGAAAAATAGAAGTCATCGAAGAGCTCTGCATATACTGCGGAGCATGCGTACTAAGCTGCATTGTTGACGACTGCATAAAAATAGTGAGGAAACGGTCTACGGGCGAAACAGAGAGCTTTAGCAAACCCAAAGATTTCACAGCCCTTCAGCACGGCATCAGCGCCAAGAAGCGCTGCGAAAAAATCCGTGAAGTTTTCCCCAAGATCGAAGACTATCTTACATGGCAACAAACCCAAAATCACAAAGACTAGTTTTCATGTCTCCATATCTTTGCAAAAAAGTTATCAGTCGCACATGCTAAGATTTGAAGGCGTGTAAAGATGTCTGAAATAAAATTCTCTCTGATAAACGCCAGCCCAAATTTAGGCCTCGACGAACGCGAAGGCAAAAAGTCAATCGCCTCATTTCCACCCCTAGGAATCCTATATTTAGCTGCAGTACTGCAAGAAGAAGGCATAGACGTTTCCGTCATGGATCAGCCAGCTGAGGGCTTCACTATAAAAGAGACTGTTGACTGGGTAAAACGGGAAAATCCCGACATTCTGGGTTTTTCAACATTTTCCAGCTCAGGTCGCACCGCCGCACTAATTAGTAGCATGGTAAAAAAAGAAAATCCCGACATTCTGACAGTGTTTGGCAACCATTATGCAACATTTAATTCTGAGCGTATTCTCAGAAAATATCCTTCTGTTGACATTATCGTCCGTGGAGAAGGTGAGAAAACCGTATTAGAACTTGTAAATTGTCTAAAGAGTGAAGGCAGGCTAAAAGAAGTTCGAGGAATCACTTTTAGGAATGGAGGGAACATAATTTCCACTCCTGATCAGCCCCTTATAAGGGATTTGGATTCTTTGCCTTATCCAAAGCGTGAGCTGATTGACATTGATTATCATTGTATTATTGCAGGAGCAAATGTAGCACCAAAAAGGTTTACCAGCGTTGTTTCTTCGCGTGGTTGTGCTTACAGATGTCGGTTCTGCAGTTGCACACAGTTTGCTCGTAACATGTGGAGACCAAGATCTGTTAAAAACACATTGGAAGAACTGCATTTTCTTGCAAGCGAGGGATACGAACAGTTTATTTTTGTAGATGACAGCTTCACGTTAAACCCAAAAAGAGTGATTCAGCTTTGCCGCGATATGAGAAAAGAGAAATTAAACATGGACTGGATCTGCGAGGGAAGAGTTGACAATTCCTCCTATGAAATGCTACATGAAATATCAAAAGCAGGCTGCAGAGTTCTCTATTTTGGCATAGAAAGCGCCAATCAGAGAATCCTAAATTACTTCAATAAGCAAACAACGCCCCGACAGTCTGAAGATGCGGTAAAAGCAGCTAGAAAGGCTGGAATAGACATAATAGTTGGCTCTTTCATCGTGGGCGCTCCAGACGAAACCACGGAAGAGATTATGAATACGATTAATTTTGCAAAGCGTATTCCAATAGATATACCGCAGTTCAACATATTAGGAGTTTTTCCTGGGACGGACATCTGGAATGAATTGGAAGCACAAGGACTTCTGAAAGGAGACGATTTCTGGGAAACTGGCATCGCTGTCAGCGAAATATGTTCCACTGCAGTGCCGCTAAAAGAAATCAGGCAGATGGTTCATGAAGCGTTTTATGATTTTGTGCGCACACCAACTTTTGTAGCTAGCCAAATAGCCAGAACAATAAAAAGCTCCTATAGAAGGAACGTTTTAATAAGTAATCTAAGTCGAATAGGTGAAATAAGAGCGGGCATGCGCAGCGTTGCATAACGATAAAGAGCCGCCATCTTCCAGCTAATGTTTGATATTGATGCTTACTATGACTTATAGGATGTGTGAAGCTGGTCAAACGCAGTTACTTGTGTGTCAACATTGGGCGCCGGTTTGTTAGCCGCTATTGGGCGTCTTTGTATATGCGTGTAACCACATTCACATTCGAAACCAATGATCTTGCCGCCTTTTCTTAATCTCCGCCATTTTCCAGCGTTACACTGAACATTTCGTTTATGAATTTTCCATAGTATTCTTGCTTCCTTCTGTGTTATGGGCGCGTAATGCTTTGCCAATGTCAAGTACCAGATGGCGTACGCTGCAAAGCATACCCATAATGTGGTCATCAATATTTCCAACACGTTTTTCACCACACGTATGATTGTTCTACTCGTGTACAGTATGTCTTTCTGCAGACATATCTATATCGAGAATATTCCCTCTTACGATATAAGCATTATCTCAAATTCCGAATACGAACACATTACCTAAAACTGCTGAAGCACTTCCTTCTTTTCCATAATAAAACCGCAATAATGACATTTAAGTAAAAGCGGCTCTTCAGAATCCACGTAAAATTTGGCTTGCACCGGCTCATTGCTGTTACTTATGCAAGCAGGATTTGCACATTTAATGATGTTTTCAATAACCTTAGGCAGTTGCACTCTCTGCTTTTCCACAACCTTGTAATCGCGAATAATGTTGATAGTTGCATGAGGAGCCAACAACGCAATCTTATGCACCTCTTGAGGGTTAAGCTCTCTTCCTTCAATCTTCACAATATCCTTCGCCTTGTAAAGCTTGCTGGGCACGTTAATCGCAATTGTTATAATTCGCTTTTCGCGCCCAGTTATTCCCAAAATCTTCGCAACATCCAACGCATGCCCACCAGTAATGTGGTCGATGACCGTGCCATCCTTAATTTTAGAAACATGTAACTCCGTCTCGCTCATACGCAATTTCCCTCTCAGAGAGGCTATATTTAGAACATAGATAAAAGATTTTAAGCTTTACACTTCTCTGAAACAGTTTTTGAGTTGCCAATAAAAAGTTATTTAGGAGTTGCGTAGATTTGTTCTGGGAATAAATTTGGAATTCGAAGGTAGAGACATCATATCAATTAAGGATTTTTCCCGCGAAGAAATTGATTACATTCTAAAAATCGCCCAAGCCATGGAACCTCTCGCCGCAAAAGGCTCAGACATGCTTAAAGGAAAAATTCTCGCAACATTATTCTTTGAACCAAGCACCCGCACCCGCCTAAGCTTCGAAGCTGCGATGCACAAACTCGGCGGCTCCACAATAGGTTTTGCAGAAGCTGAAATCGCCTCAGTTAGAAAAGGCGAGAACTTGGCTGACACAGTGCGCACAGTTGAAAGTTACGCCGACGTAATAGCCCTAAGACATCCGCTGGAAGGCGCGGCAAGACTTGCAGCAGAATTCTCGAAAGTTCCAATCATGAATGGAGGCAGCGGCGCAGAAGAGCATCCCACGCAGGCTCTTTTGGATTTGTATACGATTTTGAAGGAGAAGAGAAAAATTGACGGGTTAAAAATAGCGTTTGCTGGCGATTTGAGATATGGCAGAACAGTTCATTCTCTTGCTTACGCACTTTCTCTCTATAATATCGAATTGTATCTGGTTTCGCCTGAATCTCTGAAAATGCGAAGGGAAGTGATCCAAACAATAAAAGAGAGAATATCCGTAACAGAAAGGACAAGTCTAGAGAAAACTGTTTCACTTGCAGATGTCCTTTATATTACGAGGATACAGAAGGAACGCTTTCCCGATCCAGCCGAGTATATTAAAGTTAAAGGCTCATACAAGATTGATATGGAAACTTTAGGCGATGCTAAAAATGATTTAATAATTCTTCACCCTCTTCCACGTGTTGACGAAATATCTGCAGAAGTCGACAACAGTCCATATGCACGCTATTTCCAACAAGTCTGGAACGGCATTGTTGTAAGAATGGCGCTTCTAGCTCTAATATTAGGTGCAGTAAAATAGCATTAGATAAGCCTATGTTGATGCGAAGCGGTCAAAAACTGTTAACGTACTTATTGAGCCGCATGAAGGACATTTATGCAAAAGTCCAAACCAGCTTCTTTTGCAGTTAACGCAGTATGTTAGCTTGCGATTGTACGTGAAGAAATCTATTCTAAGATTTTCAATCAGTTGCCTAGTTAATGACGCTAGCTCATCTGCTTTGTGCTCAGCCTCTCCAAGCTCTATTACCGTCAAACCTCCACCACTATGCAGCTTCTGCATTTTACCCTCAAACGCTAACAACTCTGAAGAAATCTTGCCGCCATGCAGAGTTAGCCTACCTGCTGATGAATAAAACGGTTTATCCCTAGCTCCTGAAAATCTGACTTTAGCAATACCGTATCGTTCAACATCTAAATGCGCCAATCTTTCTGAAGACTCAGAGTCTGGAAGTACCGCCGTGTATAGACGTTTTCTACGTTTTCTAGTGATTCTATAAGCTGAAGCCCAAACATTTTGAACAATTTCCTCAGCAAACTCCAGAACCTTTTCAGTTTCGTCAATGCTTTTCTCCAAGAACGCCTCTGCCGATTCTCTTAAGCCAGCCAAGTTGATTATTCCCGAACAATTTTCGGGCCTAAAGTAATGATCACCATTAGCGTTTTGCATTAAAAACGGCATAAGCCCTTTACCATGCTGCCTCAAAGCTCTTTGCTTAATTTCTAATGCTCGAGCAGCCATTTCCAAGCGCTCTTTAAAAATTTCGAAAAATTTCGCCTTGTCTCTTCCAGCCTCATACACTATTCGTGGCAAATTAATTGTAACTCGTCCAATACTGCCTGTGCGAAGAGTGTCTATCTCCCAATCTTCATTTAACTCTGCTCCGAGTCTGATTCCTGAAGCAGAAAAAACAGACTGTGATTGCTCCTTCTCCAACAAGTTTGCAAAATATATTACGCCCTTCTCCGACGCCAAATGATGAGCTTTCAGAAACAAAGCCTTTGCATGCTCATCTTGAAATACTTCAGAACGCATTTTAAGTATTATGTTCGGATTAAACAATGGTTTTTGCTGACTTTCTTCTGAGATTATTTCTAGCAAAGTTGAAGCTAAAAACTGGGTTTCCTCTTTAAAATCTCCATATTTGCCGTGACTTTTGCCAAAAGGACCTATTGCTGACTTGTCAGTTACGAAATCAGGCATCGTTAGCTCTATGCCTAATGAAACGTTCACGTATGGATTGACGGTGGAAATGAACAAGCGCAATAATTCTTTTACTCTTGACGAGTCTTCGCCTCTAGCAAAGGGCGCAAGAAACAAGTTAAAATAATCAATTGTTTGCGCTTCGCTGATTTCTTTAGCAGAGTGCAACAAAACATTAAGTACTGTGGATAAGGCGGACTCGAGGTTTTTTGGTGGAGAAAATGAAGGATGGAACACGTTTATTCCTTCCATGTTTATGCCATTCTGAAAAAAAAATCGCACGTCATGTATCACTTCTTCTGGTTTTAGAATCCAAGAGCTTAAACCTCCAACATTTAGTGCGCCAGATAGATGCGCATCTGCAATATCTCTTGGAAAAACGTTCAAAAGTGTGTATTCTTTAAGAACTGCCTCTCCGGCTGTCTCATGCATGGAGCTTGTCTTTTGCGGTTTCCTGCTTTTAGCTTCAATAAGTGCAGTTAAATCATGTACAGGAAGCCCCAAACGCGTGAGTTTATGTCGATACTCCTCTAAACCTTTCTCTATTAAAATCGAGTTTACAACCTCCCTAACAAGGGGTGCCGTCAAGTATTTGGTTTTTGACCTAATTAATCTCTTTTCTGCCTCTTTAGCTACTTTTTGTGCCAGTTCAGCAGGCATTCTTGTCTCTCTTGTGATAGAATTTGCGATTTTGTTAGAATCAAACTCCTCTAACGCAAATCGCGAAGTTCGTACAAGCATACCTTTCGGTTTAAAAGTTTTTTTCTCAATTCTTTCCGCGACATCAATTACCATCTTGCCCAAATCTGTTAAACCATATTTTTTTGATTCAACATCTGCCTCAATCAAATCCGCCTTAAGCAAAAACTTCAGATGATAAGCAAACCTTCCCGCATCCCTGCTCGGGTTCATCTTAGACAAACTCATCAATTCTGTATAAGAAAGAGGACCCTGATCAAAGAGCAGACTCAAAATCTGCAACCTAATAGGTGATGAAACTGCCTTAAGCACACGAACCCCACGAATGCGATGCTGAATAGACACGTTTGTGCGAGCCTCCCCTCAAATAGTAACAGTATTATTAGGAATAAGAGTTTAAAGGTTAAGGAACACTTAACTTTCACGTCACATAAACACAAAAAGCAAATGGGGCTGTCGGCTAGTTTGGTCTAGGCTTGGAGACTCGGGCTCTCTAAGCGCATTGGCGTAAGCCTTGTGCGGGAAGGACCCCGGTTCAAATCCGGGCAGCCCCATTATACTTTAGGTTCAGAACCTATAGCCGTATCATGCGTATTTGTTACTTAAGGAAGTTCTTGTATACTGGGTGTCCTTTGAAGTGTAAAATTGTTTCTGATTTTTCGATACTTCCACTCGGCAATCTTACGCAAATCGAGTTCACAATTGCCCCATTTTGGATGAAGCGGACACCATCCAAAAGTTCGCCTTTTGTTACGCCAGAAGCTGCGAAAACCAGTTCATTGCCAATAGCTAACTCGTCTTCACGGTAAGTTTTCTCCACATCCACGTTTTCAGCTTTTAGCCTATCAAGCCGTTTCGGATCATCTTTTTTGTCCTTCCACACTTTGACAAGCATAGTTCCACCTAGGCATTTTACAGCAGTTGCGGCAATAGTGGCTTCTGGTCCGGCGCCAGCGCCCAGAAGAAGGTCGACGCCTGAACCTGGGATGCATGTGGCGACTGCTGCTGCGATGTCGCCATCTGGGATCAGGATAATTCTTACACCTAGTGCTCTTAGTTTTTTCAGAATTTCCAAGTGTCTTTCTCGTTCCAGAATTATCACGGTAAAGTTTTCTAAGGGTAGTCCTTTCTCTTTTGCTACGGTTCGCACGATTTCTTCTATTGGCATGTCTAAGGAAATTTTATCCGCTGAGTGATGGTCGGTTGCGACTTTGAAATAATATCCATCATCTGGAAGCATCTGAAAACAGCCTGCAGGTGCGCAGGCAAGAGCTGATATGGCATCTTTTCTTCCTTTTGAGGCTGCAGTAGTGCCGTCAACGGGGTCTACGACAAACTCTACTTTGGGTCCTTTTCCAGTTCCTACTTTCTCTCGATGCATAAATGCGGGTGCATGGTCTTTAGGTCCTTCGCATGAGATTACTTCACCTTCTACATCAGTTTGTGCTAGCACGGCCCTTGAAAACTCGACGGCCTTCTCGTCTATCCGGTTAGGATTACCTTGACCGATGTGGAGTGCAGCACCGACGGCTGCCGCAATAGTAATACGAGTAAGCGAGGGTGCGAGAGCTCTAAGAGAAACCAAACAGATTCCTCAAGCTATTTTACTTTGTTTCGTCCTAAAGATTTTTCTCTTACCTATTCAAAAAATCTCCTTCATAGAAGGGCTTATTAATGGTGGTATATTGCTCAGCTCGTTTAAGAACGACTTCAAGTTGCTTCTGCGATATTCACAGCTTTTTCCGTTGTGCTTTGCAGTGTTCGTAAGCATGTTAGGCTTTGGCTTAGTTATGCCGCTTCTGCCTATCTATGCAGATAGTTTCGGAGCAACAGGAACACAACTCGGATTTTTAACCGCTTCTTTTGCTTTGACGCGGGCAATTACAACGTATCCAGGCGGATGGCTATCTGATAGATTTGGCAGGAAAAAACCCGTAACAGCAGGATTACTTGCCTATTCGGTTGTTATGGCTTTGTTTGGATTTAGCCAAGACGTTAATCAACTAATATTCTTAAGAGCTCTGCAAGGCGTCGCTTCTGGAGTAGTCTGGCCTGTCATAAGCACTATGATAGTGGATATTGTGCAGCCTGCTGACAGAGCGAAAGCATTGGGGCTTATGAGATGATGTGGTTTTTAGGGATGGTTGTCGGTCCAGGTTTGGGCGGAGTGCTGGCTGATGCGTTCAATGTTGCTGTTCCATTTTTCTTTTGTGGTGGATTAGCTTTAGTAAGTATGATTTTGGTTCTTCTTACGGTGCAGGAGACTGCAGGAAGCATTATTTACGTCGCTGGACCGAAAGAGAAATCGAACCCTCATAATACTTTGAGCGCCAATCATTCTAACGTAATAGTACACTTGGCACTATATCCTGTTGTCTTCGCTGGTCTATACATAGCCAGATTTATGATTGCCTTTTCCAACTCGCTGATTCAACCAGTCTTATCTGTATACGCTAACAAGACGTTGGATATCTCTAAAACAGACGTTGGGATACTCTTCACAGTCATGGGTATTGTCACACTTTTTACATCCTTGCCTATGGGAACAGCTG
>Ga0129301_1001704_pt1 | contig 10247 bp, 7 predicted proteins | sample ConPoolayeHmetaG_FD_94489 | JGI IMG/M metagenome (GOLD analysis project Ga0129301, IMG submission 94489) | Hot spring microbial mat communities from California, USA to study Microbial Dark Matter (Phase II) - Cone Pool mat layer H metaG ...
CCGGCATGGAGCCTGATCCCGTCTGCATGTTCGGAGAGACCGCACGCCGCATCACGGGCATAGGCCGGCCACGCGCCCTTCGCCCAGCCGAGTTTGCTTGAAATCTTAAACCCGCCAGGCAGCCTGCAGAAATCCATCATGCGTCCGGGTTACCGGATACAGAAGATCCTGCGCCAGCTCAAGCTCTGGAATCTCCCCGAGCGCTTTCCCCGGCTCGGGCGTCGCGCCACCTGGGAGCCTGACCCCGATTTTCTGCAGTGGGCTGCCACGGCCCGGCGGTTACACGGCATCGACTGAAGCGGCGCCTCCCCGCACCGGGTCCCGTTGCCGGTCGAAAGGGGGCGGCAAGGCGCTCATGTGCGCGGCCGCCGCTTCACGGGGCCGGGGCGAGGATGGCCCAAAGCCTGGCGGAGCCTTTTCCCCACCCTGTCGGCCCATCGCGCGCCCCCGCCACAGAAAAACGCCCGCCTCTTGACCGGTCCCATGGAAGAATTGCGGGAGATTTCAGGAGATTTTCACGCCCACCCGTGCGATCCTGCTTCCGTAGGGAAAACCCAGACTGCTATCAACCAACCATTTCGGACCTGTCGGTCAAACCACGGAAGGCAACAACATGAGGATGAACAGAAGAAACTTCGTCAAGGGAACCACCTCCGGCCTGGGAGCGGTTGGGCTGGGGAGCCGCTTGGGGGCCGGCCAATCCCCTCAACACCCGGACAAGTTTGCGTTTGAAACGCCTCCGCCTCCTATCCCGGCCGGAGACATCAAATCGACCGTCTCCTCCGACGTGGTGGTGGTGGGCGCGGGCATTGCGGGGCTGATGGCCGCGTTCGCGGCGGCTGAGGCCGGGGCTTCCGTCACCCTGATCGAAAAGATATCCACGTTCAGCGCCCGGGGCGGGGATATCACCGCCCTCAACAGCCGGCTCCACGAACGACTGAATATTCGTATCGACGAAGACAAAGTACTCCACGATCTGATGAAAGTGCAGGGCGGTCGAATCCATCAGAAGATCTTCCGCCTCTGGGCGCGCAACAGCGCCCGCGTGATGAATCTGGTCATGGACGTACTGGAGGCCGAGGGGTTGAAGAACTACCTGGTCATACCGACTCGGGACGAACCGGTGGTCATCGATCGCTGGCCCAACCCGTCCCAGGCGCCGCCGGGCTGGAACCCCCTCGAGGAGTACACGGCGGAATATCCGACCTGCCACCGGCTCGGAGACACCGCCCCTAATCAGCGCGGCTGGTTGTCGATCATCGAAAAGAAGACCCGCGCGCGCGGCGTGGCAGTCCATTACAACACGAAGGCGGTGCGGTTGATCCGCGATCAACCGAGCGGACCGGTGAAGGCCGTCATCGCCCAGGACAAGGCGGGCAACTACATTCAATACGCCGCCGTGAGGGGGATCGTCCTGGCCACGGGGGATTACAGCTATAACAAGGACATGATAGAAAAGTACTTTCCGGGAGCGAACCTGCGTCAGGGATTGATTCCCACATCCATGGGGGAGGGCCATCAGATGGCCATGTGGATCGGCGCGCAGATGGAGAAGACACCCCATGCTCCTCTCAACGACATGACCCATGCCCTGGGAACGAACGCCTTCCTGTTGGTGAATCGGTTTGGCGAACGTTTCTGCAACGAGGACCTGGACACGGAGGCCATGGCGCGCCAGGCCGAGGAACAGCACGGCTGTTGGCTGGTCGTCGATTCCACATGGCCGGAAGACCTGCCCCGCATGGGACTGGGATTCTATCGCGTTTTCCGGGCCACCGAGAAAACACTCAAGGATTTCCAGGACAAAGTGGCGAAAGGAACCATCCTGGAGGCCGATTCCATCGAGGCCCTGGCGCAAAAGATGAAAGTGCCCGTGGATGCCTTCAAGAAGACCATCGACCGTTACAACGAGCTGGTCAAAGGGGGACGCGACCTGGATTTCGGTAAGCGCCCCGACCGGTTGACGGCCGTGGATACCCCTCCCTTCTATGCGCACTGGAATGCGAACCCCGACAACCCTATGCTCATTTTCGGGGGGATGATATGCAATGAGCGGCTGCAGCCGCTGGATGCGAACGGAAAAGCCATTCCGGCGCTTTACCTGGCCGGGAATACGGTCGGGGGGCGCTTCAAGTACGCCTATCCGCTGCTTTGCCCCGGGATCAGCCACGGCATGGCCATGACCACCGGATATCTGGCCGGCAGGTTCGCGTTCGGCCTGAGCTGAGGAAAATCGCAAACCATCCGGATCAGGCCCCCTGGCGACGGGCTGGTCTCTGCAGAAGTTTCCCGGGAGCAGGGACGGCAGCCGGCGAGCCACTCGATTCCGTCGGCGTACCTGCTGCCGCTGTCAACCAACCATCGGGGACGTGGGAGCCGATGCTCTCAGCCAACCAGAGCATCGAGATGCGCGCCACGGGCTGCGGGCCGTGGACGCCGGCGGCGATACGGCCGGTATTGAGGCTATTGTGATATCATTGGGCTGCCCTCGGGCGCCATTTGCCGGTTTGCCGCCGTGAACCCGCGACCGCCCCTGCGCCAGGAGACGAGGGAGGAGAACCACCATGGCCGAGCCGCTCACCGTTTCCCGCCGCTTCTGCCGTACGCACCTCGGGCACGTCCACTATGTGGCGGCCGGTCCTGACGCCGGCGAGCCCATCGTCCTTTTGCACCAGACCCCGAGGTCGGTGGACGAGTTCGCCGAGGTGCTGCCGCTGCTGGCGCGGTCCCATCGTGTGATCGCCATCGACACGCCGGGCTACGGCTGCTCGGACCGGCCGGTCACGCAGCCGTCGACGGCCGACTACGCCAGGGCCGTCTCCGAGGTCCTCGATGCCGCCGGGTGCGCGCGCGTCTGGGTCGCGGGCCACCACACGGGCGCGATCCTCGGCGTCGAGCTGGCGGCCTCCCAGCCGCACCGCGTCGCGGGCCTTGCGCTCTCGGGCCCGGTCTACCTCGACGAGGCCGGACGCGCGAACCTCATCAAGCACTTCGCCCAGTGGCACGTCAGGCCCGACGGCTCTCACCTGAGCGAGAAGTGGGAGAAGTTCGCGCGGTGGGTCGACGACCCCGGCCTGGTCCAGCGCATTATGGTGGATCTGATGGTCGCCGGTGAGACCAGCGAATTCGGGCACTTCGCCATTGCGGCCTACCGGATGGAGGACCGGTTGCCGCTGGTCTCGTGCCCCGGGCTGCTGATCTACGGCCGCCGTGATCCCTTCACCAGCCACGAGCAGGCCGCCCCGTTCCGGGCGGCGCTGCGTCCTGTCCGCGAGGTGGACATCGACGGTGGCATTTTCCTCCCCAACGAGGCACCAGCGGCCTGGGCCGAGGCCGTGCTCGGCCTCGTGGGGTGAGGCTGGAATGCCCGGAGGTCGCGCGGCCGGCGCGCGGATCGCGTCTCCCGCCTCGCATCGCGCACCTCCTTGAAGCGGGCCCAGCTCGTGTCGCTGGGCCGCGCATCGTCGGGCGGCGGCGCGGTCTTGCAGGCGGTATAATTCGCCTTGATATCGGCTTTCATCACGCCCGGCAGGTCGTCCCGCGGCCGCCTGGATCGACGTTCCTTACGAGCAGCAGCTTGCTGCTCAACAGGTGCTTCTCTTTCCGATTGGCCACGACCGTGCCGACGACTCTGGCGAGGAACATGCGGGATCACGCGCCGCCGGATGCCACGCGCGGGCTCGCCCGTCCGCGGCGTCAGGGGCGCCGCCGAAGGAAATCGGTGCGGTACGGCGGCATGCGGGTCGACTCGGACAGGATCTGTCCGGCTCGCCGGGCAAGCGCCAGCGATCCGCTGCGGTGATCGTTCTGGATCTCACGCATTCGGCGGAGGATGGGGCGGGGGATGTGGATCTTGGTCACCGGAGAATATTGTATCGGAGCAGCGGGAATGCCGATCGGGGGGAGATGGGGTGGCTGGTGCGCCCGAGAGGATTCGAACCTCTGACCTCTTGCTCCGAAGGCAAGCGCTCTACCCAGAATGAGCTACGGGCGCCCCAAACGGGAATAGTCCAAATTTCAGCCGGTCTAATCCGGCCAGGCGTACAAGTGGAAGTTGTGCGAGGCATTGTTCATGGCCACCAGCAGGCCCCGCGGGAACCGCGGCCCCATGGGGCGGGCGACCGCCTCGATCCCATCGGTCGATTGCGCCGTGCCCCGCCAGACTGCCACGGGCTGCCAGTCGGAACGGCGGTAGACGTGATACTCGCTGTGAGGATCGAGCTGATCGGTCACAATCACATAGGGCCCGGCTGCGGCAATCCCTTCGCGGTTGCCTTTGAAGCCTTGCTCGGCGAAACGCGCTATGGGGCGGGCGGCTTGGGGATGGTCGGGGTCCGCGGGATAGATCAGGACGCAGCAGTCCTCATCGGAGTAGAACACGAGTTCGCGCTCCGGGTCCACCGCGACTGCTTCGATCTCGCCTTGGCCCGAGAAGGCGCCGAAGGCCCGGGCCTTCCGGCCGATCACTTTGTTCCCGCGGATCTGCAATTGGTACTGCCAGAGGTACCCCTCCGCGGGTCCGGTCTTGCGGCTGACGACGGCAAACAGCGCCTTGTCCCGCTTGCGCCGATACAGGGCGAGGCCCATGGGCGCGCCTGCCTCGCCCTGTTCGCCCTCAAAGACCGGGACGGTCCCGATGAGTTGTAGATGCGGTCTTGTTTCGGAGACCCGATAGACCAGAAGGCGGCGCTGGAGTCTCTCGGTTGCGACGCAGATATCGCCGAGAATGTCGACGTTGTTTGCCCGATCCAGATCGCCCACGGTTTCGACCAACTTTCCGTCCAGCGTGTAAACGGCGAGCGCGCCATCCGGCCGCGGCCGCTTGACCGTGCCCACGATGATGCTGCGCGCCGGGTCTTTGGGGTGAACCCAAATGGCCGGATCGTCGACGTCCTGCACCAGCGGCTCTGTTTCTAGGGCCGGTCGAATCTCGACCACAGTCACGGCCGCCGCCGCGAGAGCGGCGGCCGTGATCCACGACAACCAGAACTTGTTCATGAGCATTAGAACCTGTAGCGGAGCATGAGCTGAATCTGCCGGGGACCGCCTGAGCCGGTGGGGTTGTTGTTCACCACCGAGGTGATGGTCCCGAACGTTCCGAGATTCGAAAAGTTCGCGTTGGGATTGCCGTATTGCGCGCGGTTGAAGAGGTTGAACATCTCGGCGCGGAATTCCAGGGCGTGCTGCTCGGCCAGCTTCGCTTGCTTGCCGATGGCCACGTCCATTTGCCACAGGCCGGGTCCGCGCAGGGCGCTGCGGGGCAGCGTGCCCCAAGTCCCGGGAGGCGGAACTGCGAAAGCGGCGGGGTTCAGCCATCCCAACGGAGACTTGACCGCGGCATACGGGCTCTGGCCGGGGACCAAGTTGGGTCTCTGTGCCGGGGCGCTCCGGCCGGGCGTGCTCACCACGCCGTCGGGGAGCGAAGAGGCGCTCCGGCTGACGGTCACGTCGAAGGGCAGAGCGGTGCGCGCCGTGAAGAATCCGCTCAGGCTCCAGCCGCCCAGGGCCGCCTCGGCCAATCTGCCTGGCAGCGCGTACCGGCGGCCCCGGCCGAACGGCAGCTCGTAGATCGAGTTGATCGTGATCGTATGCCGGATGTCCCACGGCGCGTCGCCACGGTCGCAACGGCGGCAGGCGGAGATCATGCGGTTGGCGCCGTCGCCCGCTCCGGCGTTGTCGTTGATGTTGTGCGACCACATGTACTGAGTCTGCCAGAGAAACCCCCGGTGCATGGGCCGCGTGAGCGAGACTTGCAGCGCGTTCATGCTGCTGTTGCCGTCGTTGGTCTTGATGTCGACGTTGCTGAAGTTTGGATAGGGCCGGGTCCCGGTGGCCGGGTTGATGGTGTTGATGAATGAGCGCCCGAACAACTGGTGCCCGTTGCCGCCGACGTAGGCGGTTTGCAGCACGAACCGCATGGGAAGCTCCTGCTGTATGGCGAAGGTCCACTGCTGGCTGTATCCGTCGCGGCGGTCCCGTTGCAGAGCCCGCGCCGAGACGCCGGTGGATTTCGCCTGCCCAAGATATTGGGCCGCCGGAAAGGACAGCAGCGGCTGGTCCGAACTGGACAAGGTGTAGGTTTCGGGAATGCTGTCGATGGCCGCATTCACGTCATCGATCTGTCCCGGCCCGTAAAAGATGCCGTAGCCCAGGCGGAAGACCGTCTTGCCGTGCAAGGCCCGCGGCGCCCAGCCGAGGCCGACCCGCGGCGCCCAGTTATTCTTGTCGGCGAAGTACCAGGGCGAACCCGGGGGGCAGAAGCCGGCGCAGCGTTCCAGGTCGAACACGCGCCCCCGCCCGTCGCTGGTTTTGGCGACGGAGTAGTATTCGTACCGCGCGCCCAGGCTGACGGTAAGCGTGCGGGTCAGTTTGATCTCGTCTTGAGCATAGGCGAAGTAATAGGGGCGCAGGGCTTTTACGCTCGGCAGTGCGCTGCCGAAGGAAATCGAGTTGGCCCGGTTCTGCACAAACAGCGCGCGGGAGGAAAAGCTGGTGGTGATCTGGCCGGTGTCGGACAGTACCAGATTGATCTTGCGGATTTCGCCGCCGAACTTCCAGGTGTGCCGCCCCCAGATCCAGGTCAGGCTGGGCAGCAGGCCGTAGCTCGTTCCGACCTCCACCTCGCTGCGGTCCGGCTGCAGGCTCATCAAGCCGGAGATCGAAATGCCCTCGCCGAAGGTGCCGTGCCGCTCTCGGCGTTGTAAAGCCCCCCGCTCACCCGGAACTCGCTGATGGAATCCAGCGAGATGTTGAGCCGCAGGTTGGCTTCCTGGCGCGGGTCTTTTACGCCGGTGGCGTCGACGCCGTCGAAGGTGAAGTTGTTGTCATCGCGGGATCGGCCGTTGAAACGGATCGTGTTCTGGTTGCCTTCCCCGGTGTTGGTGGCGCCCGGTGCAAGCATGAGCAGCCCGGTCCAGTTTCTGCCGTTCAGGGGGATGGCTGAGACCTGATTCTGGTCAATGGCCAGTCCTATCTCCGCGTTGTTCTGTTGCAATGCCGGAGCTTCGGCGGTGACAATCACCTCCGTGGCCGTAGCCGTGATGTCCAACGAGACATCCAGCGTGCGGACTTGTCCGACGGCCAGGACCAGCCCTTCGATCTTCTTGGTCTGGAATCCGTCTTTCGCTACCGTGAGGACGTAGCTTCCGACCGGCAGCGACGGAAGCCGGTAGACTCCAGCGGCATCGGTGAGGGTTTGGCGCTTCACGCCGATCGTTGGGGCTTCGGCGCTGACCTGCGCGCCAGGAACCATGGCGCCGGAAGGATCGGTCACGGTCCCGTTCAAGGCTGCCCGGTCGACCTGGGCGTTGACAGCCTGTGTTGCAAGACACAACAGCGCCAGCAACAAGGACTGGCATGCAACATATCGCATGGTTATAGTCCTCCAAAGTGATTCCCTCGGAGGATATCAGGGGGGAGTTGCAGAACCGCTGGAAATGAGTGAATCTTGTGTTAAAACCAGGCCGCGCTATTCGACCAGTGCGGCGCGTTCAGCGTTACGCCGCGGCGGCCGTTGATCGTGACGGCGCCGCCTTATTCGAAGCCTGAAGGGCGAAATCGATCTTGGGCGCTGAGCGGTATTTCCCCTTTGTTCCTTGACCCCTTTGCCGCTTGGTCCGGCCGATTACCGGTTGCGCGGGGTTCAGCCCTAATCTTCCAACAGGGTGCGCACACTGAACAGGAACTGCCGGTTGATCGTCCGGCATTCGGCCAGGTAATCCGGATAGCGCGCGCAGCGGCGAAGCTTTTCGCGCCAGTCGGATTCGTCGCAATATTCGAGGGGGCGCGCGAAGCCGAGAAAGCGGTTGGAAAAAGGCCTGAAGATCAACACCTTCCTGCCCAGCAACAGTCCCCAATACGCGCCGTGGAAGGAATTGGTGATGATGCAGTCGCCCTGCGCCAGAAAAGTGATCACGTCGGAGAATTCGCGCCGGTCGGCATTGTTGGTCCGCACCGGCGCCGCGGGCAAGCCGGCAATCGGGACCTGGAAGTGTTCATAGATCACGAAATCGTAAATCGGATCCGATGCCGGGTTATCGAAAACCGGATGCAGGCAACTGGGGCATGGGACGTAGTGCCACGGATTCCCGTAATCCCGGATGCCGACCAGGTCAAAAGTCTTCAGGAAGTCCGGGTATCGGGCGCTGTGCCGGCCGTGCTCATTGGCACCCAGCCCCCACGCAACCAGGCGCAGCTTCGGATTGAGCTTTCTGCTCGCCTGTGCGATTCTGCCGATCTTGCTCGTCAACCGATCGCCATGGAGCAGGCCGCCGCCGCCGAAAACGATCGCGGACGCGTCCAGGGCGCCGACCGGCTGAGTGAGATCCACCCGCTCGCCGGGAAGATCAGCATAGTCGATCGGGCACGCGACCTGATCCCCGATGTTGCGCGGGTCGTCGATGTGGCACCAGAATATGCGGCCTTTTCTGGTTTCCGCCGGATGTTTGGTCGGCAACTCCCGCTTGGCAGCCGCAGGCGCGTTCCGGGATCCCAACCCGAACCTGCGCTCCTCCGCCGGCCGCAAGTGCCCGTGGCGCATCAGCAGGGACACCAGTTCATAGATGCTGAAACACCTGTGAAAGCGCTCGTCATAGGCGAAGTAATGGCGGTTATCCATCGCATAGACATCCTGCAGGCTATCGAATGATGCCGTGTTGATCGCCACGTGCATGGGTGCGGTATTGATCCCGATGATACGCTTGCAGGAGCAAGCCAGATCCGCCAGCGTGCGCAGCGGCAGCCGCAGATCCCAGGTCGAGGGGATGTGCGGAAAATGCCGCAACCGGTGCGTGGTCACAATCCGGTCTCCTTGGGAAAGCAGGCGGGCGACCAGGTAATCAAAGTCGGCTTCGTTGTATGCCCATTGCCGGCTGTAAGGTACGGCGTTGATCACCAGCCAATCGAAGTCGCACCGGACGGACGCAGGCCGGGGGATCTCAAATAGATTATCCAGTGGGGTCTCGATAGGGGACTGAATGCCGAGCGCCTTGCTGACTTTTAAGAACAGGTCCCGATAGATCAGAGGGTAGTCGCCGTCGGATCGATGGCGAAACAGAAAGTCGTCGGCACCGAGCCAAGCATCGACGGCGCCGCGCGGGCCCCGCTGGAGATTGGGCCACTCGCGGAATTCGATGCGGGATGCAAAAGCGTCCGCCAGCAGGCGCAACTCGTGAAAGTACTGTGCGGTCCGGCAATAAAGGACAGGTGCAGCGCCCGGGTCGCGCCGGCAGCAACGGCGCAGAAAGTTCAGCGTGATGATGCAGTCGCCGAGATGGCCGCGGTTCCACAAGGCGAACGAATAGCTCTTGTTGTCCGGATTCCTGGTCTTGCTCATTCCGTGACGGCCGGCGGCCTCAATTCTGGCCGCCGTCGATGATGTGCACCGAAAGCCTGTCTCCCACGGCCAGCGGCCGCAGTATGATCCGGCAGAATTGCGGTTCGCCTCCGGGCGGACTGCCGGCAGCGGCGTCGCCGCCGGCGAAGATGGGCAGCGCATCGGGGGAATACTCGACCGTCAGGGTCTGCCAGTCAGCGTTGTTGTTTCTCCGCACGTTGGTGTAGGCGCCGCGGTTGTCCCGCCACATTAGTTCGCCCACGGCAGGCCCGGCGCCGGATGTCGCGGCATCCATCAGGCTGTTGACTTCGCTCACGAACCAGCCGGCGTCCCGGTCCTCCACTAAAAAAGACAGTTCTCCTTTGCGCACACGAATTCCGCTGCCCCGGATCGGCACCGGTTTCCCCTTGACATAAATGGCGGCGTCATCCAGGCGCACGAGGGTCATATCTGCAGGTTTGGCCGGACTCAGCCGGTCGTCAGGCTCGCCCCTGCGCAGGCTTGCTTTTCCATATCCTTCGATGATCACCACCCGGCCCGCCGCGCCGCAGCGTCCGTCCAGAAACAGGCGGGGCATCGGCCGGGCTTCCTCGAGGACCGCCATGGCCTCCTTGCGGTCGGGGACGGCTCCGGTTGGACCTGAGGCATATTCTGCTTCGGACTCATCGTGCCGAACCGCCATGCCCCACGAGCCGAGACGGCCGGCTCCTCGCCGCCCATATGCCGCTCCTGACGCAAATACGCATCCTGAAATGCCTTGGGCGGCAATGCCGCCGGATGTAGCCGCCTGCGGCCATGGCCGCCGCCGGGCGCTGCCGGAAATCGAGGCGAGGACCACTCCGGAAATACCCGGGCGGCGAACGCTGCCGGATACGGCTGTGGTGCGGACTCCCGAAACGCCCAGTCCCCGTAC
>Ga0129301_1001705_pt1 | contig 10245 bp, 9 predicted proteins | sample ConPoolayeHmetaG_FD_94489 | JGI IMG/M metagenome (GOLD analysis project Ga0129301, IMG submission 94489) | Hot spring microbial mat communities from California, USA to study Microbial Dark Matter (Phase II) - Cone Pool mat layer H metaG ...
ATAAAGGCAGAATGGGGGTCAAGCGTCTCCAACATTCCTTTAATGGCCCCATAGATCAGGTCTTTTGAATTCGTTTCCTCTACATATTCCTTCTGAAGGAGACCGAGAACATCTGTAAATACCTTTAGGTCTTCATACATACTATTGGAGAGGGCTGAAACCTTATGGGAACGGCTCATCCCAATCACCACTCCAAGAAGGAAGACCAGAAAGATGATTAAACCGAGCTTAAACATCCTTTTATTTGGAACCATCTCAACCTCCTTTGGTGATTATTCCTTTTCCCCTGGGCTCTTACTTTGGGGTAATGATACAACTTTATCCAATTGTGAGATCCAATGCAAGGGATCCTGTGGCTTCCCTTGATGACGGATCTCAAAATAGAGGCATGGCCCTTTTAACGACCCAGCACTTCCTACCAGAGCAATCGTTTCACCCTGAGAAACGATATCTCCTGGTTTCTTCAACAATTCTGAACAGTAACCTGAAACGGTGAAGGTGTGGTCTCCGTGGTCAATGATGATGAGATTTCCAAATCCTTTAAACCAATCCGCATAGAGGACCTTCCCGGGTAGAACGGCCCTAACCTCAGCCCCTATCGGGGCTTTAATCTCAATCCCATTTTGCCCTCTCTCTTTGAAAAGGCTGATTACTTTTCCCTGAACAGGAGGAATCAATTTTCCCCGAAGGGGTTCAATCTTAGTTTTTCCATAAGCGAGAAGGCTTCTCTCCCGTTCCAGTTTATCCACGAGTGATTGAAGCTCCTTAGCCCTCTCCTCCAGCTCTCGTACCAATTTCTGATAGACCAATTTTTGATTTTGAATCGATTTCAAAAGCTCCTGCTTCTCTTTTTTGACCTTCTTGATCTCCTCTTTCTTTCTCTCCACTTCAAAAATATTTTTCTTCCATTGGAGCTGATCCTGAACTAACTCTTCTTGGTACCTTTCCTTCAAGGCCATTTGATATCGGTAAGTTTCAATTAGCCGGTGGTCAAAATGAATAATGATCTTTAAGTATTTATCGACCCTTAGCAGGTCATGATAGGACTCCAATGGAAGAAGGAGAACCTCAGGAAGAACCCTCTCCATCTTATAAAGGGCATTTAACCTCAAAAAGAGGTCTCCTCTTGTCTTTTCCAATCCTTTGCTCAGGTTTGCAATCTGGGCTTTGGTTTGTTTCAATCTTTCCTTAGTTTGAGCCAATTCCATCTCCAACTTCTTCAACTCTTTCCCCTTTAGATAAAGCTGAGAGTCTAAGGTTTGAAGGTTTTCAAGGATCGAGGTTTCCTTTCCGAGGAGCTTCTTCTCCTTCTCCTTGGTTAGGACAATCTCTTTCTTAACATCTTTAAGGCTCTTTTTCTTTTCTATAAGATCCTTCTCAATCTGATCGGGTCTTCCGGCCCAAAGACCGATAGGGTCAATGAATGAGAACCATCCTAATATCATACATAAACCAAGAATCTTACTCCATTGGCGCATCGAACTCTCACTCACCAAATCTCAAAAACTTCATCGAGGCAATGAAACTACCAAAAAGGCCTAAACACATCCCTCCCAATAAGATTTGGAGTATAACCTCAGGTGGCAGGAAATGGATGGGAACTTTTGCCGTCCACACTTGAATAGGGGAGGGGAGATGGAGTAGCATGATCTCTTGCAATAGATAAAGGAATAGGACGGCCAGCCCTGCTCCAAAGAGCCCCTGAAGAAGGCCTTCGATATAGATGGGAATATGGATGAAGGAAGGGCGGGCTCCAACGATGCGCATGATCTCAATCTCCTCTCGACGGGCAGAAATGGTGAGTTGAAGGGTGTTGGAGATAATGAAGATCATGGCGAGGAGCAGAAGCCCTCCTAAAATCCATTGAGTCAGATTCAGTAAATGGACCAAGGCAGAAAAAGTATCCACCCATTCCTGTCCAAACTGGATCTCCTCAAATTGAGGGAATTTCTTTAACTGTGAGACCACTCCTTTGATCCCTGTAGAATTTCGGTATTCCTTCTTCAATTCAATTTCGAAAGAGGGAGGAAGGATCCAAGCCTGAATTCCTTTTAAGAGGTCTTTTTGTCCCCCCAACTTCGATTCCATAAAAGCCAAGGCATCGAAGGGAGAAATGTATCTCACACTCTCAACCCCTTCGAGTAGGCGTATTTTATTTAATAGGGTCTCCACCTCCTGAATGGGAGTTTCCCTTTTGAGGTAAGCCATAATCTCAATCTTTTCTTCCCAGAGTTTAAGAAATGAGGAGAGGTTAATAGCGATCAGTGTGAAGGATGAGAAGACGAGCATGGAGATCGCAATGATACCCACTGTGCTGAGGTTGGGATATAGATTTCCTTTGATGTTTAGAAAGGCCCGTCTTACCACATGCCAGACAAAGTATTTCATTCCCCTGCTCTTACCTCATCTATCTTGACATCAACCCTCCTCCCGCCTGAGAGGTAGATGACCCTGTGGGGATAGCGTTGAATCAATTCCTTGTTATGGGTGGCAAAAACGATGGTTGTTCCTTTTTGATTAAGATCAGAGAAAATTTTCATTACATCATCGGTCATCTGGTCGTCCAGATTCTCCGTGGGTTCATCAGCCAAAAGGAGAGGGGGATCATTGATCAAGGCTCGGGCAATGGCTACCCGTTGTTGTTCTCCTGCAGAAAGAGCAAGGATAGGATCTCTCTCCCTTTGTTGGAGCCCCACCTTCTCCAACACCTCTGAAACCTTCTTTCTGATCTCCTGCTTTTGGTAGGCGGTTACCTCTAAGGCAAATGAAATGTTTTCGCTTACAGTCCGATCCTTTAGCAATTTAAAGTCCTGAAAGACAATTCCCATCGATCTTCGAAGTAGGTGAATCTTATTGAAACCCTTTGCGGTGATATTCATTCCATTAACGACCACTTCCCCACGGGTCGGTTTTTCCGCACCATAAAGAATGCGGATCAGAGTTGTCCTCCCGGAACTGCTTGCCCCATAGATATAGGTGAATTCTCCATCCGATATCTCCAAACTGACATCAGAAAGAGCCTCAATCTGTGTGGGATAGACCTTGTAAACATGAGATAACTGAATCATCTCAAAACAAAATTACCACGAGGTTCATTTTTTTTCAAGAAAAATAAATACCGATATGCCCTCCCCATCCCATCCAGGTTTGCTCACAAAACTCTTAAAATAGGTTAAAATAATAAAATAGGAACGTAGAGAGGGCCCCTATTTTTGACCAATCTCTTTCATCTCTTAGGAACAAAACCCAGATCAAAAACAAAGGGGCACATCCTCCAACCTCCTAACATGAGGCAAAAAATAGTTCCACCACAAAAATTTTTATTAACCTCAAGTGAGGGAATTTGATATAATGACCGCCAATACTCTATCACTTTAACTTCATCCCTCCAGTAAAAAAGAGGAAAAGGGAGGAGAATGGAACCTATCAACATTCCGAGAGAACTCTTATGGGATTACGAGCAACCACCAGATGATCCTCTGTGGCGGCTACAGAGGATCGCTGACTTCTTTCCTATGTTTGGGAGGGATAGAGAGACTGTCATGGCGCTTTGGAAAAATATTGAGCGACTCAGGGTAGATCACCCCACAAAGATTCTTATTGAAGAGTACAAAAAGGCATGGGAGGAAAGGAATGAAAAAAATAAAGGATAATCCTTTTCTTACAAAGCATCAAAAGTACTTTCTCCATGAGTTTGCTAAATGGAAAGATTCTGAACATTTCTATCTCACAGGGGGCACAGCCCTCTCCGCTTTTTATCTTGGACACCGTTTATCAGAAGATCTTGATTTTTTCACAGAGGGTGAGGAAGTGAGAACAGAAACCATTGCATCCCTATTAAAATCGATCCCAAGAATAGACACCTTTAGTTTTGAAAGGAAGTTTGATCGTCGGATCTTCTTTATTCGTTTTGAAGACAGCGGGTTATTGAGAGTAGAATTTACTCCTTACCCATTCAAAAGGCTTGAGATATTTAAGGCCATCGAAGGAATAAATGTGGATAGTCTTATAGATATTCTAACCAACAAATTACTCACCCTTTCTGACAGAAGGGATATAAAAGATTATGTGGATGTTTACTTTATTTTGAAGGAGTTTGTTCATTTCTCTATGGACGACCTCGTCATGAAAGTTGAAAAGAAATTTGGTTTGAAGGGAATCCATTATATTATTCAGGGAAGATTTCTCGACCCACTGGAGGATATAAAAGGGCTAAAATTGTTAAGAGAGGTCAATGGAAAAGAGATGGCCTCCTTTTTTAATGAAATAGGAAGAAAAATGATACGAAAAAATTTAGAGAAAGAATTTTAGTCAGCCATTCTTTGCCTCCATAAGCAGATTTGATCCCGTAGTTCTTTCCCACAAGGGATGGCTCCAATTTCCCTGATTTCTATACCTTTCCATCAGGCTTTCAATTTTTTAACTCTTTCTCCCAGAAACCTTGCGAAGTTCATCAAGAAATTGGGGATTAATCTGACAGGATAAACTTTGTGCTTTCTCAATGTCTTTCAATGATTTTTCAAATTCTCTCTTAAAGTAATAGGCAATCCCGCGATTGTTGTAAGCCTCCGCGTCTCCCAACTCGGCCTGTTTTTGTCCTGAGGCATCTGTAAAATAACCATGATTTCTTTCTCCTTTTCTTCAGCCATTTTTTACTTCCGTTCTACCGATGGGGTCAATGACAGGGTAGCGAGGGATGGTGGTATAGGTATCTCTTAACCCTGCCCACAGGGCGGGGCTTTAAAACCTAAATTCTAAAACCCAAAACTGAGATCCCGAAACAAGTTCGGGATGACAAAAAGACCAGAACCTAACCGTCATGTCATGCTGAACTTGTTTCAACATCTGGTTTATTTTTCTGCTTTCAGCATACACACCTTTCATCCCCGTCCACAGGACTGGGTTTTAAGGTGCGATCTTAATAAATTTGTCTCTTATCTTCATGGGATGCTTAGCTTCGAAGGTGTGGGTTATAAAAATCCGAATGCTACATTATTCCTGCAATGGACTTCTGTGCGAAGGAAAGAACATTGGCAGGAAAGATTCCCATATAGAGAGTCCCAACGACCGCCACGATCAGTGCAAACACTGAAGCCGGTGAAAACTGGAGTCCTGTGATCTCCCGCTCCGATTCCCTGAAATACATCAGAACGGTCACTCTGAGATAGTAATAAACCGAGACCGCACTGTTAAGCACACCAATGATAACCAGCCAGTAGAATTTTGATTCCACGGCGGCACTGAAGACATAAAACTTGGCCATGAACCCGCCCAGTGGTGGGATCCCAGCCATGGACAGAAGAAAGATGGTCATCGAGGCAGCAAGAAGTGGATATTTGAATCCAATGCCTGCATAATCAGTGATTAGAGTATTCTCTTCCCCCTTTTTCCCGAGGAGAATGACCACGGTAAAAGCCCCAATATTCATAAAGGCATAAGCCATAAGGTAAAAGAGAATTCCCGAAGTTCCTAAGTTATTTCCTGCTACGAAGGCTACGAGGATATACCCTGCATGGGCAATGCTTGAATAGGCCAGCATCCTTTTAATGTTTTCCTGGGAGATGGCAACGATGTTGCCCACGGTCATGGTCGCCACCGCAATCAGCCACATGATCGAAGTCCAGTCCGGCCGAAATCCTGGCAGCGCAGAAAAGAAGACCCTGACCAGTGCTGAAAAGCCTGCTGCTTTCACCCCTGTGGCCATAAAGGCGGTGATCGAGGTAGGGGCCCCTTCATAGACATCTGGGGTCCACATATGGAAAGGGACGGAGGCGATCTTGAATCCAAAACCGATGGTCAGAAAGACCAGACTCATCATCAGCATCGGGTTCTTTAGCAAATTTTTAGAAGCGATGTAGGAGCCCACCTCTTTAAGATGAAGGGATCCGGTCGCTCCATAAAGAAGGGCAATTCCATAGAGAAGAAAACCTGTTGCAAAGGCACCCAGTAGAAAATACTTCATGGCAGCCTCAATTGATCTTTTATCCTCCCTCATCATTCCAGCCAGGATGTAGATTGAAATCGACATGGTCTCCAGTCCCAGAAAGATGGTGATCAGATGGGTCCCTGCTGACATCAGCATCATTCCAAGGGTAGAAAAAAGGATTAAGGCATAATATTCCCCAAACTCTATTCCCTCTCTCTGCACATAGCCCATCGAGATCAGAATAGTTAAAAAGGCAATAATTAAAAAGAGGACTTTGAAAAACAGGGCAAAACCATCTGAGGTAAACATTCCTCCAAAACCGGTTTTAACAGAGCCAATCTGGGGAAGGGTAAAAAGGAAGGCAAGAATAATTCCAATGAGACAGATAATTCCCAAGTAACTCTTTCTCTCTGCTCTGGGGGTGAACACATCAACCAGAAGCACCAAAAACCCAAAGGCGGTCACCACAATCTCTGGAGCAATCAGGTAAAGGTCAATCTCTGGTAGTTTCATTCAATATCCTCCGGATAGTTCGGAGTAATTCGTTCGAGGTTCGGATAGATTAATTTTGATATTCCGACCTTAGGACTCCGAACTCATAACTCTTATCTCTTAACTTCTGCTAATATCTCCGGGGAAGGTAGGTCTGCTTTCATTTCAACCCTTCCCTTGAAATCCTTTAAAAATTTCTCAACGCTCACATCCATTTTGCTGAAGAAGAGTTTTGGATAGATTCCCATCAAGAAGATCAGGATGACCATGGGGATAAGGGTCACGATCTCCCGACCATTTAGATCTTTCAGTCCTTCATTTTCAGGCCTTGTGATTTTTCCAAACATCACCCTCTGAAACATCCAGAGCATATAGGCTGCCCCCAGGATCACCCCTGTGGCAGCCAGTACCCCATAAACCGTATTCGATTGAAAGGCTCCCAACAGGATTAAAAATTCTCCTACAAATCCGTTTGTGCTCGGAAGTCCAATCGAGGAGAGGGTGACAATCATAAAGAAGGCTGCATAGATGGGCATCACCTTTGAAAGTCCTCCAAAATCAGCGATCATCCTGGTATGTCGTCGCTCATAGATCATTCCGACGATCAAGAAGAGGGATCCTGTGCTGATCCCGTGATTGAGCATCTGATAGATGGACCCCTGGACTCCCTGCATGTTGAAAGCAAACATTCCAAGCATCACATAACCGAGGTGGCTCACGCTTGAGAAGGCAACCAGGCGTTTTAGGTCAGGTTGCATCATCGAAACCAAGGCCCCATAAATAATCCCAATAAGCGCCAGAACCGAGATGAGGGGCATCAATTCATAGGCTGCATTTGGGAAGAGGGGGATGGCAAATCGAATGAATCCATAGGTTCCCATCTTCAATAAAACTCCGGCCAGGATCACACTTCCAGCAGTGGGAGCCTCGGTATGGGCGTCGGGCAACCAGGTGTGGAAAGGAAACATCGGGACCTTGATGGCAAAGGCCAGAGCAAAAGCAGAAAAGAGCCAATATTGAGTTCCGATTGGAAGTCCGAGTTTATAGAGTTCAAGGACATCGAAGGTGGCCTTTCCTGTTGCCTTCTGATTGATGAAGTAAAGGGTTAAGATGGCCACCAGCATCAAAACACTTCCTGCCATGGTAAAGAGGAAGAATTTGATCGCCGCATAGATTCTTCTCTTGGGGTCTCCCCAGACACCAATCAGAAGATACATGGGGATGAGCATTACCTCCCAGAAGACATAGAAGAGGATAAGGTCCAAGGCAACCAGGGCACCTACCATCCCCGTTTCAAGAAAGAGAAAGGAGATCATATATTCCTTCACCCGAAAGGTGATCGCACTCCAAGAACAGAGAATACAGAGAACAGTCAGGAAGGTCGTGAGAAGGACGAGCAGGAGGCTGATCCCATCAATTCCCAATTTGTAACTGATCCCATAGGACTCGACCCACCACCAATCCTCCACAAACTGCATCTCTGCGATCTTTGGATTGAAGGCGAAGAAGAGGGGTAAGGAGAAGATAAATTCAACCAGGGCAAAGAGCAAGGCAACCCACCGAAGTGCCTTCAGGTTCTCTTTATCGATAAAGAGTAAAACAACGGCGCCCAAAAGTGGGAAAAAGGTCACCAGGGATAAGATCGGAATACCTAAGATTGTCATGAAACCGACTCCTTTTTTATCAAATCGTTTCCGTAATTCGTGTTAAACCCTCTAATAGAAAATGGCACGCACAAGGTAATATCCTGCGATAATCACAGCGCCAAGGATCATCGAAAAGGCATAGTTCTGAACAAACCCAGTCTGCATCCTTCTCATCACCCTTGAAATTAACCCAATAAGATAAGCAATGCCATTGACCGTTCCATCGATCACAAAGTCATCAAAACCCCTCCAGAGGCCTGTGCCTAAGCCCTTTAAGGAGTTGACAAAGAGAACTTCATAAATCTCATCCACATAGTACTTGTTGTAGATTAGGGTATATAACCTCTTCCACCTCTCAGCCAACTGTTTTGGAAGTTCTGGGTTTTTGATATAGAAGAGGTAGGCGATTCCAATTCCAATCAGGGCAATGATGACTGAAACCACCATCATGAGAAGTTCCAACGCAGCAGAATGACCTACTCCCTCTCCTCCCGAGGCCCAGGCTTGGGAAAGAAGAGTGATGGCTGAATGGGCCTTGGCAGGTTCCCCTCCTCCTAAAACAGGGGCCAGAAATTCATGGATATGATTGGCTCCTCCTAAGACATGGGGAACACCCACGTATCCTCCGATGACAGAGAGAATAGCGAGGATAATGAGAGGAATGGTCATGATCTTAGGAGATTCATGGATATGGTGTGCTACATGAGGATCAACCCTTGACTCCCCAAAGAAGGTCAAAAACAGGGCTCTGAACATATAGAAGGCGGTCATCCCAGCAGCCACTGCCGCGACCAGCCAGAGTAAGAAATGACCATGGGAACTTGAGAATGCTTGCCAGAGGATCTCATCCTTGCTAAAAAATCCTGAAAGCCCGGGAATCCCTGCAATAGCCAGGGTAGCAATGAAGAAGGTCCAGAAGGTGATGGGAATCTTTGTCCTTAGCGCCCCCATCTTCCTCATATCCAGTTCCCCACTCAGGGCATGCATGACACTGCCTGCTCCAAGGAAGAGGAGCCCTTTGAAAAAGGCATGGGTCATCAGGTGAAAGATTCCAGCGCTGAAGGCTCCAACCCCTACTCCTAAGAACATATAACCCAACTGGCTGATTGTCGAATAGGCTAATACCTTCTTAATATCGTTCTGGCAAAATCCAATCGAGGCGGTGTAGATGGCGGTGGCCACACCCACAATCGCTACAATGGCCATGGAGATAGGTGCCATGCTGTAAAGCACATTGCACCGGGCGATCATATAAACCCCTGCGGTCACCATGGTGGCAGCATGGATGAGAGAACTGACCGGAGTAGGTCCTTCCATAGCATCCGGAAGCCAAACATAGAGTGGAATCTGGGCGGATTTGCCGCAGGCTCCAATAAAGAGAAGGATGGTGATGAGGGTGACGGTGGTAGGATCGAGAAGATGAGCATTCTGAAAGACCTCTGTGAAATCGAGGGTCCAGATTCCCTTTTGACCAAGGCTGGTAAAGAGAAGGAACATTCCAAGGATAAACCCAAAGTCCCCTACACGGTTCACCACAAAGGCCTTCTTCCCTGCATTCGCCGCAGAGTCCTTTTCAAACCAGAACCCAATCAACAGGTAGGAACAGAGCCCTACTCCTTCCCATCCTACAAACATCAGAAGGAAATTATTGGCAAGGACAAGGTTAAGCATCATGAAGACAAAGAGATTGAGATAGGTAAAATAACGTGGGTAGCCTGGGTCGTCATGCATATATCCAACGGAATATATGTGGATGAAGAAACTCACTCCCGTGACCACCAGCGCCATGAGAATAGAAAGAGGATCGATCTGGTATCCGATCACGGTCTGGAAAGAACCTGAGACCACCCAGTCGAAGATCACCTTTTCAAAAAATCGTTCAGTGGGTGGCCTTCCGATGAGCGCAAAGAAGATAAGGATGGAAGTGAGAAAGGAGAGACCCAGTGCTGAACAGGCCACCCAACCGACGACCTTCTTGCTATATCGTCTCCCCAAAAGACCATTCAGTAAAAATCCGATGGCTGGAAAAGCAGGAACTAACCAAACATAGTCGAACATGAAAAACTCCCCTTGTATCCGTTCGGAGTAATTCGTTCGGAGTTTGGAGCATTTAATGTTAAACTCCGAACTCTGAACTCCGAACTTACCACTTTAAGATGTTGACTTCGTCCACATTGATGG
>Ga0129301_1001706_pt1 | contig 10240 bp, 9 predicted proteins | sample ConPoolayeHmetaG_FD_94489 | JGI IMG/M metagenome (GOLD analysis project Ga0129301, IMG submission 94489) | Hot spring microbial mat communities from California, USA to study Microbial Dark Matter (Phase II) - Cone Pool mat layer H metaG ...
GCGTATTCCTTTACTCTTTATTTCAATTTAGAGCGGAGTAATATTGAAACCGGGTTAACTCCCCGGGAGGAGGTTTTTGCTAAGACTCATATAAGAGATAATCGCTTTTTTGCTTTTCCTCCTCTAATTCTGGATGATTTAGAGGTATTTAGCGATGACCTTCTTTCTAGGTACGATGTCCCCGAACACCACAACCTCATCTTCAACGCCCTGGTTTAGAATTGACTTTTTTTAAAATTTGCCTATACTACGAAGTTATGAAGGCCTTGAAGTTAAAGAAGGAACTTTTAGTTGACTTCCTAAAGGGGTTAAAGGCCTTCGGCAAGGTCTACGGTCCAGTGCGGAAAGGAGATAAATATGTCTATGCCGAATTGGTTGATTTCTCCCTTTTGGAATTGAAGGCATTAAGGACGATTCTACCCGTGAAGAAATTTCTCCTACCACCCCGTTTTTCTATTCTTAACTTTAACCCCAAAGATGGTTATGCGGATACCTTATCTTCAAAATCTCCGCAATATTTTCAGATAATTTTTGGTCTTCATCCCTGTGAGATTCATAGTATTTTAATTTTAGACCGATTGTTTAAGGAGCGTCTTCCTGACCCTTATTATCTGGCGGCAAGGGAGAGGACAGTAATCATCGGACTTTCTTGTGTGCCGGACGATAAGTGTTTTGCCCGTTCCACCAATACCCATTTTGTGGAGGAGGGGTTTGATTTAGGGTTTAATGAATTGGGCGACCACTATTTAGTCTGGGTCGGCTCTTCCATCGGTGACGATTTGGTGCGAAACCGGCTTGATTTGTTTGACGAAAATATTACCCAAAAAGATTTAAGTCAGTATATTGAATGGCGGAAGTGGCGGGATAGTCAGTATCAACTCCAATTAGATTTGACTGGAATGCCGGATATAATGGAATTGAGTTATGATTCACCAATCTGGGAGGAGTTGGGAGAAAAATGTTTGTCCTGCGGTGCCTGTAGTATGGTTTGTCCCACCTGCCCTTGTTTTAATGTCGTAGATTACCTACCAGTCGGAGAGAGAGTTGGGACTCGGGAGCGGCAATGGGATTCCTGTATGTTGAATGACTTCGCTTTAGTCGCCGGCGGTCATAACTTTCGGGAGAAGAGGTCTTCCCGGGTGAAACTCTGGTACACCCATAAACTGAAAGCCTTTATTACCGAATTCGGTAGACCGGCTTGTGTTGGTTGCGGTCGGTGTATTGATACCTGCCCAGTCAAGATAAATGTCTTAGAGGTGGCAAGAAAGTTAAAAGGCGAGGAGCCAATTGGGAAATGAGTAATAGTAATCCCTATCTTCCCATTCCGATGCGGATTGTCCGAAGGTATAATCTCACCAGTGATGTCCGATTTTTCCAGGTGCGTCCCTTAGCGATGGAAAGGGCTTTAACCCTCACTTATAAACCCGGACAGTTTATGATGGTTTCCGTATTTGGCGTTGGGGAGGCGCCTTTTTCTATCTCTTCTTCGCCCTCCCGACCCGGACTCTTAGAATTCGGCATCCGAAAAATTGGGGTATTAACCACCGAATTATTTAAGTTGAAAGAGAATGAGGTGATTGGGGTGCGCGGACCTTATGGGAATGGTTTTCCGGTGGAGAAAATGGTTGGGCACGACTTAATCATTGTCGTCGGTGGTCTGGGGGCAGTTCCTTTGCGTTCGCTTCTCCTTTATGCCCTGGACAATCGGGACCTATTCGGCAAGATTTATTTCCTCTACGGTGCCCGGCGACCGGGGGAGATGCTTTTCTTACGCGAATTCTTAGAACTAAAAGAAAGGGAGGATTTGGAGTGCCTTCTGGCGGTTGACCAAGATGATAGCGGAACCTGGAAGGAAAGAATTGGGGTGGTAACCGAATTATTCAAGGATGTGAAGGGGATTAACCCGGAAAAGAGTTATGCTGCGGTCTGCGGACCACCGGTAATGTATCGCTATGTGATTGATAAGTTGGTTGACTTAAAAATCCCAAAACACCAGATTCTGATGACCCTGGAGAGAAGGATGAAGTGTGGCTTGGGGAAATGTGGTCATTGCGTTATTGGTTCCATCTATACCTGCTTGGATGGACCGGTCTTCACCTACTGGGATGTCTTGCATATGAAGGATTTGATATGAACCTTAAACCGAAGGTTGGTTTTTATGAGTTTACCGGTTGTGCCGGTGACCTATTGACCATTGTTCATTCCGAGGATTATCTCTTAGATGTCTTAAAGAGTATTGAGGTTTGTAGTTTTCGACTTGCTTCCAGCCAAAAGAAGGAAACTAACTCACCGCTTGATATTGCCTTCGTAGAAGGTTCAATTACGACCACGGAGCAGGAGGAGAAGTTAAAAGAATTGCGGGCGAAGAGTAAAATCCTGGTTGCTTTAGGGACTTGCGCGGCCTTCGGTGGTGTCCAGGCGATGTATTCGGGTAAGGGAAGTTTTCTAAAACGTTTCCGTTCGGTTTACGACAAGGGGTTTAAGATTGTCCAGGCATTTGAATCAAAACCACTTGATGCCTTTGTTAAGGTTGACTATTTTATCCCAGGCTGTCCAATTTCCGCCCGCCTCTTTTTATTTAACCTCCCCCGTCTGCTTGCCAACCTCCCAGTAGAACTACCCAATTATCCGGTTTGCGTGGAGTGTAAGTGGCGAGAAAATGAGTGTCTCCTTTTACAAGATATTCCCTGCCTCGGTCCGGTTACCCGGGGTGGTTGTGAGGCGAGATGCCCAAAGGATAATCTCCCTTGTGTTGGCTGTTTTGGTCCGGTGCCGGGAGGGAATGTTTTGTCTTGGGAGAAGAACTTATTAGAGAAAAAGTGGACAGCAAGTCAACTGGAAAAGAAAATGCGGTTTTTCTTTGGGACAAAGATTAAAGAGGTAAAGAGAAGGAAATGAAAGACTTTAAGGTAATTAGGGTTGATAGTGTTACCCGGGTTGAAGGACACGGTAATATCTATGTCCGCCTCAGCAAAGGAAAGGTAAGAGATGTCCTTTTTGAAATTCCCGAGGGTGTGAGATTATTTGAGACCTTAGTTTTGGGAAAGGAGGCACGAGAGGTAGTAAATATCGTGCCAAGAATCTGTGCCATCTGTAATATCTCCCATCGTTATGCGGCGATTCGGGCGCTGGAAAAGATTTTTGATTTAAAGGTTTCGTCCGAAGTAATTCTCTTGCGGAATTTAATGCATTACGGCGAGATGATTGAAAGTCATAGCCTGCACCTCTTTTTCCTTACCCTGCCGGATTTTTTGGGTTATCCGGATGCCATCGCCATGGTGGAGAAATACCCGGAGGAGGTAAATACCGGTCTCCGGTTGAAAAAGTTTGGCAATTATGTGATGGAGACAATCGCCGGACGAATGATTCACGGCGAGAACCCAACCGTTGGTGGTTTTGGCCGCTTCTTAACGAAAGAGGAGTTACAATCTTTAAGGGACAATGCGGAAAAATTAATTCCGGAGGCGATAAAGACTACCGAACTCTTCCGAAATCTTCACTACTCAACCTATGCCGAAGAGGGGATGCTCTTTGCCTGTTTGAAGCCACCAACCGATACCTACGGTTTTTGGGGTGATGAAGTAATGATTTCTAATGGTGATGACCGAACCATAGAGGAGTTTCGGGTTCTGATTAAAGAGAAGGTCTACCCTCATTCTACTGCCAAGCGGACGCTTTATAAAGACCGACCCTATATCGTGGGCGCCGTTGCCCGAATGAATCTCTTGGGAGAGAGATTGCACGGTGCGGCTCGGGAGGCCTTCCAACATTCCTATAGTTTGAGTTGGATTAGAAATCCCCTTTATAATAATTTAGCCCAGGCGATTGAAATTGTCTTCGCCTTAGAAGAAATTGTTAAAACCGCCGAGAGGCTCTTGAAGGTTAAAAGAATTCCCAACCTACTTCCAATCAAAAGAGGAGAAGGAAAAGGGGTGGGGGCGGTTGAAGCACCAAGGGGAACTCTTTTCCATTATTATGAGTTTAATGAGGGAGTTTGCACCAAGGCGGATTTAATTATCCCTACCGCCCAAAATTACAATGCGTTAGAAAGGCATTTGCGGGTGGCGGCGGAAAACCTCTTTTCTAATTCGGCACTTTCCCCGGATAAGGCGAAGTTAGAATTGGAGGCAATTGTCCGCGCTTATGACCCCTGTATCTCCTGTTCCTGCCATATCGTCAATTTGGCATCCAAATAATTCCAGGCGGATACCACTATCTTTATTATACCATACTTTCGGATAATTAGCAAAAAATCTTGACAAAAGAGAATAATCCTTTATTATATACCAAGGGCGAATAGCTCAGTTGGCGAGAGCGCCTCCCTTACAAGGAGGAGGTCACCCGTTCAAATCGGGTTTCGCCCATCTTAGAGAAAAGGAGGAGATGTTAAGGAATCCTTTTGACCGAATTATGAGTCTAAAAAATGAAATGGTCATAAAGACATCATCGGTTATATATGATATTTCGCTTTCCCAAAAACCAGAAGGTCCTCAGGGTCTTCTGGTAAAAATGAAAAAGGAGGGTTTATGAAAGTTAAACCACTTGCCGATCGAGTATTAGTAGAAGTAATAGAAGAAACCGAAACAAAAAAGGGTGGAATTATTCTTCCCGATACCGCGAAAGAAAAACCGCAAGAAGGTAAAGTAATCGCTGTTGGTCCTGGCCGAATTGATGAAAAAGGAAACCGTATCCAACCGGAGGTGAAGAAAGGTGACCGCGTCCTCTTTGGTAAATATTCCGGACAGGAGGTTAAGATTGAAGATAAAGAATACCTCATCATTCGGGAAGATGATATATTAGCCATCATTGAAAGAAAGGAGGAATAAGATGCCAGCAAAAGAGCTGAAATTTAATGAAGAGGCCCGAAGGGCGGTCCTTAAAGGAATTGAAACCTTAGCCAAGGCGGTAAAGGCAACACTTGGTCCAAAGGGACGGAATGTCGTCTTAGAAAAGAAATGGGGTGCACCAACGATTACCAAAGACGGCGTTACGGTAGCCAAAGAGATTGAGTTGGAGGACAAATTTGAGAATATGGGTGCCCAGATGGTGAAGGAAGTTGCCTCTAAGACCTCGGATGTGGCGGGTGATGGAACCACGACTGCTACCATCTTAGCCGAGGCAATCTATCGGAAAGGATTAAAAGTGGTGGCCGCTGGTGCGAATGCTATGGCGGTTCAGCGCGGTATTGAAAAGGCGGTTGGTGTGGTAATTGATGAGTTAAAGAAAATCTCAAAGAAGACAACCACCAAACAGGAGATTGCCCAAGTGGCAACCATTGCCGCCAATAATAACGCGGAGATTGGTAATCTCATCGCCGACGCAATGGAAAAAGTTGGTAAGGAAGGTGTGATTACTGTGGAAGAGGCGAAGAGTATGGAGACAACCTTAGAGGTGGTGGAAGGGATGCAATTTGACCGCGGCTACCTCTCTCCTTACTTTGTCACCAATCCGGATAAGATGGAAGCGGAATTAGAAGATGCCTATATTCTCCTTTACGAAAAGAAAATCTCTTCGGCGCGCGACCTTTTGCCTCTCTTAGAGAAGGTGGCGCAGAAAGGCAAACCAATCCTCATCATCGCCGAAGAGGTGGAAGGCGAAGCCCTGGCCACCCTGGTTTTAAATAAGATAAGAGGGACGCTTGCCTGCTGTGCGGTAAAGGCACCCGGTTACGGTGAAAGACGAAGAGCGATGCTTGAAGATATTGCCATCCTCACAGGCGGTCGGCTCATCTCCGAAGACCTTGGTATAAAGTTAGAGAATGTCCAGATTTCTGATTTGGGAAGGGCAAAACGAATAATCGTTGATAAGGACAATACAACAATCGTTGAAGGCGAAGGCGCAAAGAAAGACATCCAAGGGCGAATTGAACAGATTCGGCGACAGATTGAAGAGACAAAATCTGATTATGATCGAGAGAAACTACAGGAGCGATTAGCGAAACTGGCTGGTGGTGTGGCCGTCATTAATGTCGGAGCGGCTACTGAGGTAGAGATGAAACAGAAAAAGGCCTTAGTAGAAGATGCCCTCCATGCTACCCGGGCCGCGGTTGAAGAAGGTGTTGTGCCGGGTGGGGGCGTTGCTTTACTCCGTTGCACCCAAGCCTTAGAAAAACTGAAATTGGACGGTGATGAAAATATCGGCGTGAATATTGTGAAGTCGGCATTAGAAGAACCGATGAAACAACTAGTGGAAAATGCCGGTATGGATGGAGCGATAGTCGTAGAAAAGGTAAAGAGTGAGAAGAATCCAAATATCGGTTTCAATGTTGAGAAGATGCAATACGAAGATATGTTTGCCGCGGGGATAATTGACCCAACAAAGGTTACCCGCACCGCCTTACAGAATGCCTCTTCGGTCGCTGCCTTACTGGTAACGATGGAGGCCTGCGTTGCCGAAAAGCCAGAAAAGGAGAAAACCCCACCAATGCCACCCGGCGGCTACGGCGGTGAATACTGATGCCGACTAATCGCTACCGCTCTCTTTCCTACGGGAAACCTAGGAAGAGAGTTATCGGATAACCGACCCACCAATTAAAAAATGCCCCAGCCCTCTCTAAGAGGGCTGGGGCTTTATATTTAAGGGAAGTGGATTTTATATCACCGACTATAAGAAAAAAGAGAAGACAAGTTAGTTAAAAATTCTTCAACCAACCATCCCAAAGAGATGGATAAAGAACAATAGAAAAGAAAGATTACAGCAATATAAAGACCGATACCAGTGATTAAAAACAGATGAGCACAACGATTAAAAAACAACCGATGTCGGTGATACCTTATCATCGCTGTAATCGTTCTTTTGGGTCGCCGTAATCATTTTTTAGGAGACTCCCTTTTTAATATTTAGCATCGGAGACCAGAATAAAAATATTCTTCTTTCAAATAATCCCCTTATTTAAAAAACTGAAGTAGTCTTCTTCGTTTCGCCCAATAATTATGTGGTCCAAGACCTTTATCCCGACCAGATTTAATGCCTTAACTAATTCTTTGGTTATCTCAATATCATCTTTTGATGGTTCGGGTTCCCCGGAGGGGTGATTATGAACTAAGATTATGGCGGCGGCCGACCTTTGCGTTGCCTCTTTAATAATCTCCGCCTTATCAACAATACTGGCATCTAAACTACCTCTTGAAATCTCCAGCAAGTCTTGCACCTTATTTCTACTATCTAAAAATATTACATAGAAATATTCCTTTTTCTTATCTCTTAGATAAAGCCCCAAGTAATTCCTGACATATTTAATTGCTTGTCCGGCATCTCTTATCTTCTCTCCCAGAGCGGATTCTTCCCGGAATAGTCGCTTACCTAATTCCAATGCCGCCTTTATCTGGGCTGACTTGGCTATCCCAACCCCGGCTATTTTCTGCAGCTCAGAAATGCTCGCCATATCAATTCCCCGCAGGGACTTAAACTTATTAAGTAATTCCCTGGCTAAATCCTCAGCGCTCACTCCTTCACTGCCCGTCCTTAATATTATCGCCAGAAGTTTTGCCAGAGGGAGCCTTTCTGCCCCTTCTTTTAAGAGCAATTCCCTTGGTCTTTCTTCTTTTATCCAGTTCTTGATTGGTTGGCGCGTTCTCTTTTGGGCGACCTTTTGCTTAATCTCTTCCCGGATAGTTGAACAGTCCTCTTTGCTTTGTAATCCCAACTTTTCAATCACCGCTTCCTTCATCGCCTCCGGCAGATTTCTTAGAAAAAAGACCTTCCCTTTGCGGTAGACTGGATAAGCCCGCCTTTCTGCTAAAAAAGAGAGCGCCTCCTCTTTATCCCGAAAGAACATATCAGTATTGATAAATTTTTTCTTTTATCCAATTAATATCCTTCCGCCAGGCTTCTTTTACCTTAACCCAAATTTCTAAATAGACCTCTTTTCCTAAGAAATTTTCAATATTTTCCCTGGCTATCTTTCCCAGTCGTTTTATCGCCTTACCACCTTCACCGATAATTATCTTCTTTTGGCTTGGTTTCTCAACATAGATAATCGCCCTTATGTAATCTTTTCCTCCTTCCCTTTCCTTAAACTCTTCAATCTCAACTGATGAGGCATAAGGGATTTCTTCTCCGTAAAGGTAAAAGATTGCCTCTCTTATCATCTCACTCACAAAGAAACGTTCTGGTTTATCGGCAATCATATCCGGCGGATAAAGAGGCTCGCCGGTGGGCAATTTCTCAATTATTCCGGCGCGCAAATCATCAATCCCAATCAATTTTAATGCCGAGATTGGATATATCTCTTCAAAACCCATTGAGCGGTAATCGTCAATCAGCGGCAAGAGATTTTCTTTTTTCACCAGGTCAACTTTATTCAAAGCAATAATAATTGGCTTCGGACCTTGGGCGGTCTTTTTTAGTAACTCCTCTTCAATTTTGGTTGGTGGAGCAAAGGGTTCGCCGACAAAGAGGATAACATCCGAGGATTCTATCACCTCTTCAATCTCTTTCTGCATCAATTCCTGTAAGACATATCTCGGTTGGAGAATTCCTGGGGAATCGAGAAATAAGACCTGGTGGTCAGGACCGGAGAGAATGCCAAGGATTCGGTGTCGGGTGGTTTGGGGTTTGGGAGAAATTGCCGATAGTTTATATCTCAGTAAGGCATTGATGAGGGTTGATTTACCAACATTTGGCTTACCAATTATCCCACAGTAACCAACCTTCATACTCTATTGGATATTTCTGCCCTCATTCCTCTTTATAGACTCCCATCCGGGCGAATTTTTCCATCCGTCTTTCCAATAGTTTTTCTCTCGGAATATCTTTCAGGAGTGAGAGATTTTTTAATATCGCCTCCTTAAGTAATTTTGCCGACTCGTCCCAGTCTTGATGGGCCCCACCTAGGGGTTCGGGAATTATCTCATCAATTATTCCAAAGCGAAGTAAGTCCTGAGCGGTTATCTTTAAGACCGCTGCCGCCTCCGCGGCCCGACTGCCATCCCGCCACAATATTGAAGCACACCCCTCGGGTGAGATAACCGAATAGATGGCATTCTCTAATGAGAGGATTCGGTCGCCCACACCCAAGGCTAATGCCCCACCGGAGCCGCCCTCGCCAATAATCACACATACTATTGGAACCGCAAGAGTGGCCATCGTGAAGAGATTCCGGGCAATCGCCTCCGCCTGTCCTCTCTCTTCGGCGCCCACACCCGGAAAGGCGCCTGGGGTATCAATCAGAGTAACGATTGGCAGACCGAACTTCGCCCCCAATTCCATAACCCTTAAAGCCTTTCTATAACCTTCGGGATGGGGCATCCCAAAATTTCTTTCCAACTTCTCCTTAGTCGTTCTGCCCTTTTGATGACCACAGATGACGACCCTTTCTTCATTAATCTTTCCAATCCCGGCGACTATTGCCTTATCATCGCCAAACCGTCGGTCACCGGATAGTTCAATAAAGTCAGAAGTGATTCGGGAGATATAATCAAGGGTATAAGGTCTTGAAGGGTGGCGAGCCAAAAGAACCCTTTGCCAGGGGGTGAGATTAGAATATATCTTTTGCTTAGTTTTGGTTATTGAGGATTGTAATTCCTCTAAATTTTTTTTATCGGCTATCCCAAGTTCTATGAGTTCGGAAAGTTTTGCCTCTAACTCCTGTAAGGGTTTTTCAAAGTCTAAATATTCCTTTTCCATCTTACTCCTCTATTATATTAAAAAAAATCCCTGCGGTCAAGTTCTTACCTGAAAGAGATTTAAGAAAGCCCAAGGAGAGACCAAGAGAGCCTATTAGTAAACTAATTAGAGTTCTTTATTAGGATAGAGAATAACACCACCAACAGGATGGAGAATAGGACATAGAATAGGGCATTTAATACCATCCCCCATAGGAGTAAAGGAGAGATACAAGGCATCCAGGGAACGATACCCTAAAAGAAAGGAAAAATCCGATAAGTCCTGTAAAATCAAAAACTTAAAGGCAAAATGACCTGATAAAAAGGTTTCCCCACAGGAAACTTCTATCCATTAGAATCACTGGATATTGGATATTAACCTTTACTACGATGAGGATGAAACCAATAATAAGACTTCCAATAGGGCTCTTTATAGGAAAGAGAATAGCATCCCCAATAGCATCCCGAATAGGACCGAGAATAGAACACCCAATAGGTAAGGGAATAGAACGCTCAATAGAAAAGAGAATAGGATTACCAATAGAAAAGAGAATAGGGTAGAGAATAGAATTCCGAATAGGCAGGAGAATAGGATATAGAATAGGGCATTTAATACCATCCCGAATAGCACCCCC
>Ga0129301_1001710_pt1 | contig 10217 bp, 7 predicted proteins | sample ConPoolayeHmetaG_FD_94489 | JGI IMG/M metagenome (GOLD analysis project Ga0129301, IMG submission 94489) | Hot spring microbial mat communities from California, USA to study Microbial Dark Matter (Phase II) - Cone Pool mat layer H metaG ...
GCGCAAAGTGAAGCCTATCAAGCAAAGGATTCCTGCAGGAACGGAGTTAAGTCGGTCAAGAGGAATGCGGCAAAAGCAGAAGTAGTTGACCTAGCGAAGGAATAAAATGCGAAGGGGCAACTCCCACTTTTTTATATTACGCTCAAGGTTCCGCTTGCAGATCCATCTTCTAGATTTTGCCCTTGTCAATGATGGAGAAGGCAAGGCCAAGATCCCTACGTCGGCAGCCTTAACGGCTAATCTACTGCGCATACACTGTGATGGAAAAAGTTGATCGGGATGCATTAAGAACAGATGATAGCAAGTAAATACCTTTTAGCTCGCAACCATTCTATTTGATAAAGATCCATAGAAGAAATAGGCTATTTAGAACTCGTAGCGACTGAAGAAGATTTGCTTTATCGTCTCGACCAAAAGGAAGTATGCAAGAATAATTCCTAAGATCAATGTCAAGAACCAAAGAGGGAGATTGACGAACTCGAAAAGAGCGCCGGCAGGCGAGTATACTATAGCCAAAGTCACCAAGGCCACGATGGCAGAAGCCATGATCATCAATTTGCTGGGTCTTGACTTGAAGAACCTCCTTTTCGTCCTTATGGAAAAAGTGACAAATATTTCGGACAAAGTAGATTCGATGAACCAGCCAGTTCTGAAAAGCTCTGGATCCGAATTAAGCAGATAAACCAAGGAACTGATTGTTATAACATCGAAGAACGAGCTTATCAGGCCGAAAAATACCATGAACCTGGCGATCGATCCTATCTTCCACCTCTTGGGGTCCCTCAGGCCTTCCTCGTCAAGGTTGTCGGTAGATATTGTCAGCAGGGGAGCATCTGAAACCAAGTTGGTTAGCAATATCTGTGAAGGAAGGAGGGGAATGAAAGGAAGGAAGAGAGATCCGATCGCAACGGTGAACATGTTGCCGAAATTCGCGCTTGTGGTATTCATGATGTACTTGATCATATTTCCGAAGGCCTTCCTTCCTTCCTCAACTCCATCAGCTATCACACCCAAGCTCTTCTCTAGCAATATTATCGATGCAGCTTCCTTTGCGACTTGGACACCAGAGTCCACCGATATTCCAGCATCTGCGAGCCTAAGCGCTGGGGCGTCGTTCACCCCATCTCCCAAGAATCCTACGACATGGCCGTTTTTCTTCAAGGCTTCAACTATCATGAATTTCTGCTCAGGCGTAACGCGCCCATAAACATCCACTTCCTCCACAACCTTGTTTAGCTCATCCTTTTGCATGTTTTCGATTTCTGTACCAGTGAGAACCTTGCCATTGAATTCTATTCCAAGTCGCTTGCAAACATCGGCCGTAACGACTGGATCGTCTCCGCTCAATATTTTCAATTTAATGCCCAAAGATTTCAATCTGCTTATCGCGTGGGTTGCATCCTCCTTTGGCGGATCCGAAAGAACAAGCAGCCCGATTAATGTCAGGCCGCTCTCATCCTCTATGGAGTAGTTTGGTTTGAGTTCAACCCTTTTGTAGCCAAGTGCTATAAGCCTGCTGCCAGTTTGCCTGTACCTATCAATCAATGAATCAACTTCCTCCTTTGCTTCGTTCATTGGTTTGGATACAACACCATTGCTAACGTCAGTCGATACACCAAGGATCGACTCAGGCGCCCCTTTGGAAATCAGTAGCCTGCTACCTCCGCTCTCGACCACGAAACTCATCCTCCTCCTGTTGAATCCGAATGGGATTTCGTAGATGCGCTCAAACTCTTTTATGTCGGATTCGCCAAGCCCATTTTTTATGGCATGTTTCCAGATAGCAACATCGATGGGATTACCAAGGACTCTGTCGCCTTCGACTACAGCTGTGTTGCAAAGCAAAGCATATTTGATCAGCTCGGGGCAAGAATGTCCTTTAGCATCCACAATTTCCTGGACTGTGATCTCATTTTGCGTCAGGGTTCCCGTTTTGTCCGTGCAGAGCACATCAACGTTCCCAATGTCCTCTATCGCCTCAAGCCTTTTGACTACGACCTTCTTCTTAACCAGCCTCATCGCTCCGTCAGACAGCCCAACGGTGATTATGACCGGCAAAGCCTCCGGTATTATTCCCACAGCTAAGGCTAGCGAGAATAGAAGCGATTCCAAAATCCCGTGTCCCAAAACTGAATTGACTACGAATACGAAAGCGGTTAAAACCAAGATCACTTTGACGAGAAAATCTCCGAAACTAGCGATGTTCTTCTGGAAGTCTGTCTTTGGTGGAATCAACGAAAGGCTAGTCGCCACTCTGCCAAAGTAAGTTCTCGACCCAGTGGCAACAACTATGCCAGCTCCGGAGCCATTCGACACCTCGGAACCCATGAAGGCAGTATTGGAAAGTTGGTGCGGTAGTGGCTTATCAAGACCTACCGACTCGGCGTTCTTGTAGACAGGAGTTGATTCTCCAGTTAGAATAGACTCGTTAGTTTGTAGATCTTCAACCTCCAACAACCTAATATCAGCTGGAACGATATCGCCTACAGCCAAATAGACAAGATCGCCAGGGACCAATTCCTTGGTGTCGATCGGACGCTTCTTCCCATCCCTGAAGACTATAGCTTCATATGAAATGCACCTTCTGAGCTCATCTACAGCCTTCTCCGACCTGTACTCCTGAATGAAACCTTGTAGTGCATTCTACCTTATTTTATCCACTTATAGTGCCTCGATGCTTCCCTGTTCCAAGGCTGCGCCAGAATCTTATCCAGCATCTCTTTGGAACGTTCAAATGATTTTGACCTGTGGTCCTCCAAAATAGTGAGCAAAAGGCTTTTTCTGTCTCCACAGAGGAAAGCATGCAATATCATCTCCATCCTGAGCATTCTTGGGATCATTACATCCAACATGAGCCTCTTTGGTAGATTTTCCACACGCAGGCCTTGAATTCCTTTCCCGCTTGCCATAACGGGTATCTCAACAACAGCGTCTTCAGGGATCCCGGGTATAGCTCCCCTGTTTGGGATGTTGAGTTCAAGCGCCGTTTCCTTGTCGTTCGCTATCGCGTCGATGATTGGGATGTGCTGCTCCCCGCTCATTACAGGTGGAAAAACTTCAGTTAGGGAAACAGATGGGCTACTGAACATTTTCTGCATCATCTTCAATCCTTTTTCGCGCCTTTTGAGGTAGATCGACCAGCCGATCCTCGAGTCAAAACCTCCAGATGGACCGAACCACCTTTTCTTTGTCTTGAGGTCTGTGTGGTGCCACCAAGGCGAAACGCTCCTTATAGTGTCGCCAATCGGGAAGATGCCGTACATCCTGTACATATCTACTGCTGAAGGCGAGAGCTGCTCCGTTTCCCATGGTAAGCTCTTAAGGAACTCCTTGCTCTTCCAATACCTCTTTGCCTTGTACTTTATCCATCGATCTATGAGAGGATAAGCATCCTTCCCTTTGTGTAGGAATCTGGTCATCCAGACGCAGTGGTTGAAGCCAGCGATTTGCACGCTAACATCTTCCTGCCTTAACCCAAGCGCCTTTACTATGTCCCTGTAACCCATATGTCCGTGACAAACCCCTACCACCTTCGTCTTTGTTTCCCTTGCAATGAGGTTTGTGCCCTCGAAGACCGGATTGGCTGTCTCGATCAGCCAGGCATCGGGACACTCTTCCTCCATGTCCCTCGCCAGCTCTAAGAAGAATTTCAGCTGGTAGTAAGCCCCGATCCCGCCATAATAATCGCTGACCCTATCGCCTACGCCCCCTTGGTAACCGTAACGCTCTGCTATCTTCCTCTCTTTCTCCATCCCCTCGTAGCCTCCAACCTTGACTGAGCAGACAACGAAGTCTGCACCCTCCAGCGCCTTCCTTCGGTTCGTCGTCTCCTTGAACTGAATGTCCGCTTTAGTTTCACTCGCATAGCGCTTGGCCAGCCCGTATACTAGGCTCAGTCGATCTTTGTCTATGTCCATCAGCGTGACTGTGCTTCCCCAAAGGCTCTTTGTCACGCAAAGATCTCGTATGAGGCTTCCGGAAAAGGCCACGCTTCCCGCGCCTACGACGGATATTTTTACCATGCTACTCAAAACATCGGATTTTTATTAAGCATTATGGCACACCTTCTTCCGCTAGGCTTGGCACACATTTGCTCCTGACCAACTTTATTAGCGAAACGATCTCAATTCGTCCAACCGATTTCGAAGCATAGCTCAGGTTGCTTGACCTTCACACTCAACTTTTAATTTCAGCAACCTGACAAGCTCTTGAAAAAAACAAGATCGTTTCGACTCCAGAATTAGCTCCAACTGGAGAATCCAGAATGGCATGCACCATAGAACAATCCTATCTATGAGTAGGGTGGATTGTCATATTAAGGCTTATGACATAACTTTTTCTACCTTAACTGCTCAAGAAAAGGGAACGGAGTGGCGCGGCGGCGCACAAAATGGAGCTATAGATCATGTCATCACGCAATAGGATGTTAAGAGCTTTGGGCGGAAAACTTCCTGATCGCGTACCTATTGCTCTGGGGTGTTTTCCCATGGCATTGCCACAGATACAATCACATGATCCAGACGAGTATTTCAAAACCGATGTTCGCTATGTTAGTTTCGAACCTTTGCGCGAGGAAGAGGGGTTTTTGAATTATTTGAGAAACCTGCCAAAACATGTCCATATCGGCGGAGTTTCGACCCTTCGCACATACTGGGAATGGGGATACCGTCCCGAAACACCAAATGCTGAACCCCTGGCGAAGGCACGAACTTTGGAGGAACTAAAACTCCCATCACTTGCCAAGATCTCCGACTCCTCCCGGAGCCGAATGATTTCCGAAAAAGTGCACTACTATCAGAAGAAAGGCTTGGCTGTTGCGGGTGTTCCGCCACACCTGGGGGGCGACATCTTTGAGACCGCTTGGCGGCTAAGGGGATTTAGGCAGTTCCAGTTGGACCTAAGGCGTAATAGGGAGCTAGTGCATTACCTCCTCGACCAGATCACGGCTATGCTCGTCCTCAACTCCCTCTTCCTGGTCTTTGCCGGCATTGACATTCTTTGCCTTGATGACGACCTTGGTACCCCTACGTCGATGATCATCAATCCTACGATTTGGAGAGAGTTCATTAAGCCCCGGTTGGCCTTAACAATACAGCTCGCCAAGCAAGCGAAACCGGAAATTATAGTTCTATATCACAGCGACGGCTACATCGAGCCCATCATCCCAGAATTGATCGAGATAGGGGTAAACGTCCTCAATCCTTTACAACCTGATGTGATGGATCCAAGGAAGCTGAAGGATGAGTATGGAAATATGGTCGCCTTCTGGGGAGCTGTTGGAACCCAAATCCTCTGGGCTTGGGGAGGACCAAAGGACATCGAGGAAGAGGTCAAACTTCGTATTGAAACCATGGGTAAAGGTGGCGGATTCGTTATCTCCCCAGCTTATGACATAGACCTGCCAGGTATACCTTTGGAGAACATAATCGCATTCGTCAAGTCTGCAAGGAAGTTTGGCAACAGTCGCTAAGTTTGCTGCATTTCTTGCTTCTTACCTGTAGCCCCTTTGCTTCGCTTCTTCCAAAATTGCCACCGTAGATGTTGTTCCTATGCGCGTGGCGCCCAAAGCTTTGAACTTCAGCAGTTCATCCAACGTTCGTATTCCGCCCGCTGCCTTGACCTGGATCTCTGGGACACATTCCCTGCGCATGAGGGTCACGTCCTTATCTACAGCCCCCCTGTACAAGTAGGTTCCATCCTTCTGCTTCACAAATCCGTAGCCTGTGGAGGTTTTTACGAAAGCAACCCTGTGCTGGTTGCACAGATGGCAAAGCCTGATCTTGTACCTGTCGTCCTTTAGAAAATCGTTTTCGAAAATTACTTTCACAATAGCGTTTTTGCTTTTCGCTTCATCGTTTACAGATTTGATCTCATTTGACACGTATTCCCAGTCATCACTTAGAACTTTGCCAACGTTAATAACGAAATCGATTTCCGTTGCTCCATCTTCGATCGCTCGCTTCGCTTCTTCAACTTTGATCCCTGTACAGTTGTTGCCATGTGGGAATCCAACTACAGCGCAAACCGATACACTCGTTCCTTCCAAAATTTCTTTTGCCAACTTTACAGCATAAGGCTTGATGCAGGCAGATGCAACGTTATAATCTTTGGCGATCAAGCATCCAGCCTTCAGCTCTTCATCTGTATATGCTGGATGGAGCAAGGAGTGGTCGATCATTTTTGAAATCGAGGCAAGTGATTTTTCCAAAGTTTGTGCAAGTGGTCTTGATGACTGTTCGGATATAAATTTTCCGCAGAGCTGAAGGTCTCTAGAGCTTGGAGGAGCAAGAGCAATTTAAGAACGCTTTGCCAAATTTCATGATATTGGGATCTGTTCTTATGTCCTTGCTTGATGACATATTTGACTCTTTCAAAAGGCTCAGTCATTTTCATTTTGATAAGCCTAGTAAGCGCGATCTTTTTCCTTGAGGGGAATCATGGGCAGGGGTGATAAGAAGTATTGTAACATGGAAAGAAGGAGCACAGTCTGCGATCAGATCATGTCTACATGGAGTGCACTTGGCCCCTTTTGCAACCAAGAATGAGATAACACATTAGTTGAGCAAACTTTAAACAATCTTGCATGTTTATATGAAGCGCATGGCTGTTCTTTCCGTTAAAAAAGAGAAGGGCATCGATGAAATCCCGGAGCTTCTCAGTAGGCTTGGGATCAAGCTTGAGAGCGTTCGCCTCGCGCTTGTCAAGCCGAACCTATGTGGTTACTATCCACCCTCCCCTCCCCTCATAGGGGCGATCTTAGACTTTTTGGAGCACTCCTCAGAAAAGATCGTCTTGGGCGATACAGACAGCGCAATTCACCGCACGGAGGAAATGTTTCGAAGAAGAGGGTATGAAAAGTTTGCAAGCGATAAGGTAGAGCTCAGAAACTTTCTAAATGACAGGGTGCACTGGTGCAGCGTACCTTCCCCGCATGCTGTCGAAAAATTTCCTCTACCGGAGAGCACCATCGCTTGTGACATCATGGTCAACATTCCAGGGTTGGGGACACATGGCAACACCTTGCTGACATGTGCATCTAAGAACCTGTTCGGCCTTATCTCTTCAAGAAGGAAATTTTCTGAATACCATCCCCTTGGCATAGATGAGGTGATAGCGGACATTTGCAAGATAGTCAAGCCAACGGTTAATATCGTCGATGCGAGAGAAAGGTTGCTCATTGGCAAGGACGTTTTGCAAGTGGACATAGTTGCCGCTCGCATGTTGGGGCTCGATCCATCGAGGGTTAAGCACCTTAACTTGATCGCGCAGGACAGGGGCATGAAGCTCGATGAGGTAGAAATTGAGCTTCTGGAGCTTTAGGAAAGATACGCCTACATATGCTCAGCTTTTCGGCTAAATTCATGAACTCCCAAAAACGGAGCTTCGTTCATCTAAATGAGCTTGCTGAACGTTTTCCAGCAAAGTCAGCCTTTCGCTCCATCTAAAAGATAACGAGTCATGTTCTATATAGTGAGGCATACTTTGATGAAAGGATTGCAAGATTTTTCCTTAATCTTCAAGATATTTGAGGATAGGTCCATGGCAATTTGAAATTCATTAAAGGCAGTTCTACTCCTCTCTCTCGTATGGCACACCCAAAGCCTTTGGCGCTCCTAATCTTTTCCTAAACCTAGATCTCGTTCCGACCATCAGCGCCAATATCGTTGCAATGTATGGCAACATCGTCAACATGCTTGGGGGTATGCCCATCGGCTGAAGTCGGAACTGCATGGCCTCGATACCACCGAAGAGGTAAGCGCCAACAAGGCTCCTCAGCGGGTTCCAGAATGTAAAGACGGTCAGGGCCACAGCTATCCACCCCCTACCAACAGTTATGTTTTCATTCCAGCCAGGCGTATAGCCCAAGGAGATATACGCTCCTGCCATTCCTGCAAGGGAACCGCCCAAGACTGTGCAAAAGTATCTCACTATCGAAACGCTAATTCCAAGCGAATCGGCCGAAGCTGGGTTCTCGCCTACCGCCCTTATGGATATTCCGTACCTTGTGTGGAAAAGCGTGAACCAAAGTGCTATTGCCAGCATGATCGAGACGTAAACAACCACATCCTGCCTGAAGAGTGTTGGTCCAATGAGCGGTATATTTTCTAAAATTGGGACGCTGATTGGTCTGATATTGTTCTTCAAAGGAAGGCCAACGTAAGGCTTACCGAAGAGGCTGCTCAAACCCATTCCGAGCATCGCGAGCGCAAGACCGGAAATCGTCTGGTTCGACCTAAGGTGCACGCAAACGAATGCATGGATCGATGAAAGCAAAGCAGCGGAAAGTGCTGCAAAAATTAGCCCGAGGGCATAGTTGCCCGTTTGGAGCGTGATGGCAAAGCCTGCAAGAGCGCCCACTGACATAAGACCCTCAATGCCCAGATTTACAACCCCCGACTTTTCAGTATAAACCTCTCCGAGGGTTGCAAGGAGCAGTGGGGTCCCAGCCCTGATGGAATCCGATATGGCGGAGGCAATTATGTTCAGCACTGGTGAACTCATGTCCTCAACACCGGTCTATACTTTACCAGAAATTCGCTACTTGCAAGCAAGATCAAAATCGTTCCGTTGAATACATTGACAACTCCGAATGGCAATCTCAAAGAAATCTGTATGATATCGCCCCCAACGAAAAGGCCACCAACCAAGATCGAAGCGGGCAGCACGAAAATTGGGTTCAAGTTGGAAAGCCAAGCCGGGATTATGGCCGTGAAACCATAGCCTGGCGATATGCCCCTCTTGAGCCTCTGCTGTATACCTGCAACTTCCCCCACGCCAGCCAGGCCTGCCATGAATCCACTGATCATCATAGAGGCAATGATAAGACGGGTTATCTTCATCCCTGCAAACTTCGCCGCATCTGGATTGTCGCCAAGCACCCTTATCTCATAACCAAGTTTCGTCCTGAAGAGTAGGAAGTAAAGTACAGCGATAGACAGAAGAGCCATGGTCAGCATAACATATGGTATCCTCGTGCCAGGTATTGCTTGAAGGGTGGCGTAATCTGGAAATTTGTCGGTCTGGGGAAACCCCCATTCTCCTTTGCCCTTCCAAGGTCCGGTTACGAGCCAAACGAGCAGATTTTGAGCCACGTAGTTCAGCATCAACGTAATGATTATCTCACTCAATCCAAGCTTTGCCCTTAGGATGCCTGGCAAGGCAGCGTAGGCAGCGCCAGCCGCGCCGCCCAAAATGAACATTAAAGGTAAAACGAGGGGGCTTGAAACACCCGAATATATTGCCACCCAGGTTGCAGCGATCGCACCAACTAAAAGTTGACCTTCAGCACCTATGCTGATTATGCCCGCCTTGTAGGCAACGGTCAGTCCGACCCCACAAAGGATCAGTGGTATCGATTTGACCAAAGTCTCACAGATACCAAACCAAGATCCGAAAACATTTCCAAAAATTTCAACAAGTGCCTTAACTGGGTTCGTGCCATATGCTAAGAACACTATGCTCGTAATCGGAAATGCTAGTAAGACCGAGAGAAACCTAGACAATGCGACCAAGCGAGCGGATGCTGCACCCCTTCTTTCAAATTTGACCTTCATCAAGCATCACATTTTACATCTGCAAATTTTTCATCGCTCGGATGTCATCGCCAAACTTAGTTCGTCCAAGGTCGGAGTTTGGTCGAACACCTTCGTCATCTTTCCACCAAACATAACCGCGACCCTATCGCTTAGCTTTAAGATCTCGTCTATGTCTTCCGAGAAAAGCAGAACACCCGCCCCTTTCTCCTTCGCTTGAAGTAGAAACCTGTGGCCAAGCTCGGTCGAAGCAACATCAAGGCCCGATGTTGGATTTCCTGCTACGATTAAGTTGGGCTCCGACATGAGTTCCCTTCCGAGGATTATTTTTTGTGTGTTTCCCCCTGAAAGGAATTTCGCAGGCATCTCCAAACTGGGTGCAATAACGTTGAACTTTGAGACGAGCTGCCCTGCGTATTTCAATATAGATTCCTTTCCGATCATGAAACCTTTCGACACCCCCTTCGAGTAAGTCCTCAGGATTGCGTTCTCCGCAACGCTTAGTCCGGGAGATATCGCAACTTTCCTAGATTCAGGCACGTATGCTACACCCAATCCAAATATTTGCCCAATGGACATCCTGCTTATGTCCTTCCCATCTATCAGCACACGTCCCTTCCTCGGGCGCCTCATTCCAACTATGGCTTCCATCAATTCGCTCTGCCCATTTCCAGAGACCCCAGC
>Ga0129301_1001715_pt1 | contig 10213 bp, 6 predicted proteins | sample ConPoolayeHmetaG_FD_94489 | JGI IMG/M metagenome (GOLD analysis project Ga0129301, IMG submission 94489) | Hot spring microbial mat communities from California, USA to study Microbial Dark Matter (Phase II) - Cone Pool mat layer H metaG ...
CCACCATCCCCCGCACCCGCTCCGCCTGCGCCTCCGCCAGCCGCAGGCTCAGCGGCTCCGACTCGAAGTAGATTCCCCCGTCCCGCGCCGCGAGGCGGCCGGGGACGAAGTTCATCGCTGGGCTCCCGATGAAGCCGGCCACGAACAGGTTGGCCGGGTGGTTGTAGAGGGCGAGCGGCGTGTCCACCTGCTGCACCTTCCCCTCGTTGAGCACCGCGATGCGATCCCCCATCGTCATCGCCTCCATCTGGTCGTGAGTCACGTAGATGGTCGTGATCCCCAGCCGCCGGTGCAGCTTGATCAGCTCCGCCCGCGTCTGCACCCGCAGCTTTGCATCCAGGTTCGACAGCGGCTCGTCCATCAGGAAGACCTTCGGCTCCCGCACGATCGCGCGCCCCAGCGCCACCCGCTGCCGCTGTCCCCCAGAGAGCTGCCGCGGCTTGCGGTCCAGCAGCGTCTGCACCCCCAGCATCTCCGCCGCCTCCTGCACCCGCCGCTCGATCTCCGCCCGTGGGAACTTGCGCAGCTTCAGCCCGAACGCCATGTTGTCGTACACGCTCATGTGCGGGTACAGCGCGTAGTTCTGGAACACCATGGCGATGTCGCGGTCCTTGGGCGAGACCTCGTTCACCAGCCGGTCCCCGATGTAGATCTCGCCCGCGCTGGGCTCCTCCAGCCCCGCGATGCAGCGCAGCACCGTCGTCTTGCCGCACCCCGAGGGCCCCACCAGCACCAGAAACTCCTTGTCCTGCACCTCCAGGGTGAGGTCGTCTACCGCCACCACGCTCTTGAAGTGCTTCGTCAGATTCCTCAGGAGGACCCGAGCCATCTGCCCGCTTCCCGACGTCGAGTCCCGCCCCCCAACCCCCCACCGCAGAGTCGCCGGCGCGCCCATGGCCGATTATAGCAGGGCGCTTGCGCCCTGGCAAGCAACCCCCGCCGCTAGCGGAGCGCCTCGGCGATCGCCGGCATCGTCCCCACCAGCCGGAAGGCGCGCAGGTACTTGTGCATCACCGCCTCGATCGCCCCCAGCACCGCCTCCTCAGCCCGCTCGCCCGCCGCCTCCAGGTTCGCATACAGGCGCCGCCTCGCCGCCGCCACCTCTGGCTGGAGCCAGATGTAGCGACACCCGGTCCGCACGAGCCAGGCCTGCCGCTCGGGCGTCAGCTCCGCGAACGCCTTCCCCTCCTCCTCGGGCAGCCGCCAGCGCTCCCAGCGCCGGCTCGCCACCACGGACTCTCGCAGCACCTCCAGAATCCGCGACGGCGCCGCCGGCGCCAGCTCAACCTCTCGCCGCGCGAGCCGCTCCAGGGCCTCGTACTCGGCCTCCGTGAACTCCGGCCCCACGTTCGCTCCCCCCATGCCCGCCTCCGGGTAGCTCTCCGGGTTGGACACCGAATCTGTATAGTGCCCCTTGATGACCGAGCCATACTCGGCCGCCACCGCCGCCAGGTCCCGGGCCACCTGGGGGTCGAACTCGGTGGTGTGCAGATCCGTGCCCACCTTGCCCACGACGAAGCAGGGCCACACTTCGGGGATCCCCCGCTCCCGCAGACCCGCCTTGAGCCCGTCGAGCAGTCGCCGGAAGACTGTTAGATCGGCCAGCCCGCCGTGCACCTCCTCTGTGCCCACCTCGTAGCTCACTGGCGGGAGGCCCCGCGCTCGCCGATGGGACTCGGCGTAGGCGATCAGCTCGAGCGTGCGCTCCACCACCACCTCGACCGGGATGGTCTGGCCGCGGGGCAGCGTCCTGTCCACGGTGGGGTCCACGTGGAGCAGGTCGTAGCCGGCCTCCAGGCAGGCCGCCAGCGATTCCTTCACCCCCTGCATCGCCCGCGCCAGGGGCCAGCGCTCCCGCGCCTGAAGGTCCTTCAGCCAAGGGCCCCCGTGGTCGAGCCCCACCACCACCGGGCCCCCGTACCCCTCCGCCGCCACCAGCTCGCGGACGAGGCCCACAAATCGCTCCGGGGTCCAGCCCGTGTAGCCCCCGTCCACGTCCACCTGGTTGAGCGTGGCGGCGAAGAACAGCGGGGCCTCGGAGTCGCGCGCGGCGCGCAGAGAGGCCCTCACCACCGCCTCCGACGTCGGGCAGACCGCGAGCACACAAGGCACGGGCCCCCGGCCGGCGAAGCTCTCCCTCAGCCCCCGCAGGATCGCGTCGGCCACCGGCAGGCCGCGCTCGTCGGCCAGTCTCCGTATCAGGCTCTCGTCCGCCCGAAGCATCGGCTCACCTCCGGTCGCTCCCCCCCATCGGCTGATTCGGCGCCGCCAGCCGCCGCCCCTCCGCACAGGTCGCCCGCGGGCCCGATTCCCGCCCCCGGGAAGGTCCCTGCCCCCCGCGCGCCATAGATAGGTTCGACCACGGCCGGCGGCCCTGCCCACCGGCCCGAGGGAGTGTGCAGAGATGAAGTGCTGGCTCCTGCCCCTTGCCGGCGTGCTCGCCTTGTGCGGGGCCGCGGCCGGCCCCCTGTGGGCCGACGTCCTCACGCTCAAGCACGGGGCGCAGCTGAGGGAGGCCGAGCCCGGTCCCGAGCTGATCCACAACCGCCACCTCGAGGCGGTCGCCGCGCGCGGCTTCCAGTACTGGCAGCCCTGGGGCCTGGGCTATGAGCCAGACCGGCTGGTCAAGCGCAGCGGCAGCTTCAGCGCGCGCTGCTCCTCCGAATCGCCGGACCAGCAGCGCGGCCTCTTCCAGGTCGTCACCCTCGATCAGACCGAGCCCCGCCCGATCCTCGCCGAGGCCTGGAGCAGGGCCGAGGGTGTCTCCGGCACGCCGAGCAACGACTATTCGCTCTATCTCGACATCGAGTACGACGACGGCACCCACCTCTATGCCCAGGCAGCCCCCTTCGACACCGGCGACCAGCCGTGGCAGCGCCGCCAGGTCCACGTGGTGCCGACCAAGCCCATCCGCGCCCTCAGCATCTACGGGCTGTTCCGCGGGCGCCTGGGCACCGTCTGGTTCGACGACTTCTCGCTCCGGGAGCTCGAGCCGCCGGGCCAGCTCGGGTTCTTCGACCGCATCCCGATGATCACCCTGTCACCAAAGGAGGCAGCTCCCATGGCCGGCCCCACGCTCACCACCGACGATGGCCTCACGCTCCGCTTCGACCCCGAGCGAGGCGACCTGGTCACCACCTCGCCCGGGGGTCTGTTCCTGCGCGACGTCGCCGCGAACTCCGACCTGCGCCAGCCGCGGGGCGCGCTTGCGCGCCGCGACGACGGCTCGCTCCACCGGGAGGCCGTGGACCAGGAGCTGCAACTGCGGCTCACCAGCTCCTACTCGACCCTCGGCGGCGCCATCCGCATTCAGGCCGAGGTCGAGGACCTCGCGGGCCGCGACCGCGCCGTAACTGCGTACTTCGTCTATCCGCTGGACGCGGTCGGCTGGCGGTGGCACGACGACCAGCGCACCGCTCGCGCCATCGAGGAGGGGGGGAAATACGACAACCTGGTCGCGTTCGGCGCCGGCGCCAACGGCCTCGCCTCCCGCTGGCCTCTGGCCTGCGTCAGCTCCAGCGAGCAGGCGCTAGCCCTCGCCGTCCCCCTCGATGAGCCCCGCCTGGTCCGGTTCGGCTATGACGCCGAGTCCCGTGAGCTGTGGGCCGCCTTCGATCTGGGCATCAGCGCGGATACCGAGCGCTTCCCCTCGCGCGCCGGCTTCACCCTCGTGCTCTACCAGGCCGATCCGGAGTGGGGCTTTCGCTCCGCGCTCGCCCGCTACTACGAGTTGTTCCCCCACTGCTTCACCAAGCGCAACCAGAGGGAGGGAATCTGGATGCCCTTCACCGACATCGCCACGGTGGAGGGCTGGGAGGACTTCGGGTTCCAGTTCAAGGAAGGCACCGGCAACGTCGCCTTCGACCACGAGCACGGGATCTACAGCTTCGTCTACGTGGAGCCCTGGAGCTTCTGGCTCTCCATGCCCCCGGAGATGGAGCGCACCAGCGAGCGGGCGCTCGCCTATATCGAGGAGCTCGCCCAGCAGGGCAGGCCGAGCGCGCAGGCCGCGCTCAGCTCTGCGGTCTCGGACGCACAGGGGCGCTGGCCGCATCGCATCGAGGACCATCCCTGGTGCAGCGGCGGCGTCTTCTGCGTCAACCCCAGCCCCAACGCCCCGCCCCGCGAGCCCGGCGGCATCACCCAGTTCGAGCACGAGTGGCGCAGCATCGAGCACGCCTTCGCTCAACACCCCGGGCTCACCGGTGTTTACATTGACAGCTACGAGATGTACCTGTTCGCCAACGCGCTCCACTACGACCGGGAGGACTTCCGGGCGGCGGAGATCCCACTCGTCTTCGACTCCGAGGGCAGGGTGTGCCAGCACATGATGTTCAACATGATCGAGTTCACCCGGGAGGTCGCCCGCCGCGTGTGGGCCCGCGGGGGCATGACCTTCGCCAACGCCGCGCCGCACAGCTTCCCCTGGAGCGCTGCGCTACTGGACGTCATGGGCACCGAGACCTGCTGGGCGCCCTCCTGGGGGGCCGTCGGTCAGTATCAGCCTGAGCCCGACGCGAACCTCAACTACTGGCGCGCGCTGTGCCGCCACCGCCCCTACCTGCTCCTGCTCAACACACGCTTCGAGCACTGGCAGCCGGAGTGGTTCGAGCGCTACTTCAAGCGCGCCATCGCCTACGGCCTCTTCCCCTCCATGTTCAGCCACAACGCCTGCGACGACCCCTACTGGCAGAGGCCCGAGCTCTACAACGCCCACCGCCCGCTCTTCCGCCGGTACATCCCCGTCGCCAAGGCCCTCAACGCCGCCGGCTGGGAGCCCATCACCGCCGCCCACACCGACCAGCCCAACGTCTACCTCGAGCGCTTCGGCCGCGCGCCGGGGCCGGTCTACTTCACGCTGCTCAACCACAGCAGCGAGACCCAGCAGGTGACCCTCACGCTCCACCTGGAGGCGCTGGGCCTGGAGGCGTCGCCCAAGCTCCGCGAGGTGCTGTCTCAGGAGTCACTCAGCGCGAGCATGGCCGGCGGTCGCGCGATGCTGGAGCTGGTGATCGAGCCGGAGGACGTGAAGGTCATCGCGGTGGGCCCTTAGCCCGCCCGCGGAAGGCGGATCGAGGTGCCGGAGGCGGCAGCGCCCGCAGGCAGGAGGGAGGGTTCGAGTCGCGCCGCCGGCCCCGCGGCGACGCGGGTCTGGCGCGGCTTCGCGGCGGGGGCGGCGCTGCTGCCGATCAACTGCCTGTGGGTGCTGCACATGGAGCGCATCGCCGCCCACGGGCCCATCCCGAGCACCATCTCTCTGTTCTTCAACGTCGTGTTCATCCTCTTCTTCCTCACGCTCGCCAACGCCGGCGTGCGGAGGCTCCGTCCCGCGTGGGCTTTGACGGGCGGCGAACTGGTCATCGTCTACGTGATGCTCACCATGGGCACTTCACTCGCGGGCCTCGACGGCATGCAGGTGCTCCTGCCTGTCATGACCCATCCCTTCTGGTTCGCCAACCCCGAGAACCGCTGGGACCAGCTCTTCGCCGAGATGCCCACTTGGCTGACGGTGCCCGACCGCGACGTCCTCTACGGCTACTACACCGGCGCCTCCAGCCTCTACCAACCCCAGATCCTCGAGGCCTGGCGCGCCCCCGTCCTATGGTGGACGGGCTTCATCTTCGTGCTCGTCATGGTGACGGTCTGTCTCTCGGTCATCGTCCGCGCGCAGTGGGCCGACCGGGAGCGGCTCACCTTCCCGATCATTCAGCTCCCCCTGGCCCTCGTTGACCCCGAGACCAGCCTGTGGCGCAGCTCCCTGCTCTGGGTCGGCTTCGGGGCCGCGGGCGCGGTCAACATCATCAACGGTCTGCACTACCTCTACCCAGCAGTCCCCTACCTCTCCATCGCGCCGACCCTTGACAACTGGTCGGCGAACAACCTCATGCGCCACCTCACCGACATGCCCTGGCGAGCCATCGGCTGGCTGCCCGTCACCTTCTACCCTGCGGTGGTCGGCATCTGCTTTCTGCTGCCTCTGGACCTGCTGTTCGCCTGTGTGTTCTTCTTCTTCTGGTGGAAGGCGATGTTCGTGCTGTCCGCCGCGCTGGGGCTGAGCGAGGGCTGGACGGAAGCGCTCTCCCGCAGCGTGTTCCCATACCACAACGAGCAGATGTTCGGCAGCTATCTCGCCATCGCCATCGCCCCTCTGCTCGTGGGCCGGCGGCACCTGCGCCACGTCTGGTTGCGCATCATCGGCCGCGCCTCGGAGGCCGACGACTCGGGCGAGGGGCTGCCCTACCGGGCGGCCGCCGTCGGCGCGGTGGCGGGCATCGCGCTGCTCGCGCTCTTCAGCATCCGGGCCGGCCTCGCGCCCGCGCTGGCCGCGCTCTTCTTCATCATCTACTACCTCGTCTCGCTCGCCGTCGCACGCGTCCGCGCCGAGTTCGGCTCCCCCGTCCACGACTTCCACTGGGCCGGCCCCGGCCAGACCATCACCTACATCGGCGGCACCGCGAACCTGCGCCCCCAGGACCTGCGCGCGCTCAGCCTGCTGTGGTGGTTCAACCGCGCCTACCGACAGCACCCCATCGCCAACTCGCTCGAGGGCCTGCAGATGGCCCACCGGGCGCGCGCCAGCGCCCGCGCGGTGGCCGCCGCCCTCCTGGCGGCCGCGCTCCTCGGCGCGGTGGCGGTCTTCTGGGGCTGGCTCCACTACGCCTATCGGATGGGTGTCGCCTCGGGCTGGGGTGGGGGAGACTGGCGCGGCAACGAGATGGCCACCACCCTCCAATCCTGGGTCGAGGGCCCCACCCCCGCCAACCCCGACTCCCTGCTCGCCATCGCGGCCGGCTTCGCCATCACCATGGGCCTGGCCGCGGCCCGTACCGCCTTCGTCGGCTGGCCGTTCCACCCCGTCGCCTACGGCCTATCAGCCTCCTGGTCCATCCACATCGTGTGGATGCCCATGCTCATCGCCTGGCTGGTCAAGTTCGCCATCCTCCGCTATGGCGGCCTGCGCCTCTACCGCCAGGCCCTGCCCCTCTTCTTCGGCCTCATCCTCGGCGAGGCAGTGGTGGGCTGCGCCTGGCCCGTCTACGGCCTCCTCCGCGGCACCCCCACCTACAGCTTCTGGGGGCTGTAGGTTCCTCTTACTCTCACTCCTCCCCCGCCGCCACCTTCGCCTCCCGCAGCGCCTCGGCGACTGCGTCCCGCAGCAGGAACAGCGACTTGTGCATGATGGTGTCGCCCAGGGCGGGGTCCATCGCCATCGAGGCCAGGCACGGGTAGCCGTGGTGGAGCTGCCCCGCCTGCTCAGCCAGCGACTCGTCGGCCGGCAGACCGACCAGCTTCCCGGCCACGAAGTGCGTGAGCCCGCAGGGAGAGCCGCGCACCACGTCCGCCGCCGCCACCCGGCCCCCCTCGACCCGCAGGCGCAGCTTCGGCGAGCCCACCCCGAACTGCTCGCAGAACTCCACCAGCGCGGGCGTGCTCGGCTCCAGCGAGCAGAAGGGCTTGGGGAAGGCCGACTCCATCTCCGCCCGGGCGCAGGCCTGCGTCACCTGCCGCTCGAGCCCCGGCTTGATCCAGTTCGGGTCCTCGATGGGCGCGATCAGCGCCCGCACGCTCCCGCCCCTCACCATGTTCGGGATCTCGAGCAGCAGCTCGGGGTGGATGTTGATGGCGATGATCGCCTCACCCGCGCCCAGCTCTGCCGGCAGATACTCGGCGGCATCGTCCAGCACCGGGGGGAGCGAGCGCGGCACCTGGTAGGCGTCCACCTCCCCCGGCGCCACCCCCGACAGGTGTGCGTACACCCGCTCGAAGTACCTCCCCCCCACATGCACGATCTCCACGCGCACCCCAGGCTCCTCCTTGCGGCGTCTTCTCTCTCCCTCAGGACCGGTAGGCCTTGAGGAAATCGTCGCAGTACACGGCGCGGTTGAGCAGCACCTCCGCCGCGATCATCGCATCCATCATCTCGGTGTCCGTCACGTCCAGGATCGCCGCGTCCAGCCCCGCCGCCAGCGCCATCACCAGGTAGGTGCGGTTCAGCAGCGCGCGGAGGGTCGTCCCCTGCGAGACGTTGCTCAAGCCCAACACCGTCTTGGGCGGTGGGTCCGAGAGGAGCTTGACGTTCCGGATGGTCTCCAGGACATGACCGGGCGTGGGCTGGGTGACGTTCACCGGCAGGATCACCGCGTCTATCATCAGCCGGTCCGGCTCCAGCCCATGCTCCATCGCCTTGGCGACGATGCGCAGCGCGATCTCGCTGCGCCCAGCGGCGTCCCGCGGGATGCCGTTCTCATCAATGGTGAGCGCGATCAGCATCGCCTGGTGCTCGACCGCCATGGGGACGAACACGTCGAGCTGCGCCTCGTCGCCCTTGGTCGAGTTGATGATCGCGCCCGGCCCCGCCAGCTCCAGGCCCCGCCGGATCACCTCTGGCTTGGTCGCGTCTATCGCCAGCGGCGCGTCGGTCACCTCCCGGATGGACCTCACAAGCCACTCCATCGCCGCCAGGGGGTCGGTCGCCGCCGGCCCGACGTTCACGTCCAGGGCCTGCGCACCCGCCGCGAGCTGCGCCTTCGCCAGCTCCTGGATCGGGCCCGGGTCCTGCTCGCGGATGGCCGCGGCCACCCCCTTGAACATGCCGTTGATGCGCTCGCCGATCGCGTACACCGCTCACGCCTCCTCGCTCATCAGAGAGTCCACGAGCTTCCGCAGCAGCGCCACCGACCGCGGATGCCACATCACGAAGACGTGCGTTCCACCATGCAGGAAGCACGCCGCCGTAGTCGCCTCCCACGCCACCCCCCGCTCCTCCGCCGGTCCCCACCCGGGCGCCGCCTCCTCCGGCGCCCTCGCCTCCTTCGCCTTCCACACCTCCGAGCCCACCTGGGCCAGCAGCGGCATCGAGAGCATCCGGTCGCCCGAGAGCGCCGCCAGGCGGGTGCGCTCCATGATCGAGTAGGCGTACTCCATGCCGTAGCCCAGCCCGCCAGTGGACTGGAACATCACGATGCGCGAGAGATCCAGGCCCATCTCCGAGACCAGGATGTTCACCTGCTTCTGGATGTTGATGTCCAGGGGCGCCTCGGTGATGAGCATGTGCCCGTCGGCCAGGCAGGCGGCGGTGATGGTCTTGTAGTTGTCCTGGGTGGCGGTGCCCAGCAGGCACCTCTCCCCGGCCGCCACCTCGCTGCACCTGGGCATGACCTCGTTGTCCTTCTCCGCCTGCCCGCAGCCCCAGATGATCAGCGGAACGCCCACCGCCTCCAGCACCGACTTCACCACCTGCGCGCACTCCTCCGCCGAACGGTTCTCCCGATCGGGGTGCGCGCCGGCCAGCCGCAGGCAGATCATGTCCGCTCCGTACTCCTCGACGCACTTCTTCGCCCAGGCCGCGGGGTCGCGGTCCACCTCGCCGACCGCCTCCGCCATGGGCGCCGGCCACTCGGCGGGCGGCACATCGAGGACCTCCATGGCGATAGCGGGCCGGTGCTGCGTGCGCCCCTCGAAGTGCAGGAACGGCAGCGTCGTGTCGCCGCCGACGGTGATCGTGGAGGCCCGCGTGCCCCCCTCCGCCGGGGTGGCCCCGAAGGTCACCGTGTTGACCGCGCCCGCCCACTTCTCCACAGGCAGCTCAAACGCCATCTATGCTCTCCCTTCCGTACCGATCAGCGCCCAGCCGAGCCCGGCTCCCCGAGCCCGAGCGCCGCGCGCACCTTGTGCATGTCAACGTGCTGCCGGAACAGCGCCCGGGCCCGCTCCACCTTCGCGCTCTCCCGCACCCGCAGCCGCCCCTGGAGCTGCTCGAGCCGCTCCACCGTGGACAGCGTATCGTGCGGCGCCAGCAGCAGCGGCACCCCGAGCTGCTGGGCCCGCTTGACGATCACCTCGCTCGGGTAGATGTTGCCGGTGAGGATGATCGCCTTCGTCGCCGTCTGGAGGGCCGCGAGCTGGATGTCCGCCCGGTCGCCCCCAGTGATGACCGCCTTGTCGGCGAGCTGCCGGAAGTACTTGGCGGCGCTCGCCACCCCCATGGCCCCGATCACGAAGTGCACCACCAGCTCGTCGAGCGCCTTCTCGCAGCACAGCAGCTTCGCCGGCAGGTGCTCCACCAGCTCCCGCACCGTCACCGCGCCCAGCAGCTCGTCCTCGGGCAGCGCCCCCAGCACCGGGATGCCCCGCGCCGCAAGGTGCGCGCCCAGCGGCCCCTTCAGCTCCTCCGCGGCGTCCGGCCCCACGAAGTTGAAGATCGCCCCCACCG
>Ga0129301_1001718_pt1 | contig 10195 bp, 9 predicted proteins | sample ConPoolayeHmetaG_FD_94489 | JGI IMG/M metagenome (GOLD analysis project Ga0129301, IMG submission 94489) | Hot spring microbial mat communities from California, USA to study Microbial Dark Matter (Phase II) - Cone Pool mat layer H metaG ...
TAAAATAAAAATTGGTGACAGCTCACCTATTTACCTGATTTTTCCTATCTTATTTCTCCCCTATTAATTATCTTATTTCTGGCTTCCTTCCTATTTTTAGGTTGGGTTGAAGCCTAAGCCAGAGAGAAGGGCCATCCAGGGCGTCCTATTTCCCAAACCACACGAGTTGGAAGATGAGCGATGGGATAAATTTTAAATCACCAAGGATTATCAAAAAAATTGCAAAATAAGGGCTAAGGATTAAAATAAAAAGAGCCTTCAAGGCGATGGCTTTTCGAGGCAAGCTTTATGGAGGGAAAAATGAAAGGACCAAAAAAGATCGTGGTTCTGGGCCTCTTTTTTTGTCTATTTTTGTTCTTTGGCCGTCTTCTTTTCGCGGCTCAAGCGCCAGAGAAACTGACCATCGAGCAATTTCTAAGCTACCCGTTCTGCTATAGCTTAGTGGCCGCCAAAAAAGCGGACCGGATTGCCTGGCTTGAAGTTCAACAGGGTAAAAGAAACCTTTTTACCGCCGCCGCCCCTGATTTTAAACCCCAACGCCTGACCAACTATCCCCACGATGACGGAGTCGACCTTTCCAGCGTCGCTATCTCCGACGATGGGTCCGTCGTTGTTTATGTTCGCGGCCATGACGCCAACCGCGAAGGCTGGGTAGCTAACCCGGCTCATTTTCCTGACGGCACCGAGCAAGCTATCTGGACGGTAAGAACAGCCGTTGGCCAACCTTTCCGAGTGGCCGCTGGTACCTCACCGGTTCTCTCCCCTAACGGCAAGATGGTTGTCTGGGTTAAAGACGGTCAGATATATGGTGCCTCCCTTGAGGTCTTAGAGAAAAAAGGTGGCAGCCGTCCAGACGATGAGGCGAAGTTAAAACCTCTTTTCCGCACTTGGGGAACCAATAGTAACCCGGTTTGGTCGCCCGATAGCCAGAAAATAGCCTTCGTTAGCGACCGGCAAGACCATAGCTTTATCGGAGTTTATGAAATCGCTACCCGCAAAATAAGTTACTTATCCCCTTCAGTTGACCGTGATACCAGCCCCACCTGGTCGCCTGACGGGAACAAGATTGCTTTTATTCGCCGACCTGGCTCGGCCTTTAGCCAGATTGTAGCCGCCGCTCAGGCCAGAGCCACCGCTACCAGACCACCGAGCTTTTTGGTTATTCCGCCTACTACCACTCCAGCGCCAGCCCAACCGGCTCCGCCAGCCCAGCCGGTTCAGATTGCTTCTGGGCCTGGTTTTCAGGAAGCCAAGTTTGCTGACGGCCGGACATTAACTTTCTGGGTCGCCGATGTCGCCACGAGCGCTGGCGAAAAAATCTGGCAGGAGCCCCTGGATGACCAGGCTTTTCGGGCGGTGCGCAACATCGTTTGGGCTGATAATAGCCTTGTTTTTCAAGTAGAAAGGAATAACTGGCGTCATTATTATTCGGTTCCGGTTTCAGGCAATCTCGACGCTCAGCCGGTTAACCTCACTCCCGGCGAAGGGGAAGCGGAATTCGTTGGTTTCTCGGCTGACGGAAAGTGGCTTTATTACAGCAGCAACGCGGGCGACATCGACCGCCGTCATCTCTGGAAAACTCCCACCTCGGGTGGAACACCAGAGCAAGTGACCACGGGCGAAGGCATTGAGACTGAGCCCGCCCCGCTGGGTTCAGGAAAATGGGTGGCCACTTTCTATGGTGATGCCCGTCGACCCCGGTCCGTAGCCGTCGTGCCGGCTGACGGCGGCCAAGTCCGAATAATTACTTCCCTTCCCGCTGATTTTCCTCTAAAGGCCCATGTTGTTCCCGAACAGGTTATCCTGACGGCCGAAGATGGCTTAAAATTTCATAATCAGCTTTTCCTACCTCCTGACCTTAAACCAGGCGAAAAAAGGCCGGCCCTTATCTTCATGCACGGGGGTCCGGTCCGACAGATGCTCCTCGGTTATCATTACATGTACTTCTATCATATGGCCTACGCGATTAATCAATATTTCGCCAACCAGGGTTATGTGGTGATTTCCGTCAACTTCCGCTCTGGAATAGGCTACGGCCGAGACTTTCGGATGGCACCTAATCGTGGGGCGCAGGGAGCCTCAGAATATCAGGACATCTTGGCGGCAGCTAAATATTTGCAATCCAGGCCTGATGTTGACCCGGAAAGAATCGGTTTATGGGGACTTTCCTATGGCGGTTATTTAACGGCGATGGGACTCGCCCGGAACTCTGATATCTTTAAGGCGGGAGTAGACATAGCCGGCGTCCATCTCTGGGGTAATTCGCTCGACACCAATAGCATTGCCTTTAAATCATCGCCCGTCGCCGCCATCGACCAATGGACTTCACCCGTACTATTAATCCAGGGTGACGATGACCGCAACGTCGCTTTTTCCCAAACAACCGGCCTAGTTCAGCTCCTGCGCGCCAGAAATATTTATCATGAGCTAATCGTCTTTCCCGATGAAGTCCATGATTTTCTGATTTTTGCTAATTGGCTGAAAACTTTCCATGCCGCTGAAGATTTCTTCGGCCGGTTCTTGAAAAAATAATCAAGGCAATAAGGTAACCGGTCGTAATAAATGGGGCTTTATAAATGAGACTTCTTTTTTTATCCGTTGCGGCGCTTGCGCCGCCCGAAGTCTTCAGTTTGTCCTTCGGCCCGCAGGCAAGATAATCGTCCCCTCCTGCACTTCACCTAAAATTTCCGCCTTTCCCTGCAAAAAATAAAGCCCAACCAAAGCGGCCGTCGCTGCATCCAGTTCGTCAGCCGTAGCTTTAGGTCTCAGGCCTTTAAGCCCCATTTTTTTTAGCCCACGGCTCAACCCGGCCAGGTCACGTCTGGCCCGTGGCAAACCCCAAATATCCTGAGCCGCGCCAGGATAAACCTCGATTACCCGAATTCCTCTTTCCTCCAGCTTGCGGCGAAGCCAGATACCTCTTTCTGTTAGCTGACGCATTGGTCCAAGGGTTATCGGAAAGAAGGGAATGCGACGTCGCCTGAGCTCTTGGTCGCAGGCCCGAAAATGGTTTTCATTTCGCCTCTGGATAGAGGTTCGTCCCGGCGGAAGGCTTAAGGGCGCATCAATAGCCACTAAGTCCGGGCCCTTATCCTTGACAAGGGATAAAATAGCTTGGTTTTCATAAACCACCAAGGTTGTGGCTTCCATCGCTTGAAGAAAGCAGATACCCGTAGGTCGGCGGGGTGAACCAGCCAGGTCAATACCTAAGACTAAAAGAGACGAACGTGGAGAATCCATTCCCCTTAGCGGGAGGCGGCAATAAGCTCAAAAAGGGCCTTAACGGCTTCTTCGGGAAAGAATCGGCCGCCGAGTTTCTGCAAATCGAGCAACGATGTTATTTTTTCCTCAGAGCTCGCGGGGTAAATGCGGGTAGAAAGACAGTCATAGGTATCAGCCAGAGCGATTAAGCTACTAGCCAGGGGAATAGCTTCGAAATTCTTGTCCATCACTTTGGCTTCTCGGACGTAATGCTGATAATATCCGTCCATGATCGGCTTAATTTCTTTTAATAGAGATGCCGTGGTGTTAAGCATAACCATCTCCCGGTCTTTAAAAGACCCGCCGGGTTTCTTGACTTCGCCTTTAATAAAGGTGGCCGCTTCTTCAAAAAAAGGCAGGTTGGCTTCCATATCGCCAGCCTTAAGAAGGAGGGCAGCCGATTTAATGTTTTCAATTTCCCGGCGGCTTAACTGGAGTTTTTCGGCCAACCGGCCAGCCAAAAGAGCCACCCGCACGGCATGAGGTCTTTCCTCGTCAGCCGACTCTAGATACTTCAGCATGACGTCCAAGGCGCCAATATAAGCCTGCGATAGATGCCGCATTTTGGCTTGACGCTGGTCAGAGACTATCCCGACAATCCCACCCGTTAAAATGAGAAACCCGGCCCAGGTGGTTAGGCTAACTATTTCATCGCTGGAAAGGGAAGCAAAAGAAAAATCGCGGCGGAGGAAAAAAAGATAAATGGCCATAAGAAGGACACAGAGAAAAGCCGTCAGAACCCCCTGGTTTTTGCCCAAGAAGTAGCCAGCCAGAATAACCGGCAGAAAGAAAAAATTTAAAAAAGATAGTTTATACCGAACCAGGACAGCAATAGCCACTATACCCAGAAAAACAATGGCGATAATAAATAGGTCATAATGTTCCCGGAAAAATGTCTGGAGTCGACGTACCATGGGGTTTCTCACTCCCTGGTCCCATCCCTCTCCAGCCCCCTTTTTCCCACCGGAGCCACTCTATCCCATCCAATAAATTAAGTCAATTAATTTAGCTATTATTTTCCTTGGCTTTCTTTAGGGCCAGGAAGAATTTATCTGATTTCCGTCGCTCACGCACCCTACTCCCCTGCGAAGAGACGGCCTCCTCCCTTTAAAGGCGTTCCTGATATCCGGGGGAATCTTATTCTCAACTTTACAGCGCTCCTCGAGGGAAAACGGTGTCACAAATTTACCTTTTCAGCCAGCAGAGAAGAAAATTATCTAAGTGAAGCTATTAAGCAAGCATAGACCCAGGAGACCTTGAGCCACTGCCTCAGACGAAAGTTGGGTGAACGAAGCAATCATCCGAAGAGGCGAATCTCAAATTCCGGCGGGTTCAGGATATGGACTTTAACTGTGCAGGTATCTACGGCTCGTTTTACGGCGGCCTTATATTTTTCGGGAAAAGCAGGGGGAAGATAAAGGTCGATAGTTACCCGGGAAATCCTTTTTGTCACCGGGTTCTTTTCCAGGCTCATGGTTAGCCGCGCCCCTGCCGTCGGAATCTTTCGCTCTTGACAGAAGGCCAAAAAATAATACCCGGCGCAAGTGGCAATGGAAATAAGAAACAGGTCAAAAGGCCCTGGCGCTGAGCCTTCGCCACCCGCATAGGCTGGCTGGTCAGTCACTATCCGGTGTCCTTTGTAGTCAGCCGCCACCTTTAAGTTTCCTGGAAAACTTACCTCGATTTTATTCTCGGGCATTTTATCTACCTCACTTTCTATTTAATTGCTTCTTTCCTCTTTTATCGCTGATGCCTCTTTCTTAATTTTTTTCATCAGCCTAAGAAAGCCAAGTTCTATCTTTCTTTAATCAATGATTCTATGGCCAATTTTCTTTCTTGCCGCCTTCTCTCTTCTCAATCTGCTTTCTCTTCTTAAGCGCCTTTTCTTCCAGCCTAAATAGACCTAACTCCGCAGCCTTGAGCAGCAAGAAGTCTGGCTAATCTTTCTTTCTACCCCTGTTTTAATCCTCTTAACCCGTTTTCTCTTTTGAGTATCGCTCTCATCACAAGTGGAGAAAAAAACCGCCGCCCTCCGGTAACCGCTCAACCCGTTTCTTCTTTTGGGCATCGCCCTCGTTAGTTTATTCAATTCTCTTTCACTTTATATAAGCCGTTTTAAAAAATGGTTCTTCCGGGTTTTGGGCGGGTAAACCTGGAGAATTAAAGGGGTCAAAAGGCTGCCGGGAGCCTTTCGATGAGCAGTTTTAGTAGAAACTCCCTTGGGTCGCTCTCGTATCTTATTGATATTCATTTAATTAGCCTCATGGACCATGAACTCTCCCGAGGTGAATTCGCTAAGAAGAAAATCATTTATTCTAAGTATTAATCTCGCCTTGAGCCTAAAGCACGGCCGCTAAATTTGGCCAAGGTTTGATTTTATTAAAATAAATTAGCTAAAAGAGCGCCGAAGAGAGCCCAATAAATAACGGAAAGGGTGCGGTGGCGCATAATATAGCAAGCCCCGCTGCGACACCCGACGAACCTATACCAAAGGTAGCCGGCCGCCGCACCGACAACAGCGCCAGTAACTATTTTCCACATTTCTTGCCTCAATTGTCTCACTCATTTGACCAGGGATTGGCCTTTAATCTGCCATCATCCATTAAATATATCTTTTTTATTATATCAAAAAAAAGAAAAAGACCCAAATTAAAGGCCCTCCTTTCTTTGATATAGGTCGAACACTGACCCATCCCGAAGGGCTTCGTTCCCTTAAGGTTTCCGAAGCCGTCTCGTCTTCGCCTTTCTCAGTGTCCATAACTCGCCTCACTCATAATAAACCTATCAAAAGAGCCCTTGCTCACCTTTTATCCTTCCCTCTAACCAGTTTAGTTCGGATATTCGCTTAGTTTTGATTTCCTCGCCCGCCGAAGGTTTCGCCTTCGGGCGATTCCGCCAGGGTGAGCCTCTAACGGTCGCTTCTTCATCTATTACTCAGCTTTTAGACCAAACCCGCGAAATCGTAGAGAACCAAAATAACTTAATAGAAAATGTTCAGAATTGACCGGTTGAGCCAAATCCGCCTTCCCCCCGCGAAGTTAAATCAAGCTCTTCGACCTCTTCTACCTCCACTGTTTCTACGGGCTGAATTAACATCTGAGCAATCTTCATCCCTTTCGGAATGAAAACATTTTCCTTTCCCAGATTGACCAGGACAACCTTAACCTCGCCGCGATAACCAGCATCCACGACGCCGGCCAGTCGGTGAAGACCGCGAAGGGAAACACCGCTCTTGTCCCAGATAAGCCCAACATAACCAGCCGGAATAGCCATCTGCAGACCAGTGGCCACAGCTCTTATTTCACCCGGTTTGAGCTCCACCGCTTCATTGGAAAAAAGGTCCAGTCCCGCATCTCCTGGATGGCCATAGTTGGGCATTTTGGCCTCCGGGTTTAGCCTCTTTATCCTGAGCTTCAGTTTCATCCTTTTCTCACCTTACCTTTTCTTTCCTCCAGGCCAAATGAATGACCGGCACCAGCAAAAATCAAGCTCAAAATTGAAAAAGCCCTTCAGCCAAAAAAACCTTGAGCATAACCATTATTTTCCCTTATCTTAGCTCCCCCTAAAATAATCTCTTAAGAATCAGACTCCCTCAACCCTGACCTCGCCAAAATATTCTCGCGCTACCTCCGCCATCTTGAGAATCTCCTCGCGGTCATAAGGACGGACATGAAGGTAATGGGGATGAACCGTGTTTTTGGGCGAAAACTGCTGAAGCTGATAAATTTTCGCCCCCCGCAACCAGACCCCGATTTCTTTTATTTCTTTAAGGTCAATCAGTCCGGGAACAACAGTTGTCCGAAATAGGTAGGGACGCCCACTGCTCCGAATCAGGTCTATGGACCATTGAAGGTCAGTTTCGCGGACTTTCGTTCCCGTGGCCTTAGAATACTTAGGCAAGGGAGCCTTAATATCCATGGCGATAACATCGACGAGTTTTTCCCGGAGAAGATGCTCCAGGCGGCCAGGAAAAGAGCCGTTGGTATCAAGCTTGATGAGTAGCCCGCGGTCTTTGACTACCCGCAATAGGGTTTCTACATCTTCGTCCAGGAGCGGTTCGCCGCCCGTAACACAGACCGCCTCCAGCCAGCCTTTACGGTCATCCAAGAAGGAAATGAAAAAATTCAGCGGAAAAGTCGGTAAAGTTTCGGGCCGAAGGACAAGCTCCGCATTATGGCAAAAGGGGCAACGAAAATTGCAGCCGCCTAAGAAAACTGTTGCTGAGATATGGCCGGGAAAATCCTTGGGCGCAAATTTTTCTAAACCCTTGATTTCCACCAAGACTCTAACTCCTCGACGCTACTCAAAGCTCTCTCCACTCGACCCTCATTTAAAACGATAAATATGGGTAAAACAATAGCCCCTTTTTCATCGCGGCGGATATAATTAAGAAATTCACGCAGCCGCGCTTTACCTTCTTTTTGGGCCAGGTCAACCTCTCTCCCGCCCAAAGGTAACTCTTTCAATTTGGCCTTAAAGGCAGCGCATTTCTCGCAACTCGGATAGGTAAAAAGCAGGTACTCCATGGTCGCAGTCTAAAGAAGCTTGGTATAGGGAGTTCGGTCGTGGAATTCCTGTTGTTTACCGTCATTCCAGGTTCTGACTGGACGAAGATAGCCCACAATCCGGGAATAGACCTCGGTTTCTGCGCCGCAGTGGGGGCAAGCAGGGTGTTGACCCTTGAGATAACCATGGCCTTCACAAACGGAAAAAGTGGGGGTGATACTGAAATACGGCAGCTTAGTCTCAGCAATTTTTCGCACTAATTTTTTGCAGGTCACGGGGTCTATGGCCTCGGGAAGGAAGCTATGGAAGATAGTGCCGCCGGTATAAAGCGGCTGAATATCCTGTTGATGACGAATCGCCTCCCAGATATCACGGGTGGCATCGACGTTAAGCTGGGTAGAGTTGGTTAAATAAGGAAATTTATCAGTGCCGCTCGTAATAATGTTGCGGTACTTTTCCCGGTCCAGCCGCGCCAGGCGATAAGAGGTTGATTCAGCCGGAGTCGCCTCCAGGTTGTAAAGATTGCCTGTCTCCTCCTGAAATTCTCGCAGTACTTCCCGCATAAACAGGAGAACTTCGATGGCAAACTCTTTGCCCTCAGGAGTGCCAATGCCTTTACCCAAGAAATTCAGGCAGCATTCGTGCATGCCGCAAACACCGATGGTTGAAAAATGGTTGTCAAAGTGGCCCAGGTAGACCTGGGTGTAAGGCATTAGACCTCGCTGGAGCATGGTCGAGACGACCTCGCGCTTGGTTTCCAGCGATTCTTTGGCCAGAATCATAAGGTATTTAAGCCGGGCAAAGAATTCTTCTTTAGTTTGTGATTCAAAGCCGATGCGATTAAGGTTGATGGTGACCACGCCGATAGAACCAGTGGAATCGCCTGGCCCCCAAATGTTTCCAGGCCGCCGCATTAATTCTCGCTGGTCAAGATTGAGGCGGCAGCACATCGCCCGGATATCACCCGGGTTGAGGTCAGTGCCGATATAATTCTGAAAATAAGGAATACCATATTTAGCCGTTGCCTGGAAAAGCAGGTCAGCCAAGGGTGAGTCCCAATTAAAATCTTTTGTTATATTATAAGTCGGGATAGGGAAGGTAAAAACTCGACCTTTCTGGTCGCCTTCGATCATCAGCTCGAGGAAAGTCCGGTTGATCATATCCATCTCTGCTTGGTAATCACCATAACAGGAATCAAGCTCGACGCCGCCCACCACGACCTTTTTATCCTTCATGTCTTCGGGCACAGTCAGGTCAAAGGTAAGATTAGAGAAAGGAGTCTGCCACCCCCAGCGAGAAGGCACGTTTAGCCCGAAAATCAGCTTTTGGATGTCCTGTTTTACCCGCTCATAAGAAAGGTTATCGGCCCGGACAAAGGGCGCCAGCAAAGTATCGACCGAAGAAAAGGCTTGAGCCCCGGCAAATTCTCCCTGCATGGTCCCGATAAAATTGACCATATGGAGGGTGGCTGTTTCCAAATGGCGGGCGGGATAGGAATGAACCTGGTTGGGTACATGGCCAAAGCCTTTACGGAGTAATTGCTCAAGAGACCAGCCAGCGCAATAACCAACAATCGGATAGGTGAGGTCATGGATATGGAATTCACCGTCTAAATGGGCTTTTTTAATTTTTTCCGTGTAAAGCTGGTTCAAGGCAAAATTGGCCAGGACTTCACCGGAAAGGCGGGCGTTCAAGCCTGAAAAGCTCATCGTGCCCTCGTTGCTGTTTTCTCGAATCTTCCAGTCGCGGTCGTTGATATAATCTCTAATCAACCGCTCTAAGTTGAGACCTGTCTGCTTAGCTTCGCGGATATCCTTATGTCTCTCCCGGTAAAGAATATAAGCCTTGGCCACCTCGTGATATCCCTGCTTCATCAGCACCATTTCCACAACATCCTGAATCTGCTCAACTGAAGGGATGGTGAAACCGCCGAACTTTTCTTCCAGAATGAAGGTCGTGATGTCAGAAACATGCTTAGCCGCGGCCCGGTCGTCGACCCCCTGAGAGCGCATGGCCTTAAATACGGCCTCGGTAATCTTATCCTGGCAGAAATCGACCACCGTGCCGTCCCTTTTTTTGATTCTGGCAATCCCTTTGGTCATCATCGACTTACCTCCCTGTTGGCCCAAATTTATCTCACTCATCGGCTTTAAACTCCTCCTCCCTAAATTCTTTTGCCTTAGCTTTTCTATTTTTACCCACCTTTATCATTTGCCTAATCACCGGACATTCAAAATATCGGCCTCAAAACCAGCTTCAGGCAAAGCTCCTAAATTAGAGCTGGCATGCCATATTTTGTTATAAATAAAAGAAAAAACACAACATATTGGGCCGACTTGCCCTAAATTTACACTTCTCACTCGTCGTTGTCAAGGGGTTTTTTTATGATTTCCATAATAAAAAGACCTTTTAATTTCTGCCCCTCTTA
>Ga0129301_1001720_pt1 | contig 10194 bp, 8 predicted proteins | sample ConPoolayeHmetaG_FD_94489 | JGI IMG/M metagenome (GOLD analysis project Ga0129301, IMG submission 94489) | Hot spring microbial mat communities from California, USA to study Microbial Dark Matter (Phase II) - Cone Pool mat layer H metaG ...
CAATACAATCGTCATCCTCATAGACAATTTTTAAGTCCATCTTTTCCGGCATGATGGTAATTTCCGGCTCATATTCAAACTGGGCGGTTATTAAGTCTCCGGGTTTGACGCGGTAACTTGGCTTTACGGGTTTGCCATTGACCAAAACGTTGCACGTGGTAATCAAGTTTGCTGCCCGATTGCGAGAGACTCCCAGCCCGGACAGGACAAGATAGACATCCAGTCTTTTACCCCAGAGGCGCTGAGAGGCAATGCGATGAAATTTTTTGATGTCAACCATTTCTTCTTTAATGTGAGCTTTTGGTTGCTCCGTTGAGCCGGTGCTCATAATTTGCGGCAAAGCGGGTGATGCCTTGGGCAATTGCTTGGGCTATTTTCTCCCGGCGCTCGGTTGTGCACAAAAGTTTTTCCTCCTGACGATTGGAGAGGAAGCCGCACTCAACTAAAATTGCCGGCATAAAAATGTTGCGCAGGACATAGAAGTTTGCCTGTTTTAGTCCGCGGTCGTAAGCACGGAGAAGGTCGAGGGAAGCCTCCTGCACCTGCACTGCTAGTTCACTTGACTCATAGAGAAATTCATTTTGCGCTAAGTCAGCAAGAATTAGAGTTAGCGGATTGTTTTTATCTTTAATTAGTGGGTTGGCAAGCTCCCGTTCGAACACCGCATTTTCCCGCGCGGCTACCGCCCTCTCCCAGTCGGTCTTTGCTTCGGAGAGAAAGTAGGTTTCAAGTCCGACTGCGGCTCGGTTTTCTGCCCAGTTGGCATGGATGCTGACAAACAGGTCCGCCTGTGTTTTTATCGCCTTTTCTGCGCGTTCGGCAAGGGTGATATACTCGTCTCCCTCTCTGGTAAGGTAGACTTCAAAACCCATTTTGACCAGGTGCTCTTTTGTCCTTTTGGCGATGTCAAGGACGATGGTTTTTTCCTCAGTGCCGAGCGTGCCAATTGCACCGGGGTCTTTGCCGCCGTGGCCAGGGTCAAGGAGGATTTTAGTCACGCGGCGCTTAGGTTTCGGGAAGACCCGGACCTCAATGCCATCGCTGCAGCTGATTATCGTTTCTTGGACCGGCTGGCGAAAGGTCCATATTAAACTGGTGCCAACAGCGCTGGCGTCAATCTTGACGCCGTTGAGGAGGCTGCCGCTACTGGTCAGGGAAAGGAGTCTTAAATCTTGGACAAAGCCAGAGTCGACACGGCAGCCGAGGGTGAGGCGGAATTCAATGCTCGAGTTGTTTTCGTAATGGAAAAGAAGCGCGCCGGTTTTCTTCTGAAACGGGCTTAAGAGCAGGCGGACAATCAGGGTGTCGTGATTCTTTTCAGTTTCCACCGTGCTGAGAATCGGGACATCCAGTTCCGGAAAGATTGCCGCCGCCACCACTGCAGGGAGATAGAGCTGATTTTTTTCCATCACTGCGGGGAGGGGCAGTTTCAATCTCTTGCCATTGTGGATGACTAGGTTGCTGTCAAGGAGAAAGGTGTATTCTACCGGAAGAGAGTCTTCTGTTCCGGGTAGGAGGGCGATAAAGCGGGTTTCACCCGTAGGTGACTGGACAAGCCAGCATCTGCCCTGAAAATGGTCGGCGATGCCGGAAAGGGGGAGGTATTCAATTCCGTTGAAGGTGCGCAGATTTGCCGGGTTATCCGCAAGGGCATAGGTGGACAGAATGGCAAGGGATAGGAGAAGGGTAATCCCGAGGGTTTTTTTCATAATCTTTTTCCCCATTGCCGTTCATCCCGTTCAATTGCCCGGCGCTTGAGTTCCTCGCGCCGGTCAATCGCCTTTTTGCCCTTGCACAATGCAAGTTCTATCTTGGCAATGCCGCGGTCGTTGAAATAAAGACGCAAGGGAATCAGGGTAAAGCCACGCAAGGTGGTTTTGCCAAAGAGCCATTTGATTTCATCGCGGCGGAGAAGCAGTTTGCGCCGGCGCTTGGGGTCGCGGTTGAAGATATTGCCCTGACGATAGGGTGCAATGTTGACATCGCAGAGAAAAACCTCGCCGTTTTCAACAATCGCATAACCGCCGTCAAGGGATGCGCCGCCTTCACGCAGGGACTTTACCTCGGTGCCGGCGAGGGCAATGCCGGCTTCAATCTTTTCAAAAACGGTATAATCCCGCAGCGCCTTGCGATTGGTCGCAACTACCTTCACCATATCATTATAAAACCCCAATTGCTCACAGTCAATTGTGAATGGGAGCTGAATAAGTTTACAGCGGCTGGGTTTCTGGTTAGTCTTTGAGTATCAGGGTTGGAGACAAGGCAATATATTTGGTTCAAAATTACCGGGGGAGTGACCCCCGGGGTAAAACTGTTTTTTGGCTAAGTTATTAAGTTGCGAAGGATAAATCAATTTCGCCGGGTGAGTTTTGTGTATGTTTATATACACTTAATGTTATAAAGGCTAATTTTGCTTTGGGGTATTGATACTGCTTGACAATAAGGATTGGGCGTGTTAAATAGTTTTTAAATGGAAAGGCAATTAAACGGAGGCAGAGTATGCAGAGATTGTTGATGTTTGTTTTTGTGGTTGTTTCCAGAATGGTTTTTGCTGCTGAGTGGGAGCCCGAGGTGCGGCTGACAAATAACAGTTATTCGGATTTTTCCTACTGGAGCACCCAGCGGCGGGTGGTGGTTGACCCTCAAAACCGCATCCATGTTGCCTGGTATGTGATGAACTCGGGTCTGGGAACCTACCGGTTTCAGATTTACTATAAACGCTATGAACCCGGTTCGGGCTGGACTGACGATACGATGATTTCCTTTGACCTTTACAACCAGGGTTTCAACTCCAAGCATGTGTGTTTGGCATGCGATTCGTCGGGAACTGTTTATGCGGTCTGGTGTGCAGGACCGGATGATGTCACCGATGACTATATTTATCTCAAGACCTGGTCGCCGGATAGGGGATGGGATGAGAATGCGCGGTTGCTTTCGGTGAGTGGGCCAACAATTGTCAAGGAGTGTGCCACGGTCAGTGTCACGCCCGATGGTCATATCCATGCGGTCTGGCTTGAGGGTGCAAGTATCGTTCACCGGGAACGTGTTGATACCGTCTGGCGGGCGCCGGCGGTGGTTGAGGGTGGCAGCAATTACAAGGCATATCCGGCGGTTGCGGGTGGTTCTGATAACAGGGTTCATCTGGTCTGGTATGGCAGGGCGGGCACAAGTGGCTATTATGATGTTTTTTACAAGGTGCGCACCGATACGGTCTGGGGCCATACCGAGAATGTTTCTCAGGGGGATAGACATCAGATGTATCCATCAATTGCGGTTAATCCGGTAACCGGCAATCCCCATATTTTCTGGCAGTGCTATGGCGCTACTGACCTTGTCAAGCGGGCGGTTCATCGCTGGCGTTCAGTTACAGGCTGGCAACCAACCGATACCCTTTCCGAACGCAATGACAGCCTTGACCAGGAGCCCGGTCAGATTATTTTTACGCCGGATGGTTTGGGGCATGCGGTGTGGTCAGGGAAGAGTCAAGTCTGGCCCAATATCACCCAGATTCGCTATGCCGAGCGTCAACTAAATGGCACCTGGTCTAATGTGATTAATGTAACCGATACAGTCAATGCGAAGGAGCGGCCATCAATCGCAAGTGGGAATGGCACGAGTCCTAATAGCATTCATGCGGTCTGGACCGATTACCGGGACGGGAATGCGGAGATTTATTATGCCGGCGCCAGGCCGAGTCAGGCAATTGGGGAAATAAACTCGGGTTTGTTTCGGGTTAGGCAAATCCCGAGTGTCGTTTCCAATGTACTTTATCTGGCCTGTGCCAACAGAGACGGGGTCGTTAACGGTGCGCTTTTTGATGCCCTTGGTCAAAAGGTTATGATGCTGCATTCCGGTGCCAATGATGTCCGCAATGTCAAAGCCGGGGTTTATTTTCTACGGCTGTTTTCAGAGGGGAAAGTTATTAGCGGTAGCAAGGTGATTGTTGCTAAATAGGAAATAGTCGGGAATCCAAATGGGTTGTTTCTGCAAGTTGTGTTATTGCTGTGCTTGACTTGGGGTGGTGGTTAGATACTTTTGAATCTATTTACGATTTAATTAAGGAGGCATAATGGTATTTCAGATTTTTGCCCGTGAGGGCTGTAATATTTGCGTCAAGGCGCAGCAAGTGCTTTCAAGGCTGGGTGTTCAGTTCGAGGTGCGCTATGTTGATGGGCCGAACGCCAGCGTTGAGAACCTTGTTGATTTTGCCTTTTATGACTGGGTTGACACACCACCTTTAGTTGTTGTTACCGATGGAGACAAGGTGCTGGCGCGCTGGGATGGGAATGAGATTGCCGATGCCAGTAAATCCTGGCACTTAAACGTTGAGCGCTGGTTGAAGGAGCAAGGTGCTCTTAAGGTTTAGACAGATTTAAGTGTTCAGCGATTCCAGCAGATTCGGCAAGCTCAATAAACCGAAAGCGGCTAAAATCACAACCACAATCAGTGACAGGGCAACCGCTGCGAGCGAGACAATCATCATTATGCCGTTGATGATGAAGTAGAGTTTCAGTTTGCCGGTGAGGTCGATCAGTGCCTGCTCGTTACCTTTTTCCACATACTCCTGCGCCTTGTTGGCGGCGGAGTTGAGAATGACGCCCAGCCAGATGGGCAGCCAGGCCCAGATAATACCGAGAATGGTAACTGCCTGGAGAATGCCGACAACAATCTGGACGATCCCGAGGAGTTTGAGCCAGCCTTTCATTCCGCGGACATTTTCCCGGATTCGGTTATCGGTTACTATGTTTGTTACACTGCTTTCCAAAATGCCTCCTTTATTTTGTAAGCACCTCGCGGTAACCCGGGATATCAAGAAACCCGTGACCTGAGACATTAAAGGCTATGACCTTCTTTTCGCCAGTTTTTCGGCACTTGAGCGCCTCATCAATTGCACAGGCAACGCTGTATGCCGATTCCGGTGCCGGGATGAATCCCTCACATTGGATAAATGTCTTAGCGCGTTCCATCACAAACCTTTCATCAATCGGATAGGCAACGGTGTCAATATAGCCCTTATCCCTCAATAGACTCAGAATTGGCGCACAGCCGTGATAGCGCAGGCCATCGGCTTTGATTGGTGGTGGTTCAATCTTGTGTCCCAGAGTCATCATTTTGAGCATTGGGGTTATTTCGGCATGGTCAGCAAAGTCGTAGCGGTATTCACCCTGAAGGTTGGGTGTGCTTTGAGTCTGTGCCGCGATGAACCGGGTTTTTTTGTTGTCAATGAGAGCATCACGAAGGAAGGGGATAGCAAATCCGCCGAAGTTTGAACCGCCGCCAAGGCAGGAGATTACCACATCCGGATATTCGCCTAAAAGGGCAAACTGCCTTTTTGTCTCCAGTCCGATTATCGTCTGGTGCAGAAGAACATGGTTTAGCACCGAACCCAATGAATACACTGCCTTTGGGTCATTGAGTGCATCCTCCATACCCTCGGAAATGGCGATAGCGAGTGAACCGGGATGGTTTGGATTTTTTTCATAAAGTGTCCGGCCGGCTTGAGTGCGGGGACTGGGTGAGGCTAAAACCTCGGCTCCGAAAAGTTCCATTAGTGTCTTTCGGTCGGTCTTCCAGGAATAAACTGCCCGCACCCAGTAAATAGTGCACTTCAGACCCATCAAGCTTGCGGCATAGGCAAGGGCGCTTCCCCATTGACCAGCACCGGTCTCGGTTGTCAGCCGTTCGAAACCCTCCTTTTTGGCATAGTATGCCTGTGCCAGAGCGGTGTTTACCTTATGTGAGCCAGTAGGTGAGAAAAATTCAGCCTTATAATAGAGTCGGGCCGGTGTTTTTAGATAACGTTCAAGGTTCACCGCTCGGAACAAAGGCCTTGGCCTGCCTGCCTGAAGGTACAGTTCCTGAATCCCGACCGGAATGTCAATCCAGCGCTCGGTTGACATCTCCTGTTTCAGACATTCACCAATCATCATCTTGGAGAGATTCGCCAGCCGGGAAGGTCCAGAATCTGGGTCTTTTGGTGGTGGCAGTGGTTCAGGAAGGTCAGGAACGATATTATACCACTTGGTGGGCATATCAGAAATGGGTAGGATAACTTCTCGGATAGTAACCAATTAAACCTCCTTTTAGTTAATTAAACAGAACTTAAATAACATTAATGGAAAATTATTTAAAATTTTAATCTATAGTCAAGTTTGTCCTAAGAACAGTCTTCTTTATCGGGCGATAACAACCTTCCTTTTTATCCCGTTTTTCTCTTTGATGAAATACACGCCGGGTGCGAGATGGCGGATGTCATTGGCACCGGGATTTAAATTGAGAACTCTGCGACCAGTAGCGTCAAAAAAAGCGACCACCAAATACTGATTGTTAGTTTCTGAACTTAAATTAAAAACATAGCGGGCGAATGTTGGTGTAATGTCTTCAGCGAGCGGTGTCAGATGCATTTCCACTATCCCGATACAGGGTACGACCGTAAATTCCCAGCCAGTTGAGTCATAATTGGGAAAAAAGATAGTTAGCCAGCCATAATGGCGTCCAAGCGTGGTAAAGCGAATGGGATGGAAACGCACCTGGAGTTCTTGCCCGACTTGCAAATAAATATAATGAGTGTCAGCATAGATAATGTTTGCTGAGTCGGAAAAGAGCAGGGCGACTCCGGCTGAGTCAGATTCCGTGCCCAGGTTTATAAAAGTTACCGTCGGCACCCAGTTGGTGAGGGTATCGGTCAAACCTTGAGGCATCTGGTCAAAGGATTTGACAACAATTTCACCCCCCGGCCGCGGGACAACCCAGAATACACCCGAAATCCAGTCATTAGTCCGGATTAGGTCTTCACGGCAGTAAAGCGAGCAGACCACATCGTATCTGCCCAATTGCGTAAAGCACATTTTCGGTAGTGAAGGTCCGGACACGGTATCAACATAAACAGACTCGGCATAGACAAGTTGACCGAAGGAATCACGGACAAAGAAAAAAAGCCAGTAAGGGCTCTGCCCAATGCCAAAGTTTCTAATTCCTGCCCGGGGTATTGTTGAGTCGTGCTGCCCAACCAATCCTTTTGGTACCATAATGTAGGCAACCGCATAATCCACCTGAGCAGCAACAGGGGTTAGGGAAATTAAGGCAATGAAAACGAGCAGAGCGGTTTTCATTCATCCTCCTATTTGACAATCAGAATTTTGCGAGTTACCAATTTGCTATCTTTACTTTTCTGGTGCAAGAAATAAACCCCGGGTGTAAGATGGCGGAGGTCATTGGCACCGGGATGGAGGGCAAGGACCTTGCGACCGGTGATGTCAAGCAGGAAGACCGCTGACCGAAGACTGAGGGGCGGCTCCAATTTCAGGACATTGCGGGCAATCGTCGGTATAATGAGTGGGGCTTCAAGCTTCGGGTGCTGTTCTGCAACACCGACCATAATTGTGTCACGGAGAACCGCAACTGCAGAATTGTTCGGTGTGGCAACAAACATCCGCCGGTTCAGTGGACTGAAGACAAGCGCGCGCGGATAGCCATAAACCGGTATTTCTGCGGAGAGGCGGTTTGTCTGACAGTCAATAACCAGCACACGGTTGGAATAGTTCATTGACAGGTAAAGTTTGTTGGCGATTGTGTCCAGCGTCATTGCTGCCAAGTCGTAGCCGATGCTGATTGTGTCAATGATTGTCATTTGCGACGGATTGAGGACCAAGAGTGTGTCGCAGTAGGTGACGAGGTAAAGCAGGTTGTTTTGCAGGTTGTAAATCATGTTCTTTGTTCCCTGCGGGATATAAAGCATATTGCGGACGGTATGGGTGGAACAGTCAATAAAGAACAAGACATCTGCATAATCAAATCTGGCGGCAACAAGATTTTCCGGCGGGATGAAGCAGATTTGAACTGGTGAACCGCCCAGCCGGATTGAAGCGATGTGCCGGTTGCGGATAACATCATAAACAATCAGCGGTCGTTGCTCCTGACCCTCGGTGAAATAAAGCAGGTTACGCTGCGGTGTATAGCCCAGCACCACCGGATTTTCATAGGTATAAATAGTATTTTCAACTGAGTCCGTTGAACAGTTGACAACCGCAATCTGTTCATCTTCCGGGACAGGAACCGCGCAGTAGATTTTATTCAAATCAGGGGCATAGCAGGCGTTCTCGGGAACCCAGGGAAGAGTGATTGTCTTGCTGACCGTTTCAGCCGCGCAGTCAATTACAACAAGGGAACGGTCATCTCTTGACAGGCAATAGGCGCGGTCGGCATTTGCGGCGTAGATGATACCGGCAGGGGCAAAGGGCAGAGGAATCGGGTTACGGATACTGTTGGTGGCGCAGTTAATCGGAATAATCAATTGCTGTTGAGGGTTGGCGCAGTAGACGCGGTCATTTTGTAAGATATACAAAAGAATCTCAGGCGGGAATTGGAGAATTTGCTGAGTGCCAATCAGGCTTGCGGTCCGGGCGTCATAGATGGCTACGGTTGCGGTTGACTTTTCCGCGCAATAGATGAGATTGCGCCGCGGGTTGTAGGCAAGTCCATATGGTAATCTTCCGGGTATTGAGATTTTGCGCAAAATGGTGTCGGCGATGCCGTCAATTACCGCGATGCTGTCGAGGTCGGTCAGAGAGAGATAAACCAAATTGTCAATTGAGTCAAATACCAGTCCCCGCTGGCTATAACTAAGATGAATCCAGCGAATCAGACTGTCACCCGCACCGTCGTAAATTCCGAACCAGTTGCCATCCCAATCGGCACAGTAGAACTTGTTGCTGACGGTGTTTAAACACATCAGCCTCGGCTCATAGCCGGCAATCACCCAGCGGAGCACCGAGTCCCGTTCACAGTCAACAATGGTGATATCCTCGTCATAGCCCTCGCAGATATAGAGACGGTTGGTTAAGTGGTTGTAAAGCATTCCGTAGGGTCCGGCACCGGAGTAAAAGGTTTTGATGATGCTGTCGGTTGTGCAGTCAATCACCGCCACATCCTCATTCCTCATCACGGAATAGACCTTATTCACCAGCCAGGCACAAGCGATGTTTTGTGAGTAACTGGGCAGGGTAACGGTGGTGATGGCTGTGTCCGCCGCGCAGTCGATGACCGTGACATATTCATCACCGACAGTATAAACCCGGTTCAGGTTCGGGTTGTAGGTAATGTCCAAAGAACGGTGGCCAAGGCTGATGGTGCGAATAAACCGATTGGCAGCAGCGTCAATTACATAAACAGAGTTGCCATAATATTCAGTTACATAAAGTTTGTTCTCCTGCGGGTTGTAGCAGAAATTGCCGGCATCGTCGGGCAGGTCAATCCGGGCGATTTTGCGATGGGTAACACCGTCAAGGACAAGGATTGCCGAGTGGTGGTAACCAAAGATAAAAACGGTGTTGTTGGCAGAGTGGTAAAAGATTCGGTTAGGTCTGGCTGGACCGCCGAATGAGTCCGGAAGGTAGATTGTCTTTTCCAGCCACTGGGCGGTTGCCACGGTGGCAATGACAGAGAAAAACAGACCCAAAACCTTGAGACGCATAGTGCCTCCTTTTTTCAATTCTAATTATACCAGATTTTTTTAATTTGTCAAGCGTTTTGGGAGTTCAAGAAGTCCGTGGTTCCCCCCTTATTTAGAGCCTGAAAATGGGAAAAATTAACAGCAAATTTTGAATTGTGATTTATTGTTGATTTAAGTTACTAATTGGCAATTGGTTAGCGAGTTGATAGTTCTTGGTGTTTTGTTCAAAGGGCAGGTTCCCCCCACCACTCCGGTGGTGGTATTGGTTTTCAGACAGGAAGGGGCGGGCTTTTTCGGTTTAAAGGTAAAATTGGCAAATAAAAGAGTCGCTGAATTATGCTGAGAATCGCTTGAAGGTCAATAAGCAGGGTAAAATTGAAGAGGGCAGGGAAGGTATTTTGAGTTGCTGGTTTGGGTGTGATTTTGCAGTTGCGCTGGCAATTGACACTGATGTGGCAAGTAATATAATTTTAGGAAATGGAGGCAAATCTTGGACCGTGAAACTGCTTGGAATTTGATTAACAGTTCGGTTAAAAATCAGAACCTGATTAAGCATATGCTGGCAACCGAAGCGTGTCTGCGCACCCTTGCCCGGCGTCTGCATCAGGATGAGGAAAAGTGGGGTCTTGCCGGTCTGCTTCACGACCTTGATTACGAACAGACCAAGGATGACCCGACAAGCCATGCGCTGGTTGCTGCCCAGATTCTTGCCGGTCACAATGTTGATGAAGAGGTGTTGCAGG
>Ga0129301_1001722_pt1 | contig 10193 bp, 12 predicted proteins | sample ConPoolayeHmetaG_FD_94489 | JGI IMG/M metagenome (GOLD analysis project Ga0129301, IMG submission 94489) | Hot spring microbial mat communities from California, USA to study Microbial Dark Matter (Phase II) - Cone Pool mat layer H metaG ...
AGAGGAGGGAATAACCCAGATTGAGTGGGGCTTGGGGGAAATTAGTAAAGGGTAGAGGGGACAAAGGGGGATAAAATCAGGAAAAAGGCGCTAAGTTATTGTAAGATAATAACTTATCGGCAAGAAGAGGCGAGGAAAAAGTTTCCTGTGAGGAAACTTTTTTTATCGGGAGGATGGTTGACAGAAAAGAAGAATTGGTTAACCTGAATTATGCTGAGAGAACTGATTGGCAAATTACTTAAAGAGTGCCGGAAGAAAGCCGGCTTGACCCAGAAAGAAGTTGCCCAGGTCTGCGGAACGACAAAAGGAGAAATCTCAAAATTAGAAAAGGGGAAGATTAAAAAACCATCAATCCTTTTATTCCTCTCTTATCTCCAAGCCATTGGCATTCCAAAGGGAGATTTCTTCTCCCAGTTGGACAAGATGGGAATTGAGGGATTACTGCCCAAGGTCTTTTTAAAGCCAGAAGGCAAATAGACGATTATCGCTTAAAGCGCTGTCTTATCGCCAAAGGGAAGATTGTAAGATTACGAAAAAGCAGAAAGGAGCAATTTTCTTAACCCCTCTATTTCCTTAGACCTTCAAGATGATATTGTCAATCAGGCGGGTCTTGCCAAAATAGACCGCCAGGGCAATTAAGACCTCGCCTTTGATTAAATCTAAATCCCTCAATTCCTTGGTATCAACGATTGAGATGTAATCAATCTTGCCATTTTTCTCTTCAATCATCTCCCGCATCTTACCGATGATTAGGCTGGGGTTTCTCTCCCCTTTTTTAATCATCTCCCTTGCCATCATTAGGGAGTGGTAAAGAACCGTTGCCTCCTTCCTTTCGTTTGGCGCAAGGTAGATATTTCTGGAACTCATTGCCAGACCGTCCTTCTCCCGAACCGTTGGGGCGACGATTATCTTAATTGGTAGATTCAAATCCCGAACCATCCTTTTGATCACCAAGGCCTGCTGGGCATCCTTCTGACCAAAGACGGCAAAGTCCGGCATCACGATATTGAATAGTTTGCCAACGACGGTTGCCACCCCCTGGAAATGACCGGGGCGAGAGCGCCCGCAAAGGCCCTCGGTTAACCGCTCAATTTTGATATAAGTGGCAAAGTCATCCGGATACATCTCCTTCTCGTCCGGATAGAAGAGGATATCAACCTTCTCTCTCTCTAATAATTTTTTGTCCCGATTGATATCCCTGGGATATTCCTTAAAGTCTTCTTTTGGTCCAAATTGGAGCGGATTGACAAAGATACTGACAACGGAGAGGTCGCTTCTCTTTCGGGCAATTCTTACCAGATTCAAATGTCCTTCGTGGAGATAGCCCATTGTTGGCACAAAACCGATAGTTTTTCCTTTCCTTTTTGCCTCCCAAGCAATGCTCTGCATTCTCTTTATTTTTCTAACAACCTTCATCTTCCTTAAAACTATGCTCTTCATCGGGGAATTCCCTTCTTTTTACCTCTTCAAAATAATCCTTCACCGCCTTCTTTATTATTTCAGCGAGATTAGCATATTGTTTCACGAACTTAAATTTTTTCTCAAAGATGCCCAAGAGGTCTTGTAAGACCAAAATCTGTCCATCGCAGAAAGGACCAGCGCCGATGCCAATCGTTGGGATTTTAATCTCTTCGCTCACCTTTTTTGCCACGAGGCTCGGAATCTTTTCTAAGACCAGGGAGAAAGAGCCAATCCGCTCTAATTCCTTCGCCTCTTTTAAGAGGCGGGTCTTTTCCTCCTCGGTCCTTGCCTGGAGTTGATAGCCACCAAACTGATTGACCCACTGGGGGGTTAAACCGAGATGTCCCATCACCGGAATCCCGAATTTAATCAACCGCTCAATTATCGGAAGGCAAATCTCACCGCCTTCAATCTTTACCGCCTGGGCACCGGCCTTCAAAAAGAGACCGGCATTTTTTATCGCCTCATCAATTCCGGTCTGGTAAGAGAGGAAAGGCATATCGGCCACGACCAGGGCCCTTTTTACTCCGCGCACCACCGCTCGGGTATGATAGAGCATCTCTTCCATACCAATCGGCAGGGTTGTCTCATAGCCATAAAAGACATTGGCACAGGAATCACCAATTAGGATTACCTCAACCCCAATCTCATCTAAGATCTTTGCCATCGGATAGTCGTAGGCGGTTAAGGCGACAATCGGCTCCTTCTTCTCCTTCATCTTAATTAAGGTCTTTGTGGTGATTTTCATACCTTAGAGAAAAACCTCCTCCCCCTTTTTGTCTCTAACATTACCTGAAAAAAACCTTCAAAGTCCTCTTCGGAGTTTAAGAGGTCAACCTTTTCTACCCGAACAATCAAAAGCGGGGAGGAATCCCAATGCATAAAAAAGTTATTGTATTCGTTCAAAAGAGAGACGATATAATCCAAGGATAGTTCCTTTTCGTATGGTCGGCCCTTTCTTCTAATCCGCTCCAAGACCGTTCCCGCCTCTGCTTGCAGATAGACGACCAAATCGGGTTTAATCACATCCTTTTTTAATATCTCATAAATCTTTTCGTAAAGCGCCAGTTCTTCATCCTTTAAGTTGAGGTGGGCATAAATCCAGTCCTTCTCCAAGATGTAATTACTCACCACCTTCGGGGCGAATAGTTCGGATTGCCGTAAGGTAATCTGCTGTTTATAACGGGCTAAAAGGAAATAGACCTGGGTCTGAAAGGCATAACTTTGGTCCTCGTAGAATAAAGGAAGAAATGGGTTTTCCTCATCAAATAAAAGAAGGCGAGCGGATAATCGTTTGGCTAATTTCTCCGCTAATTCCTTCTTTCCCAAGGCGATAACACCTTCAATCGCAATATAGTTTAATTCCTTTTCCATTAGCGTGTTCTTTTAATATCTCATTTATTCTTTTTTTTAATTTCGGGTGGTAAAGTTCCGGGGCAATCTCCGATAATGGTCTTAAGACAAAAGGTCTTTCTTGGATTCGGGGATGGGGAATTTGCAAATCGCTTTCTTCAATTATCTCCTGGTTATAGAACAAAAGGTCAATGTCTAAGGTGCGGGGCGAGTTTTTGAAGAGGCGAATCCTTTTTAATTTCTGCTCAATCTCTTTTATCAACAAAAGAACTGCCTTTGGGCTCTTTTCCGTTTCCCCTTCAATTACCAGGTTTAAGAATTTGGGCTGAAAGGGAAAGCCAACCGGTTTTGTCTCATAAATCCTTGACCGGCGCAAAACTTTTATTCCCATTTCTTCTAATAACTTCACCGCCTTTTCCAAATTCCTTTTCCGGTTTCCTAAATTAGAACCTAAGGCAAGAAACACTTTATTCATTTCCTATCCCGAAACAAATCTAATGTTTTCAATTCTTTGCCGGTAATCTTTCCATATTTACCGGTAAATTCCCCTTTTTCTTTTCTTTCTCTAAATGTTTTCCGGACGATATGTTTAGCCATCTCTTCTTTGGCATATCTTACCTCATCCTTATAATTCAAAAGCCGCTTCTCCGCAAATTTAATATATTCATCGGATATTTCTATCCCGATAAAATTATTGCCCAATATCTTCGCCGCCACTAATGTCGTCCCGCTCCCACAATAAGGGTCAATTACTATTCCCTTTCTTTCATCCATAATGGAATAAATTGCTCTCACGGGAAGTGCTAAGGGAAAAGGTGCCGGATGGGGATTTTTCTGTTCTGGTTGAAATCGCCAGATTGAAGTTAATAGAGCGTGTTTTGCCTTTAAATCTTCACCAATCAATTTTTCCCCTTCGGTTTGTAAAGCCAATATATCCTTTCTTCAACCTGCCAGAATCGCCATCCTCTGATATTTGCGGCAATCATTCTATCCCAGATTATTTCTTGTCTAACTACCCACCTTGTTTTTCTTAGCCAATCCATTGGGTGAAGTAATTCCCCTCTTTCCCATCTAATCTTATGATTGTAGAAGAAAGACCCACCAGGTTTCGTAATCCGATAAATTTCATCTAAAACTTCTATTTGATTTTTCTGATACAAATCTTCTGGGAGTCGGTCAGTAGCACCAGAATATTTAACATTCCTAACAAGCCAACCTTTTTGATTCTCACCTTTATTATAGGGCGGTGATGTTACACCCACATCAACAATTTCATCTGGTAAGGTTTTCAGAACGGTTAAGGTGTCTCCTTGAATTATTTTATTTAGATATTCATTTGATTTCATTTTGCCCTTTCTTCTAAAAATTCATAAAACCCTTTGGATATGTACGATTTATATTTTGTCAATTCATCTTTACTCAAAAGATAGACCACTTTTAATCCTGGGCTTTTAATAAAATTGTTGTAATCAAAATCGGCGCTCCTTAAAAATTGCCCCTTTATGCTTCTACTCCCCTTTAATTTTCTCTGCCACTTTCCTATTTTTCTTTCCAAATTTCTTATAAAATCGGGAGAAGCAAAAGGGAATTCAATAATATAAATAAGTTTTCCATCAACGAATCCACTAACCAACATATTTAAATCTTTTTCTAATCTTGCCGGAGTATAGTCCGTAAAATTTCCCCCGCCGTTCAATTTTGCTGGACTTGTTCTTTTTTCACCGCTTTTATACTTTTCAAACTTCTCCGTACTAATATTTTTAGGTTTTGCTTCACACTTTATAGTTCTTCCGGGAATAAAGGCATCTTGCTTGAAGCCATTATAACCGATTTTCCCTTCTTTATGTTGGTAGCCAGCTAAGGTGACTGTGATAAACTCCCGTATCGTTGACGAATTTTTATCGTTTATATACATCGTTAATAAATCAACCAATATGGCGATAAGGGTATCCTTTGATTTTCCAATCAAGTAATTACTCAATTCTTTATGGGTTCCGGTTGAATATATTTTTATCACGCTTGCCAATTCTTGATTCATATTATTGCCATTTTAGAATATCCTCAAAGGTATAGAACCCTTTTGGCTTATTCACGATAAATCTTATTCCTTCTATGACCCCGCGGGCGAATGCCTTTCGGGATAGAGCGGAGTGGGTCAATTCAATCAACTCGCCGGGACCGGCGAAGATAATTTTATGCTCACCGGTGACCTCACCAATCCGCAGGGAGATGGTTTCTACCAATTCCCTTCGGATTCCTTCAATTATCACTTTAATCTGTTTGGCGGTGCCGCTGGGTGCATCCTTCTTAAAACGGTGGTGGGTCTCAACGATTTTAATCTCGTAATCCTGGGGAAGAATCTTTGTGATTGCCTCCACCACCCGAAAGAGAAGGTTTATGCCCCGGGCGAAGTTTGGGGCATAGAGAAAGGGGAGATAGTTAGCCAGCGCTTTCAATTTCTCAAACTCCTCCGGGCTAAAACCGGTGACACCCAAGACGTAAGGTCTTTTTCCTTCTTTTATCTTATCTAAGTTAGCCATCACCGCCTCTCTTTCGGAGAAGTCAACCAAGACATCTCCTTCATCAACTACCGTATCTAATTCGTCTAAGATAAAATTCTTGCCAAAGGGAGAGCCAATTTTTGGATGCCCTTTTTTTTCAATGCCGTAGGTTAAATCCATATCTTCCTCTTCCTGTATCATCTCGGTTAGGACCTGCCCCATCTTACCGCAGGCGCCGATCAGAATCACTTTTATCTTATTTTTACTCTTTTGGTTTAAGTCCATAATTTAGGAGTTCCTTTTTTATTAGATTATAATTCTCTTCGCTTGGTGGTGAGAGTGGCAAACGCACGTCACCAGCGGGAAGACCTAAGATATTCATTGCGGTCTTAATTGGGATTGGATTGGTCTCAATAAACAAAATTCGCATTAAGGGGAATAATCTCTTATGTAAATCCTGCGCTCTTTTTATATCTCCGGCTAAAAAACTTTCAACCAATTCCGCTACTTCTTTGGGCAGGATATTGGATAAAACCGAAATCACCCCCTTTCCGCCAATCGAAAGAATTGGCAAAGTTAAGGAATCGTCGCCGGATAAGATACTAATCCGCTCGCCACAGCGCTGAATAATCTCAGAGGCCTGGTCTAAACTCCCGGACGCCTCCTTTACTCCAATGATATTCGGGAATTCCCGAAGTAGTCTTTCAATCGTTTTCGGTAAGATATTAACTCCGGTTCTCCCCGGGATATTATAGATAATGATTGGGATGTCAACTTCACCACTAATGGCAGCAAAATGGCGATAGAGCCCCTCTTGGGTTGGCTTATTGTAATAAGGGCAGACAACCAGACAGGCATCGGCCCCTAACTCCTTCGCCCGCATCGTCTTTTTAATCGTCTTTTTTGTATCATAGGTTCCAGTCCCAGGAATTACTAACACCTTACCCTTGGCGGTCTCAATTGTTGTCTTTGTAACCAGTTCCCACTCCTCTTCGGTAAGAGTTGGTGCCTCACCGGTTGTCCCACAGGGAACTAATCCCCTTGTTTTATTTTTAATCTGGAATTCAATATTTTTTATTAAGCCATCAAGTGAAACCTCACCATTGTGCAATGGGGTGATTAAGGCGGTAAAAGAACCAGAAAGCTCAGAACTTTTAATCATGAGATAAGAAGGTTATCAATCTCTGGTCCTTCTAATATCTCTTTTTCCAAGAGTGCCTTAGCAATTCGGTTTAATTTCTCCTGATTTTCGTTTATTATCTTCTTTGCCCGCTCGTAGGCCCCATCGACAAATCGTGTAATCTCTTCATCAATCAACCGGGCGGTTTCCTCCGAGACATTTCGGTGGAGCCCCATCTCTCGGCCCAAAAAGATTTCTTCATCCCTTTTCCCTAATGTTAAAGGACCAATCTTTTCTGACATCCCCCATTCGGTTACCATCATCCGCGCCAGTTGGGTTGCCCGGTCAATATCATCTCGGGCACCGGTTGAGATATCAGAAAAGACCACTTCCTCAGCCGCCCTCCCGCCCAACATTACCGCCAATTGGTTTAGGCAATAGGTCTTAGAATAAATTCTTCGGTCATCAATTGGTAACTGCTGGGTTGTGCCTAACGCCCTTCCCCGGGGGATGATTGTCACCTTATGGATTGGGTCGGTTCCCGGTATCATCTTGGAGACTAAGGTATGACCGGCTTCATGGTAGGCAATCCATCGCTTTTCATTATCGGAGAGTAAGAGACTTCTCCTCTCTACACCCATTAAGACCTTATCCTTGGCATCTTCTAAGTCCTGCATTGTAACCCTGTTACGGTTTCGGCGGGCCGCAAGTAATGCCGCCTCGTTTATCATATTTGCTAAATCGGCTCCGGAAAAACCCGGAGTTCCGCGGGCAATTACCTTTAAATCAACATCTTTATCTAAGGGAATCTTTTTTATATGAACCTTTAATATCTCTTCCCGCCCTTTCACATCCGGCCGGTCAACAACAATCTGTCGGTCAAATCTCCCGGGTCTGAGGAGGGCAGGGTCTAAGATATCCGGTCGGTTGGTTGCGGCCATAATAATCACTCCTTCTGAGGTATCAAAGCCATCCATCTCCACTAAGAGTTGGTTTAGGGTCTGCTCCCTTTCGTCGTGCCCACCACCCAGACCAGCTCCCCTTTGCCGGCCGACCGCATCAATCTCATCAATGAATATGATGCAGGGGGCATTTTTCCTTCCCTGTTCAAACAAATCACGCACCCGAGCCGCACCTACACCAACAAACATCTCAACAAAGTTAGAACCGGAGATTGAGATAAAAGGGACTCCGGCCTCACCAGCTACTGCCCGGGCTAACAAGGTCTTTCCCGTGCCCGTCGGTCCAACCAAGAGGACACCTTTGGGAATTCGGCCGCCGAGTTTTTGAAACTTTTGGGGCGCCTTTAAGAACTCAATGATTTCCTTTAACTCTTCTTTGGCTTCGTCAACTCCGGCCACATCCTCAAAGGTTACCTTCATCTTACTCTCAGTGGCAATCTTTGCCCGGCTCTTCCCAAAGGTAAATGCCCGGTCCTGTCCAGAGGTCAATCGCCGAATAAAAAGAAACCAGAGGCCAAGAAATACAATCCAGGGGGCGGCACCGAGGATAATATTTGTCCAAGGAGTTGAGGGTTTGGAAGAGACCAAGACCTTCTTCTCTTTGACCAACCACTCCACCAAGGAAGGGTCAGGAAAAGGTAGATAGGTTTTAAACTCAGTAAATTTCTTATCCTTTTTCCCTTCTTCTAATTCCGCTTCTTTTTTCAACTGTCCGAGAATCTCCTTCTCAGAAATCACCACCGAGAGACAATTACCTTTTTCTACCTCTCTGATGAATCGGGTGTAATCAATTAAAACCCTCTCTTTGCGACGGTTGCCGATAAAATGCCAGAGCATCCAGATGGAGGCAAAGATTAATATCCACAGGAGAAGGGATGATGCGATGCTTTGTTTATTATTTCCCCTTTCCATATTCAACTCCCTATTTCTTCTGGGAGGTCCTTAGAGAATTTAATCTCCAAAATCTTTTTTGTCCCCTCGGTAATCTTGGCCCGGTTCGCCCGGCGCAGACCCAAGACCCAGAGGATTCCTTTTTGGTCAAGAATTAGCGGGATTGAATCCTTTAAGCGTCGGGGAATTTTGGCATCAACGAATAAATCCTGTAATTTTTTTGTGCCTTTTTCATATATAATTACATCCCCGGGTCGTCGGGTGCGGAGGTATAAAGGAGGTAAGACCTCTTCCCAATCAAAGTATTCCCGATTTGGTTGCGTCCCAGACGATTGGTAACCGTTAATCTTCTTTTTCACCCGTATCTTTATTTTTAGACCTAACTCTTTTACCTTATTTTCCCTTCCGATTGCCAATTTTGCCTCAATATCTTTAACCGGCTGGGGTCTTCCGATGAAGATGTTATAACTTTCACTGATGGCCACTAGCCCCCGCCCTAAGGTGGCGAATTTGCCCGCTGGTTTCTCACCAATCTTGATAACGGTCTCAATATCTTCAAAGGGCATATCCTTAAATAACTCCTTAAGCCACCTTCTTCTTGTACCTAAATTATAGGATAAAAATGTCTGCTTGTCAATCAGATAACCACCATTAACCTTTCTTATTTTACATTTTGCATCTTCCATCCGGCGTTTTGTCATCATCCTCTGATAAGCGTCTTCCTCCTGCAGGATCCGGGCGGTCTGACGCATCGTCGTTTCTAAGTTGGGATTTATCCTTTTAAGAAGGGGTAGAATAATATGCCGGATATAATTCCGGGGATGGGATAAAGAAAGATTTGTCGTATCAAAGACCCACGGGATATTATTGGAGCGCAAAAATTCTTCAATCTCCTCTTTTTTAATATCAATCAAGGGTCGGATAATTTTATCTCTTGTTTCGGGGATACCGGCGATACCGGAAAGTCCCTTTCCCTGGATTAAAGCGAGAAGCATCGTTTCGCAGTTATCGGTTGCCGTATGACCCAGGGCAATAAAATCTATCTTCTTTTTCTTTCTTGTCTCTTCTAGGAAACGATACCGGACAATCCGACCGGCCACTTCTAATGAAATCTTCTTCTTTTTGGCAAACTTCTTAACATCATATCTTTGAATGATGATTGGTATCTTTAACCGTTGAGCAAAGGAGCGGCAAAATTTTTCGTCCCTTTTCGTCTCCTTACCCCTTATCTGATGATTCAGATGAAAGGCAAAGAGTTTCAGATTAAACCTCTTTTGCAAGAGATTTAGGGCGCAAAGGAGAAAAGTAGAATCCTTTCCCCCAGAAAATCCAACTATGATTTTTATTCTCTTTTTATTGGTGAGCGGTCCTATCTGCCTCTTTAATGCCTCCCTCACCTTATTGACTAAAGGGCTTTTTAATAATTTTTCCATAAGTGTCATTTTTTCATTGAACCTTATAATTCCTCAACTCTTTAGGACAGGGATAAGCAATCTCAGGAAGATAATAACGACAATTTGCCATATCTAATTTTATCAAAAATAAACCCTTGGTCAATAGTAAAAGAATCAAAATTTTACCCAAATTAAAATTGGGGTTTCTTATAAAATTCCCTGCCTCTGAAATCGGGCTTTGCTTTAAGATAAGTATCATAAATTTGTATAATTTGATTATATCTTGCAACTGTTGATGGGATATGGTAAGGGATAGAGGAGAGGATTAAGGAAGGCATTGGGTGGAGGCATCAGAGAGCCTATCAGGCGAAGGCAGAGAAGGGGAGAGAGAAGGGGTAAGAGAAAGGGCAAGAGAAAGAGGCAGGGAAAGGGATTAGGGAAGGGATAGAGAAAGGGACAGAGTAAGAGACCAAGTAAGCCGTGAAGTAAGGGATAGGGTAAGGCATAGAGG
>Ga0129301_1001725_pt1 | contig 10179 bp, 8 predicted proteins | sample ConPoolayeHmetaG_FD_94489 | JGI IMG/M metagenome (GOLD analysis project Ga0129301, IMG submission 94489) | Hot spring microbial mat communities from California, USA to study Microbial Dark Matter (Phase II) - Cone Pool mat layer H metaG ...
AACACGTCCTCCTTCACTAATCTGTCGGAGATAACAATCGCGTCTTCGAAACCTAATCCTTCAAAAGAGCAGTAAGCTATTACTAAATTTCTACCTAAGGCAAGTTCCCCTTTTTCCGAGGCCGGACCATCGGCAATCAAATCTCCTGCCCGTATCTTTTGTCCTACTTTGACTAAAGGTTTTTGTGAATAACAAGTTCCGTAAGGATTAGTCCTGGCAAACTTAGTCAAAAAGTAAGTTTCTAAACTCCCTTCCAAGACAATGTTTTCCTCTTCTGGTAAATCTTCTTTGGGCTTCTCCTCAATTTTAATGACGATTTTTTTTGCGTCTACATAAATTACTTTTCCGCTATGTCTAGCGGTTACTGTTCTCCTCATTGTCTTGACAACCACCTTTTCTATCCCTGTCCCCACTAAGGGAGCTTCGGGAATTAAAAGAGGAACCGCCTGACATTCCATGTGGGTACCCATTAAGGCCCGATTTGCCTCATCATTTGCCAAAAAGGGGATCAGGGAAGCGGATACACCCACAACTTGTGAAGGGATAACATCGATAAATGAAACCTTGTCCGAAGAAGCCTCAATAAATCCTCCTTTATATCTAACTGGAACCCACTGGTCAAGGATGTAACCTTTCTTGTCTATGTTAATCCCAGCATGGGTAATAAAATATTCCCGCTCGTCATCGGCCTGAAGATAGACAATTTCATCTGTCACCCTCATCTTAATCTTACCCCCCTTTCTTTCCTTTACGACCTTTCGATATGGTGTTTCTAAAAATCCATATTCATTGACTCTAGTGTAAGATGCCAAATAAGTGACTAAGCCAATATTTGGCCCTTCAGGAGAACGAACTGGACAAATTCGCCCATATTGAGAAGAGTTAATATCACGAATAGAAAATGAGGCTCTCTCGCGAGTAATTCCTCCTTGTCCCATCACCGAGAGTCTCCTTAAATTGTCCAATTCAGAGAGGGGGTTAGTCTGGTCGAGAATAGTAGACAGTTGATTAGAGCGAAAGAACTCATTAATGGCGGAAATTAACGGCCTGGCATTAATAAGAGTACTGGGGAGAATTTCTTCTTCAGTAGAAATAAAACTCATTCTCTCTTTAATCATCCTTTCCAGGCGCAAAAGTCCTACCCGAAAAGCATTTTGGGCTACTTGCTCCCCAACGCACCGAATTCGGCGGTTAGACAAATGGTCGATATCATCAACCTCTCCTTCTCCTTCCTGCAGCTTAATTAAATACTTTATAGTGGCAATAACATCTTGTGGTGTAAGAATCCAATTTTTTTCAGTATTGGGGAGATCTAATTTCAGTCTCTTATTAATTTTATACCGACCCACTTTCCCCAAATCATAACGTCTTGGATTGGAAAAAAGATCATTAAAGTAGCTTTCAGCGTTGGCTAAGATTGCCGGCTCCCCGGGCCTCATCTTCCGGTAAATCTCTATCAAAGCCTCCTGTTGTGTTTTTGTAGGATCATGTTCAATAGTCTTTTGAATGAATTGCTCTTCTTCCTTATTATTTCCCTTAGCAAAAGAGAAAAGAATCTCTTCGTCGGTTGATAACCCCATTGCTCGTAAAATCACCGTAGCCGGGAATTTTCTCCGCCGATCTACACGAGCAGAAATAACCCCATTGCGAGTCAGCATAAACTCTAACCATGTTCCACGGATGGGTCTTACTTCAGCGTTATAAAAAGTTTTTCCAGTTGCCGGATCTATTTCCCCAGAAAAAAAGACGCCTGGAGAACGAACAATTTGGTTTACAACACATCTTTCTACTCCGTTAATAATGAAGGTTCCCTCAGGAGTCATTTGGGGAATCTCGCCTAAAAAAACTTCCTGGATTGTCTCTTTCCTTTTTTGCTTATTAATTAGTTTTACCTTCGCCTTCAGCGGCGCTTCGAAATTGAGCCCTTTTTTCCTTGCCTCTAAAGCACTTCGGGAAACCTTATCAAAAGAATAAGACAAAAACTCTAAAGACCAATTCTTACCGGTGAAATCTTCAATTGGATTTATTTCTTTAAGACACTCCCAGATACCTTGTTTTAGAAACTGTTGCCAAGATTCTATCTGGACCGCTATTAAATTAACGGGCGGAGGATTAAAAATCTGCCTGCCCCAGAAAATTCTTGATGATTTGTCTTCCATTAATTAAAAAAGCAAAAAAACATTCGCCAAATTTTCTTTTTAGCGAATGCAAAAAGAACGGACCTTCCGGCCCGCTTCAAAATTTTCAGCTTAGGTTCTAAGTATTTTAAACCAAACTATCTTGCCTGTCAAGGATAAAAAAATTATTTCAAATACCGCTTAATATTTTCTAACTGTTCTTTATTTGTTCTGGCATAATGAATATGCCCTTCGGAATCAGATAAGTAAAACCAATATGGAGATGGCTGGGGGTAAATAACCGCTTTAATTGCCGAAAGACCTGGATTGCAAATTGGCCCAGGGGGCAAACCACGGTTGAGATATGTATTATAGGGAGAATCAATATTTAAATCTTTATTGGACATCTTTTTGGGCCACCAATCACAATCTATAGTTTGTTTTGAACACCTCTCGTTGGCTATCGCATATTGGACCGTGGCATCTACTTGAAGCGGCCAATTTTTGGCTAATCTTTTTAAAAGAATCTCGGCGACAATTGGGCGGTCTTTTTCGTCTTTAACCTCTCTTTCAATCAAGGAGGCTAGAATAACCACACTGTGTTTATCAATTCCTTTTGCCAAGGCGGCTTTTTCAAGGTCGGAAGAAAACTTTTTATTAAAATTAGTCGTTAAAATAGTAATTATTTTCTCCACTGAAGCATCTTTGGGAATCATATAAGTATCAGGGAACAAGTATCCCTCAAGCTCTCTTTTGTAAACCTCCTTCCTCCATACCTCAAAATCTATATTTATCCCCTCTTTTCTCAGATACCCACCAATCTCTTCAGCTCGCCATCCCTCAATAATTGTCACTTTTTTATCAAATGTTCCCCGGGTAAGTATTTTTGCAATTTCCAGGGGACTGTCGCCTGAAGAAAGATAAAATTCTCCTGCCTGAATTTTCCGGATAAGATTATTCTTAAACACTTGAATTTTAAAAGCGAGGGGGCTTCTGACTAAACCCTTTTTTAGTAAATTCGAAGAAATTACATCTATCCCATCACCCTTTCTTACGATAAATGAAATTTCTGGACATTCTCTTTTTCCAGCCTGGAAAACGCAAATAGGTTGATTAGCCCAATTCCACCACAAAGAAATAAAAATAATACCTGATAAAATAATCAATAGGAAAACCACAAATCCTGGACAAATTTTCGTTAATCTCATTAAACTTCTTCAAAAAGAGCCCGACGATATTTTTTGGTTTTATTATCGTAAATATAAATTCTTCCACATTTACAGATTACTTTTTCTTGATCTTGTCCTTTTTTCTCCCTTTTGCCTTTTGTTAAGGGCATACCACATCCTACACATTGACCGCGGGAGAGTAACCAAGCTTGGACAGGAGCAATAATATTTTTAAACATTTTTTCTCCTTTCTAAATATGATTCTAACATAATTGCTGCTGCCACCGCATCTTCCATCCTTTTTTTGTAATTCCTCTTCCTTTTTATTTTACCTAGAATTTTTTGGGCGTCAAGAGTCGTTAGATCCTCTCCAAAAAATTCAACTTTAATCGATAAAGCTTTCTTCAATTCTTCTCCGAAGGTCTTTATCTTCTGATTCAATGCCCCCCCGGGCAGCCCTAAAACAATTTTTTCTATCTTTTCCTCCTTATCTTTTTTGGCAATCCACAAAGAAAGCTCCTTGGTTTTTAACACTAAAAGTGGCTCAACTAATCCATTTTGAGCAGCCGCTAACCCACTTTTTTTCTCTCCATAGTCTATTCCCAAAATTCTCATTTTGCCAGTTTTCCCCTAACAACCAATCTTCTCAAATAAGTCCCCGGTGGCACACAAGTTACCAAGGTGACATAAGCATCATCATATTTTTGTCCTAAAATACTTACGTCATTAGGAGGAACTTCTGTTAACTCCTCAACACGATAGGTATACCGAACCTCGTCATAATCCAGTAAAATTTCTGTTCCTTTCTTAATCGTTGGAAGAGTAGAAAAGATAGTCTTGTAATTCTTTGGGTTAAAAAATTGGGGTAAAACAGAATGTCCAAAAATTACCACATTTCCTATTCTCCCAGGAATTCCTGTCCCCGGATACTGGACCAAGTTCTTATCCAAATCCTCAACTCCCACTTTCACTACCGCCTCAAAAATTTTTAAATCTGGAATTGAAAGATAATAAGGGGAGTTTTCTTCTTTTTTGGAGAAAGAAAAAGGAGCCTGAGGAAACCAATTACGGATATTAGATAGGTCGTCAGTTGGAATTTGCTCTCCTAGAACCTGACTGAAAACAGAGTTCAAATTCGAACTAAGGGGCGAGAGCACCTCTTCAGACTGAAATTTTGGTGATAATTTGAGTTGATAAGAAATGACAGGAAAAACCGCCCCGCTGACAAAAACCAACCCCAAGAAAGAAAAAAACAAAGAAACTGGTTTCAAAAAATAGGTTGGATTTTTACCGAAGATATGAAATGGATATTTTTTAATATAACGGTATTTTCTCATCTCAATCGACCAAAAAATTTACAAAAATATTCCTCTCTCTAAATGGGAGCCGAGAAAAAATTCCAAAAATTCCCGGATAAATCTTTATTTCAATTTTTTCTACCCCTTCAAAGTCAGAAATTATCTTTTGGGCTGCGGTAACCGATTTTCCCCGAATCATCCTGACAATCTTGAATGATTCTGGAATTTGCTTAAGAATAATTTTTGCTTTAGCTTTAAGAAGAATCCTTTTTTCTTGAGGCCTTTTTTCGACAAACGAGAAAGAAACCTCTGATTTTTCCTTCTCCACCTCCTTATCGGTTTTGCTTGCAGCTTCAGCAGCCGTCTCGACTAATGCCAAATCCATCAAATTTGCTTTTTTAAAACTCAACACGCTCTCCTTTAAGGTCAGATCCAAAGACAAGCTGGAACTCTCCTCTTGGATTTCATGGTCAAACTTTTTTAGTAAAACTTTAGCCTCTTGGGTCTCCCAAACTATATTCTCCTCCGATGAGATTTTCTTCTCCAAATCTTGCCTAGCCTTTTTCTTTAACTCTTCCTGAAGCTCAGAAAGGAGTTTTTCTTGATCATCTTTAGAAACGACGGAAATTTGTCGGCTCGTCCCACCCCAGAAAGCCGCTTCATTCTTGGCCAAAAAAGACGAAGAAGGAATGTTCTCAAAATAAAACTGACTTTGCGCCGCGATATTATATTGGGCCCCAATTTCCTGAGCCGTTAATTTAGCCTTTGCCTCGCCCCAACGATCAACCCCGCTCACCAAGTCGGGTGTTTTAGAGGCAACATATACTTGATCGTCGAGGGTAAATTTCAACTTTCCTGGTCCAACCAACACAGTTCCCGGAGAAAATGTTCTTGGTAGGTCAGTACGATTATAAATAATTACCTCCCCTTTTGCTTTTTCCCCTACAGTTTTTTTTCCGGTAACAGAAGAGGTCTTGCTCCCAACTACTTCAATTGATAGTTCTTCTGCTGGTATTATTTTTTGCCCAAAATTGAGATCTTTTTGATTCGGGTCTATTTGAAACTCAAATTCTTTGATTACCTGGTCAGTAGCCACCGTCAAATACACATAGGCCTTTGAAAGATAATAAAAACTTAGGATAGTAATAATTATCAAAAATAAGGCACTTAAAAACAGCCATCTTGTGCAAGAGAAAGATTTAGAGAAGTGAGAGGAAATGACACGAAAAATAAATTGGAAAAATCTTTTAACTGATGCTTCCCCATGTTTAAATAAATTAAAAAAAATTTTCCTTCTGAAGAGAGGTTCTTTCAGGGGAAGTTCTTCCTCAACCTCCTCCTCATGGATCTCTTCTATTTTGTCGACAGATCTCTTCCTTTCAAGAATATCTTCATCCTTGAGAAACTCTATTTCCTCGGTTAAAGCTCCTGTTTTTTGTTCTTTTTCTTCCTCTTTTATCTCTTCTTTTTTAACCGGCTGACTTTTTTTAATCTCCTCTCCTCCGGCAAAGACAATCGCCTCAATATCAAAATCTTTAGGGAGGATTTCTACCCTGGGCAAATGAAGAAATCCTGGCTTCCCGTGTTCTGGTGGCTGCCAAGGATAAGAAATAAGGGTTTGCCTAACTAACTCCAAGTCTTCACTATTATATATAAGAATTCTTGGGGGTAAACTGAGTACAGAGGTAAAACGCAGAATTCCTTCTTCTACATCCAAAGCAAAATTATCGCTTCGACCTACTGACTCTGACTGAACCACTTTTCCCTCTGTTAACAAAGAAATATCAAGTTCAGTTGTTCCAAGATAAATTAGAATGGCTGAACCTAATTCTCCTTCTTTCTTCTTCAGATAGAATGAAATAGCTTCAGAATTGACAACAAAACCCAATGGTTGCAAGGACAATTTATTGGTGAGAAAATGAATATCTTTTAGTCTTTCTTCAAGAATCTTGTTGTCTTTTACCCAGGAGTTGGGCACTCCCAGAATTAGCCGATTAGGGGCTTCCTTGATAAATTCTGGGAGCTTGGTGGTTGCGGCAGAAATACTGGCATCGCAAGCGACAACAAGCTCTTCCTTTGTTTTGCCCCATTCTTCCTTCGTCCCCAGGGCCAAAATCTTAATATTGTTTCCTTCCAGAGCCCAGAAAGCACTTTTAACTTCGTCGGTCTCGATCTTTAATGCTAAAAAGGATTCTCTCTCTTTCTCCGGGGTTAAGATTTCGCTAATTTTGGACAGGTCCATTTCAACACTCAGTTTAGCACAAACCGAACTTATTCAACAACTCTAGCGTAAATTCGTCTTTTGCCAACTCCAATTGATTCTTCCTTAAAAATCTTAATTTTCCCAATTTCTTTTGTATTTTTGACATGGGGGCCTCCACAAACTTCCATCGAAAAATCCCCAATGGTATAAACCTTAACCATTTCGCCATATTTCTGTCCAAAAAAAGCCAGAGCACCTTTTTTTTGTGCCTCCTTTAAACTCATTATTTCTTCTTTAACAGGTAAACCAAGAGAAATCTTTTCGTTGACCAGATTTTCTACTTGATTTATTTGGTCTTCCGTCATTTTTTGGGGATAAGTAAAATCAAAGCGTAATCTTTCGGCTGTTAAATTGGAACCAACCTGCCGAACCTGATTCCCTAAAATCTTTCTCAGGGCTGCATGTAAAAGATGAGTAGCCGTATGGTATTTAACAACAATTTCCGAATGATCAGCTAGTCCTCCGGCAAATTTTTTCCCCGCCCCTTCCCGAGATTTTTCTTGATGAGAAGCCATCGCCTTTTGGACCGCCTCTTTATCAATCGAAATCCCTTTTTCTTTGGCCAACTCTTCCGTCAATTCAATTGGAAATCCATAAGTTTCATAAAGAAAAAAAACTTTGCTCCCGGGCAGAACCCTTTCTTTACCAATTTCTTCTAGTAATTTTTCAAACTCTCTTAAACCTTTATTTAAAGTCCGAGAAAACTTTTCTTCTTCGGTGCTCAAAAGTTTAAAAATTACCGCTTTATTAGACTGAAGTTCTGGATAAACATCCGACATAACTTCTATGACTATCTCTACCACCTTCGGAGTAAACACTTCATTTAATTGAAGTGCCCTTCCGTATCGGATTGCCCTTCTAATTAACCGTCTTAAAACATAACCTTGTTCAACATTACTAGGGCTAACTCCATCGGCGATAATAAAAGTGGCAGCCCGCAGATGGTCGGCGATAACTCTCATTGGTTTTTTGTTTTTCACTTCAGAATATTTTCTTCCAGAAATTTCTTCAATTTTAGCAATGATTGGGATAAACAATTCGGTTTGATAAACATCATCAAACCCGTTTAAGACAGCTATTGTTCTTTCTACCCCCATTCCAGTATCAACGTTTTTCTGCTTAAGAGGTTCGAATTTTCCTTCAGGAGTTTTGTTATATTCCATAAAAACATCGTTCCAAATTTCAAAATATTTACCACAAGGGCAACCGGGCCGGCAATTAGGCCCACATTTCTGCTTCCCCGTATCAAAAAACATCTCAGTATCCGGCCCGCAGGGTCCAACTTTTCCAGCCGGTCCCCACCAATTATCAGATTTTGGTAAAAAATAAATTCTTTCTTTAGGAATGCCAACTTTTTTCCACAGGTTAGCACTTTGTTCATCCCGAGGAGCATCTTGATCACCAGCAAAACAGGTAACAGAAATTCTTTTTAGAGGAATCTCAAGCACTTTTGTTAAGAATTCAAAACTCCAAGGTATCATTTCCTCTTTCCAATAATCTCCTAAAGACCAATTTCCCAGCATTTCAAAAAAAGTCTGATGAAAAGTATCTCCAACCGAATCGATATCAACCGTCCTAACACATTTCTGGATACTACAAATTCTTTTTCCTAAAGGGTGGGGTTCGCCTAGTAAATACGGCACCAAGGGGTGCATGCCGGCAGAGATAAACAAAGCCGTCGGGTCATTTTCAGGAATTAAAGAAGCAGAGGGAATTTGCTTATGTCCTCTTTCTACAAAAAAATCGATATATTTTTTTCTTAACTCTTCAGCAGTCATAATTCAACAGCTAAAAGAGCGTGTGTATAAATTTAAAAATAATGTCAATATTATAACTATTATTATGACTATAGACAAGGTGCTGCCAACCCAAAAAGAAAAATTCAAAAAATAATCTTCTCAACTCACCACCTGATAATTTTGAAAGCACGTGCATTAGAAATTATCACATTTAATAAGTAGAATCTTATCTTAGAGGAGTTAGGAACTGAAAAAACCTATTTTTTAACCAGGGGTTTCCCTTTGGAAAGAAAAAATTTACGAGTTTTTTGATGAATCTGATTTTCCGTTTGATTGGCAGTTTCTTTAACCTTCTCGATTTTTCTTACCACCCCCTCCTTTATTTCTTCCCCTTTTTCTTCTACATCCTTACACAAATCCCCAAAATGTTTAAGAAGGATCTTCCCTTTTTTGAGCAAATTTTTCTTTAGTTCATCTTTATCATCGGTGGCAACGAATAAAGCCAGAGCAGCTCCCACCAACCCACCTAAAACCACTCCCAACCAAAAATCCACATGATTACCTTTCTTTTCAACCTCATTACTCATCTTCTTCCTTTTTTCTTTCCAACAACATATTAACCACTTCAAAGCCACTTTTCATCCCCATAATAAAATTGGATAGCCCAACAACTGGTTTGGCCACCGAGGAAGAAATCATCCCCATATCGTCAAGCATTTTATTTAATTTCCTCACTGACTCCCTAAACTCTTTAAGAATATAGTAAACCTGAATCCCACATAGAGTCAAAACCGAAGTTAGAACCGAGATAACAAAAAAAAGAAGAATTTGAATAGCTTGGGCAGTCATTTTATTAAAGTTTAATCCAAATTTTTAAATGTTGTCAATGAACAAATTTTACCCTCCTTATGACTTTCGTTTTCTGTTTTCTCCTGTTGACCGCCTCCAAAACAACTTCGTTCTCGCCTTCCACCAAAGCCACATTTTTCCTAAATTCACCTTCTGAACTTAAATTGACAATTTCTCCATTGATATAAAATGAGGCATCTTTATCAGTTTTCCCCAAGAATTCCACTTGATTTGTAGAAAAAATTTCCCCCTCTGGAGGAAAAACAACAGTAATTTTTGGAGAGGAAATATAGTCGAGGTATTGTCTTAGTAAAAAACCTAAAAAGATCACTAAAATAATCAAAACTCCCAAAATTAACGTCAGTTTTGGATTCCACCAAAACTTAAATTTATCTAAAGGAGTAATCATTCCTCTGGGAATAATTTGGCCTTTCTCGTTCTCGGTAAAATCCCGTCGAAAAATCGCCAAAACTACTTCAGCGCTTAACCCTAACATTTGAGCATAGTTTCGGATAAAACCTCGGCACGTAGTTGCTTGAGGAATTTTGGCAAAATCATTTTCTTCCATTGCCAAAATATATTTAACTCTTATTTTTGTCAGTTTCTCAACTTCCTCCAGAGACAAACCTTTTTTAAATCTTGCTTGTCTTAAAAGCTCTCCAACTGTTCTCATTATTCTGAAGAAATTAAGGTCTCCTGCGGATTTCTCGTCAGGACTTCTCGGGGTTTCGAACCTTCTGCCGG
>Ga0129301_1001726_pt1 | contig 10179 bp, 7 predicted proteins | sample ConPoolayeHmetaG_FD_94489 | JGI IMG/M metagenome (GOLD analysis project Ga0129301, IMG submission 94489) | Hot spring microbial mat communities from California, USA to study Microbial Dark Matter (Phase II) - Cone Pool mat layer H metaG ...
AGTTGAACCCGCAACCTCCTGCGTGCAAAGCAGGCGCTCTCCCATTGAGCTATATCCCCGATTTCCCATTCAATTTTAACAAAAACTCCTTTCGTTGTCAAAACAAGCAAACCCTATTTGAAGAGAAAAGATTCTTTTAAGGTATAATATACTTTAACTATGGCTTTCAGAGAGAGGTGGCGCCTGGTGGATACCGGAGAGAGAGATGGCCGTTTCAATATGGACTTTGACCTTGCCCTGCTTTCCGCAGCTGAAAAGGGTAAAATACCTCCGACGCTCCGTTTTTACCGTTGGAAACCGCCCACGGTTTCTCTGGGGTGCAATCAAAAAGCAGAGGAGGAAGTAAACACAGAATTTTGTAAAAAGGTTGGTATCGGTCTTGTCCACAGGCCCAGTGGTGGCGGCGCCATTTTCCACGAAGACGAAATTACTTATTCTTTTACTGCTTCGATAAGTGCTCATCCTGCTTTTGCGGACCTTCTGGGTTCGTATTATGTTATCATTGAGGGTTTGATCAAAGGCTTACAGAAATTAGGTATTAATGCCAAGGTGCGGGGAGAGAGAAGTGCCGGTCCGGAAAGGTATATACCCTGCTTTGCTCTTTCCAGTCGGCATGACCTGGTGGTTAACAGAAAAAAGATTGTCGGTAGTGCCCAGCGCCGGAAAAAAAATGCGTTTCTGCAACATGGTTCTATACCCATCTCATTCAATCCGGATCTTATCCACCGCATCTTCTTGAAACCAGAAGGCTTCTTTGAAAAAGCAACTTCCCTTTCCGAAATTCTGGGATACCGTCCGGACGAGCGAGAAGTTAAGAAACTTCTAACCAAGGGTTTGGAAGAAGCATTCCAGGTCAAATTTGAAAAAGATCTTTCTCTTTAGTCAAGGTTAAGATAAGGCCGTAAATACCTACCGGTGTAGGAGTGGGGATTTTGGGCGACCTCCTCTGGAGTCCCTTCAGCCACCAAATACCCACCCCGCTCCCCTCCTTCCGGACCCAAATCGATGATGTAGTCTGCAGTCTTTATTACGTCAAGGTTGTGTTCGATCACCACCACCGTGCTCCCTCTGTCTACCAATTTATTCAAGAGATTTAGGAGTTTCTGGATGTCGGCAAAGTGAAGTCCGGTGGTTGGTTCATCCAAAAGATAAAGAGTTCGTGCACTCCCTTTCCGGGCAAGTTCCGCTGCCAATTTTATTCGCTGCGCTTCTCCACCGGAGAGGGTCGTTGCTGGCTGACCTAATTCCAGATAGCCAAGCCCTATTTCATTGAGAATCTCTATCTTACTGCTCACACCCGGAATGTTCTTAAAAAATTCAACTGCCTCTTGAATTTGCATCTTCAAAACATCGGCAATATTTTTCCCTTTATAAAGTATCTCCAGTGTTTCCCGGTTATAACGAGTGCCGTGGCAGACTTCACAGGGTACAAAGATGTCGGGCAAAAAGTGCATCTCAATCTTGGTTATCCCCTCACCCTGACAGGCTTCGCAACGTCCACCCTTGAGATTAAAACTGAAACGACCCGGTCCATAACCGCGCACCCTGGATTCTGGCAACTGACTGAAGAGTTCCCTAATTCCGGCAAAGAGACCGGTATAAGTGGCTGGATTGCTCCGTGGGGTGCGGCCAATGGGAGACTGGTCAACCTCAATAACCTTATCAATCAGCCCGGCATTAACGATCTCCTTGTGCTTGCCAGGCATCTCTTTCGTTCCGTAAAGAATCTTCCTCAACCCCTTGTGCAAAATCTCATCCACCAGCGTGCTCTTTCCTGATCCGGATACACCGGTTATGCAGGCAAAGAGGCCTAACGGAATCTTTACATCAATATTTTTGAGATTGAACTCTGCGGCTCCCCGAACTTCAATATACCTTTGTCGGTCAAAAGGCCGCCGTTTCTTCGGCACCGGAATAGTCAACTCTCTCTTAAGATATTTCCCGGTAATGGAATCAGGTGCAGAGATGATGTCGTTTAAAGAACCGGCAGCAACCACCTTACCCCCATACAATCCGGCGCCTGGTCCCAGGTCAACAAGGTAATCGGCATTGCGTATCGTCTCTTCGTCATGCTCAATTACCACCACCGTATTACCCAGGTCCCTTAATTCTTTCAGCGTAGCGAGTAGTTTTCGGTTATCACGTTGATGCAAGCCAATGCTGGGTTCATCCAGAATATAAAGCACACCTACCAAGCCACTGCCTACCTGGGTGGCTAAACGAATCCGTTCACTCTCCCCACCGGAAAGGGTATGTCCGACCCGGTCAAGGGTAAGGTATTCCAACCCAACCGAAACCAAGAATTGGAGTCGGTTGCGAATCTCCTTGACAATCTGAGCGCTTATCAGAGTGCGGCGGGAATCTAATTTAAGATTGGAAAAGAAATCTATCGCTTCTTCCACTGACATACGGCAAACCTCACTGATATTCTTCCCTGCAACGGTCACTGCCAGAGACTCCGGTTTCAGCCTTGCTCCGCCGCATGCCGGACAAGGTAATTCCCTCATATAACGGGCCAATTCTTCCCGTCGGTATTCACTTTCCGTCTCAAGATAACGCCTTTCCAAATTGGGTATTACGCCTTCAAAACCATATTCTTCGCTTCCGTAAAGGAGTATTTTCTTCTGTTCCCGTGTGAGGTCAATAAACCGGTGGTCAAGAGAAAAATTCACTGACCGGGCAATGTCTCGCAAAAGATAACGGTAATGGAAGAAAAGGTTGCGCCCACCCGGTTCATGCCAGGGCTTGATGGCGCCTTCCCGAAAGGTCTTTCTCTTATCCGGTATTACCAGGTCCGGGTCAAAGACTATCTTGGTACCCAGTCCTTTGCAAGTAGGGCAGGCGCCATAAGGGCTATTAAACGAAAACATCCGGGGTGTAAACTCCGCAAAACTTGTGCCGCATTTCGGGCAGGCATAATACTCAGAAAAAAGGATATCCTTCTCCCTGGTTGCCACAGTAAGAACTCCTTTGCCCAGTTTTAAACCGGTCTCTACCGATTCGGTAATTCTCTCTTTTTCACCCTTAGAAACGATGATGGTGTCAATCAAAACTTCAATGGTATGGATTTGGTAACGGCTTAACTTTATCTCTTCTGAAACCGAGCAAATTTTTCCGTCAACACGAACCTTGAGAAAACCGGCTTTGGCAATCTGAGAAAAGAGTTCCTGGTACTCCCCTTTGCGACCGCGCACCAGTGGCGCCAAAATCTGAACCTGAGAACCTTCCGGAAGGGCAAGAATTTTATCGGTAATCTCCTGGACGGTTTGCCGGGTAATTTCCCTCTTACAGTTTGGACAGTGGGGGATACCTATACGGCTGAAAAGAAGCCTTAAGTAGTCGTAAATCTCGGTAATGGTAGCCACCGTAGAACGTGGGTTGGCACTAGAACGGCGCTGTTCGATAGCAATCGCCGGAGGGAGACCCCAGATGTAGTCTATATCCGGTTTTTGAAGTTGTTCCAAAAATTGCCTTGCGTAAGCAGAAAGGCTCTCTATGTAGCGACGCTGCCCTTCCGCGTAGAGTGTATCAAAAGCCAAAGAGGACTTTCCACTTCCTGAAATCCCGGTGATGACAATGAGTTTATTTCTCGGAAGTTCCAGGTCTATATTCTTAAGGTTATGTTCCCGGGCACCCCGGATGATTATCTTCTCTTCCAAGGCAGGACTATTCCTCTGCAGGTTCTTCTTCACTAAAAGGTTGGCGGCCGGTTACATTGCCCTGCTGGTCCTTGGTAAGCAGTTCTACCTTTTGCTGGGCTTCGGCCAGTTGTTGGTTACAGAAACGGACCAGACTAACCCCTTCTTCAAAAAGTTTAAGAGACTCTTCCAGAGAAAGGTTACCAGATTCCAGTCTTCCCACTATTTCTTCCAGCCGCTTCAATCCTTCTTCAAACTTAAGTTTTTTATTCTTTCCGATCCCCTCAGTTATGTTTGAAGCCATAGAATATTATTCTAAATCTTTATTTCCAAAACAGTCAAATACTCCTTAAATTCTAAATTCTTTTGACAGGGTTCGTTAAAAAGAGATAAACTATTTTCGTTATGAAGATTGAGGTTTATGACACCACCCTTCGGGACGGCAGCCAGGGAGAAAGGGTCTCTTTCTCCCTGGAGGATAAAATTAAACTGGTTCACAAACTGGATGAGTTTGGATTTGACTATTTAGAAGGCGGTTGGCCTGGGAGCAACCCGAAGGATGAGGAATTCTTTCAGAAGATCAAAAAGATAAGACTGCAGAAAGCTAAGATTGCTGCTTTCGGTAGCACCAGACGGGCAAAGATTTCTGCTGGGAGTGATGCAAACTTAAAAAAACTCCTTAATGCGGAAACAGAGGTGGTTACTATCTTTGGCAAATCCTGGGATTTGCATGTGAAAAAAGTCCTTAAGACCTCTTTATCCGAAAATCTTGACCTTATTTCTGATTCCATCCATTACTTAAAAGAAAGGGGCAGGCGTGTCTTCTTTGACGCAGAACATTTCTTTGACGGCCTTCGGGAAAATCGTGTGTATGCTCTGGAAACTATTAGGAGGGCCGAAGAAGCTGGTGCAGAAAGGATTATTCTGGCGGATACCAACGGCGGTTCGCTTCCAAACCAGATCGTGGAATCTTTCGCAGAAGTAAAGAAACTTATTAAGAAAACCATACTGGGTATCCATGCCCATAACGATGGGGGATTGGGTGTCGCCAATACTATCGCTGCGGTTACTTCCGGAGCAAAACAGATTCAAGGAACGATTAACGGATTGGGCGAACGGTGCGGAAATGCGGACCTTCTGGTGGTAATCCCCAACCTCCAGTTGAAGATGGGCTATCTCTGTCTTGACCCAGAGAAATTGAAACATATCACTGGCCTTTCACGCTATGTTTACGAACTGGCAAACCTTGTTCCCGTCAACAATCAGCCTTTTGTAGGTTCATCGGCTTTTGCTCACAAAGGCGGAATACATGTTGATGCGATTAGAAAAGAGGTGCGCAGTTACGAACACATAGACCCGAAAACGGTAGGCAACGAACGCCGAATTCTCGTTTCGGAACTGGCTGGGGGGGGCACCATCCTTTTTAAGATTGAACGTTACGGAATTAAGGAAAAAGGTCCGGAGACAAAGAAGATTCTGGAAGAATTAACCAGACTGGAAAAGGAAGGCTACGAATTTGAAGCCGCAGAAGGATCTTTTCAACTTCTGGTTGCCTCCGCCCTGGGTAAGAGGCCGGTATATTTCCAGCTTACAGAATTTCGGGTAACTGTGGAACGGAGAAACGGAAAGGTTGTCTCGGAAGCCACAGTGAAGGTTAAAGTAAAAGACCGTTTGGAACACACAATTGCGGAGGGAGACGGTCCGGTCAATGCTCTTGATGCTGCCCTGCGCAAGGCTTTGGTCAGATTTTATCCTACATTAAACCAGATGCGGCTCACTGACTATCGGGTTCGGGTACTCAATCCGGAGGCTGCTACCGCAGCCAGGGTGAGGGTTCTCATAGAATCGTCGGACCAATCTGATACCTGGGGAACGGTGGGTCTCTCTGAAAATATAATTGAAGCAAGCCTTCAGGCGCTCTCTGATAGTATTGATTATAAGTTAATGAAGGATGGTATAAAAGAACCTTAAAAAAACGCTATCCAGCAAAAATATCTTGGTAAAGAGCCTATGTTGCTCCCCTCTGCTGGATGGTAAAGAGGTAATGATAACGACCTTGTCGCATCATCAGGTCCTGATGGCTTCCTTCTTCAATAATCCTACCCCCTTCCATAACAAGGATCCAGTCGCAATTCTGGAGGGTGGACAGCTGGTGGGCAATAATCAAACAGGCGCGGCCAGCCATAGCCTTCTCTAAACCCTCCTGGACTAACCGCTCCGACTCCGAATCAAGGTTGCTGGTCGCTTCATCCAAAATGAGAATTTCCGGATTGATTAAGATCGCTCGGGCGAGCGCCAAACGCTGTTTTTCCCCACCAGAAAGAAGGGTTCCTCGTTCTCCAATAAGAGTTTGATAACCTTCTGGAAGGCTTTCAATAAAGGAGTGGATATTGGCAATTTGGGCAGCAGTGATTATCTCCTCCATCGTAGTGTCCGGCTTTCCGTAAGCAATATTATTGGCTATCGTATCATTAAAGAGAAGTGGCTCCTGAGTTACCAGGCCAAAAATTTTTCGGTAACTGGTAAGGGTAAATTCTGAAATAGGAAGGCCATCTATGGTGATGCTGCCCTTTGTAGGTGTATAAAATCGGAGTAAAAGGTTGATAATCGTCGTTTTGCCCACACCGCTCTCCCCGACAATTCCCAACCGTTTTCCTTTAGCCAGACGAAAGGTCAGGCCTTTCAGGATGGGCTTTCTTCCGTAATGGAAAAAGACATTATTGAACCTGATCTCTTCTCTCAGTCCCTTCAAAATTTTTTTGCCGGTTTCTCTCTCTGTCTCCTCGTCCAGGACATTGAATACTCGTGGAAAGACAGCAGCTGCCAGTTGAAGTTGCGCCAGACTATTTACCACCGACTTTAAGGGAGCCAGGAGCGCAAAAAGCCCGGCAATAAAAGTCAAAAAGTAGCCACTGGAAAGAACTCCTCCGATAACCTCTCGAGCACCAACATAGATAAAGAGTGCTCCCCCAGCAGTGGCTACAATTTCGGTAATCTGAGCCAGTGCTGCCTGACGTCGGGCGCTTTTCAACGAAAGACGCAAGAAGTTTTCGGCTTCCCTGTCAAAACGAACTTTTTCTCGGTCTTCAGCTACGAATGCTTTTACGATTGGGAGATTAACGAGAACCTCCTGAATAAAACTGTTCAGTCTTCCAATGGACACCTGACCTTGAACCGCCAATTTTCTTATGGAACGTCCCAGACGTGCCAGGGGCCAGGCAAAAGCGGGCAAAATCAGGAGAGCCAAAAGGCTCAGCCGCCAGTTAATAGAAAGAAGAATGGCAAAGATTACCAGAACCTGAAAGATGTTGAGTATCAGCTTGGAAAGGACGGTATTAAGGACATTACCCAGAATGGTCACATCATAAGTGAAATGCGACAGCCGCTCGCCTACCTTCTTCTTCTGACTGTCGCCCAGAGGAATTAAGAGGTACTTATTGAAAATTTTGGTTCTCAGCCGGGTAACCACCTGTAAAGAAAACTTGTTGTTAAAATAATACTGGTAGTAAGCCACTATGGCTTTCACCAGGAAAGCACAAAGTAGTAGGAGAAGGATGTTTCTTAAAAGGATTAGCGGAGGTAGATTGTTTATAGATTCCACTAGCCGGCGAAATCCGGAAGCTAAAAAAGAAGGAAAGGTATCGGGAAGTGTGAAGGGTGCACGGTTAAAGACCCGGTCAAGAATGGGGGCAATAGCGGTCAAGGAGACACCGTTCAAAAGAGAATCAAGCATCATCAGGGTTGTGGCAGTACAAATCAGCCCCCAGGGAATTTTTATATAACTACTTAAATGTTTCAAATTATTCCAGAAATTTTTCATCGCTTTTAACCGGAAAGAATCTCCTTTGCAGCCCGCGCTGCCGCTCCGGGCTGACCCAGAAGTTCTCTCACCTTGGCAAATTCTCTCTTCATTCTCTCCCGAGCAGAAACGTTCTTTAATAACTCCACTGCTGCTGGCAGGAGATACTTCGCCTTGCACCGGGACTGGATAAATTCAGGCACAACCTCTCTTTGCAGTAAGAGGTTGGTTATGCCCGCATAAGAGACTTTGATCACCGGTTTAAGAATAAAGTAGGTAAATGAAGATACTCTATACAAAAGTAAAAAGGGCACAGAGAGAAGGCTCAGTTCTAAGGTTACACTCCCGGAAGCAGCCAGTGCCATGGTAGCGATGGAAAAGAGGCTATAACGGTCACCTTCTTCAAAAACCCTTATTTCCTTTCGGCCAGAAATCTTTGCGGCGATCTCAGGGCTGGCAGCAAAAGAGACCAGTTGAACCGCTTTACGCTGAACCAACCACTGCCCCACTTTCTCCATCACCGGAAAAATCTGCTTTACCTCTGAAAGGCGGCTTCCGGGAAGAAATAAAACGACCGGAATCTCCGGGGAAAGTCCAAAGTATTGAAAGGCTTCTTTTGGTGCCAAGTTGGGCTTTACAGTGTCCAGAAAAGGATGCCCAACAAAGACCACATTACCACCCAGACGCTCGTAAATCTTTACCTCAAAAGGAAAGATAACGATTATTTTCTCACAGGAAGAGGCAATCTCTTCTGCCCTTTTTCTGCCCCACGCCCAGACCTGCGGGCTGATATAATAGAAAAAACGAAAGGGACGGACCTTCTTTATCAAACGGAGCAACCGGAGGTTAAAACTTGGAGAGTCCACAAAGATAATTCGTTCCGGTTCCTCTGCTATCGTCCCCTGGAGAGCACGGTTTAAAAAACCCTTCCATTGAGAAAGCGCGCGAGCAGTCTCAAAAAACCCTACTGTTGCGTGGGAGACTGGGTTAAAAAGGATTCGGACACCCTCCTGTGCCATTAATTCCCCCCCAATTCCGCAAAGTTCCACCTCCGGGTCTTCTCTTCTCAGAGCCGCTGCCAGAAGAGCACCGTGGAAGTCTCCGGAGTGGTCTGTTGTGGAAATAAATATCTTTCTTTTTTTACCAAAACTCATAATTTTTCAAAGGTAAGAAAGCGCAGACGCGCAGAAAGGCTCATTCCGTCTTTGCTCTTTTCCAAGGCGAGCCGGTCAAGAAAAACCCCTTTTTCCTCCTCCACCGCCTCCGTAAAGAGAACAACTTCTTTCAGATTAACGCCTTCCAGGTTGATATCAAAACCTTCCAGACGGAACCGGGAGGTTAAGTCCCTCCTAAACGGGGTAACTGCCTTCAGTTTCGCAGAAAGGTTGAGATTGTCTGCTTTCTTCTCAATTACGGAAAGAAGATTAGAAGGGCTGTCTTTGTGGAACGTAGCCTCTAACTCATTTTGCCACCACCGGTATCGGGAGTTGAAAGCGACAAGGTTATCAAGTTCTTTCTTTAAGGCAGCGGTTTCGTTTCTAATCTTTACCACTGTCTCCCAATTGGGTACAATGGCAAATTGGAATACTAGAAGGTAGAAAAATATTACCAGTGACGCTAAAACCTTTTTCTCTATCTTCATTTCGTTCTGTTTTGTACTCTCTTTGCGGTGAGTGGAAACCTCACAAAACCTGGTTCCACTTTTAACTCTCCAAGACTAATTTCCTCAAAGAAACCGGAACTAGCGAGACTCTTAACCAATTGGTCTACCTGCCCAGGAGAATTGAGAGTACCGGTCAGGGTGATTTTCTCCCGGTCTATCTGAAGTGTATCCAGGACCAGCGGTAAGTCTTTGGGTATTGCTCCACTGAAACGGCTGAAGGTTTCCAGTGGAGATAATTCCTTCTGAAATAGCAGCGCGGTGCTGGGGTCTGAAAAAAGAACTTCTTCCGAAATACCACCTATCTGTGCCAGCGCCTTTTGTTCCTGCAACTGCCGGCTGATTTTATCTCGGGTAGCGACCGCGCCTGCCTTTATCCTCACAGAAACAAGTAAGAGAACCCATAGAATAACCAGTGCCAATACAGATAAAGAGACTAAAAATGGGTTTTTTTGTTGTAAAACCGATTCTTCCGCAGTTCCAAGGCGAAAGGACTGCCTACAGGCGAAAAGGGCAAAGATTAGGTTTTTGTCTGGGCAGATTTCTATCGGTTCCATATCCTCAAACCGGCCGGTACGAAGCAGAATCTGTCTTTCCTCTAAGAAACGCCGGGAATAGTTCTCGTTGGTATAATAGAATGTTCGGCCTAAAGCGAACCTTCTCTTTTGAAAAACTACCAAGCGTGCCTGGTTTCCTGTTTTAGTTAAAACCAGAGCATTTTCTCGGCTTGCCAACGAAGGGTGAAAACCTAAAATTATGTCCAGCGGAATAATCTGGAAAGAGGGTATCTGGAGGGCGAAAACGAGTGATTGATAGGTATCTTTAGGTAAAAGGAAGACTGTAACTGGAAGATGTGGTTCCTCCGGGACGACAAAATCATAAAGATACTCCGAGACTGGAGCGGTTAATAAGGATTGAAGTTCTCCCGGTAAGACCATTGCAATGGCCTTACGCCGCCGAAAAGGAAGACTGACCGTGCGTTCCAGAAAAAATGAGGAATTCAGAATTACAGTCAATCTCATCCTTCGCATCCCTGTGAGGAAGCGCTTGATCTGCTCCAAAATATCTTCCCAGCGCTCAGC